>Ga0247842_10000310_pt1 | contig 106476 bp, 78 predicted proteins | sample LaCruzMarch2015__3_FD_192411 | JGI IMG/M metagenome (GOLD analysis project Ga0247842, IMG submission 192411) | Freshwater microbial communities from meromictic Lake La Cruz, Castile-La Mancha, Spain - LaCruzMarch2015_19m | ecosystem: Environmental > Aquatic > Freshwater > Lake | place: Spain... | reverse complement strand
CAAGATCAAGCTGGTCGACAAGGCCGCCATGGACCGCTCCGGCGCCGTGGCTCAGGGTCTCTCCGCCATCAACACCTATCTGGGGCAGAATGACCCGGCCGACTATGCCCGCATGGTCTCCAACGACCTGATGGGCATCACCCGCGACGACCTGGCCTATGACCTGGGTCGGCATGTCGACGACTCGGTGCATCTGTTCGAGGAATGGGGTCTGCCGATCTGGAAGCAGCCGGGCGACGAGGGCAAGCCCTTGGTCGATGGCGGCAAGCCGGTGCGTTCCGGCAAGTGGCAGATCATGATCAACGGTGAGTCCTACAAGTGGATCGTCGCCGAGGCCGCCAAGAAGGCGCTGGGCACCGAGCGCATTCAGGAGCGCGTCTTCATCGTCAAGCTGGTCAACGACAAGAACGACAGCAACCGCATCGCCGGTGCCGTCGGTTTCTCCACCCGCGACCACAAGCTGTTCGTTTACAAGTTCAAGGCCTGCCTGCTGGTGGCCGGCGGCTGCGTGAACATCTTCCGGCCCCGTTCGGTCGGTGAGGGCACGGGCCGCGCCTGGTATCCGGTGTGGAACGCCGGTTCGACCTACGCCATGGCCGCCGAGGCCGGCGCCGAACTGACGATGATGGAAAACCGCTTCGTCCCCGCCCGCTTCAAGGATGGTTACGGCCCGGTCGGCGCCTGGTTCCTGCTGTTCAAGTCCAAGGCCATCAATGCCTATGGCGAGGAATATCTCTCCAAGCCCGAGGCGCAGGCGCTGCTGGAGCCCTACGGCCCCTACAACCGTGCCTACGTGACGCCCTCCTGTCTGCGTAACCACGTCATGCTCAACGAGATGCTGGAAGGCCGCGGGCCCATTTACATGGACACCGTGAGCGCCCTGGGCAAGCTCGCCGAGACCATGACGCCAAAGGAGATCAAGCATCTCGAGGCCGAGGCCTGGGAAGACTTCCTCGACATGTGCATCGGTCAGGCCGGCGTCTGGGCGGGTGAGAACATCGAGCCGGAGAAGAAGAACTCCGAGCTGATGCCGACCGAACCCTACCTGCTCGGCTCGCATTCGGGCTGCTGCGGCATCTGGGTTTCGGGCCCGACCGACCTGGGCGCGCCGACCAGCGAAGGCCATGCCGAGGCCGACAAGGTGCCGGGCCATCTGCCCTCCGGCTGGAACTGGGGCTACCGCTCCATGACCACCGTCAAGGGGTTGTTCACCGCTGCCGACGGCGTCGGTGCCTCCGGGCACAAGTTCTCCTCCGGCTCCCACGCCGAAGGCCGGCTGGCCATGAAGGCCATGATCAAGTTCGTCATGGACAACAAGGACCACAAGCCGGAGCTCGATACCTCAGTCGACCAACTGATGGAAGAGATCTACCGTCCGGTGCGTAACTTCCTGGAGAACAAGGACTACACCACCGCGATCGATGTGAATCCCAATTACATCACCCCGCGCATGCTGCAGTTCCGTCTGCAGAAGATCATGGACGAGTACGTGGCCGGTGTCGCGACCTACTACCGCACCAATGCCAAGATGATGGAAGTGGCCGAGCACAAGCTCGGCATGCTCAAGGAAGACGCGCTGAAGATGCGTGCCAAGGACCTGCACGAACTGCTGCGTGCCTGGGAGAACTACCATCGTATCCTGGCCGCCGAAGCCCACATGAAGCACATCCAGTTCCGCGAGGAGTCCCGCTATCCGGGCTTCTACTACCGGATGGACTTCAACACGGTGGACGACCAGAACTGGAAGTGCTTCGTCAACTCGGTCTATGACAAGTCCAGCAAGTCCTGGACCGTGTTCAAGCGCAAGCACGTCGACCTGATCGACAAGGCCGTCTCCTACAAGTGATGCGCTGAGCGGTCCCGCTTGGAGACCGCGGAGGAAGGCCCGGGCGCCGTGAGGCGCCCGGGCTTTTTTGTTGGGAGCGGCTGGTTCAGACCCAAGAGCGCCCCGAGGTGCTGCGGGATCTGTTTCTTGACGCAGTGGCGTGATGACTCTTAACTCAAGTTCCTGGTGACTCATGCCCGGTTGCTTCTTGCGGGCGAGATCGACTATAGTCGGGTCGTCAATGCATCCTAACCATCCTTGCGGCGCCACCCAGATGTCCGGTTTGCGCTTCATCGACCACGGCCCGTTTTCAATTGATGAGGTAATGCGATGAGTGAAGAAAGCGATGGTGCTACGCTGATCCCTTGTGCGGTCTGCGGGGTGCATGCCCGCAATGTCTGCGGGCATTGCGAAAAAAAAATCTGCACTGCACACTCTGCAAAGGGCAACGACGGCAAGACCTATTGTCCAGATCATATTGGCGCTCATACAGGCGAAGGTAACTAGTTTCCCGGAAGCCGCATCCAAGGAACGTAAGTATCAAATTCTTTGGCAATTTATAATAACGCCCCGGCAAAGCCGGGGATTTTTTGCCGGTCTCGCAACAGGCTTATCGTAATCGTTTGGGGCCGCCTGCAAGAGCCAGAATAAACATTGGTTTTGGAAACTGCCGACCGAAAAACGGGCTGTGGCAGTTTCTTTTAACAGCATGACCGCTACCGGAGCACCGTCACAGCATCATCGATGTCCGATATGTCAAGTTCCTGGAATCGCCTGGCAACGTTAGTGAATGTCCCGTTTTTTCTTTAATTTATGAGCACATGCTTTTTTGATGAGGCTAATTTCTACAGCGTAGGTCTGCAGGAAGCGCAAGCGCGTGTAATAACCTGGCACCAGTCATACCTCGGTGAGTACGGCAAGCCCGTGGCGTTGCTCCTTACCGAACTCGACGATCCGGCGGGCCTCGCCGCGCGGATCGAGGGCTGTCTGGTCGCCGAGGCGGCTCCGCTGCTGCGCCTATGCACGGAGCACGACAACATGATCGAGGACTTCCGAAAGGAGATGAAAGAGTTCCAAAAAGAGCATCCCCACGACAATCCGCAATCGGCGTTCCATCCAAGTAGCGCGCATGAATTTTTTGACCGTCCGTCCCCGCCTTTCACGGGTGAGCGGAAGGCGCTCGACAGGGCGCTGGCGGAGATTGAGGAGCAGCGACGACGCTACAGGCGCCTGCTGGCCGCACGTAAAGCCGACATTGCGGTCGGCCTGACCCAACGGGGTGTTGACCCGAACGAGGAGCCGGATCCCATACTCCGGATCGCGGCCTTGCGCCTGCGGGAAGCAATCGATGCGCAGAAGGACTTCCAAAAGGAAGCGCAGAAGCGAATGTCTCACACACGCCGCCTGCTGGATATTCGCAAGCGCGAGAGATAATGGGAGGCGATGAGGATGTCCGGGTAGGAAGATGTCTACCTCCAGCCTGCGATGTCACGGCGAACATCATCGAGCAGACAGCACCGATTGATAATCAGGAAAAACTCTGCTAATTCTGTCCTATTTTCAGCCGCCGGGCAGGGGCCGCGGGGGGCCGCTTCCAAGTGCGGCGGCTGCTTGGCCCAGGGCATCGTGACGCTGGCATAGGAGCAATCATGGCAGACACTGACTATCGCGCGGATCAGGGTACCATCACTCCGACGTTTTTCCTCGGGGTCGGGGGGGTCGGCTCACGGATCGTCGACCGCATCGCGGCGCGGGCCGCCGGTCTGCCGAACTGGGAGAGCCAACTGCGGCCGTTGACGGCGTTCATTTCAATCGACACCAATGACCTGGATCAGGATTCCCTGAAGCAGGTGCCGAAGGGGAATCGCATCAATATTGCGGCCTTCGATAAACAAAAGGTCGTCGCCCATCTGCGCCGCTCCAATGACCCGCAGACCGAGCAATGGCTGCCGTCGACCTATACCCCGCGCGAGGGTGTCAAGCCGGGTGCCGGGCAGATCCGCATCGAGTCCCGGCTGGGCTTTTTCTTCCATTCCCCGGCGATCCGGCAGCGGCTGACCGATCTGGTCAATCAGGCGCTGGCTCCCGGCGTGACCTGGCGCAAACAGGGCAAGGTCAATATCTATCTGTTTTGCACCCTGGCCGGCGGTACCGGCTCCGGCAGCTTCCTGTCGTTGGCTTATCTGATCGACGAGATTATCGACCGGACCGGTTGGCAGCCGCGCGTGATCGCGAATCTGCTGTTGTCGACCCTGCTGACGGACAAGGTCGGCCCGGAACTGCATGCCAATATCCACGCCAACACCTATGCGGCGCTCAAGGAATTGGAGAACCTCACCAAGCTCGATTACAGCCAGGTCCGGCAGGCCGGGCGGACCAGCGAGCCATTTCAGTATTATCGCAATGAGAACGCGCGCGAGACGCTCAGCGTCAGCGCCCGGCCGTTCTTCGTCTCCTTTGTCATGGACCGCCCGCCGCATGTCGGCACCCGCGATCCGGAAAAAGTCATCGCCGATACCGCATTCATGCAGGTGTTCACCCCGGTCATCAATGAATTGGCCGGCGAATACGATAACTATGAGCAGCACCTGGAAGCGCTGACCCGCTTTCCCGGCGACTTGCGCGATTTGGGCGAGGGCTTCACCAAGAATTACGGCACCTGCGGTGCGGTCGCCATGGTCCTGCCGGGTCAGGACCTGCTGGAATACTGCGCACTGCGCTTCGCTGCCCAGGCGCTGCGCGCCCAGATCACTTTCGGCGTCGGCGAGAGCGATCCCGCGGACGAGCGCGCCCGCGCGCTGGCCAAGCTCGCGGTGGACTACAACAGCCCGCGCTTTGCTCAACTGTCGGACGAGGGCCGCGAGGAGCTGATCAATGCCGCCTTTGTCGCCTCCGTGCGTGAACTGGCGCGTCAGGATGCCAATGCGGAGCTGTTCGACGGCTATTGGTACCGGCTGGTGGAGTCGGTGGATACGGGCGCTCTGACCGGCACCAGTGACAAAGGCGAACCTGTCCATGCCGACACCCTGATGCAACAGGTGGCGCGCCAACTCGCGCAGCAGCGCGAGGTCCTGATCAATCGGATCACGATCAAGGACCGCACCATGTTCTTCCAGAAGGAGCAGGCCAATGCCTATATCGACATGGTCGCCAAGCTGGAGGAAGAGGTCCGCCAGGGTCACCAATTGGTGGATAGTGATGCGCCGGGGCTGGTCACCGCGGCCCGCGAGGGCGAGGCCATCACCGGCCTCAAACTCGATCCGATTCAGGAGCGGTATCTCGTGGTGCGCGTGCTGGAGGTCTGCGCCAAGACCTGGCTGATCGAGGCGCGGCAGGACGAGCAGGCGGCCGAGGCGAAGGACATCGTCAAGTCGCCGAAGAAGCGTTCCGAGCTGCGTGATCAGACCTATGAGAATCTGCGTAAGGCCGCCGCCAGCCGGCGGCTGTTCAATCGCGATCAGGATTTCCTGCAGGCCAGGGAGGAGGCGCAGGCCGTCTATACCCAGGCCAAGGGCGCGGCTTTGCGCTATCTGGATGCGCGGGTCAGGCTCATGCAGTTGCGCGGTCTGATGGACTTCCTGCAAGACCGCTCACGCCAATATGTCCGCCTGGCGACCCGGATGGACGGCCTGGTCAAAGAACTGGAGAAGGATGCCGCGCGCCTGATGGCCGGTGAGACGGCAGTGGTCCCGCCCTACAGCATGCGGGTCGAAGTCTTCGAGACCCTGGACGAGCCGCGCCACCGCATCTGGGATCGCGTCTACCGTCGGCTGTTCATCGATGACGGCCGCTTTGTCGGTACCTTCGATCGTCAGGCCCTGGCCCAGGCCATTGCCCAGGAGCTCAAGCCTGTCGTCCAGGAAGGTGGGCGGGTCGTCACCAAGGGGGTGGATCAAACCGTGGCCGATCTGCGCCGGGCCATGACGCAACTCGGCCGCGAACGGCTGCGCGGGCGGATCTTCGGCCAGGCCAAGGGCGGTGACGGGCAGTCGGGACTCAATGTCATCTCCGGGTTGGATCTGGAGGCGCGCTTGACCTTGGAGTCGGCCCAGGCGCCGGGCGAGCCGGTGACGGACGACGCCATTGCGGCCTACCGCAAGCGCAAGCTGCTCGCCCTGGGGCAACTGGCCGGCGTCATGGCGCGGGTCAGCACGGCCGAATCCGCGGCGCTGGACGATGGCGTCGTCACCAACCGCACCCGGCTGGTGGTGCTCGGTGTCGATACCGATGCCGGCGGGCGCGGGGCCCAGGCGTTCAAAGAAAGTCTCCTCGACGTGCTGAGCTACGGCGGCCGCCAGGTCAAGACCACTCAGTGGCATGACCCGCGCATCATCATTGTGCATGATGTGGTCATGCCGATTCCGCTCTATTACTTCGAGGCGGTGATCGACGAGATCGAGCCCTCGTATCTCAAGCTGGCGGCCGATGAGCGCCGCGGTTTCCGCTTGCATACCGACCGCCATTGGGAAGACGCCCTGCCGAATCTCAACCCGCGTAAGGCCGAGGTGTCCGCCGGCTGGGCGCTGAAGACCTTTGCCACCGGGCTGATCACGCGAGTGATCGGGGTCGACACGCTGGGCGACCCCGGCGACGCGCTGGACCTGTTCGTCTGGCGCCGCGCCGGGGGCAAGCCATTCGAACTGGGAGCCGAGTTCGCCCCGGCCCTGGCCAAGATCGGCATCATCCATGACGACGAGCACCTGAGCGCCTCGTTCACCGAGCAGATCAAACAGCACTGGGGGGCAATGGCGGCCGACGAACGAGAAGCGCGCCGTCTGGAACTCATCGATCAGCTCACCGATGATCTGGACCACATCAGCCTGAAGCGGGTCGAGGGCCGGGAGGTCTCGGCCTACGATTACCTCAATGCGCCGATCATGCGCGCGCTGCTGCGTGAACTCAAAGCGATTGCCGCTGAGCAGGAAGGTGCAGAACCTATTCGGAGGGAGAAAAAGCGCTATTGATCGGAAGCCGATTGGATCCTTCGGTAACGAATCGGAAATCAGGCCTTGATCGTCGTTCCGGCCGTAGGGTGGACAAGCGCTATCGCTTGTCCACCCTACGATGTTCCGTGGCCGGAACCGTGATCGATGGCAGTGCCGTCATTGCCGCGTCGGCGCGGCGCCCCGCCGATGGTGAATCCGCGACCGCTGGTTACAGCCGCCGACACTGATCCTCCTTATTCCCCGAGACTTGATTGAAGCCTCCGGTCGGTGCCGGAACATTACTCTGGCATTGCAGGTTACCGTCGATGGTGTTGTAGCGGATGGTCAAGCCGCCGGTGTTGCTGAACGCTTGTACATCGCTATCCACGGAATTGTACTGCACGACGAGCGGCACGCGATTGCCATTCAACTGAATACTGCCGCCGACCGTGCTGCGCGCGATATTGCTGCTATTGCCAAGCAAGTCATCGAGTTGGATGTCTCCTCCAACCTCGGTGCGCACCACGCGCACGAATTTGGCGCCTTCGGCCTGAATATTGCCGTCGATCGCTGCGTCGCGTACCGTGAGCGATCCTCCGGGATAGACCAAGACATTGCCCTTCACTCTGGTCTTATCCAGCACACACGCGCGGCCATTCACCACCACGTTACCATCGATCGTCACTGCCCCGAGATTCGGTGGACAGGGAAAGTCATCCGCCGCGGCGCCCTGGACAGTGACGGCTAAACCCAATGCCAGTAGGGCCGCGAGGGGGGTTGCTCTGGAATTTGTCATTAAAAGAACCTCTTGTCTATTATAAGTCTGTTAAAAAGCGATCCGAAAGACGACTCAGCGTTTCGATGCACTCGCCGTTTCTCATAGCATTGGTACGTGACCGGTACTCTTCAAGAAAATCCGCTCGGCAATCATCAGTAACAAATAAGGGGGAATAAGAAATCCAGGGTTCAGGCTGCACTTGCCTGCGCCGCCCCCTCCTCCCGCTCCAACTGCCGCGCCACGTCCCCCGGCGAGCCGGTGCGCCGCGCCAGGAGGTCATAGGCGACCGGGACGACGAACAGGGTGAACAGGGTCGCGGCCAGCACACCGAACAGGATGACGGTGCCGATCACGGCACGCGTCTCGGCGCCGGCGCCGGAGGAGAGCAGCAGCGGGATGGCCCCGGCGGCGGCGGTGAAGCTGGTCATGAGGATGGGGCGCAGCCGCACCCGCGAGGCCTCGATCAGCGCATCGCGAAAGGCCGTACCCTGATCGCGCAGTTGATTGGCGAACTCGACGATGAGAATGCCGTTCTTGGCCGCCAGACCGACCAGCATGATGAGCCCAATCTGGCTGTAGATGTTGAGCGTCGCGCCGGTGATCCAGAGCCCGAAGAGCGCGCCGGCCATGGCCAGCGGCACGGTGAGCATGATGATGAAGGGGTGCACCCAGCTCTCGAATTGGGCGGCCAGCACCAGATAGACCACGATGATGCCCAGGGCGAAGACGAACAGCAGGCCGCCGCCGGCCTGGCGAAAGTCTTTGGACTGGCCCTTGAAGTCGATTTGCGCCTGCGCGGGCAGATGGGTGCGCACCAGTCCCTCCAAATACTCCAGCGCCTCGCCCAGCGCCAGGCCCTCGGCCAGGTTGGCTTCCAGGGTGATGGCGCGCAGCCGGTTGAAGTGGTTGAGGCTGCGCGAATCCGCCCGCTCGGAGACCCGGACTAGGTTGGCGAGCGGGATCAGCTCGCCGCTGCGCTCGGAGCGGACATAGAGGTTGGTGAGGCTGCCCGGCGTGCGCTGGGCGTCACGTTCCCCCTCCAGGATCACGTCGTATTCCTCACCGGCGTCCAGGTAGGTGGTCACCCGCCGCGAGCCGAGCATGGTTTCCAGAGTGCGCCCGATGGTGCCGACCTTCACCCCCAAATCCGCCGCCCGCTCGTAGTCGATCGCCACGCGCAACTGCGGGTTGGTCTCCTTGTAGTCCCACTCGATTCCGCTGAGTCCGGGGTTGGTCTTGGCGATTTCGGCCAGCAGGAGGTCGCGCCACTGCGCCAGTTCCTCATAGGTCCCGCCGCCCAGCACGAACTGCACCGGCTTCTGGATGCGCGACCCGAACCCCTGGCGCATGACCGGGAAGGCCTTGATGCCCGGCAGGTCGGCGAGCCGGTTGCGGATTTCGTCCATGATGACCCAGGCCGAGCGGCGCTGATCGAAGTCGTTGAGCACCAGCACCGCCATGCCGGTGTTGAAGGCCAGGGTTCCGCCGAAGCTGCGCGGCGAGCGGATCTGCAGCCGGGTCGCCTCGCCGCTGTGCGTATAGGGCAGGAGTCGCCGCTCGATCTCGTCCATATAGTCGCTCATATAGGCGAATGAGGCGCCCTCGGGTCCGTCCACCAACACGAAGAAGGCGCCGCGGTCCTCTTTCGGCGTGTATTCCTGGGGGATCGCGCGATAGAGCCAAGCCGCGGCGCCCAGGGTGCCCAGCAGCACCAGCACCATGACCCAGCGGTGGTGCAGAAAGAATCCCAGCGCCGCGAGATAGGCGCGGCGGATCGACTCGAACACCCGGTCGATACCCCGGCTGAGCCGCCCCGGCTGGTGACCCTGGGGCAGGATCTTGGACGCCATCATCGGCGAGAGCGTGAGTGCGACCAGAGTGGAAAAGGCCACCGCGGCGGCCATGGTGAGCGCGAACTCCGAGAACAGCCGCCCGACACTCCCCTGGAGAAAGGCGATGGGGACAAAGACGGCGAGCAGCACGACCGAGGTCGCAACCACCGCGAACCCCACCTGCCGGGTCCCGCGGTAGGCGGCCACCAAACGGGTCTCACCGTATTCCGCCATCCGCCGATGCACGTTCTCCAGCACCACGATGGCGTCGTCCACCACCAGTCCGATGGCGAGCACCAGGGCCAGCAGGGTCAGGATATTGATCGAGAATCCAAGCGCCAACAATACGGTGAAGGTGGCGATCAGCGACACCGGCACCGTCACCGCCGGGATCAGGGTGGCGCGCACCGAGCCCAGAAAGAGAAAGATGACCAGTACCACCAGGACCACGGCGACCGCCAGGGTCTTGTAGACCTCCGCAACGGCGCCCTTGACGAAGACCGAGCTATCGTAGCTCTGCTTGATCTCCAGGCCCGCGGGCAGGGTCGGGTTGATGCGTGCGGCCTCGGCCTTGACGGCATCGGCCACCGCGATGGTGTTTGCGGTCGACTGTTTGGCGACGCCCAGACCCACCACCGCATCCCCGTTGCTGCGAAACAGATTGCGGTCCTCCTCGGTGCCCCGTTCGACCCGTGCCACATCGCCGAGACGCACCAGATAGCCGTCGCGCCCGCGCCCCAGCACCAGCCGGGCGAACTGCTCGGCGGAGCCGAAGGCGCGGTCGAGCCGCACGCTGAACTGACGCGTCTGCGACTCCACGCTGCCGGCCGGCAGTTCCAGGTTCTCGGCCCGCAGCGCGTTCTCCACGTCGGCGACGGTGAGGCCGCGCGCGGCCAGGGCCTGCCGGTCGAGCCAGACACGCATGGCGTAGGTCTGATCCCCGCCCACCCGGATGCGCGCTACCCCGTCGAGCACCGAGAAACGGTCCACCAGATAGCGGTTGGCGTAATCGGTCAGCTCGGGGACCGAGAGCCGGTCGCTGACCAGGTTCAGCCAGAGAATCACGTCATCGTTGCTGTCGACCTTCTGGATCTCCGGCGGGTCGGCCTCCATCGGGAGCTGATCGAGGATGCCCGAGACCCGGTCGCGGATATCGTTGGCCGCCCCGTCAATGTCGCGGCCGACCGTGAACTCGACCGTGATGGCCGAGCGCCCGTCCTCGCTCACCGAGGCGATGGTGCGAATGCCCTCCACGCCCGCGATGCGGTCCTCGATCAGCCGGGTGATGCGGGTCTCCACCACGGCGGCCGCGGCGCCCGGGTAGGTCGTCTCCACCGAGACCACCGGCGGGTCGATATCCGGGTATTCGCGCAGCGGCAGCCGGTCGTAGGCGACCAGGCCAAAGGCGATCAGCAGCAGCGACAGGACCGCGGCCAGCACCGGCCGCCGTACCGCGACATCGGAGAGGATCATGGCTTGACCGCCTGCCGCGCGCCCAGCAGATCCTTGAGCGGACGGGTGCCGTCGTCGACCACCAGATCCAGCGCCTGACCCGCGCGCACCTTGTCGTTGCCGTGGGTGATGACCCGATCGCCGGCCCGCAGTCCATCGATGATCTCCACCTCGCCGGGGCGGCGGGCGCCGATGCGGACCTGGACCCGCTCGGCCCGGTCGCTCGCGTCCACCCGCATCACGAAGTGGTCCTGACCCAGCGCGAGCAGGGCCGACTCCGGGATCACCAGCGCCTGTCGCGGATTGCGTTCGAGCTCCACCTGCATCAGCAGTCCGGGGCGCAGCCGGCCATCCGGATTGGGGATCAGGGCGCGCACCGCGATGGAGCGGGTCACGGGGTCGATGCGGCTGTCGACCCCGCTCACCTCACCGCGAAAACGCTGCTCCCCGTATTCCGGGGCGCGCGCGGTCACGGCGAGACCGGGTTTGAGGTCGGCGAGGAAAACGCTCGGTACGGAGAAATCGAGCTTCATGGTGCTGAGGTCATCCAGCGTGGTGATCTGGTTCGCGGGCTCCACCAGGGCGCCGACGCTGATATTGCGCAGCCCCAGCACGCCGTCGAAGGGGGCCTTGATCAGCCGGTCCGCCAATCGCGACTCGATGGCCGCGAGTGCCGCCCGCGCCGTCTCCAGATCGCGGCGCCGCTCGTCGAGCAGCGACTCGGCGGCCGAGCGCTGCCCAGCCAGCGACTTCACCCGCTCGTACTGGCGCTGCGCCTCCGCCACCCGTGCCCGACCCTCCTCGATCAGCGCGTGCTCCTCCGCCCCGGTCATCTCCACCAGGATGTCGCCTTTCTTGACCCGCTGGCCGTCGTCGAAGTGGATCGCGGACACCGTCTCGGTCACGTTGGCGGTCACCACCACCGACTCGCGCGCCTTCAGGGTCCCCAGCGCCTCGACCGGGTCAGTGAAGGGCAGGGTGCGCACCGCGGCGACGATCACCGGAGTCGCCGGCTGGGGCTGGGGTGGGGGCTCGGCCGCCCGCGCGGCGGCAGCCGCGAGCAGGGTGGCGCAGAGGAGCAGAGCGGTGCGAAGCGGCATGGAGTGACCTGGCGGACGCTTGACGGGGCTTGGTGGTTCAGCCTTTGCCCCAAAATGGAGACGCCATCCGGCCAGTACCAGTGCACGCCTGAGCAATGGCCGACAGGCGCCAACGCGGTTGACCGCGTTGGAAGTTTGAAACCCGTCCCTACATCGGGTTATCGCGTTCGACGCCTGAAAACCAAGTGGCCATCAACCCAACCTTGAAGAAGCTCCCGATCGGTATCCAGACGTTCGGTGAGATCATCACCGAGGGTTACACCTATATCGACAAGACCGCACACGCTTTGGCTCTGGCGAGCAGCGGCAAGTATTACTTTCTGTCGCGTCCGCGCCGCTTCGGCAAGAGCCTGTTTCTGGATACGCTCAAGGAACTGTTCGAGGGGAGTGAGGCGCTGTTTCGGGGGCTCGCGCTCCATGCCCACTGGGATTGGTCACGCCGCCATCCGGTGCTCCGATTCGATTTTTCCGGTGGAGTGGTGCAGACGCGTGCGGCGCTGGATCTGCGTATCGGGCGGCTGTTGCGTGAGAATGCGAACCGTCTCGGGGTGCATTGCGACTGGTCGAATAACGATATCCCCGGCTGTTTCGGCGATCTGATCCGCGCTGCCCAGGCTGCGACCGGCGCGCGCGTGGTGATCCTGGTCGACGAGTACGACAAGCCGATCCTCGACAATATCGAAGCGCCCGAGCGCGCCGCCGAGTTGCGCGAGGGGCTGAAGAACTTCTACTCGACCATGAAGGCGCAGGATGCGCATATCCAACTCGTCCTCATGACCGGGGTTACCAAGTTCAGTAAGGTCAGCCTGTTTTCGGGGTTGAACCAGCTCAATGACCTGACGCTCGATGCACGGTTTGCCACTGTCTGCGGCTACACTCAGGCGGATCTGGAGACGACCTTTGGCGGGCATCTCGCGGGTGTCGACTGGGCCAAGCTCATACGATTCTTTAGCCCAGGGTGATGTCGCCGGCCTGTTGGCGGCAATCAGCCGGTTGTTCGCCGGTATTCCCTGGCGGAACTTCACGGCCAACGATTTGCTCTCGACCGAGGGCTATTACGCCAGCGTTCTCTACGCCTTCTTTGCCAGCCTCAATGCCGAGATCATCCCCGAGGACATCAGCAATCAGGGCCAGGTCGACCTGACCATCAAACTGGTCGACTACATCTATGTCATTGAGATCGAGCTGCACCGCGGCCAGGCTGGGCCGGTGCCGTCCGGGGTCGAGCCGCGCCCCGGCGACGCGACCGTGCCCCTGTTGACTCAGGCGGGCGACAATGCGGCTCTGGTCCAAATCCAGGCCCGCGGCTACAGCGCCAAGTACCGCGGTCTGCCGAACAAGGGCTTGTTTGAGGTTGGACTGGTGTTCGACCCACAAGCGCGCAACCTGACGCAAGCCGATTGGGTGGCGGTGGTTTGACCGCGCCGATCGTCTGCCGGTGTCCGTCCCGCGGCGGTCTGGTTTGATCGCACACACCGATGATTGACTTCGGGAAACCTCCTCAGGAGACCCAATGGACCGACCCGACACGCCCATCTACTTCGACACCGCGGCCACGACCCGAGTCGACTCGGAGGTGGTTGCCGTCATGACCGAAGCACTCGCGGCCGCGCACCGCTTCGCCAACCCCTCATCTGCGCACGGCTTGGGGCAGCAGGCGTCGCTGGCGGTCGCCCAGGCGCGCGCCGCCGTCGCCGCGGAGCTTGGCTGCGTGGTGGACGAAGTGGTCTTCACCTCCGGGGCGACCGAGAGCATCAACCTGGCGCTGCAGGGGATCGCGCTGGCCCACGCCGATCGGGGGCGACACCTCGTCACCACCCGCATCGAGCACCAGGCGACCCTTGCCTGTTGTGCCCACCTGGAGACGCTTGGTTTCGAGGTCACCTACCTGTCACCAGGCGGCGACGGCGTGGTCGCCGCGGACCGCGTTGCGCAGGCCCTGCGGCCGGACACCCTCCTGCTGTCCGTCATGCACACCAACAATGAAACCGGGGCGATGCAGCCCATCGACGCCATCGCGGCGATCGCCGCGGAGCAGGGGGTGCTGCTGCATGTGGACGCCGCACAAGCCGCCGGGAAATTCCGGATCGACCTGGACGAGGTCCCGATCGATCTGCTGTCGCTCTCGGCGCACAAGTTCCACGGACCCAAGGGGGTCGGCTGCCTGGTGATCCGCGACCGCCCGCGGCTGCGCCTGCGCCCGCTGACTTTCGGCGGCGGACAAGAGTTTGGCCTGCGGCCCGGTACGCTCCCCACGCATCAAGTCCTCGGGTTGGCGAAAGCGCTGACGCTGGCCGCGCAGCGCCGCCAAGCAGATCTTGAGCATGTTGCCGTTCTCAAGGCACAATGCATTGAGCAACTCGGCGCCAGGCTCGATCTGCACATCCATGGTGCCCCCGACCGGACTTCGCCCTACATTTTGAATTTCGCCGTCCCGGGGATCAGGAGTGACGCTCTGATGAACCAGACGGCAGACGCGGTCGCCATCGCCTCCGGCGCCGCGTGCTCCGCCGGCACCGTGGAGCCGTCCCGGGTGCTCCGGGCCATGGGGATCGACGGCGATGCCCTGTATGGCGCGGTGCGCGTGAGCTTCGATCGCACGCACACCGCGGACGACATTGCGGTGCTCGTCAACGCCATCATCGCCGCTGTTCAACGGATACAGGAACTGGACGCCTAAATGAAGCTCGACCCAAAACAAACGGCCTTCGGCCGCCACGAAACCTTTCCGTTGCGCTACGCTTGGCTTACCAAGGGGTTCGATGCCGTCCTCGACCAGCCGGACATCTTCAGTGAGCCGGATCTGGCCATGGTCGTGCTGGGGGTGGGACGTAATATGGTCAGCGCCATTCACTACTGGCTGCAGGCGGCACGTCTGGTCGAGTTCGCCGACGGTCAGGGCAAGCCCACCGAGCTGGGTGAACTGTTGCTCGGCGACGATGGCGACCCCTACCTGGAGGACGAGGCCACACTCTGGATATTGCACTGGCTCCTGGTCTCCAATGCCCCTCTGGCGACGGGATTTTTCTGGTTTTTCAATCGTTATGCCATGCCCCGCTTTCAGGAGGAGCAGGTCCGCGCCGACATGACTGAATTCACTGCCGCGGAGCTTCAGATCGAGCGCGCCCAGAGCACACTGAAATCGGATGTCTCGACGCTCCTGCGCATGTACGCCCCCGTCGCGGACAAAGACGAAGACCACCTCGACAGCCCCCTGGCACAGCTGCGCTTGATCGAGATTGAGGGCGACGCCAAGGCCAGAACCAAGACCTACCGCAGCCCGCGGGCCGCCCGTCCTTTCCTGCCCCCCGTTGCCCTGCATTTTGCGCTGGCCGAGTGCTTCGCGGACGCGCCCGAACAGCCCGCGCTGCCGGTGCGCCTCGTCCTGTACGGCGGTGACGAGTGCGCTGCCCCCGGTGCCGCGTTCCGGTTGAGTGAAGAGGGGTTAATGGCCACCCTGACCCAAGTCATGGCGCGCTGGCCAGGCCACTACGAACTGCGCGATACCGCGGGCGTGCATCAGATCTACCGCGGGGAGCGCTTTGGCGATCCGCTCGGGACGCTGCGCGATTACTACCGGAGGGCAGCGGCATGACCAATCCGCGCACGCCGCTGTCTGCGTCCATCTGCATCCGCGCGGGGTTCAGCCGCTCCATCAACCTGGTCCGTGACCAAGACTCGGTCGAACTGCTGCGCACCTATGTGCCCACCTCGCGTGCAATCGCCGCCTTGGAGCAGTTGATCGGCGCCTTGGCACCGGGATCTGTCGGTCGTGCCCTGGCCCTGATCGGCCCCTATGGCGCGGGCAAATCCGCCTTCGGTCTCTTTGCCGGCGCCCTGCTATCCGCCCCCAGCGGCCAGCCCCACCAGAGCGCTATTGCGACTCTGCAACGGTTCGCGCCCGTCTTGGCAGAACGGGTGCATGACGCCCTCGACCACACCGCGGGCATGCTGCGTATCCAGATCAACGGCATTCCCGACTCGCTGGCCCGCCAAGTCCTGCTGGCCTTGGCCAAGGCCGCCGAGCAGGCCGCCCTGGAGCCCGCCCTGGTCGAGCGCATACGGACCAATGCCCGGCCCGGCGTACGGATGGACCTGGTGCTCCAACTCGTCACCCAGGTGCAATCCGCGTGGGGCCAGGCGGGCGGCACCGGTGTTCTCATCGAGATCGATGAGCTGGGCAAATTCCTGGAGTACGAGGCCGTCAACCCGCAGCATCGCGAGGTCCATCTGCTGCAGGTGCTTGCCGAGCAGGCCGGCGCCGCCGGACCGGCACCACTGGCGCTCGTCGTGATGTTGCACCAAGCCTTCGAGCATTACAGCAACCGCCTGGGAAAGGGCCTGCGGGACGAATGGAAAAAGGTGCAGGGGCGCTTCGCCGCCATCGCCTTCCTGGAACCGGCGGAACAGACATTGCGGGTCGTGGCCGCCTCCTTCGAGTGTGAGGATGAGTTGTCTACGGAGGTCGCGAGCGAACTCTTCGAGACCGCCGCCGAACTCGCCGAGCACACCGCACTGCCTGGCGGGATCGACCTGGCACGCGCAACCGACCTCTTCCAGGCGTGCTACCCGCTGCACCCGGTTACGCTCCTCATCCTGCCGATTCTGTGTCAGCGGGTCGCCCAGAACGAGCGTACCCTGTTCTCCTATCTCGGCAGCACCGAACCCTTCGGCCTGCGCCGTCGCCTTGACGAGTTGGCGATGGGTGATTGGATCGGCCCCTGGGAACTCTACGATTACTTTGTCCTCAACCAGGCCGGCGGCTTCGCTGACCCGCTGACCCATCGCCGCTGGGTCGAGGTCATCACCGCACTGGAGCGCTATGACGGCGACACCAGCGGCGGCAGTACCGACCCGGGCGCACGTCTGCTCAAGACTATCGGCCTGCTCAATCTGATCGGTGCCCAGCGCGGCCTCAAAGCCTCAGGCGCCCTCTTGCGGCTGCTGTTCGGTGAGATGCTGGATGCGCCACTGACGGTGCTCGAAGCCGCGTCGATCATCCACTTCCGGAGCTACGCCCAGGAATATCGCGTCTGGGCCGGCAGCGACTTCGATCTCCACGGCGCCCTGGCACAAGCCGCCGCCGAGCAGGCCGGCAAGCCGTTGGCCGACACGCTGAATATGCTCATGCCGTTGGCGCCCCTGGTGGCCCGCCGGGTGTCCATCGACACGGGAACCCTGCGTCGTTTCGAACCGGTCTTCGTGTCCCAGGAACGCTGGCCTCCCAAGACCCAGGAGGCCGAGTTGCCCCTGTGGATCTACCTGGCGGAGCCCGCGGAACACCCTGACACCACCAAGGCGCAGGCGCGGGCGGTCGTGGCCGTCTGCCGCTTCTCCGAGCGCTTGCTGGAAGTGGTGTCCGAATGGCTGGCCCTACAGGAACTCCCGCGGCGGCACGCGGCCTTACAGCAAGACCCGGTTGCTCAGCGTGAGCACCAAGCCTGGCTCGCCAATGCCGAAACCGAGGCGCTCAGCGCCATTCGATCCTTGCTGGAGGCCCCGGAGGCGCTGATTTGGTACTTTGGCGGCGAGCGACGCGCCATCCATGATCGGCGCGACCTGCAACGCGCGCTGTCCGAGTGGGTCCAGGAGCGCTGCTTCCCCAAGGCGCCGCGTATTCGCAACGAACTGATCAATCGAGAGAAACCCTCTGCCGCCGCCAACACCGGCCGCAATCGGCTGCTGGCGGCCATGCTCAAGACCCCGGAACGGGAGGGACTGGGGATCGCGAAGGCTCCTGCCGAAAAAAGTCTGTATCTCTCGCTACTCCACGCCAGCGGTCTGCACCGCGCGGGCGCTCACGGGCGCTGGGACTTCTTTTCCCCGCCGCCCGCCGATCCCTGCGAATTGCGTTCGGTCTGGCAAGTCATCGGCGACACCCTGGGCAGCGGCGGCGAGCAGCAGGTGCCCCTGCCGACACTCTATCAACGCCTGCAAGCACCACCCTTCGGGGTCCGGCTCGGCGTTCTGCCCATCCTGGTCGTCACCTACCTGCTTGCCAATCGTCGCGAGGTCGCCCTGTACCAGGAAGGCGCCTTTTGCGAATCACTCACCATTGAGCAGGCCGAGCTCCTGTGCCGCCGTCCGGCGCTCTTTGCCCTGGAGCGTTTCACCCTCGCCGGGTTGCGCGGCGACCTGTTCCAGCGCTATCTCGGCTCGATCGTCGGCAACCTGCGCGATGATGCCACCCTGCTCGATATCGTCCGGCCACTGGTGCGCTTTGCCGGTGCCCTGCCCGAATACAGCCACCACTGCGTTGGCTTGAGCCCCGAGGCCGAGCGGGTGCGCGCCGCCTTCCGCCAGGCCAAACGCCCGGGACACCTGCTGTTCGATGCCCTGCCGCGCGCCTGCGGCATCGAGCCCGCGGCCTTCAGCGGCGACGACGCAGCTGCCGTTGAGCAGTTCATCACCCGCCTCATCACGGTGCTGCGCGAGTTGAGCGGTGCCTACCCGCGGCTGCTGACGCACTGGCAGGCGCAGCTGGGGCAGCACCTGCTCGACGGCCCGAGCGGGGACCTCGACGGACTGCGCGCCGCGCTGGCTCGGCGCTATCACGGGCTGGACCGTTACGCCCCGCAACAGGGCACAGTCGGCGCCTTCATCCGCCGCCTGTCCGATACCCATTTCGAAACCGCGCAGGCCTGGCTGGAGTCCGTCATGACCCTGCTGGGCAATGCCCCGCCGGCGAAGTGGCGGGATTCCCACCGGGTCTATGCGGAACTGCGCGTCCGCGAACTGGCCACCCAACTGCGGGAGCTCGAACAACTCTGTCACGTCCTCCCGGAGGCCCGTGCGGCTGGCCTCAACGGCGACGCCGCCGTGCTCGTCAAACTGGTGGAAAGTGCCCAGGCGGACATCAGTCGGGTGATCCGGCTCACCCCCGGCCAGCGCCAAGCGGCGGATCGCGCCGCGGACCGTATCGTCGGCGAGCTGCACAGCCTCGACGACGCCACCCAAATCGCCGTGGTCGCCGCGCTGTTGAGGCGCCTTGCCCCAGTGGAAACCCTCGGAGACCAACCGTCATGAGTGAAACCACACCAACCACGCCGGTGCGTCACCTGCTGGGATTATCCGGGGGGAAAGACAGCTCTGCATTGGCGATCTATCTGCGCGATCGGGTGCCTGAGATGGAGTATTTCTTTGCGGATACGGGGGCTGAGCTAAAGGAGACGCTGGAGTACCTGGATTTGCTGCAGGACTACCTCGGAAAGCCAATAGTTAGACTCAACTCAGGTCGTACATTTGAACAACATCTCAAATTAAATGGCAATTTTCTACCAACTACCAAGACCCGTTGGTGTACATCAGAGCTAAAAATTCGTCCTTTCGAGGAGTATGTTGGTAATGATGTCGCTATTACCTATGTTGGTATTCGCGCCGACGAGTCACATCGAAAAGGATATCTCTCTACAAAAGCAAATATCTCGGCCCGTTACCCCTTTATAGAGGATGGCAAGACGATAGAGGATATCGAGGAAATTTTGACGTCTTCGGGGGTCGGCAAGCCAAAATATTACCAATGGAGAAGTCGGTCTGGGTGTTATTTCTGCTTTTATCAGCGTAAGATTGAATGGGTGCATTTGGCAGAACAGCACCCTGACCTTTTCAGGAAGGCACAAGAATTTGAAGAGCATCACCGTCAAGAAGGTAGAATGCAAACTTGGTCACAAGGAGAGTACCTTGAGGATCTTGTTGCTCGCGCAGAGCAGATAAAAGCTGAGGCAGAGCATCAGGTTGAACTTGAGCGAAAAAAGCCGAAGAAAAAGCTAATCGATTCGTTGCGATCGAGTACCCAACATGAGGATGGCTGCCTCATTTGCATGTTGTAATGCAACCCATGGATCACCTAACAGCGCTCTTTACGAACATCAATGCCAAGACATCTGACGGCGGGTTTCGGCCTCACAAGCCACTTTTATTGTTGATTGCCCTTTCCCGTTGCGCGCGAGGCGCAGGTCGATTGGCTCCCTTTTTGGAATACGAGAATGAGCTCAGGCTGATTCACAGCGTTTTCGGCGTCGTTAACCTTGTATTTCCTTTTGGGCGGCTCAGAAGCGATAACCTGTGGGAAATTCCGCAATGGGAGGAACTCTATAAGAATAGCTCTGGAGATTTGTTGCGATCCGAACTAATAGAAAAGTCGGTCTTGGGTGGGCTCTCTGCTGAAGTCTTTGATTCTTTGCGCTTAAATCCCCAGTTGCTGCAATCAGTTACCCAGGCCGTAATAGAGAAATTCTTCGCAATCGAACAACGCGATTTCATAATAAAGTTCCTTGGTATTGAGGGCGTTTCGCTCCACGAGATCAATGGTTCAACAGAGCCCCCGCAATGGTTTTCACCCGCCTTGCGTAGCGCGACTCCAGCAGGGGTGGCAGACGAGGCTTTATTTCCAGGAATGAACAGTTTCGTTTCGTATCTAAACTCGCTAACCAACCTAACTGCCAGCGGTGCAAACGCGCTTGCTGAGTCACAGGCTTTGAGCCCGTATTTCGGGGACCTCTACGAACCCTTCCCGCTCGCGGGGCGAATCAAGTCGCTGCTCATCGACGGGACCGAACGGATTGTCATTCTCACCGGGCATGCGGGTGACGGCAAGTCGACTGTCGCGCTCGATGTTCTCAAGACCCTGCAGGGCATTCCCGCGACTGAGCCGTTGCGCGCGCCGTTCAAAGAGCGGGAGCAGCACGGCTCGGTCACCATCGTGAAGGACATGAGCGAGTTGAGCGCGGATGCCCGTCGGCAGTGGATCGACCAAGCCATCAAGCAAGCGGGCACTTGGCTCATCATCAGCAACACCGGTCCATTGCTGGATAGCCTGACGAAATACGCCGACGCGTTAGGGCTGGAAGGCGTGGAGAGCAAGCTTCTCTCGCTGCTGAATCGGCCGATCAATGAAGACACTTTGGAAAGCCACGTCCTGGCTGGATTCGACAAACCGCTCCTGATCCTCAATCTCACCAGACTCGACAATGTCGCGCTTGGCGCACGGATACTGACCCGGCTCGTGCAGCATGCCGGGTGGCAACACTGCGCCGGCTGCCCGGTCGAAATGGCCTGTCCGCTGGCCTTGAATCGTCGCGCCCTGGCCGAGGCGGCCCCGGTCGTGGAAGAGCGGGTGCGTTGGATCTATCGCCGCATCAATGACTATGAACAACGGCTAACCCTGCGGCAGATTGTCGCCCAACTGGCTTACGGCCTCACCGGCGGCATGGGCTGCGCTGAAGCGCAGGCGCGGGTGGAGGCATCGACGGCCATTGGGGCTGATCGGGGCACCGCTGCGCTGCAAGAGATCCTTTTTAGCGAGGGCTTCTTCGGCTACCGCGCGGGGGCACTCCGGCCAGAGTCGAACGCACTTCAGGCCATCGCACTGTTGCGCCGCAGTCTGATTGGCGGACCGGTCGGTGCGGACTTCGAGCGACGCTTTATCGACGACCCCGGCGGCGGCTGGGCGCGGTTACCCGGTGCCTTATATGATTTGGGGGAGCTATGGCGAAAACGGGCCGCGGCCCCGGAGGCGCTGCCGACACGTGCCGCGCTGCGGCGGATGGCCCTGATCTTCGGTAGCCCGCGGCCGGATGCCGTCGACCAAGCTGAAGTGTTCTTGGATGCGATGCTGCGTTCTCCGAGCCTGCGCGAACTGGACGCCTGGCAGCGGGCGGGGGCTTTCACGTTGTCGCGCGCCGAGACCAAACGCTTGCGTAGCGCCTGCCTGAATGTACTGCTTGAGGCGTACTCCGGCTTCAGCGCCGGTCAGTTCGAGGATCGGCACGATCATCTCTATCTCACCCTGCGCCGACCGGACCGCGCCGTGGTTCAGCCGACCCAACTCATCATCGCCAGCCTGCCTTTTCAGGACTTCGATCTGCGCTTTGACCCGATGGCGCGACTGCCCAAGCTGCGCTACCGCAACGGCTCGATTGCGCTGGTGCTGTCTCTGCCCTTGCTGGATTACATCCGGCGTCGCGATGTCGGAGAGCTTGGCAATGGCCTGTCGCCGATTCATCAGGCACAACTGGATCGGTTCGCGGCGCAACTGTTGGTTGCCAGGGATGCCGTCGGTCATTCAGGGGACATCGCTTTCTTGCGCGCCGGCATCGATGGCGGAGTGGCCGTCTATCGTTATTTTCTGGATGAGAACGAACAGACACTGGAGAGAGAATGATGCCAGAGCGTTTTCCCCCGATCGACGGCACCGGGGAGCCCAGCAACCCGGCGATTCAGTTGTACGGACGCCGATTCTATAAGGATCAAACACCGGTCGAATATCTGGCCGAGTTTCTCTTAGTTTTCGCGTCACCGAAGGGAGATGAGAAATCCGGTGCGTTTAAGATCGCTATTGGTAACAGTGGTGGGCGCGCAACCTATCTTCCCGAGGACCGACTAGCTCTCAAGCTTTTCTCTTTTTTCCCAGGATCAAAGCTGGATACGCGTCACGAGGGCCATCAGAATGCCTATCGCCAAGGGCTAGACGACATTAAGAATCGTATCTCCGGCTCGGATGACGACAAAGACCAAGCTGTTCGTTTATTGCAAAGTTTATTCTCCGGATTTGTTGGCGTCGCAAAGAATAGGACTTGGGTTACCTATAGCTTTCTTCCTGTTTCGAGCGCTTTTCTAGCAAGGGAGGTCACTTGGAATCATCCGGCCGCCCTTCAAAACAAACGACAAGTTGATACCAGCACTTGGGAAGGATTGGCTCATTACTTTGACAGCGCTACCCATAACTTTCTTGGCCGCGGGGGCGAGCTTCTGTTTTTGCAGTTAGCACATATTTTCAGTGAGTACTTAGATAGCCCAGCCCCTGACATTCTGCCCGGTGAAGCCTACGAGCACTTGAAGCAACTGAGGCTTCTCGACTTAAGATCCGCGATCGAAGCAGGATTGGCCGGTATACTGATCGGTTCTGTAGAATCAACTGAAGCGCTTGCTCTCTTTACTGAATCCGCTCTCAGTGCGGTGAAACTGCCAGAAAGAAAAAAGACGCCGACCCATTTGGGATGGGTTCCAACATCCACTGTTCCTGAGTCCCTATTGTTCGCTGTCGAAATTCGCAATGTCTGTCTTTCCAATCTCAGCCCCCTTGACAAGCTTGAATTGCTGCAGGTCTTGTGTGTAATGCAGGTGATGCGAAGCCTGTGCTTTCAAGCTTCAAGATACGACTCCAGCGTTGGAAACACGGACGGCTTCCGCGGTGGTTATGCCTGGATATGTGGTAACCCGGATCTGACCCCATCAGAGGCAATGCGACGCATATCACAATCAAGCATCGAGCGTATCGAAAGTATGCTTTATCGAGCACTTCGATCTCCGAAGCTGAACAGCGGAACAAGCCGGCCAGAGGTCAAAGATCTAAAGAACGGCGATGATAACTGCTTTCGCCTGTTCCGAAAATTCGCCAAAGACTTGGGCCTCGTCATCCCCCGCACCGGCCCCGGTCAGCGCTTCGTGCTACCGCCACACCTGCTGCGTTTCCTGGTCGCAGCCTTGCTGGAGCCCGGCGAGCATATCCGTTTGACCGAGTTCTACGCACGCGTCTTCGCCCATTACGGCATCGCCCTGGGCGACCGGCAATTGGCCGTGGCACTGGCCTGGGGCGGTGCGCCGAGCGGCAGCCGTGATTATGCCGTCGCCGCGGATACCCGCTGGATCGAGGAAACCCTGCTGCAGGGCGGCTTCCTGGTGGAACTCTCCGATGCGGTATCCATTGTCCACAATCCCGGCGCTCGGCAATGAACAGTATTTCCGTACAAGAGATTCAATGCCGCGGTATTTCAGCGGTAGACGAACTGCTTCGAGAGGGTCCGGTACAGGTTGTCGAGAACGACCGCACGCGCTATATCGTGCTGCGTGCTGAGGACTACGAACGTCTCACCGTGGGTCCGAGCGCCTGGGATTGGCTGGAACGGCCTAGCCGCGCGACCCGGGACCGGGCGGCGATCGATGCCGACCTGGCGGCCGAGCGCGCTGCCTGGGATGTTTCAAACGCGTGGTGGGCTTGAACGTGGTTGTTCTCGGCGAGATCACGGTTACTTGAGTCCCGCGGGAACATCAGACGATGACCAATTCAAGCCGGTCGGTGTCCCCGCGAATAACCGCACTGTATCGCCCACCTTTCGCACTCTCTCCATCAATCCTGACGCTGGTCGCGGAAATCTCCGAGTGCATCGGCCAAGTCAGGGCGGCTACGGACAGTGCCACGCTCCTGCGGCTGCGCCGTATCAATCGCATCCGCACGATCCACAGCACCCTGGCTATTGAGGGGAACCGGCTGACGCAGGAACAGATCACGGCCATTCTGGAAGGCAAGCGGGTGCTGGCTCCGCCTCGGGAGGTACAGGAAGTGCGCAACGCACTCCTGGCCTATGAGCGGTTCCAGTCTTGGACGCCTAGCGACGAGGATCACCTGCTGGAGGCGCACCGCCTCTTGATGACCGCTCTGGTGGACTACCCCGGCGCCTACCGCAGCGGCGGCGTTGGGGTCATGGCCGGGGAGACGCTCATCCACATGGCGCCGCCTGCCGACCGGGTACCGCTGCTGATGAGGGACCTGCTCCGCTGGCTCGGTCGGAGCGCCGATCATGCGCTGATCAGCAGTTGCGTCTTCCACTACGAACTGGAGTTCATTCACCCCTTCGCGGACGGCAACGGTCGGATGGGTCGCCTATGGCAGACGCTGATCTTGAGCCGCTGGCGGGGTCTCTTCGCGGACCTGCCGATCGAAACCCTGGTCCATGCCAATCAGGAGGCCTACTACCAGGCCATCGCGGACAGCACCGAGGCGGGCAGTGCCACACCCTTCATCGAGTTCATGCTGGGTGTGATCCGGGCGGCCCTGGCGGAATTGGCGTCCGCGCCGCCCGATGAATCCTTTGTGGAGGCCGCGACCGAACAAGGTACCGAACAAGTAACCGAACAAGTTCGCCGACTGCTGGCCGCGCTTGGGGACGATACCTGCCCCGCGAAGGAATTGATGGCCCGACTCGGCCTGGCGCATCGTCCGACCTTCCTCTACGACTATCTGCGGCCCGCGCTCGTCGGGGGCTGGCTGGCGATGACCGACCCGGACCACCCGCGCAGCCCCCGTCAGTGCTACCGCCGGACGGCCGGCGGCCGACGGTTGGCGACCTCACGACCACAGGAGACAAGGACCCCATGAACCTGTTCATCGAGACCCTGGCCGAGTATCTGACCGGCGAATGGGACCGTACCCTGAATGCGCCGGATGGCCCCAAGGAGGCCAGATTCATCGTCCAAAGCCTGGACCCCGTGGGAACGCTCGCGCTGTTCGAGGCACTGGAGGCCCACCGCCGGGATTGGTCGGGGCGGATCAATCTGGTTTGTTATTTCAGGGTTGCAAAAGGCTTGTGGGATGCCTGGCGAACCGATGCCGCGGGTGCGCCCGCGCTGACCGGCGCGATCGACGCTCTGGACCAGCACGACTGGATCGACCAGGAGGATCGGCTGACCTGGTATCGCAATCGCACCCTGCGGGACGAACAGGCCGCGGGTCTCGTGACCGTGCTGGTGGGCTTTAATCATGCGACGGACCAAGGTGGTCTGGAGGCCTTCCACCGGGTCGATGAGCACCGGCTGATCAGCCGGCTCAAAGGCAGCTTTCAGCCATGGCTGCAGCGGATCGCGACACGGTTGGGCTTAAATCCAAGCGAAACTGAGTTGGAGCGTTTCGACGCGGTGCTGCGGCAGTTGTTCGCGTTGCGTCCGCTGCGACTCGCCAAGTTGGCGGATTTTCTGCAGCCGCTGATCGATCAGGGCAATTGCTATAGCCTGGCCGAGTTCCGCGAACGCTGCTTCAAGGCGCTGCCCTTTTGGGATATTCCGCCGCTTCTCGCGGATGGGCCGATGGGGGTGCCGAACGGCAGCGCGGCGGTGAAGGCGCTCAAGGAGGCCGATGCCTTCATCTCGCACGCCGGTTACAAGACCAAGGCCGGGCAAGACAAAGACTGGAAGAAGATCGAGAAAGCGCTGAGTGAGCCGGGCTTTGTTCCGCCCGTTGCCGCGGACGGCCAGGCCGTCTTTGCCGACACGAACGACTACCAGGGCTGTCTCAGATCATTCATCGAAGCAGCCGATCCGGTGGCGCGGGAGCGGCTGTTGCGAGTGGATTTCATGCCCCTGCAGCGGGCACTGAACAAGCCAGTGCCGGGGCCTGGCCCAAAGCCCCCGCCCAAATCAATGCCCGCCTTCCAAGGCATGAGCTTCGAGGCGCTGCTGCAAGGTATTTGGGATGCCTTGCTGCACTTTGATGCCGAGGCGTGCGGTGACCGGCCGATGTGGGAGCGCCTCGCCGGCATCGAGGTCCGCTTGGAGTCCTTCCATCATGACCTGAGCGGCGATGATACCGATGGAATCGGTGTCAAAGAGTTGGCCGAGGACCTGCTGCGCGGCTGTCTTGGCGGGCTTGCGTTGCGCTTTGCCGAGCTGGACCTACAACTCCCCCTGAACGCGGAGCAGGCCGAGCGAGCCCCTGCCTACTGGGAGCGGCAGGTCGCGGTTGGTCTTGATCTTGCCCTCGACCGCCTCGCCGTCAATGCGGTCAAAGGCAGTGCCCGCCCCTATGTGAAATTTTGGGTCAGCATTGCCGACGTGGACAAGGCGCTGCTGGAGTTGCCCTATCACTGGTACCTCGATGCCACGCAGCCGGAGCGGGTCCGTCACGCCTGTGCGAAGCGCGTGCTGCGGGCCTGGAACCAACTGCCTCACCCGGACCGGGTCTTGCCGGCCTACCGCATCGACCGGGTGGACCTGACCGCGCTCTTTTTCGCCGCGGATGCGGACGAGGCGAACCGGCTGGTCACGGCGGCGCTCGGCGATCTCACGCTCGTCGATCTGCGGGCCGGGCTGCCTCAGGATCAATTGGCCCCGGAGTTGCGGGAAGCGACGAAAGCGCTGATCCATGCCTACCGGCACTGGCTCGATGCGAGCCTGACCCATGGGTATTACCAGGCCCTGTTCAAGGAATTGCCGCCGCTGCTCCAAGCCTTTGAGTGTCTGGCCCGTCTCGTCCTAGACGCCGACCTGCTCGGAGCCCCGGAACTGTTGCGTCGGCTCTATAAAGCCTTCCTGCTGGTGGACGATAAGGCCGTCCCTAATGACCCCTTCCTGTCCGCGGCGGTGGCCTGGGGCCTGACCCCCGCGGTGCTGGAGCTGTCTCTGGCGCAGACGCGCTTCCTGGCCGATGGGTTTCCGGAGGCGGTGGCGGAACTGGCCATGGCTGGCAAACCGAGCGGTAAGGCGGTTTTCGCGCGCCTGCTCGACCTGTCACGTATCCAGCGGCCGGTAACGGCGCTGGTGACGGATGCGACCGGTCATTTGTCCACCAAGAGCCGTTCCTTCGGCTTGCTGCATTGTTTGGGTGAAGTCCCGGATACGGCCAAGAGCCTGGCGGTGCAGACCCTGCTCAAAGAGGACGAAAGTAACGACGACGAGGATGTGAGTCTAGTAATCCGCCCCGGCGAGGAGCAGCCGGTGGTTATGAAGGTGCTGGAGCTCTATCAGGAACTCCATGCCTATGCCCGCGACGGGCTGCGCATCCTGGCGGTGAATGTCACGGAGCTGCCGACCATCCTGGCCGGCGTCGATACTTTTCTGAAGCAGGCGCTGAAGACCGAAAAGGGCAACACCAACGCGCAAGACCTGCCCCCTTTCTATTGTACGCTGATGGTCTATTCCAGTTCCTCATCGCCGCTCGCGATGGAAAATGGGCTGGCCCTGTGGCGTGACCGCATGGTGGAGAGTCATCGGGAAAAGGGGCGGGACCTGGACCTGACCGTGGGCCATCGCTTCGCACCCAAGCACCGCATGACCGCGCTGCTGGGCCAGGAGCGCCGTCTCTATGACGTCGCCTTTTTGTTTCATTTTCTGCGCGCCGAGATGGACGGGCGGGTGGACCCGGCGTTCCCATTCACACTGGCCCAGGATGGCATTGGCGGCTACTTTCCCATTGCCGAATACCCGCGGCCCATCAAGTCCGGGGACCGCGACCGCCGCCAGATGCTGCTCAGTAACCGGCGGCTGCGCATCCAGACCCGGCACTCGGACCTGTCCGCACGGTTGCGCCATGCGGGCCATGAGAGCGCCGATTTCGTGGTCTATGGACAAGTGGACTTTGCCCCCTGGGTGGACGTGATCGCGGGTCTGCACGCGCGCGCGCAATGGGTAGCCTGTATCGATTCCTTCGTGGACAAGCGGTTACTGAGCGCGGACAGTGTGCCGATGGGAGCGACCTCGGACCAGGGCGGCCGGCGGAAGATCGTGGGTTTCGAGTCCGGACTCGGCGCCTATGGCGAGTTGAACCTGACCATCTCGACTGAACAGGACACGCTGGAGACATTGATCACGCGCGTGGCCCATGAGCTGAACGGCCTGCTGCCGTTCCAGCAACCAGTCGGATTTCAGGCCCTGGCGGAGCGCATCGTTGCCGACGCGGAGGAGATCATCGGCCTGGCGTCGCTGCGGGCCGTGCTGGGTCAGGGCGAAAAGCTGCGGGAAGTGGTGGGCTTCGCGGCCATTCGCCGCCTGTTGCAGGCACCGCCGGGTTGTGCCATGTCCCAACTGTTGCCGCTGGATGCGCTCGGCCATTGGCTGGCCGACGCCGATACCGAGTTGCGGCCCGACCTGCTGCAACTGACCTTGGAGGTCAGAGCCGATGAGATCCCATGCATTCATGCGACCGTCGTCGAATGCAAGCTGGCCGGACACAATCCGGTCCATGAGGCGAAGGCGCTCGCCCAGGTTTCTCAAGGATTACGGCACCTGAGCGCGCAGTTCGCCCCCCGTGATGTCGATGGAGGTCGCCGGAGTTTCGACCGCCGCTACTGGTGGGCGCAACTGCATCGGGCCATCGCGTCGCGGGCGGTGGTGACGCTGGCCGACCGCGACTGGCGCGCGCTGGACCATGCGCTGGAGAGCCTGGCGGAAGGGCGCTTCGAGATCTGTTGGCGCGCTGTGATTTTCACCTTTTGGACCAACGTCCCCATGCCGGACCTGACGGTCACCGCTTTGCCGCCGACGGAGCCGGTGACCCGCTCTCCAATCGCCACCCCCGCCGGCTTCGTCATTGAGCAAGTCCAGCTTGGTTATCAGGGCTTGGCTACCCTGTTCGCGGAAGTCGATCCCCAACCGGGCTTTGCGCCCAGCGGGGTCGCCATCTGCCTGCGGCCCAAGCAGCTCACCAGGCCGCAACCGGCGGGTGAGGATAAAGCGGCGCCCGGCGGTTTGAGTCCTGGCGAGACGCCGGATGAGGGCTCAGCGCACATCAGTCATCCTGCGGGCAGCGCACAGATCAGTGGCGCCCCGACGCCTGCGACCGCGGCGGCAGAAGCGAAAACAGTTGACGATTCAGCGCCTGTGCCGGGCCAGGAGTCGCCCACCTTAACCAGCACGCCAACCGGGCAGACCGACGTCGATTCTGGTCCTTTACCATCTACAGCGCCTGCCTGGTTCGTGAGTGGAGCATCCGCGCAGGCAACGTCCGGCACTTCTCAGCGCGAGCCGGAACACGATGCTACGGCCGGGTCGGAGTTCCCCGTACCCGAGCGCATCTTGATCGGCACCCGTACCAATGGGGAACCGGTTTACTGGCACTTTGGACACCCGAAGCTTCAGAACCGGCATCTTCTGATCTTTGGCACTTCGGGGTCAGGCAAGACCTACGGCATTCAATGTCTCCTCGCCGAGCTGGCCTGCGCGGGGCTGCGCTCGCTGATCGTCGACTACACCGACGGCTTCCTACCCGGCCAAGTGGAGCCACGCTTCCAGGCAGTTGCGCGGCCTAAGGACCATTTTGTCTACACTGAGCGGCTGCCGCTGAACCCGTTCCGGCGTCAGCGGCAGGTGATCGACCCCTTAAAACCCGCGGTTGAGGAAGGGGCCTTCCAGGTTGCCGCGCGCATCGAGAGCATCTTCGCCTCGGTCTTCGCCATGGGCGATCAACAGTCCGCGGCACTGATACGCTCGCTTCAAGCGGGTCTGGATCTCGACCCCGGCTTCTCACTGGATAAGCTCTTGCCCCGGCTGCGCGATGACGGACCCCAAGGCGAGACTCTGGCGAACAAGCTGGAGCCCCTGATTCGGGCCAAGCCTTTCCGGGAGGGTGTCGAGTCCGCATGGAACGGCATGTTGACCTCGGCCGACAACCGGGTGCACGTCCTGCAACTCAGAGGCTTGGCGCGGGAAATTCAGAAGCTGGTGACCGAGTTCGTGCTCTGGGACCTGTGGGACTATGCCCAGAGCACCGGACAGAAGGATCGGCCGATCCCCATCGTGCTCGACGAGATCCAGAACCTGGACCACAGCAGCGACTCCCCCCTCGACAAGATGCTGCGTGAGGGCCGCAAATTCGGGGTGGCGCTGATCCTCGCGACTCAGACCACCAGCCAGTTCAATCAGGAGCAACGGGATCGGCTGTTTCAGGCCGGTCATAAGTTGTTCTTTAAGCCAGCGACCACCGAGATCGACCGCTTTGCCCAGATCCTGGCCCAGGCCACCGCGGGCATCTCGAAACCGGAGTGGGCACAACGTCTCGCCAAGCTGGAGAAGGGGCACTGTTGGTCGCTCGGCCCGGTGCTGAGGCCTGACGGTTCCCTCAAGGAGGATGCAGTGCTGGTCTCGGTCACGGCCCTGGAAGATCGGCTGTTCGGGGGATAAGCGATGCCCGGCCTGCCGATCGATACAACGCCTTTGCCCCCGAACTTTCCGCAAGACTTCCTTCCGGATCGCTCTCTGCTCGCGCGCCTGCTGGGCTACGCGGAGCGTAACGGTACCGGAAACATGGTCGAGATCTGCGCGGCGACCGGCATCCCTACCGGCGTACGCACCGGCAAAGTGACGCCGATGATCCACTATGCCCGCGGCATGGGTCTCGTCACAGCGGAAAGGGCACGCGGTCGCTGGCACCTTCATCTTTCCAGTCTCGGTGAGGTGGTCTATGCGCAGGATCGGTATCTGGACGAGGCTGTCACCCTGTGGACGCTGCACCTGCTCCTGTGCCGGCGCGCCGGTCTCACATCACCCGCGCGCGGCATCGCCGATCCCTGGTTTGCCCTCTTCGCCGAAGGCGGCATTCGCCTCGGCAACCCCTTTGAGCGCTCGGCATACCGGGAATTCCTGTCCGAGCGCCAAGGCCCCAAGGGCTATCTGCGCTCCCTGTCCGGGCTGGTTCTCCGCAGCTATACGGAAGCGAGTTGCCTGGCGGCCACGAACGTTTTGTCGGTGGTCGGTCGTGATGTCTATTGCCGACATCCGGCGCCCGATGACCGCTCCTGCTTTCCGGCTTACACTCTGGCCCTGCTCATGGCGTGGGATGTAGTTTATCCCAGCGACCGGCAGGTCAGCCTCGATCAGCTTTATCAGGAATCCCGGCTATTGAATATCCTGGACTGGAAACCCGCCCAATCCGAGCACTGGTTGGCGTGGATGGTGAATCGAGGCGTTCTTGGGCTTGACCGTCTGACCGGTGGAACCATGGCCCTGCGTCTCCAAGGGACCGATGTGGCCGTCCGCGGACTCTATGGCGAGTTGTTATAGTCGTCGGACGTGATAACCGGACGTAGGGGCGGGTTTCAAACCCGCCCCTACAACAGGGGGCTGTCCGGATATCAGGTTGGAAGGCTATATAAGCGGGGTCGGAATCGTCTAGCGGGTGTTGACAGGCTGATATCAGAGGCAAACGGAGGTTGGCAATGCAGATCGGTGATGTCGTTCATTTTGAAGAAGGACAGTTCTTCAACGGCGCGGTGCAGCTCGGTTGGGTACTCGATGAGCCCGAGTTGGCGCAAGTGGTCGCGCGCGCCTTCGTCTTCCATGGGCCTCGCTATCATGGTGCGGGCACCGCGGAGCAGGATGGCATCGCCGCTGCGTATCGGCTGAAGGACACCGCCGGCTTTGTTTGCGACCTCCTGCGCGTCATGGGGGCGGCAGCGAGCGGCCAAGAGACCAATCCCTACTGGTTGGCAGTGGCCGGGTACGGGTCCGGCAAGTCGCATTTGTCGGTCACTATCGCGGCATTGCTCGCGGATCCGGATAGCGCGACCGCGGCTCATATACTGGCTCAGGTTGGCAGTGCCGACGCCGACTTGGGCGCGGACCTGGGCCGACGCCTCACCGCACTCGGCAAGCCGGTCCTGGTGCTGCCGCTCGACGGATCTAAGGGGTTCCACCTGGGTGCCGCGCTGAGCCGGGTGGTCTTGACGCGGCTCGCGGCGGCCGGCGTCGATGCGGATGCGATCCGTGCGCTGTCGCCCCGGTTTCAGACCGCCGAACAATTCGTCGAGCGCAACTTCGCGTTCCGCACCGACGCCTTGTCAGCGGTATTGCCTGGTCGAGACGCAGCAACCATCTGCGCAGGGTTGCGGGACCAGGACGAAGGTGTATTCGACGCCGTCAACGCCGTCTACTTGGAGGCGAATGGACACCCGATTCCTATAGAAGGCCAAGAGTCCGCGCAGGATCTGATGGATGCCCTGGCCCGTATCTACTGCGGCGAGGATGGACCCTTCTCACAAACCCTGATCCTGTTCGATGAGTTGGGCCTCTATCTGGAACATGCGGCGGATCATCCGGAGCGGGCCGGGGCGCGGGTATTGCAGGAGATCTTCCAGGGTGTGCAGAATAACCACAACAAGGTCCAGTTCGTCGGGTTTATCCAATACGAGCTCAAGGCGTATCTGAAGCGCTTTAGCTCCTCAGATCTCAAAGAGTTACAGCGGTACATCACGCGCTTCGACGCGGCCGAGAAGTGCTATCTCTCGACCAATCTGGAAACCCTCTTCGCCCATCTGATACACAAGGATGAGGCTGCGCTCACAGAGCTCTGGGGACGCGCCGATCCGGCGGACCAGGGGCGCCAAACCTGGCAGCGACTGTCCGCCGCGCTACCCGGATTCGACCGGGTCGCGGTCTGGAGCGACGAGGGCCAGTTTACCCGTGTGATCCTGCGCGGTTGCTGGCCGCTGCACCCGCTGGCGGTTTGGTTTCTCACCCGCCAACAAGACTTGGTACAGCAGCGTTCGGCGCTCGCGTTCGTTAAAGACGTGACGGAACGTTTGCGTGATCAGCCCGCGTTGGACGGCACACGCTTGCGGCAGATCGGTGCCGCCGGCCTGGTACTGGACTACATGCTGCCGGACCTGGTGGCCGCGGAGCGCGGGGGCGGCGGGACTGTTGCCGAGACCCTCCAAGGGCTACTCACCAAGTATTCGGCGATTCTTGATGATCCCCAGCGGCTGGTCTTGGCGGGCATCGCGGTGCTGGACAAGGCGCACATTGGACGCCAGAGCCAACCCACGGTCAATGCGCTGCTGTGCGAGGCAACGACGCTGGACGAAACGCTGGTTAGCGCCACGCTATCCGCGCTCTCGGCGCTGGGCGCTGCCGAGTGGAATCCTGACCTGCAGCGCTACGAACTGCTGAGCGACGGCGCGAGCCGAGCCCAATTCGAGCATTGGCTGCGAAGTCAACGACAGGTGATGTCCGCCGACGCTATCCGTCAGGTGTTCGTTAGCCCGGAGGCAGCGGATTGTCCGACTGGGGACATCCGACCTGATTTTGACCGCATCCATGACATTCGGACGCCGGACTGGATCTTCAGCGCGCGTCACGCCCACCTCGGCATCATTGAAAACCTGATTCGACTGGCGTTCGACGAGTGGCACCTGGCGACCCTTCCCACGGATGCCAAGGGCAAGCTGCTTTATCTCTTTCTGCATGAGGACGACGACCCCCTGGAGGCGGACCAGCGCGTGGCGGCGTGTTTCGACCTGGAGTTGCGGCGCTGCCAGGTCGACCAAGCCCCGATTTGGGTGATCCTGATCGCGGATCGACAGGGTCGCATCGCCGATCACTTGGCGCGGTTAGTCATCCTCAATGGGAAGGTGTCCTCCGCTGACCAGGAGAGTTTCCGCCGTTTCATCCCGGATGAGCGCGAGCGCAGTCGGTTCGTCTTAAAGGAGACGGTGAAGAGTGCCCTGATGGAAAGGCGCTATCGGATTGCCGGCTTTACCGAGCCGCCAAGTGATCGCCTCGCCGAGACTGCGGGTAAGATATTTTCAACGATCTATCCGAAGACTCCGCCCTTCCCGTTCGATGGATTCAGCACGGCCAACGGCGGCGGCGCGCGCGATGCGGTTGAGGTGGCGAAGGCACTGATGGCGGGTGGCGTGAATTATCCGTGGATCCAGTCCAGATCGACTCAGTTGCGCAATCGTATTGAATCGGTGCTCAACCAGAGTTGGCAGGTACTGAATGCGAATGGCGAGCCGGGTGTTCCCAGAGCGCCGTTGCTGAAGGCATTGATCGGTGAGATGGAACAGGCACACGAGCGTGATCCGTCGCGTACGCTCTTGGTGACTTACCGACAACTCATCGGTCCGCCCTACGGCTTGAATGCGTCATCGGCGTCCATACTGCTTGGCTTGTTCTTGGGTTTGCGCCATCCCCAGCGCGCTGTTGAATATGCCGGGCAGCAAGTGCTTCCCGCCAACTGGATCGCGCAGGCATTCTCGAATCGGCCCGGGCGGCATCACTTCGACGAGGCGGCGCTGGGGGTCGCGACATTACGATTCTTCGATGGGGATGTGGAAGCGCAGTGGCGGGCGTTTCTGGATGAGTGGGAAGCGGTGGAACGCTACGACACGAAGGTGAAATACGCTCGCAAGGCCAAGGAGACACTTGCTGTCAAACCGCTGCCGCCGACCCTGGCGCTTGACTACACCCGTCTGCATGCCGATGCCGATCAAGCAGCCGTGCGGATTGGGGAGATGCAGCGCGTTATCAGCACGTTGCAGGAGGGAATCGAACGGGCGGTCAGGAATGCTAGTGTTCCGCACGCGCTACAGTACGGCGCTAAGGCTTTGGAACTGAGTCGAAAAATGGCCACCGAACACCTATGGCCGAGTAACCTGGAAAAAGAGTTTGTCACATTCGCCGAGATTGCCAAGGAGTTAGTCGCCAGTGAGGTCGCGAACTGGGTGCCTGGGCGGATTTGCCATAATGCACAGCAGGTCAACGAATTCCGGCGCCGTACCGAGTCTGAGGCATCCTGGCTGACCGCGCTGGGGTTCGTTGCGCAAGCGCAGGCACTGACCGCGCAGGCGCAATGCTCCATTGCGAGGGTGGAGGAACTGCAGCGGCATACCTTGACATTGGCCAAGTGTGAAGACTATCCACACCAGCCGAATCCAACGCAATCTTCATCCGTGCTCCAACTGCGTGCGGAAGTCGATCAAGGTGATGAACTCGCCGTAAGCCTGCAGTCTATCCAGGCGTTGTCTACAGCGGAAAAGGATGCGCATATCAATCTGATCCGGCGCCGCCAAGCGCAGTTGAAGGCGGCCATCGCGGAACGCGAAACCGAGCTTGGAAGGCTTGATGACCTGCGACTCGACAGCGAGGAAAGCGTCCGAGAGGCGCTGGCGACCGTCGAACGTCTACGGCAGGTTTTCGCCGGGACGAAGCACGAGGGCGCGATGATCAACGATCTCGCCATCGTGCTCAACCGCCTATTGGCAGACGTTCAATCTTGGGAATCCGGCAGCGTTAGCGTCGAGCGCCTGGGCGAGATCCTGCTTACGCTTGCCAAGCATCAGGTGGCTGATTTCCGCTGCTGGGCGGAACAAGGCGACATCGAGCCGCCACCGCAGTGGGATTTGGATGCGATTTATCGCTCGCTGGTGAACGAGCGCGTCGCCGCGGCCAGCCGACGGTCCGCGGACTGGCTACGACCAAGGACCACGCGGGAGGGCAGCATCGCCACGCTCGATCTGGCGGCCTGCACCGCGCTGGAGCGCGAGCTGATCGAGGCGCCGGCCTATCTCGCGGACGCTGACCGAGCGAAAGCGATCCGCTTGCATGAAGCGGTGCAACAGCGTCAAACACAATTGCTTGAAATGGAGCGATCTCAGCAGATGGCGGGGTGGCAGCGCAACTTCGTGGAGTTCAGCGACGCGATCACGCTCGACCGCCCGATGGTTGAGCATTTGTTTCGTCTATTGGACAGTCCGCCCTGTCCCCTGCGATCGGAGGAACTGTCATGGCAGCGTGAAGTCGCGACCCGTCTGACGGCTCGCCTGGACGAACTCAGCCTTGATGACCTCGTCGCCCGCATCGAGCGCCTATCGCCGCCCATGCGCCTGGCATTATTTGACCGGTTGTCTCAATTGATGACGTCGTAGCCCACCAACTCGATCCGATCGGGCAGGGAGTGATCTGTGTCCGGTCCGCCGAAACCCCTCGTAAATCTGACGGCTGACCCGTTATTGAGGTTATAGCCCCATCAACCGCGCCACCCCGTCCCAGCCAAGTTGCACGGCAAACAGTGCGAGGACGATCCCCAAGGCGCGACAGACCAGGCGGTATCCCCCGCCGGTCAGGCCCCGCCCCCAACGCGCGGTGAGCAGCGCCAGCACCACCTTGGTGCCGACGAGCAGTACGTAAAAAGCCAACAGGAACCACAGGGCGAGCCAGGGGGACCGGTCCGCGGCGGCGGCCAGCAGCGGGCCGCCGAGGGTGATCCAGAACAGCCAGGGGTAGGGGCTCAGCAGGTTGACCGCCATGCCCCGCCCGAGCGCGCCGTTGACCGCGGTGCCGGCCGGTTCGGGCAGCACGGCACGCCATTGCGCGAGTGCCAGGTGTGCGACCACCAGGGCTCCGCTCAACGACAGTACGGCCAACCAGGGAGATTGCGGGTCCAGGCTGCCGGCCAGGCCCCAACTGAGTGCGACGATCGGCGTGTCGGTGAGCAGCGGGGCGAGCGCCACGCGGATTCCGGCGGACGCACCGCTGCGCAGGCTCTCGGTCATCACCAGGGCGAGCAGGGGACCGGGCGCGAGTCCCGCGCCGAGGCCGAGCAGGACTGCTTGCAGAGTCATCGCGAGCATGCTGATGGAAGCGCTGTGGGCCGTCGGGTTTTGGGGTTAGCGGTGATCGCCGCAATCGGGCTTTGCCACGGGTGCCGTCACTCCAGCACCCCGGCGATTGAGGATCAGATCGCGCCGCGCCGGGGCTTGCCCCCTGACATGAATGGTTTCATAGTACCGCCATGACCTCAGTCGTTGCACTCTACGATGCCCTGACCTCGGCCCCCGACGATCGCACCCGTGCGCGGGTGATCGCCGAGGCGTTCGAGCGCCTGGAAGAACGCTATCCCCATCTGCCGGACTTGGCCACTCAAGGTCATGTGCGGGAGGCTGAGTTGCGTCTGCAGAAAGACATCGAGCAAGTACGCGGTGACGTCCAGGCCACTGAATTGCGCCTAAAAAAGGAGATCGAGCAGGTGCGTGCCGAGCTCAAGCTCGACATCGAACAGGTGCGCAGCGATCTGCGGGCCACTGAACTGAGCCTGAAAAAGGACATCGCGCAGTTACGGGCCGAACTCAAGGGGGACATCGAGCAGTTACGGGCCGAACTCAAGGGGGACATCGAGCGGGTACGGGCCGAACTCAAGGCGGACATCGAGCGGGTACGGGCCGAACTCAAGGCGGACATCGAGCAGCTTCGCGCCGAGCTCAAGCTCGACATCGAGCGGGTCCGCGGCGAGGTGGTGCGCACCAAGATCGACTTGCTGAAATGGATTGTTCCGCTGATGTTTGCGCAAGTTGCCGCCATCGCTGCCTTGGTGAAGCTCCTTTGAGTTGAGACTCTAGGACGGGCGCGCGGCGATCCGGGTCGCCTGAGGCGGAGTCGACCCCCGCCGGTATCAGTTGAGGAGCCAGACCAGGGACCATGCCCAGACGCACACTCTTGATTGGTTACGGCGGATTCGGCCTGGACGCCATGCAGCGGCTGCTGCACCAATCCGCGTTGCGCGGCGTGCTGCGGTGGCGCGAAACCCAGACGGGCGGGGTCGCCTCGGCCCAGCGTCAGCTCGAAGACCTGGGTTTGCTGGCGCTGCCCGACCCATTCGACAGCGCGGTCGGCGGCGGCGCCCAGGCCGCGGCCGGTGCGCCCCAGTTTCTGATCGACCTCTACCGCCAGATCAAGCTGCTGCCCGTCGATGCGCCGACCGTCGAGGCCGGGGTTGCGCACTGGGTGCGGCGCGCGGCCGATGCGCTCATGGCGCAAGGCGCATTCGATCAGGGCGACCCGGTGGGGCTCGACCTGATCGTCCTGGCGCGTCCGACCGTCCCCGAGACGATCGCGCATCTGGATATCCTGCTCCAGGATATCTTGAAGACACTCGCCGATTCGCGCTTCTTCCAGGTCGCGGTGCAGGGGGCGGAGAATCTCAACTGTATCCTGGTGCTGGACTTCGATGACTATTGGCAGGGCGCCGGCGCGCCGGAGGCGGTGGCCACTGCCGAGGGGCTGCGCGCGGCCTTGCGTAATTCCATGCTGGGCTGGGAGCGTCGGCAGGCCCAGCGGCTGGCGGCGGTCGACCGCTGTTATCTGGTGGACGGCCGCACGGCGATGGGTCATCGCCCGCCGCCGGTGCGGCTCGATGAAGTGGTGCTGTTTCTCGAACTGCTGCTGTTCGAGGGGCTGCGCGCCGCCAGGCAGGGGCTCTACCAGCAGCAGTCACTGGCTGCGCCCATCACGGCCACTTTCGGTATCCGCCTCCTGGAGGAAAGCACCCTGGTGCTGAGCCGCGAGGCGGCGGCGACCTTCGGACGGCGCTGGCTGGATGCCCTGATCGGGGATCAGGAGCAGTGCCCGGATCGCGCGGCCCGGCGCGTGCAGGAGACCCTGGAGCCCTATCGCCGTCGGACCATCGAGCAGCGCATCGACGATGCGCGTCTGGAACAGTTGTTCCAGACCGGTGGCCTCCAGTTGACTCAGGCCCTGATGGCGGTGCCGGACCGGCAGGCGGCGGACTGGCCGGAGCGCCTCCAGGCCGTTTTCGAGCGCGAGCGCCAAGCCCTGGCGCAGACGCTGGATCGCGCCGGCTGGGAGATCGTCAGCGCGCTCAAGAAGGCGCACTTTCAGGACTTGGATCAGCAGGTCGCGGCGGCGGTCGAGGCCGACCTGCATGACGCGCGCGCCCCGGCCTCGCTGCGGCTGGTGCGCGCGGCGATCGACAGTCTGCACGATGAGGGGCGCCTGGGGTCCGACGGCTTGGCCCCAGGGGCCGCGGTCGACGCCGACCCGCTGCGGCGCCTGCGCCTGCTGCACCGGCGCTACCGTGACCAGTATGACCAATGGCTGGCCCGTCAGGGCCGCGCGCTGCAATGGTTCTGGCCGCTGTTCGCGCTGGTGCTTGCGCTGGGCCTGGCGCCCCTGTCGGTGCGGGTGGCCGGTCAGCTTAAACCGCCCGGCCCGGCCTGGCTGGGCGGCTGGCTTGATCAGACGGTGACCACGCTGCACACGGTCAACCAGCCGCTGCTGTGGACGCTGGTTTGGCTGCCGCTCCTGTGGGTACTGCTCGCGCTGCTGATTCAACCGCTGATCACCGCCCGTATCGCGCGTGCCCAGCGCTTTTTCACCAGCGCCGAGCGCGGACGCTTCCATGACCACATCCGCGACCTGCTGGCGCCGCTGCGCGAGTCCTTGCTGGAGCGCGTGCGCCGCAACATTCGCTCCAGTCTCGCCAACGATGTGCAGAAGACCCTGAGCCGTATCGGCGAGCGGCTCGCCGAGCGCGAGCGGGAGATGGACTGGCTGCGCCGTCAGCTAAACGAGTTCTTGCGCCTCAGCAGCCAGCCGACCACCCCGGTGCGCAAATGGGTCAGCCGCGAGGGCGCGCTGGACACCATGCTGGAGGCCAATCCACCGATCCGCGACCGCATCTGCTATCGACAGGAGGCGCTGCCCCAGCCCTTCGCCGGCTGGAACGCGCACTTTTGCGATGCCTTCCTCGATCCGCTGCGCTTCATCGATAGCCTGAGCAAGCCCTATGTGGACGGCTATGAGCATGCCGTGCAGCGACGCGATGCCGGTGAGGATCTGCCGCTGCGCCGTCGCGAACTGATCGACTTCATCGACCATAGCCGGCTGGCACCGGCCTGCCGTTTCATGCAGGACACCGGCGTCACCGACGCGCAGCGCTGGTGCATCACCGCGCAGCGCTGGCGTACCGTACCGGGCATGGTCGAAGAACTGAACAACCGGCTCGGCATCATCGCCGAGGACATCATCCCGGCCCGCGATCACGCGCGCGTCTACCTGCTGGTGCTGCAAACCGGGGTGGCGGCGGCGAACCTGGAGCGGGAGCAGACATGAGTCCAGCCGTGCGGTTAGCGGTCGGGTTGCAGTGCGGCGGAACGTCGTGCTCACGGGGGCCGAGTCAATGAACCAGATCGCCGCGCTGCCGGTCTGGCTGATCCCGGTCGCGGCCTTCGCCGCCGCGCTGGGGCTGGCACTCGCGCTCAATGCCCTGGTCATCGCGCGGCGGCCGGACCGGGACAGCGGTGCCCTCTGGACCAGTGTCCTGGTCTGGTGCGGCGGCCTGCTGGCCCTGTTGCTGCTCTATGCCTGGACCCTCCAATGGCTTGAGGCGGCCTGGTGGTTCAAGGGCTGGCATCCATTGTTCGACGCGACCGGGCTCACGATCGACCTGCCGGGGGTGCCCGCCCTGGTGCTGCCGGTGCCGACGCCCCTGGGCGCGGACGGGCAGCGGCTGGCGCATCCCGAGTGGTGGGCACTCGCCATTCCGTTCGCCGTCTGGCTCGCGGTGATCCTGATCCGGCTCCTGCTGCCCGCGGCGCCGCGCGGACCGCAGCAGCCGCGCCCCGGCGGCTGGCTGGCCGGGTCCGCCGGGTTCGCTGAGGCGCGGCACTGGGTCGGGTATGCCCTGGCCACGCCACTGTTGTTCTTGCTGGCCTGGAGCGCCGACCAACTCGGCGAAGGGCCGATCCAGGCGCGTGCGGCGCTCTGGGGGACCCTGGCCGTCCTCGCCGTCACCCTCATCGTCCTTGCCTTCAGCCGCGGCCGGGCGGGCGCCGCGGCGGCCGCCACCGCGGCGCCGGCGCCTGAAACCGACGCTGACGACTGGGTGGACGCGCTGCGCCGCCGCGGCTTCGCCGTCACGCCGCTCGCGCGGCTCGAACCCAGTCTGGAGGGAGCCCAGACCCAGGACCCCGGTGCCCGCGCACTGCTCGACCAATGGCCCTTCCTGCGCGAGCGTCAGGTGGCCCCGGAGCTGGTCGAGGCCGTCGCCGATCTGTTCGGCGCCGATGCCGGCCGGCGCCGCCATGGGCTGGACCGGCTGATCCTGGCGCCGGACGATGCCGGCCAGTTGGAGACCTTGGCCGCCGCCATCCGGCTCACGCATCTGCGTCTGGAACTGGTCACCCTGGTGATCTGTCCGCGGGGCGCGACCGCGCTCGCCGAGCGTCTGGCGCCTTGGCTGCCGGGCCGCGAGCTGATCCACCTGCCGCGGGCCAATGCGCCCATCGACACCACCGCCATGGTCTGGGTACTCACCGCCGGCACCCTGTCGGATCAGTTAGCGGACCTGTCCGATCATCCGCTGCTGCTCAATCGCATCGGTCTCATCGCTTGGTGGGATTTGGACGCCTATTCCGGTGTGATGGCCGCCAACTTCTGGGCCGTCTCCCATCGTCTGCACCGGCTGATCAAAGGCAAGGGCCGGCAGGAGACCCGGTCACTCACCTTCGCCCGCTACCACCAGAGTCACGAGGCCAATTTCGCCGCCTTTGCCGCGCAGACGCTGCCCTATGATTACCAGGCCGAGGATCGGGTGGTGGTCGCCCAGCGGCGGCGCCATCCGCTCTGCATCCACCTGCTGGAACCGACCGCCGACCTCAAGCCCGCGGACCTGGTCGCACAGGATCATTGGGACCCCAGCCTGCTGGCCGCCCGGACCTCGGTGGAAGCCGGCTGGCGCACCCGTTTCGAGCCGCCGTTGGGCCTGGATCGGATCAAGACCACCGATTTTCTGCAACAGCGGATCCACGGGCGTCGTCTGGCGCAGTGGCTGCCGCCGGGGTCGGCCGATGCCGGGGCGCGGATCATGGAAGTGCGGGCCGAGGACGTGCTCGCGCTCGGTCATCTGCTCTCCCAGGGCGGACGTTGTATCGAGTACCTGCCGGCCCACCAGGTCGGTGTCTTCCTGCCGCCGGGGAATCCCTATGTGCGCCGACTGCTGCTGCGCCTGGAGCAGGACCCCGCGACCTTCTTTCGCCTGGTGCGTCGGCTGGTCCCCGGTGTGCCGCAGCCCGCGATCGTGCGCCGTCATCTGCTGCTGGCCTTGCGTGAGATGGAAGCGGTGGCCAACGGCCTGCTCACCACCTTTCAATGGCGCGACAGCATCCTCGACCCGGTCTTGGAAGACCTGGCCAACCATCACCAGATCGCGCGCCGTGACGTGCGCTTTCTTGACCACGACAACCGGCTCAAGGTCGATACCGGCTATACCAGTTCGGTCGCGGAATATCGCCCCGGTCCGCTGGACACCGTCGGTGATCAATTGGTCTCGGTCATTCTGCGCGAGGCCGGCGAAGCCGAAGAACTGCTGCTGCGCATCGACCCGGAGCGGGTGACCATCGTCGCCTATCCGCGGCGCGTCTTTCAGGTCAAGGGCCAGACCTTCCGCATCAACGCCTGGCCCAGCACCGATGCGCAGGAGATCAAGCGCCGCGGCGTACTCTACTGTACCCGTACCGATGATCCGGTACTGACCTGGCGGGTGAGTGAACCGCGGCTGCGCCGCACCCTGGTCGATCCCGGCCAGAATCAGGCCTTCTTCGCCCACAACACACTCAATAAGGTCGTCATCCAGACGCAATACGCGGAAGAAGTCAGCGGCCTCATCGAGGTCGGACGCGAAGGCCAATACGATGCATATCCAGGGGCGCCGCGTCGGAGCGAGACCGACTGGGGTGAACCCATCGAGAGCCTGAGCTTCCCGACCAAGGGGCTGATGCTGCGCTTTCTCGAAGAAGACCTGGTCGAACGCACCGCCGCCCTGCATTCCATCGCGCTGGCCTTGAGCCAAGTCCTGGCGGTGCATGTCGGCGTCGAAGAGGACGCCGTGCGCGTCATGGCGGCGGAGAACCTCAAGATCGGCCGCCGCCGCGAATCGGGCCTGGTCATCCTCGACCTCTATCCGCACGGCATCGGCCTGATCGATGCCCTGAACGATGACGATGCCCTGTTGCGCCGCATGCTGGAACACACCCGCGACTGGCTCGCCGAATGCCCCTGCGCCAGTGAAGCCGGCTGCCCGCTGTGTCTGCAATCACCGCCGTCCATCGCCGCGACCCGCTATTCAGTCGACCGTCATTTGAGCCGGCGCGAGGCGGTGGAGGTGTTGCGGAAGGTGTTGGGGGACTGAGTCAGGGTCCGCAAATGAAAGCGAATACGAGGCTTGGGGCCTTGAGCATTGTCCGGGCCATCGGAACCCTTGGCGCGGCGCAGTCGGATGGGGATCTAGCCACGGACGAACACTGACAGGCTTCGATTACTGTCAGCCGCCCCAATAAACCCGCACAGGGAACGCTAATGCTGCTTTCTGCTAAAGCTGCCGGAAAGCCACCGCCCGTGAGTGGCGGAATGTTCGTGCTTACGAACGTGGCAATGCCGAGAAATGAATTACCATTCGTCGTTCACGAGGATATTGTCTTAAGAGAGGCAACCGACAAAGAAATCGCTTTATTTGAGGAAGCCCTTGAGAATACTTACGGCTTTCTATGCTCTCGAATAGCAGATCCGACGAAGAAGTATAAGGGTCACGTCATCACCAACGGAGAAGGTAATTTAAGGCTTACAGACGAAGGCTATCAAGGAAGAAAGAGGTTGTGGGTGATCGCATACCACGGGGTTAATGATCGCAATAACGCGCTTGAACGCGTCGGCTTACTTACAGACCCGCAGCTAATTGTTGGCTTTACCTATATTTGCTTCAAACGTTCGGGTTTGATTGGGAGAGCGAAGTGTTGGCCTTGCTTTATATCGGAATATTAGATTGCTATCGTTATTAATTACCGAGGTTAAGTGTATTGCAGGCGCTGATTATCTTTAGTTGATCCTCGGTGCCCCGATCCCGGTCCTAGCACTCGCTTGCCACCCGCCTTCGGGCAGGCGCCGAGGTTTGCCAATCTGCACATTTGTAACTAAGCTTGCAGTCATGGAGATCGAGTTTGACCCCGAGAAAGCCGCTGCCAACCCCCTGCGGCATGACGGCGTCACGTTCGAGGAAGCCGCGGACGTCCTGCTCGATCCCTACGCGTTGACGCGCGAGGACACCGACGCCCAAGGCGAGACCCGGTTGGTGACACTGGGTATGGGCGCCAGGGGGAACATGCTGGTCGTAGTCTGGACCGTACGCGACGACCGCATCCGTCTGATTTCCGCATGGAAGGCCAACCAACCGCAACGCAATCGCTATGAGCAACAATTCTGACCCACTGTTCGACCGGTATGCAGAATTGGACTTCGCCGACGCCAAGCCAGTGGCCGAGGTGCCGGCACTGGCACGGCTGCAGGCCGAGCGGGAGGGCAAGTCGCAGATCACCATGCGCGTGGATAACGCCGTGCTCGCGGCGTTCAAGGCACATGCCGTTCGCACCGGAAGCAGCTATCAAACCCTCATGAACGAAGCCCTGCGCCAGTTCGTCGAGGGCCAAACGCTGGCCGATGTCGTGCGCGAGACCATCCGCCAGGAGCTGCATCACGGGCGAACCTGAGCGCCAGGTCGATGCGTCCGTGGTTGGTCGCGTCGGTGTTGATCATCGTTCCGGGCAGTTCCACTTCCCGCCAGTCGAACCGAGCCCGTTAATCCTCGCAGCTAAACCGAGTCCAGCGCGAAATGCGTAGTTTACATGGTGTGTTCGGCCTTGCGGATTTTACCAACCGCGATGGAGACGCGGTTTAAAATTCATATTCTTTAAAACTTGAAACCGCGCCAGCTCCAGCAATTGTCGAGTCTGCCGGGGCCGATCTCATCTAAAAGCAGCGCATACCGCGCTGGGCGCGGTTTAATCGTTCGAGCCATTCGTCAAGAGCCGCTTCAGTCGCTCGACTTCGGCAAGCGCGTCGGCTTCTTGTTGCAATGCCGCCTCGGTCTGCGCATGGGCCTGGCTGCGGGCGAATTTGCCAAGCGCCAAGAGATAGATCCCGCCGTGGTCGAGCAGTCCGCGGCCCTGTCCGTCCCAGGGCGCGCAACTGGTCCGCGGTGACGCGGAGCAGGTCCGGGTCGTCGCTCGATGGTGCCGTCCGCGAGGCGGCCCTTGGGCGACGGCCGCCCGCCGGAAGAGTGCCCGCGATCTGGCACCGGCGCTTCGGCGAGCACGGCGGCGACCGCGAGGATCGAGGGTCCCAGCAAGAAAACTATTGGTCACGGCCCAGGCGTATGATGGCGTGATGAAAACCGCCGTGTTCGTCACCTTCCTCCTGTGTTCCGGGCTGCTCGCTGCCGCCACGGTGCAGATCGGCTCCCCACTGCCCGCGCTGACCCTCAAGGACCAGCACGAGGCGTCTGCGACCATCACCACCGACACCCGCTATCTGATCTTCGTCGCTGAACGCGCCGCCTCGGCGCTGGTCGAGACCGCGCTCGAGGGCCAGACCGCGACGACGCTCGCCGCCGCGAAGGTGCGTTACGTTGCCGACATCAGCGCCATGCCGGGGATCGTGACCACGGTGATCGCGCTGCCGCAGATGCGCAAACGGCCCTACCCGATGCTGTTGGGGCGCAACGCGGATGAGACCTCCATGTTGCCGCGTGAGCCCGGCAAGGTGACGCTAATCGCGTCGGCGCACGGCCGCATGACTGCGATTCGGTTCATCGCCGACGCTGCGACCTTGCGTGCCGCGCTGGGGCTGGTGCCTTAACCAACGATCCATCGCGCTCGCAGTTGCGGCCACGCCGTCTCTTGTAGGGTGCGGTGAGGAACGAACCGCACCAAGGAACTCGCGGTGCGGTTCGTTCCTCACCGCACCCTACAGCCCCATCGCCGCCCGCTAATGCCGCCGCCGGCTGTTGCGGCCTAACCGGTCGGTGAGTGCTTCCCAGGCGCGCCCCCGCGCTCAGTCCCGCCGCGGGCGTCACGCGGCTTGCCATGGGCCGCCGGAAGGTTCCGGTGACGAAGCCGATGTTGCCTAAAAGAATTGTTTAGCAGATTCGTAAACGGTTTCTTGCCAGACCAACTACTTTAGGTCGCCGTGTCTCTATATAGCTAGCCTTCCCACCTGATATCCGGACAGACCCTTGTTGTAGGGGCGGGTTTGAAACCCGCCCCTAGGTCCCGTTATCACGTCCGATGGCGATAAGACGGTCGCGGACGGGGCCTAGGCCCCGTCCGGCCTGTGGGTGAGGGTCAGATGGTCTCGGGCACCATCACGATGGCACCGCAGGGGCATTCGGCGCGGCAGATGCCGCAGCCCTTGCAGTAGTCGTAATTGAACTCGAACCGGTTGCCGGGGCCGAGCTTGATCACGGCGTTGTCGGGGCAGACGCCATAGCAGTTGTCGCACTCGAAGCAGTTGCCGCAGGACAGGCAGCGCCGCGCCTCAAAGAGTGCGGTGCTCTCGTCCAGGCCACCCACAACTTCTTCAAAGGTCGATTGGCGCCGCGCCAGGTCGAGCGTCGGCCTCACCATCTTGGGCGCGTCGTCGTAGTACCAGGTGTTGAGCTTATCGAACTCGGCCAACGCGTGCTTGGGTGCGGGCGCATAGGTCTCGCCGCGCAGCCAGGCGTCGATGTTGCGCGCCGCCTTCTTGCCGTGACCGATGGCCACGGTCACCGTGCGCTCCGAGGGCACCATGTCGCCGCCGGCGAAGATGCCGGCGCGGCCGGTCATCATGTTGGTGCCCACCTGCACCACGCCGTCCTTGATCTCCAGGCCCGGCACGCCGTTGAGTAGCGAGAGATCCACATCCTGGCCGAGCGCCAGCACCAGCGAGTCGGATTCCAGCGTTTCGAATTCACCGGTGGGCTGCGGGAAGCCGGTGGCATCGAGCGCCATCTTCTCGACGGTGAGGGTGCCCTCATCCGACATGTTTTTGATGGTGGACAGCCACTTGATCATGATGCCTTCCTGCAGCGCTTCCTCGACCTCGAAGTCGTGCGCGGGCATCTTCTCGCGGGTGCGGCGGTAGACGATGATGGCGTCGGTGGCGCCCAGGCGCTTGGCGGTACGGGCGACGTCGAGCGCCGTGTTGCCGCCGCCGTAGACCACCACGCGGCGGCCCAGCATCGGCTTTTCCTCATCCTCCATGCCGCGCAGCACCTGCATGGCGTCGAGCATGCGCGCCGAGTCGGCGGCCGGGATGTAGGCGCGCTTGGCGATGTGGGCACCCACGGCGAGGAAGGCGGCATCGAAGCCGCCGGCCTTCATGGTTTCCTCGATGTTCTCGACTTTGGTATCGAGTTGGAGCGCAACGCCGAGATCGAGGATGCGTTGGACTTCCGCGTCCAGCACATCGCGCGGCAGCCGGTACTTGGGGATGCCGAAGCGCATCATGCCGCCGGCGAATGGCCCCGCTTCCTGAATGGTGACCTGATGGCCCAGGCGTGCCAAGTGGTAGGCGGCGGAGAGCCCGGACGGGCCGGCACCGACCACCAGCACATGCTTACCGGAGCTGCTCGCGGGCGGTGTGAACTTCCAGCCGAGCTTGATCGCCTGATCGCCCAGGAAGCGCTCGACCGAGTTGATGCCCACCGACTCATCGAGTTGACCGCGGTTACAGGCGGTCTCGCAGGGGTGATAGCAGACGCGGCCCATCACGGCGGGCATGGGATTATTTGCGGTCAGCGCGCGCCACGCCTGTTCATAGTCACCGGACTCCGCGTGGAACAGCCATTCTTGGATGTTCTCCCCCGCGGGACAGGCGTTGTTGCACGGCGGCAGCCGGTCGACATACTGCGGCCGGTAGGTGCGCCAGGTCCCGGTCTTGTTGGCCAGTGAGGACCCGACATCGAGAGTGATTGCGAATGGTTTTTCCATCACGGGTTACCTGTTGCGACCGGGGCTGCGATAGCGGCTTCAACCGCGGGATCGACCAGTCCGAAGCGCCGGATGTTACGGTCGGCCAGCGCCTGAATGTGCGCGATGGCCTCGGTGTTCGGTGTGGGCGAGAAGAGGTGGGCGAAACGCCGCTGCGGCCGCAGATAGGCCTCCACCGGCAACTGCTTGCGGATCTTCGAGACGCTGACGATGCGGTCGCGTTCCGCCTCGAATACCGGGAAGACCCCGGTCTCTTTCGCCAGCCGGGCGATCTGGATGGTGTCCCAGGCGTTGGTTCCCCAGCCCAACGGGCAGGGCACGAAGACATGGATGTAACGCGCCCCGCGGATCTCCATGGCGCGCTTGACCTTGGCCTCGAGGTCGCGCAGTTCCGACACGATGGCGGTAGCCACGTAGGGGATCTCGTGGGCCATGGCGATCAGCGGCAGATTCTTGCCTTGTCCGAATACGTTGCCCGGTGCGTCGCCGACCGCCGGCGTGGTGGCGGTGCGCGCCGCGCCGGGAGTGGCCGAGGAGCGCTGGACCCCGGTATTCATGTAGGCCTCGTTGTCGTAGCAGATGTAGAGCACGTCGTCGTTGCGCTCGAACATCCCCGACAGGCAGCCGAAGCCGATGTCGGTGGTGCCGCCGTCGCCGCCCTGGGCGACCACGCGCACGTCGCTGCGCCCCTTCACCCGCATGGCCGCGGCGATGCCGGTGGCGACCGCGGCGGTGTTGCCGAACAGTGAGTGAATCCAGGGGATTTGCCAGGAGGTCTCGGGATAGGGGGTCGAGAAGACCTCCAGACAGCCGGTCGCGTTGGCCGCGATCAGCTGATTGTCGGTCGCCTGCATGGCGGCGTCGATCGCGTAGCGCGCGCCCAAGGCTTCGCCGCAGCCCTGACAGGCGCGGTGTCCGGAGTTGAGCGAGTTGGTGCGCCGCATGTCCGCCTGCACCGAGCGGTGTTCCGGATCGAGCAGGCGGTTGCCGACCGTATGGGTGCCGGTCTGATAGAACTTGATGGTGGTTGCTGTCATGGTAGGTGCCTCACTCAACCAACGCGGGCGGCCACGACGCCCAGGTCGCGCAGCAGGTTTTCGGCGATCGGACCCGAGCGGCGCGTCAGCCGCTCGCGTTCGAGCTCGCGGTTGACGGCATTCCAATCCAGATCGAGGAAGGTCAGCGGTTCGAGCTTGTCCTCGATCGCTTCCATGAACAGTTGGTGCAGCGACGCCTTGGTGATGGCCCGCCCGCCGAGCCCGGCGACCACACAGTAAAGCGGCTGCGGCCGGTTGCGCATGGCGGAGCGGACATCGCGCGAGACGATGCCCCCGATGCCCACGGCGAAGCACTTTTCAACCACCACCACCCGCCGCACATGACTCACCGCGTCGCGGATCTCGGTGAGCGGGAAAGGCCGGAACGAGGTGATGCCAAGGACGCCGATCTTGTGTCCCTCGTCACGCAGGTCGTCGATCGTGTCCTTGATCGTGCCCAGCACCGAACCCAGGGCGATCACGACGGTGTCCGCGTCTTCCATGCGATATTGCCGGATCAGGCCACCCGAATCACGCCCGAATTTTTGTTGGAATTCGGCTGCCAGTTGCGGGATCAGTTCCAGTGCCTGCATCTGCTTGGCGTGCGCGAGATAACGCACCTCGGTGAAGGCTTCCGGGCCGACCATGGCGCCGATGGAGACGGGGTCGCGGGGATCGAGGACCTGCCGCGGCTCGTACGGGGGCAGATAGGCATCGACCTGAGCTTGGGTAGGAATGTCCACCCCCTCGTAGGCATGGGTCAGGATGAAGCCGTCCATGCAGACCATGATCGGCAGCGAGACCTCTTCGGCCAGCCGGAAGGCCTGGATGTGCAGGTCGGCGGCTTCCTGATTGTTCTCCGCAAAAAGCTGAATCCAGCCCGCGTCGCGCATCGACATCGAGTCGGTGTGGTCGTTCCAGATGTTGATCGGCGCACCGATCGCACGGTTGGCCAGTGTCATCACGATCGGCAGCCCGAGCCCGGAGGCGTTCCACACCGCCTCGGCCATGTACAGCAGGCCCTGGCTCGCGGTGGCGGTGTAGGAGCGCGCCCCGGCCGCGGAGGAGCCGATGGCGACCGACAGCGCGGCGAACTCCGATTCGACATTGATGAACTCGCAGCCCGGCAGGGTGCCGTCCCGCACCATCTCGCTCAACCCTTCCACGATATGGGTCTGGGGCGAGATGGGGTAGGCGCAAATCACCTCCGGCCGACACAGGGCCACGGTCGCGGCGACCGCATGAGAGCCTTCACATTGCTTCAGCACGACGGTAGTCCTCCGATTCTTTTTTAACAAATTCAAAGGCGGCGCTGGCGGCGGCGATGTTGCCTGCCGCGACCTTGCCGGTGAATTTTTCATTGATCGCCGCGTGGACCGACGCCAGGGAGACGGCCCCGCTCATCGCCGCGAAGCCCGCCAGCAGGATGGCGTTCGGTAACGGGCGCCCGATGTGCTCCATGGCGATCTCGGTCGCCGGGACGGTGCACAGGTGCGAGTGGTGCCAGCCGGCAAAGCGCTCACTGATGCCGAGGTCGTCGAAGCTCTTCTTGGTGTTGATGAGGACATAGCCGTCCGGCACCAGCCCGCTGAACACATCCACCTGGTGGAGCAGGGTGGGATCTTGGATGATGAGGCCGTCCGGCTGCATGATGGGTTCGCGCAGCCGGATCTCGCGATCCGCGATGCGGCAGAAGGCGACCACCGGTGCCCCGGTGCGTTCCGAGCCGAAGCTCGGAAAGGCCTGCGCGTGTTTTTGTTCGAGAAATGCGGCGATGGAGAGCATTTCGGCTCCCGTAACGCAGCCTTGGCCGCCGCGGCCATGGATGCGGACCTGAAACATCACAATAGTGTCCCCTTTGGTGTTGTTGATACGATGTGGAAGTTCCGCGGCACGTTGTAGCAGCCGAGCCCGAGTTTTGCATCAAAAAAACGCGTCATACACGTTTCTGCGGGGTAACTTGGTGGTCCGCCGTGCCGACGCGTCAGTCTGATCGTAGTATCCTGATCCCCCCCCTGTTGGGCGTTCGGTGTTCGAGCGTTGCGACGATGCGGGGGTCTGCCGGTGTCACCGAGATGAAACCCGACCCCGTTCCATATTCCCTGCGCTGGTGGCCGCACCCGTGAGTGGGCGCGCCATGACTGGTCCGGCGGGACGGCGACGACGGGTGCGCCGCGTGCTGGCTTGGCTTGGTGTGCTGGCGGGACTGCTGGCCGGTCTGAGTCCCGACCCTCGGGTCTTTGCCGCGAGCCCCCTCGCCTACACGTTGGTGATCACGCCGATCGGTGATGCCGCAATCGACCAGGCGATTGCCGACACGTCCCAGCTTGCCGGGTTGCGCGAGCGCGCCCCGGTGGGACCCTTTGCGCTGCTCGCTCGGGCCGAGTCCGATGCCACGCGGTTCGATACGGTGTTGCGCAGTTTCGGTTACTACGATGCCCGAATTAGAATCCGGATCGCGGGGCTTGCCATTGATGATCCGACCCTGTTCTCCGTGCTCGATGATCGGTCCGCCGGTCCCCCGGTGAAGGTGGCGGTTGCCATCGAACGCGGACCGCTCTACCGACTCGGGATCGTCCGGCTCGATGGTCCGGTCCCCGCGCGGGTGCGCTCCGCTTTCAATCTGACATCCGGCGAACCGGCGCGTGCCGCCGCGGTGCTGGCCGCCGGGGAGGCGGTGCTGCGGGCGCTGCGCGAGGATGGGTTTGCGCTTGCCCAGGTCCCGCCGCCGGATGCGCTGGTGGATCATGACACGCGTCGGATGGATGTCATCTATCTGGCTGAGCCTGGCCCGCGGGTGAGCCTAGGCTCAGTAACAATCAACGGATTGACACGCCTGCGGGAGGAGTATGTGCGCCGCCGCCTGAACTTGGCGCCGGGTGAGCCATTCAGCCCCACCCGGTTGGAGGCGGCCCGTCGCGACCTGCTGGCCGACGGCGCGCTGGCCTGGGCACGGCTCACCCCGGGGACCGTGCCGGATGCCGCGGGGCGCTTGCCCTTGACCCTGGACCTGGCCGAGCGCCCGCTGCGCGTGGTGCGCCTGGCCGGGGCCTTTTCGAGCGATGAGGGTGCGACCGGCTCGGCGGCCTGGACGCATCGCAATCTGTTCGGCGGGGCCGAGCAACTGACCCTGCGGGCCGACCTCGGACAAGTGACCGAGGGTGGGCCGCACGCGGCCAGCTATCTGGTCAACGGGTCCCTGCGCATCCCCGACTGGTGGCTGCGCGATCTGGCCTTGCGTCTGGACCTGGGCGCCGTGAACGAGAGTCTCGAAGCCTATGACCGCGAGGCGGTCACCGCCGGCGCGGTGCTGGATCGTCGTTTGTCCGAGCAGTTGTCCGGCAGCGCCGGGCTGGCCTGCGAGCGTTCGCGCGTCACCCAGGATGACATTCCGCGGGACTACCGCCTGCTCTCCCTGCCGCTGACACTGATCTACGACACCACCGATGATCCGCTGAACCCGCGGCGCGGCCTGCGCCTGGCGGCTCAGGTGGCGCCCACCCAACAGTTGGGTCAGGCGTCGGATAACGACGGACCGGGCTTCGTGCGCGGGCGCCTGGCCGGATCGGCCTATCTGGATCTCGGCGCGCTTCCGGCCTGGACGCGTCCGGGCAAGTCCAGTTCCCGGATCGGCACCGGCCAGTCCGTGCTGGCCGGCCGCCTGGTGCTCGGCAACATCATGGGCGCCGCGGCGGATCAGGTCCCGCCCGACTGGCGGTTCTATGCCGGCGGGGGCGGCTCGGTTCGCGGCTATCCGTTCCAGTCCATCGGCCCGCGCACGGTCTCAGGGACACCCGCGGGCGGTGACGGCCTGTTCGAGGCCAGCCTGGAATGGCGCCGCCGTTTCGGCGCCAACTGGGGCTTGGCCATGTTTCTGGACGCCGGGGCGGTATCCTCGACCGACCATCCAGACGCCGGCGCGCTCGCGGTCGGACTCGGTATCGGTGTGCGCTATCACACGCCCATCGGACCAGTGCGGGCGGATCTCGCCACGCCGCTGGACCCGCAGGAGGGGGATGCCGCAGTGCAGCTCTATATCGGCATCGGACAGGCGTTCTAGCCATGCGCCACCTCCTGCGCCCAGTGCTGACACTCCTGCTGCTGCCGTTACTGGCGTTGGCGCTGCTGCTGTCGGCAGCCAATACGGACCCCGGCCGGCGGGTCATCGCGTGGGGTTTGGCGGAGTTGAGCGGCGGGCAGGTGATACTGTCGGGCTTGAGCGGGACCCTGCCGACGGCTCCGCGGATCGCGCGACTGGAGCTGCGCGACGCCGCCGGCGCCTGGCTGGTCGTCGAGGAGGCCGTGCTCGACCTCGAACTGCTGCCGCTGCTGCGCGGGACCATCGCCATCGCGGCGCTGACGGCCCGCTCGGTGGTCCTGCACCGCGTGCCGGCCGCGGATGAAAACACCGCCGGAGGCATCGAGCTCCCGGTGCGGGTCCTGCTGGGACACCTGGCCATCGACCGGTTGGATCTCCACGGGGCGGTGCCGGGTGCGCCGCGCGTGACGATCACGGGCAGCGGCTCGGTGGCGACTGCCGCGGACCTGCAGGCGACGGTGCTGATGACCGCCCCCGGCCGCACGGATCGCTACCGACTGGAGCTGGCCTCCGGCGCCGGGCACGATCGACTCGACCTGGCGTTTCAGGAGGCCCCCGGGGGTCTGGTTGCCGCGCTGGCCGCGGCGGCGGGAGTGAGCCTGCCGACGGCGCAGGACGGCTGGCGTCTCGACGCCGCGGCCGCGGGGCCGCGCACGGCGCTTGACCTGAACGCCGTGCTCGCGGCCGGGCCGCTCCAGGCGACCGCGGCGGGCTTGCTCGATCTGGAGTCCCAGTCCGCCGCCGGGCTGCGGCTGTCCGCCGAGGTGCCGGCGCTGACGCTGGCGTTGGCAGGGCTGCCGGCCATCGCCTGGCAGCGGCTCAGCGTCAGGGCGGATCTGGACGGCAGCCTGCGCGCACCGCGGGGGACGGCACGGGTCGAGTGGGACGGGCCGGCGGTCGGCGACGTCTCAGTCGAACGGCTGATCGCGACTGCCGAGGGCGACGCGGCGCGCCTGGGTTTCGCGCTGGAGATGAGCGGCCTGCGCACGCCCGTCGTGCGGCCTGAGGCGCTGGCGGCCGTGCCGTTGCGCCTCACGGGCGAACTGAGCCCCGCGGACCCCGCGCTCGCGGTGCAGCTCGCCATCCGCCATCCACTCATCGACCTCCAGGCCGCGGGTGGCCTGACCGCGCGCGCCGGGCACGCGACCCTGAGTCTGCCCGATCTTGCGGCATTCAGTGGTCTGGCCGGCACCACCTTGGCCGGCAGCGCCCGCTTCGATCTCGAGGGTGCCGCCGATGGCGCGCCGCGGCTCGACGCGACGGGCGAGCTGGCGCTCACCCAGGCCCCGGCGCCGATCGCCGGGCTGCTCGGACCAGCGGCCCGTCTCGCGCTGTCCGTCCGCGGCGAAGGGACGGCCTGGCAGATCGCCGCGGCCCGGATCGCGGGCGCGCGGCTCCAGGCCAGCGCCCAGGGTCGGGTCGCGGGTGACGCCGTGGCGTTGGATTGGATGCTGGATCTGACCGATCTCAGCGTCCTGGCGTCCGGCTGGTCCGGGCGGATGCAGGCGCGGGGCGCGCTCAGCGGTGAACCGCGGGCGCCGCTGCTGGTCGCCGATCTGACGGCGCAGGCCGGGTTTCAAGGTGTCGGTACGGAGCGTCTCGCCGGCCAGATGACCGGGCGTCTGAGCGCCCGGCCCGCCGTGCCCGAAGGGTTACTCGATCTGCGGGGTGACTGGGCCGGGCAGCCGGTCAGGATCACTCTCCAGGCGGAACGGGCCGCGGATGGCGGCCTGAACCTCGCACTCGGCGACAGCCGCTGGGCCAGTGTCGCCGCCGCCGGCACGCTGCGCCTGCCGCGCGGGGCCAGGTTGCCGCAGGGTGAGTTGCGGCTGCGTGTCGAACGTCTAGCCGATCTCGCCCCGCTGTTGCCACCGGAAGCAACCGCGGGATTGGCCGGGCGCCTGAGTGCAAGTCTGACTCTGACCCCGGCCGGCGCCGCCCTGATCGAGGCGGCGGGTGAGGGGTTGATGCTCCCGGGAGCGGTCGGGGTGCAGACACTCGCCTTGACCGCTCAGGTGACCGAGCCGCTGGGACCAGCGCGGACCGAGGCGACGTTGCGCCTGCGCGGGCTCGCGCTGGGGACGGTCGGCGGGGAGGCGTCGCTGAGCGTGCGCGGTCCGGCCGCCGCGCTCGACCTGACGGCGGATGCGCGGCTGGCCGATCCGGGCGGTCCGCTGCGCCTGACGGCCGCTGCGCGGCTGGACGCCCCCGCCCGCCGCTTGGCGCTGCAGCGCCTGGAGGCCCAGGCGCGCGGCGAGACCCTGCGGCTGCGCGCTCCGGCCGTGTTCGATCTGTCGGACGGTCTGCGGGTGGACCGGCTGCGCCTGGAGTTGCGGACCGGTTCGATCGAGGTCGCCGGGCGCCTGGCGCCCCGGCTCGATCTCCGGGCGACGCTCGCCGGATTGCCCCTTGAATTGGTTCAACTGGCCGCACCGGAGGTGCCCCTGACCGGCACCCTGGGCGCGGATCTCCGGCTGACCGGTACCCCGGGCGCTCCCCTGGGTTCGCTGCGCGCTCAGGCGAGCGGCCTGCGTCTGACCACTGGGCCGGGCCGAGGCATTCCGTCGGCACAGCTCAAGGTCACGGCGGATCTCGCCGCTGACGCGGTGCAGTTGGATGTTCGGGCCACGACCGGGCCGCGCACCGATCTGCGGGTGCATGGACGGGTCGCCGGACGGCTGCCGTTTGCCTCAGGGACGCTGGCGCTGCGCGCCGACGGACGGGTCGATCTCGCGTTGTTCGACCCGCTGCTGACCAGCGGCGGCCGGCAACTGAGTGGGCAGGCGGTGCTTGCCACCGCCATCACCGGCACGGTTGCGGCGCCGCGGCTGGACGGCACGTTGCGACTGACCGATGCGGCCCTGTGGGACCGCACCATCGGGCTCGCCTTGACCGGTATCGCGGGCCGCTTGAGGCTGGACGGCGATACGGTTCGCGTGCAGCGCCTGACTGCTCAGACGGCCGTCCCATCGGGGGCGGGCACGGGGGCGGGACGCGGCACGGTCGAACTCACCGGCGCGGTCGGCGTGCTGGCGTCCGGACTGCCCGTCGATCTGCGACTGCTCGCGCGCAATGCCCGGCCGATCCAACTGGATCAACTGGATGTGCAGGGGGACGCTGACCTGCGGCTGTCCGGACGCGCGGCCGAGCGCCTCGACGCCGTCGGCACGGTGCGCTTCAGTCGCATTGAGGTCCGGCTGCCCGAGCGCCTGCCCGCCGCGGTCGTCACCCTTGAGGTTCGGGAGCGCGGCGGTAGCGGTCGTCCGGTTGCGGTCGCGCGACCGTCGACCCCTGCCCCTGATATTGGCCTGGATCTGCTGGTCGCCGCACCCCGCGCCGTTTATGTGAGCGGCCGCGGGGTCGATGCGGAACTCGGCGGCGAGGTGCGGCTGGGCGGAACCCTGGCCGATCCGGTCATCAGCGGTGGTTTCGAGTTGCGGCGGGGCACTTATGAGCTGGCGGGTCAGACGCTGAAGTTCAGTCGCGGACGGATCGGGTTCGATGGAGCCCACGGAATCGATCCGACACTCGACCTGGAAGCACGCGCCACGGCGGCCGGCAGCACCGCTATCCTGGCCGTGCTGGGTACCGCAAAACAGCCACGGATCGAACTGCGCGGGGAACCGCCGCTGCCGCAGGATGAGGTCCTGTCCCGCCTGTTATTCGGCGTTGCCGGCGGCCGACTGTCGCCGGTGCAGGCGGTGCGGCTTGGGACGGCGGCAGCCTCACTCGCGGGCGTCGAGCTGGGCGGTGGTCTACTCGGACTGGGGCTGCTGGATCGCGTGCGCACCGGGCTCGGATTGGAGCGTCTGTGGCTGGGAACCGACGATCGCGGCGACTCCAGCCTGGAGGCCGGTCAACAGCTCACCGAGCGGGTCTATCTCGGTGCCCGCCAGGGCGTGCGGGCGGGTGAAACCCAGGGTGTGCTGCGCATCGAGGTGACGCCGCGGATCAGGGTGGAGGCGGATGTCGGCGCCTCCGGCGGCACCCGGGCGGGTGGGGCCTTCGAGCACGAATACTGAGACTATTCCCGACGAGCGATGCCGGTTCAAACAGCCCAACCACCGTCTCCGCCTGGGCCGCGGCGAGCAGCCAGGCGCGCAGTTGCCCGGTGTCGCGGGTTGCGCGCAGGCGGTCGCGGGTCGCGTCGTCGAGTCACCGTCGCGCAGTTGCTCGGCCCGGAAGGGACCGGTGTCGGGTTGCCGTCGGCTGTTGCTCATGCGGGGTCGCTCCGGCGGCCTGGGGATGATGCTGATCCGAGTATAGATGAAACCGGGCAGCGGTCCACGCATCTCCGCGGCCGCCGCGCGACGGGGTATCATGATGGATTCGGGTCCACTGCGGAAACGCCGTCGTGCGACCCCGCAACACGAGAATTCGTCCATGAAACGGCTTGCCCTGCTGCTGCCCATTACCGCATTGATCGTGGCCTTTTTCGCCTTCGGGTTGCATCAGCATCTGACGCTCGACGCCTTCCAGGCCAGTCACGACAGCTTCGATGCCTGGTACCAGCGGCAGCCCTGGCTGGTGCTCGGCGGCTATTTCGTCATCTTTGTCGCGGCGACGCTGTTTCTGCCGATTGCGGCGCTGATGACCGTGATCGCCGGCGCCTTGTTCGGCTTCTGGAAGGGCGCTCTGGTGGCCTCGTTCGCTGCCGCGCTAGCCGCTGTGCTGGCCTTCTGGCTGTCCCGTTTCATCCTGCACGACAGCATCCAGCGTCATTTTGGCGAACGGCTTGCCGCGGTCAATGCCGGGGTGGCGCGGGATGGTCCCTTTTATCTATTTTCCATGCGGCTGGTGCCGGTGATTCCCTTCTTCATCATCAATCTGGTGATGGGGCTGACGCCGATGCAGAGCCGCACCTTTTATTGGGTGACGCAACTCGGCATGCTGGCCGGCATTCTGGTGTACGTGAATGCCGGCACTCAGTTGGCCGAGGTCGAGCAGTTGTCCGACGTGTTTTCGCCGGACCTGATCGCATCACTGGCCCTGTTGGGTATCCTGCCGCTCCTGGGCAAGAAGATCCTGGGTCTGCTCCGTCGGCGTCGGCGTCCCGGCTGAGTCGTCGCCTGAGGCGGGCGGCGCGTCCGGCTCGAGATCCGGGCCGAGCAGAACGGCGATGGGGCGGGTCAGCGGGCTGGCATCCAGGGCGATGATGAGCACCATGGTCAGCGGCACCGACAGGAAAACCCCGATGGTCCCGAACACAAAGCCCCAGAACAGCAGCGAGAGGAACACGGCCAGGGTGGAGATCCCGAGTCCTCGGCCCATGAAGCGGGGTTCCAGGATGCTGCCGATGGCGGTGTTGACAACCAGATAACCGAGGGCGACCAGCAAGGTGGTTTGCAGGTCGGTTTGGACCAGGGCCAGCAGGATCGCCGGAACGGCCATCAGAATGGAGCCGACGAAGGGGACGAAGTTCAGCAGGAAGGCGAGCAAGGCCCAGAGCATGGCGAAGTCGAGACCCAGATACCACAGCCAGATCCAGATGAAAAAGGCGGTGGCCAGGCTCGCCAGTGTCTTGATGATCATGTACCGATTGATCGACGACAGCATTTTCTCGATACGGGCATCCGCCTCCGGGGTGATCGCGAATGCCGCCTTGAGCTTGGCGGGCATGCCGGCGGCTTCCAGTAGGATGAAGAGGACGGTGAACAGGACCAGCAGGCCGGTGGAGAAGATGCCGCTCGCGTTGGAGAGGAAGGAGCGGGTCAGACCCATGGCCAGGTTCGGATCCAGCAGGTCGGGTACGGCCTCGCGGGAGTTGGGCATGCCGACGCCTTCCAGCCAGGTGCCGAATTCCTCGCTCAGCAGCATGAGCCGTTCCTGGTAACTTGGCAGACTGTCTCTGAAGCCTTCCAGTGCTCCCGTCGTGGCCAAGGCCAGCAGGCTGCCGAGATCCAGCAGGATGAAGCCGATGACCAGCAGCGCCAGCCACTTGGGCGCACCATACTTGCGCATGAAGCGCAGTGGCGGAGTGGCGACCACCGCGATGAACATGGCAAGCAGGACCGGGCCGAGTAAGGATGAGGCCAGTTGCAGGCCGACCACGATGATCACGAAGGCCGCGGCAACCAGGAGGCCGCGCGCGGGTGGACTGAAACCGGTGTCAGCGTTCATTGTTGGGTTCTCTCGTGTTGGTGGGAGCTGATAGGCTTTCCGAGAATCGTCGGGTGCGTTAGGCCAATCATTCCGCTACCTCGTGTAGGGGCGGGTTCGAAACCCGCCCCTACGTCCAGTTATCACGTCCGAAGGCTATAGCTGGAGTGCTGCACTTGCTTACAACTCGGTGGCGTCGCGCAGGCTCTGGAACAGGTCGATGTCCCAGGCGACCAGGTCGCGGCGGATGGCATCCGCGCTGGCGCGGGGCAGCAGTCGGGCCAGGTCTTCCCCGGTGACCACGCCGACGATCTTACCTGGGGCGGTACGTGCGTATTGGAGTGTATGCCAGGCCATGATCGCCGCCCCCACCCCGGTCGGATAGGAGATGTAGGTGGCTCCCGCGTAAGGTGATCCCAGCAACCCCTGATAGCGGTGATAACTGAGACCCAGGGTTTCGACCACCGTTTGACGGTCGTTGCGGACCGTCTCGGAGACGCGGATCTCGGCGGCGGCGCAGAAGTGGGTGCGGCGGATGACCCCGTTGCGCAGCAGTTCCTCGATCCGCCGGGGCCGCTGCATGCCGGGCAGGATCGCCCGCACCATCGCCTCGACCGTCAATTCCGGCTGATCCGGCAGGGTCTGTTTAGAGAGCAGGTTGAGTTGGAAGAGTGCCTTCACCAGTTCCACCTCCGAGCCCCCGGTATAGACCCCGATGGTTGGAATCTCGGGAAAGGCCCGATGCAGCGAGAGCAATTCTTCCTGATAGAGCGGATACTGACGGGTCGGCCGCGGCTCATTCGGAAAAGCGTAATAGCGGGCCATGCCGAAGGGTTCCATGACCTGCATGCGGCCATCGCTCAGGGTTCGCGGACGCGCGGCCAGTTCATCGAGCGCGGTCAGCGGCGACCAGGAGAAGACCACCGAGTCGGCTTCGATGTCTTCGAGTAAGTACAGGTCAACGCTCTCGATCTCGAGTTCATAGCGCCCGGCGGCAAGGAGCTCATGAATGCAGCGGCCGATCAGAAAATCGGTCACGCCGGGCGAGATGCCCTGATTGATCAGCGCCGCCACCCCGCGCTCGCGCAGCGCCGCGTCATGATCATATTGGGCGAAGGTCAAGGTGCGGTCGGTTCGCTCGTTATACATCTCGGCGGCGAGATCGACCGTATGGGCGCCGAGGCGAATTCCCAATTCGATGATCGGACAATTGAATTCGGGCAGGGCCGCGTTCACCACCAGCGCGGCGCCGGCCAGTTCGGTGTCGTGGGCGGCGGCACCGGCGAAGATCGGGGCGAAGTCCGGCAGACCGATGAAGCGGATCCGGTCGAACAACCGCTCGGCGTGGAAGAGCGCATCGCGCGCCCCCGCCGGGTCGATGGTATAGACGACGAAACGCACCGGCACGTCATCACGCTCGGCCAGTTCAGCGAGACAGATCAGCAGATTGGACCCGACCGCGCCCAAGCCGAAGAAGACGATCTTGAGGGGGTCGCATGGGCCTGAGGCAGTCGATCTGGGGGGGTCGGTTGGGAACATCACGATCTCCTCGATCAGGTGTTTGGATGCAGACCCGCACCGCGCTGTTCGGCGGCGGGGCTGGTCCGCGTAGTTTACGCGCCGGCGCGCAGTGAATAGCGAGTGCATGACGTAAGGTGATTTTGGGGAAAAGGTCTACCGACGTGGAGGGGGCGACTGAAGTCGCCCCTACGCCGTCCCTACGCCGCCCGTCAAGCCGCCCCGAAAGCCCCTGCGGATCTTACAGGCATGCGCAGTCGGGATGTTTTCCTGGGAGTCACCTGACGGCTCAATCATGCTCCCAGGCACGCAGTGCGGCGATGACCTGGGGAATCGCCGGCGGCTGCGGGTCGCCGGGGAGGTAGCGCAGGAACATGCCGCGGTGCGAGGCGTCCACGATGATCGGCGGCGCTGCTTCCGGGAGGGCGAGCGACTCCAGGGTGACCACGCCGTCGCCCAGTCCGTCGGCGAGGCTGGACCACCAAGCGTCGAGTGTTTCCCCGAGTTCCGCGGACTGGGTGTCGGCCGCCGCCTGGGCGATGCCCGCGCGCCACTGCGACTCCGGCGGCAGGAGGACACCGCCGATCAGCAGCACGGGGACGTCCCGCGGCCAGGGTCGGGCATTCAGTTCAGTCAGGAAGTCGCTGCCGGGACGCAGGTCGATCTTGGCTTCGCCAGTGCCGTCGCGCAGTGCGGCGAAGAGTGAATACCGGCGGTCCGTACCGCGATGGAACTGGTCGCGCAGTTCAAGCCAGACGCGTAACCGCGCCCACTCGGACCCGTGGTTGGGCGTCGCGCCGAGGATGACCCCGCGCACCGGCGGCCCGGTGACCCGCGTCGGCAAACCAACGGGATGACGCCAGCCCGAGACAAAATCCCGAATCACGAGCCCGCCCATGCTGTGGCCCACCAGCACGACAGGCTGATCCGTCGGGAGCTTGGGCCAGTGCTCGGCCAGGTAGGCGGCATCGCGGTCGATGCCCTGATCATTGGGGTAGCGGAATTCCCAGACCGTGGCGCCGACCGCGTTCAAGGCGGGGATCAGGTCATCCCAGATGGTGCCCGGCTCGTCGAGTCCATGGACCAGGACGACATGGGCGGCGGCGGCGGCACCTGGTGCGGTCCGCCGATGCAGCCCGTGCCACCCATCGTTCGTGGCCATCTGATCGGGAAACCACTGCTCCAGATGGTCATGGACAAGCACGCGCAGCCGCCGCTCCTCGCGCGGGTGATCCTCGGCCCACCAGGTCCAGAGCGCCGCCGACGCCGCGATCACGATCACGGTGCCGGCAACCCGCCACCGCCACTGAGATGACTCTTTACGCATCTGCGATTCCCCACACCCATACCCGGATCGTCCCCCTATCCTACAGGCTTGGATCGAAACGGGGCGAGTGCGGTACCCTAGCGCTCCCAGACACCCGCCAAGGCATTTAGGTGCGCTATGTCCGATCCCCTGTCCCCCGCCCGGCCTGACCCGCACTCCGATCAGGTTGTCCGCCCCGGCAAGTACGTCAGTCTGACCTACAGCATTGCCGACACCCAGGGGAGCATCTTGGAGCAGACCGATCTGCCGGTCGGCTACATCCATGGCGGCCGGACCGAGTTGATCGGCGGCATGGACGCTGCGGTCAGCGGCAAGTGCGTCGGCGATCAGGTGGACCTGCTGCTCACCCCGGAGGACGGCTTCGGACCCCATGACCCGAACCTGACCTTTACCGATTCACTGGACAAGGTCCCGCCCGAATTTCATTTCGTGGGCGCCGAGGTCCAGATGCAGAACGACAGCGGTGACGTTCGCACCTTCTATGTGACCCGCATCGGTGAGGGAACCTTGACCGTCGACGGCAATCATCCGCTCGCCGGTAAGTCGCTCAAGGTCCATGTCTGGATCAAAGACGTGCGTGACCCGACCGCGGCTGAGCTGAGTCAGGATGGTCTGGTCGGCGCCGTGCCGGGCAGCGCGCTGCACTGAATTCCTGGCTCCAGCATCAACCACTGCGCGAGGAATCGTACACATGAAGCTCGGTGTCATCATCCTGGCTGCCGGAATGGGCAAGCGTATGCACTCCGACCTGCCCAAGGTCCTGCACCCCCTGGCCGGTCGGCCCATGTTGGGCCATGTGCTGGACGCCGCGACCTGCCTCGGTGCCGCCGCGACCGTGGTGGTCTATGGCCATGGCGGTGAGCAGGTGCGCGCCGCCCTGTCCGCCCGCGCCTGTGCGTGGGTGGAGCAGGCCCAACAACTCGGCACCGGCCATGCCGTCATGCAGGCCATGCCCGCGGTGGCTGATATGGACCGTGTGCTGGTGCTCTATGGCGACGTGCCGCTGGTCGACCCGAACACCCTGAACCGTCTGATCGCTGCCGCCGCCGATACCAGTCTCGGCATCCTTACCGCCCTGATGGATGACCCGACCGGCTATGGCCGGATCATCCGCGATGCCACGGGCCGCATCCTGCGCAGCGTCGAACAGAAAGACGGGACGCCGCAGGAGCTGGCGGTGCGCGAGGCCAACACCGGTTTCCTGGTGGCGGACCGTGCCCGGCTGGACGTCTGGCTCGGGCGACTGACCAACGCCAATGCCCAGGGTGAGTATTACCTCACCGATATCATCGGCATGGCAGTGGCTGACGGGGTGCCGGTGGCAAGCGTCCATCCGCTCACCATCGAGGAGGTTTCCGGAGTCAATGACCGGCTGCAACTCGCGGCCCTGGAGCGCTTTCACCAACAGCGCCTGGCGGCGGATCTCATGCGCAACGGGGTCACCCTGGCCGATCCGACGCGGCTCGATATCCGCGGCCGTTTGATCACGGGGCGCGACTGCTTCATCGACATCAACCTGATCTGCGAAGGCGAGGTGCAGTTCGGCGACGGGGTGCGCATCGGGCCCAATTGCGTGATCCGTGACAGCCATATCGGCGCCGGGACTGAAGTCTTCGCAAACTGCGTGATTGAGGGTGCCGAGGTCGGCATTGGGGCGCGCATCGGCCCGTTCGCGCGCCTGCGGCCGGAAGCCCGGCTCGCATCCGACACCCACATCGGCAACTTCGTCGAGATCAAGAAGGCAACCGTTGGCGTCGGCAGCAAGGTCAACCATCTGACCTATGTGGGCGATGCGCAGATCGGCGCCGGGGTCAACGTGGGCGCGGGCACCATTACGTGCAACTACGACGGGGCGAACAAGTTCGTCACCGTCATCGGGGACGGCGCCTTCATCGGCTCCAATACGGCACTGGTCGCCCCGGTGACCGTCGGCGCGGGAGCGACCATCGGGGCCGGCTCGGTGATCAGCAAGGATGCGCCGCCCGGCCAGTTGACGGTCACCCGGGCTCGCCAGGCGACGCTTCCCGGCTGGCAACGGCCCACGAAGTTGCCGAAAGGCTGAGTCGCGTTGCGGGAGCCCAGGGCTTCCGCCTTGGTCTGCGGGCGCCAAGGCTGAAGCCTTGGACTCCTGGTGTTCTTTTCTTTCAAAGCGGAGTAACCACCATGTGCGGCATTGTCGGTGCCATCGCCCAACGTCCGGTCGCGGCCATTCTGCTGGAGGGACTGCGGCGCCTCGAGTACCGCGGTTACGACTCCGCCGGCATCGCCGTGCTGGACCAGGTCGGCCAGCTCAACCGGATACGCACCCTGGGCAAGGTGGCGCGTCTGCGCGATGAGGTCGCTGCCGCGCCGCTGCCGGGAACGCTCGGGATCGCCCACACCCGCTGGGCGACCCACGGCGAGCCCGCCGTGCGCAACGCCCACCCGCATATTTGTCGGGACCGTTGTGTCCTGGTCCACAATGGGATCATCGAGAATCACGAGGAACTGCGCCGCGTGCAGAAGGCGGCCGGACACCGTTTTACCTCCGAGACCGATACGGAAGTGGTGGTCCATGCCGTCTATGACGAACTGACCGCCGGTCATCCCCTGGCCGAGGCCGTGCGCCGTGCCACCGCGCGCATGACCGGCGCCTTTGCGTTGGGCGTGATCGATACGCAGGACCCGGAGCACCTGGTGGCCGCCCGCCAGGGCAGTCCGCTGGTGATCGGCGTCGGCTTCGGTGAGCATTTTATCGCCTCCGACGTCTTCGCCCTGCTGCCGGTCACCCATCGTTTCATCTTCCTGGAAGAAGGCGACATCGCGGAACTCACCCGCGAGACGGTTCAGATCTGGAATCGCGATGGTGCGCTGGTCAAGCGGCCGGTCAAGGAGTCCGCGGTCGCGGCGGACTCGGCCGAACGCGGCGAGTACCGCCACTTCATGCTGAAGGAGATCTTCGAGCAGCCGCGTGCCATCGCCGATACGCTCGAGGGTCGGCTGGCCGGCAACCGGGTGCTGCCGGAAGGCTTCGGCAACACCGCCCCGGACCTGTTTGCCCAGGTCAAGGCGGTCACTATCGTCGCCTGCGGCACCAGTTATCATGCCGGGCTGGTGGCGCGTTTCTGGCTGGAGTCACTGGCCGGGCTCCCCTGCACCGTGGAGGTGGCGAGCGAATACCGTTACCGCCGTCATGTGGTCCCCGAGTCCGCGCTGTTCGTGACCATCTCGCAGTCCGGCGAGACGGCGGACACCCTGGCCGCCCTGCGGATCGCCAAGGACTCCGGCTATGCCACGACACTCGCCATCTGTAATGTCCCGGAGAGTTCGTTGGTGCGGGAGTCCGATCTGGTCCTGCTGACCCATGCCGGCCCCGAGATCGGGGTGGCGTCCACCAAGGCCTTCACCACCCAGCTCATCGCACTGTTGCTGCTGACCACCGCCCTGGGGCGCTATCACGGCCTGGACGAGGCGGCGGAGGCGCGCATGGTCGCCCTGATGCGGTCGGTGCCGAGCAAGATGGAGCAGGTGCTGGCCCTGGATGACCGCATTGCCACCCTCGCCGAGCAGTTCGTCGACAAGCAGCACACGTTGTTCCTGGGGCGCGGGGAGCAATACCCGATCGCGATGGAAGGCGCGCTCAAGCTCAAGGAGATCTCCTACATTCATGCCGAGGCCTACCCGGCCGGCGAGCTCAAGCATGGTCCGCTGGCGCTGATCGACGAGAACATGCCGGTGGTGGCCGTGGCACCGAATAACGCCCTCTTGGAAAAACTCAAGTCGAATCTGGAGGAGGTGCGCGCCCGCGGCGGTCAACTCTTTGTCTTCGCCGACTTTGCCGTCCCGCTCATGGAGGAGTCCGGGGTGACCGTGATCCGGCTGCCGGAGACCGATGACCTGATCGATCCCCTGATCTTCACCATTCCTATGCAACTGCTCGCCTACCATGTCGCGGTACTGAAGGGCACCGACGTGGATCAGCCGCGCAACCTCGCCAAATCGGTGACGGTCGAATAATGAACGCCGGCGGGCCATGAATCTCATCGCCGTCCTTGCCGTGTTCTCCGGGGCGGGTCTGGGTGCCTTGCTGCGCTGGGGATTGGGCCTCCGTCTCAACCCCATCTTTCCCTCCTTGCCGCTGGGCACCCTGGCCGCCAACCTCTTGGGCGGCTTGCTGGTGGGCCTCGCCGTGGCCTGGATGGGGCGTCATCCAGGTCTCCCGCCGGAGTTGCGGCTCTTCGTCATCACCGGTTTTCTCGGCGGACTCACGACCTTTTCGACCTTTTCCGCCGAAGTGGTGACCATGCTCACGCGGGGCGAGTACGGCTGGGGCATCGCCGCCGCGGGCGTTCACCTCGCCGGTTCACTTGTACTGACGGTCACCGGCATGGCGCTGGCTCACCTGCTGCTTGCGCGGGGCTGATGGGGGCGTGGGCCAGCTTTGGCGGATCGTGTCCGGATTATCCCGGCTGACGCGTCGCGAAGATTCACGCAAAAGAACGGCCCCCTCGCTTTGCTGCACGTCGGCTTGAGCGATCGACAGGAATGGTCTTAGATGCGACCGGGTTGGCAACGCGACGCAATAGTCTCTCTTATACTGGGTATCAAAGAATGCTTTCAAAAAACGAGAAACTATCGAGGGCCGACAGATCGGTGACCACCGAACACGGGCTCCATCGCTAAGCTAGGCTGGTCTTTGTGCCGTAAGGCGCAGAGTGCTTCTGCTAGCTGGGACCTAGTCCATGCCGCATCACCAATCAACGAAAGCGCTGCCTCGCGCAGCCGAAATCGCCAGTCCCGAGGAGGGGCAGCGGCGTGTCGATGCGGCTGACCTGCTCACGGTTTGTCGCGACCGGCTTGTCCAGGGTGTTGCAACGGCCTTTGCCGAGAACCTGGGGCGCGCGAACGACGACTTGCTCGGCATGGCCGATCGTGCCACCAGCCTGAATCAACAGCAATTGTGTTTCGCCGCGATGGATCTGTTGAGCAATCGCGGCCAAGAGCTGCTGGCACAGTTCCGGACCAGCTACGTCCAGTTTTTTGATCACAACGTCGCCGGGCTCCAACGCGGCCGCGGTGTCCCGGAGGGCGACGCCGACTGCCGTCGGATCGACGCCGATGACTTCCAGCGTGATCTGGCGATCGATAAGCTTGCGGTCCGTGCGGCTTGTCGCTGCGCATCACAACTGAGCGCGCTCGACCGTCGCCTCGCCGCGCTGCTGCAACTCCCGCGGATCAGCCAGGACGACAATCCGCTCTACCCACGGGCCCTGTTCGCGGCCATGCTCAATGCGTTTGCCGTACTCGAGGCCGGGGAGCAGGTGGCGCTGATGCTCCTCAAGCAGTTTGAACGTCAGACGGAGGTTGAACTTCCGAGTATCTACAACGACCTCAACCGCCATCTCATCGACTATGGCACCCTGCCCAAGATCCCGATCGGGATGCCGGCTGCGGTGCACCGCGACGCGTCGCTTGAACCCGTGTCGTCAGGGTCGTCGTCGAACCCGGGCTTGGTTGACTCTGAACCAAGCGTCGCCGGAGCGCGGATCGCCGGGGCTGGTTTCGGCCTGACGGATCATGGCGCGCCCGCCCAGTTCGAAAACGAGGTCTTTGCCCAACTTGCACGGGTGATCGCGGCGGCCACGGGCAACCCTCACGGGCGGCTGGGACCGACTGCATGGTCCCGCCCCCCGGGGTCGTCGCTCGGGTTGGCCCAACTGATCGAGTCCCTGACCCGCCTGCAACGCGGCCGAGCGGATACCCGTCACCTGGCTGACCTGGGTCAGCTGCCGATCGACCCGATATCCACCACCGTCCTGCAGCACCTGCGCGCCACGGCGATGGTCAGTCGATCGCACCCGGTCGATGCCTTGACGATCGATATCGTGGTCATGCTTTTTGATGCCATCTTCAACGATCCCGAACTGTCGGTCACCCTGCGCGCGCAGATCGCCAAGCTTCAGATTCCGGTGCTCAAGGCGGCCCTGCTGGACAAAGCCTTCTTCTCCAACAAGCGGCATCCGGCCCGGCGCTTGCTCGATCTCATTGCCAACTCGGGGGTGGGTCGAAACGAAGCCGATGAACCCCGGCTGATGGCCACGATCCAAACCATCGTCGATGCTGTGGTCACCGGCTTTGATACCGACATCAACGTCTTTGCCAAGCAGGTGTGCAAGCTCGATGACTTCCTCCGCGACGAGGACGCGCGGGCGCAGACCCGAACCACCGCGGCGGTGGACCAACTCGCGCAGCGCGAGCGCCGGGAGGTCGTCAAGGCGCGCGTGGACGCGGAGATCCGCACGCGGTTGGCGCAGCGCGGGGTGCCCGCCCTGGTCGCCGAATTCCTCGACCGCCACTGGCGCCTGGTCCTGACGAACACCTACGTTCGCTCGGGCGGCGAGGGTGCGCCGTGGGTCGCGGCCTTGGCCGCGCTGGATGAACTGATCTGGAGTGTCCAGCCAAAGCGGGGAGCGGCGGAGCGCACCCGGCTTCTCACCCTGTTGCCGGACTTGTTGAAACGGCTGCGTACCGCGATCGAGGCCGTCGGGCGCAATGACGCCTGGGACCCCTTCTTTGGTCAGTTGATCAAGCTGCACGTTGCCGCACTGCATAAGGACGGCACCCCGGACGGCCGACGCGAGCCGCCTGATCCGGCAGTCGCGCCGGTGCCGCCGACCCCGTCCAGGCAAGCGGCGCGCAAGGGTCTGCGGACCCTGGAACTGGTCGATGGTGCGTCGGGCATCGAATACCGTCCAGCGGATCCGATCGCCGCGGTTCGGCCGGTGCCCAAAGAGGACCGCCATCTGTGGCTCGCCCGTTCCCTGGGCGTTGGCGCCTGGGTCGAGTTCGAGAGTTTCCGGGGGACGCGCAAGACCCTGCGTCTCAACTGGATCAGTGAACAGCGCGGGGTCTGTCTGTTCGCCAACCGCCAGGGCGAGAACACCGTGACGCTGGCAACCCCCAGCTTGGCCGACCATCTGCGCAAAGGGACCGCGCGGGTACTGAGTCAGGCCCCGCTGACCGACCGCGCGGTCGCACATCTGTTGGAAGGGGTGGCAACACATGCCGCGACCTAGCGGCGCGCGCAGACCAACGGATCGCACGGACCGTTAAACAGCGTCGTTTTTGCGTTGCTCTCGGGGTATCCTGACGCTTCATTGTGTCACAGCGGCAGGTCGATCATGAGCGACACCACACCGATTCGGGTTCTGTCGATCGTCGGCACCCGCCCGGAGGCCATCAAAATGGCGCCGGTCATCCGTGCGCTCGCCCAGGACCCGGCCTTCGAGTCGCGGGTGCTCGCCACCGCGCAGCATCGCCAGATGCTCGATCAGGTCCTTGCGGTGTTCGGCATCACGCCGGACCGTGACCTCGACATCATGCGCCCCAACCAGGCCCTGACCGAGTTGACCGCGCGCCTGCTCATCGCGCTCGATGAGGCCCTCGCCCAGGAGACCCCCGATCTGGTCCTCGCCCAGGGCGATACCACCACGGTCATGACCGCGGCCCTGGCTTGCTTCTACCGTAAGATCCCCTTCGGACATGTCGAGGCCGGACTGCGCACCGGTGATCTGAATAACCCCTTTCCGGAGGAAATGAACCGGATCGTCGCCGGACGCCTGGCGCGCTGGCACTTTGCGCCCACCGAGAGCGCCCGGCAGAACCTGCTGCGGGAAGGTGTCGCCGACAGCGCCATCCATGTGACCGGCAACACGGTCATCGACGCCCTGTTGAGCGTCGCCGACCGCCGCCCCGAGATCGGCGTCCCCATTGATCCGGACAAGCGCCTGATCCTGGTCACCGCCCATCGCCGCGAAAACTTCGGCGAGCCCTTCCGCGCGATCTGCCGCGCCATCCGGCACCTGGCCGAGACCAACTCCGACGTCCAGTTCCTCTACCCGGTGCACCCCAACCCGAACGTGAAAGACGTTGCCGAAGAACTCCTCGGCGGCTGCTCCGGGATCACCCTGTGCCCGCCGCTGGACTATCTGCCCTTCGTCGGCGCCATGCAGCGGTCTTACCTGATCCTGAGCGACTCCGGCGGCGTGCAGGAAGAAGCCCCCGCGCTCGCCAAGCCCGTGCTGGTGCTGCGTCAGGAGACCGAGCGGCCGGAGGCGGTAGACGCCGGGGTCGTGAAGCTGATCGGCCCGGTCTATGAGACGATCGTCGCCGCGGCGCAGCGTCTGCTGGACGATCCCGCGCACTATCGCAGCATGGCGCGGGGCGTCTCGCCTTATGGGGACGGGCTGGCGGCGGGGCGGATCGTCGCTGCTTTGACGGCTCGGTGAGGGATGCTGCCTCCTACAGTTGAGTACACCATCAGCATGCGCCACGAAGCGATAACGGATGACTCTTTCGTTGGTTACCGCGTAAACTAGCGGCCGTCCAGACTTGCGAAAGTTGTTTTCCGCGCGTTTTTGCCACCAAGTACCGACCTTTCATGAATCCTCATCAGGAACACCTGGCGACACCCCACGCGCTGGTCTCCAGTCTCTGGCGCAACCGTAGTCTGATCAACCAACTGGTTCGACGCGAAGTGATCGGCCGCTATCGCGGCTCTGTCCTCGGCGTCGCGTGGTCGTTTTTCAATCCAGTCCTAATGCTCCTCGTCTACACCTTCGTTTTCTCCGTGGTGTTCAAGACCCGGTGGGGGGTTGGAGGGGATGAGGGCCATGCGAGTTTCGCCATCATCCTGTTTGTCGGCATGATTGTTCATGGCCTTTTCGCCGAGGTCGCCAATCGCGCTCCGACGCTGATTCTCAGCAATGTCAGCTACGTCAAGCGTGTTGTATTTCCACTCGAAATTTTACCTATAGTCACAATGGGGTCGGCACTCTTCCATGCGTCGATCAGCCTGATCGTCCTCTTTCTCGCGCAACTCATACTGATGAATCAGTTGCCCTGGACCTTGATCTTATTTCCGCTGATTGTCGCCCCGCTGATACTGGGAGCGATGGGTGTCGCGTGGTTCTTGGCGGCGATTGGGGTTTACGTGCGCGATATTGCTCAAACCATAGGCATCGTAACCAGTGTCATGATGTTTTTGGCGCCTGTTTTCTACCCGATCACAGCGTTATCGGAGCGACTCCAGTGGCTCTTGTATCTGAATCCAATCACCTTCGTCATCGTCGAGGGAAGGAAAGTGCTCTTGTTCGGCCTCATGCCAAATTGGGGCGGATGGTTACTTTACACTGCCGTGAGCATCGGTATTGCGTTGGGCGGCTTTTGGTGGTTCCAGAAGACGCGTAAGGGGTTTGCCGATGTCGTCTGACGTGATCGCTATCCGCGTTCGGGATCTCGGTAAGTCTTACCAAATCTACGATCGACCGCAGGATCGCCTGAAGCAGTCCCTGATGCCGCGCCTGCGGGGTCTGCTTGGCAAATCCACCCCGAACTACTACCGCGAATTCTGGGCACTGCGCGACGTCACCTTTGACGTGCGCAAGGGCGAGACGATTGGTGTCATTGGCCGCAACGGCTCGGGAAAGTCCACTCTGCTGCAAATCATCTGTGGAACACTGACGCCGACGACCGGTACCGTGGAGACCTCCGGTCGCGTGGCGGCGCTGCTTGAACTCGGCGCCGGTTTCAATCCCGAGTTTACCGGTCGCGAGAACGTCTATCTGAATGGCAGCGTGTTGGGCTTGAGCCGAGACGAGATCGACGCGCGGTTCGACGTGATCGCCGCGTTCGCGGACATCGGCGAATTCCTTGAGCAACCGGTTAAAACATATTCCAGTGGTATGGTCGTCAGACTCGGATTTGCAGTTGCAATCAACGTGGACCCTGAGATCCTGATCGTGGACGAGGCATTGGCAGTGGGCGACGAGCTATTCCAGCGGAAGTGCTTTTCCCGTATCGAAACCATCAAACGGAACGGTGCGACGGTTCTCTTTGTGTCGCACTCCGGCAGCGCCGTCGTTGAACTTTGCGACTATGCAATTTTACTGGATGACGGGGAACGGCTAGCCACCGGTCGTCCAAAACACATCGTCGGCCGGTATCAAAAACTGCTATATGCCAGCGCCGACAACAGGGCGTTGATTCGGCAGGAGATTTTCGGGGATGACAGACGCGAGCCTGAAGCTACTTCAGACGAGTCGGCGTTGACCCGATCGTCTGCTGCGCAGTCGAAGCGGAAGGATGACGAGTTGGCGGAAAGCTATGATCCTGCGCTACAGCCGACGAGTACTATCGCATATGAATCTCATGGTGTTCTGATCGAATCACCGGCGATTTTCACGGTGGGCGGTGAGCGGGTAAACAATCTGATACGGGGGCGAACCTATCGTTATGGTTATCGCGTCCGGTTTTCGGGTTCAGCAAGCGGTATCCGCTTCGGCATGCACATCAAGACCACCGGCGGCGTGGAGCTGGGCGGCGCGGCCTCGGCCGCTACGATCGCCGAGGCGATTCCCTATGTTGCAGCGGGTTCTGTCTATGATGCCGAGTTTCGCTTCACCTGCAGCCTCAATCCCGGCGTCTATTTTCTGAATGCCGGAGTCGTCGGACTGCGTGAAGGAACCGAGACCTATCTGCACCGTCTGCTTGACGTGGCGATGTTTCGTGTCTTACCCGAGTCCGGCAGCCTTGTGAACGGTATCGTCGACTTCAACTGCATCCCTGAATTTGACCTGGCCGGGCGCCCCGAAGCTTGAGGCTCGAAGGAAGCTGATGGCTACGACCGATCAAAAAAAGCACCTCGTAGTGGTGCTCGGCATGCATCGTAGCGGTACGAGTGCGATGACGCGTTCCCTGCAATTGTTGGGAATTGAACTCGGGACACATCTCTATGCCGGCGTCCCGGGCGACAATGACAAGGGGTTTTGGGAAGACATCGATATCAATAGTCTTGATGAGACCCTGCTTGAAACGCTTGGAGAAAGCTGGCATAGCCTCAATCCCGCACTGCCCGCGATGCTGGGTGGAGACGGCTTGGCCTTGCTGCGCGAGCGCGCTATCGGTCTGTTACGACGGAAAACAGCAGAGGTTGACTGGTTTGGAATGAAGGACCCCCGGGTTGCTCGGTTGCTGCCCTTCTGGAAGTCGGTCTTCGCCGACTTAGATATCGATGTGCGGTACCTGTTGGCCATCCGTAACCCGCTCAGCGTCGCGTTGTCGCTCGCCAAGCGTGACGGTTTCACCACGGAAAAGAGTCTGTACCTATGGCTTCAACATGTGATTCCGACAGTATTGGAAACCGTAGGGTCGCGGCGCGTCGTCATGGATTTCGATCGCCTGATGGCCACGCCGGAGACCGAGATTCGACGGATTGCCGTCGAACTTGGTGTTGCCGGAAATTTGGACGAATCCCTGCTCGATGAGTATTGCACCAGTTTCATTGAAGCCGGTCTGCGCCATTCGTCCTTCAGTCTTGCAGACCTGGACGGGAACCCTTCGGTACCCAAACTCGCGGTCGAGGTTTTTGCAACCCTCCGCCGGGTTGCTGCTGGTGAGGTATCGATCGATTCACCAGAGGTGACCGCCGCCTTCCAGATGTTCGCCGGTGAGATGGAGCGTCTGAGACCCGCCCTGCAAGCCTTGGCGCAAACAGAGAAGATATTATCCCGGTTGCAATCGGAGATGATGCGCATCGACCAGGCAATCGTCGCCAGTGAGGGACGGGTTGCTGAACTGAACCAGTCGGTCGCCGCGCAGCATCGTCGCATCGCGGGATTGAGTGACGCTTTAGTCCAGCGCGATGGGGCCATTGGGGGACTTAATGAGGCCTTGACCCAGCGTGATGGGGCCATTGCGGGTCTTAATGAGGCGTTAATCCAGCGTGATGGGGCCATTGCGGATCTTAATGAGGCGTTGACCCAGCGTGACGGGGCCATTGCGGGTCTTGATGAGGCGTTGACCCAGCGTGATGGGGCCATTGCGGGTCTTAATGAGGCGTTGACCCAGCGTGACGGGGCCATTGCGGGTCTTAATGAGGCGTTGACCCAGCGTGACGGGGCCATTGCGGGTCTTAATGAGGCGTTGACCCAGCGTGATGGGGCTATTGCGGGTCTTAATGGGGTGTTGATCCAGCGTGATGGGGTCATTGCGGATCTCAACGATGCGTTGGCGCTAAGGGATCGGCAAATTGCCGAAACGTCGGCGCAGCGCGACGCGCTTCTGAAATCGAGTTCCTGGCAAATCACCCGACCACTGCGCGGTGTACTAGGGGTGTTGCGCGGAAGTCCGGCCTACCGAGACCAGATACGGATCGTACTGGGTCGATTCGGTTCTGTCATTCGATCGGGATTGGGTCGTGAGCGCCGTGACAAAGACACGGATCACTAATATCTGGCGGTTGGGCAAAGCGTATCCCCAGGTCCGATTGAGGCCGGGTGCGGTACTCACTCCCAGATATGAAAATAAGAGCGCATCTTTTCGTAGTATTTGTTGTTGAGTCGCTGGTAGAGGGTATCGAAACGCGCCAGCAAGAACCACTTGCCAAGAATCTTACGATCAGACAGGTCAAATGGCGAGATGTTCCCGTCGACCGGTCGTTGGCGCCAACGCATGCGGGAAAAATCGGATATCTTTCTCCCTGACCTGTAAGCGTCGTAAGACCAGGGGATCGAGGCGAACTCTTTGTTTGCGTCAAGCGTCTTGGCATAGGCGCTCGTCAAGGCGTGAAGCCGTTCTTTGTGCCGTGGCGCCCAAATGTCGATACAATGCGTGAATGATTCCGGAAAACCGGAAAAATGAATGAATCGAAGCGGCTGACCGCATACGAGCAGCGAATCGTCTGGTGCAGGGTCGACCGGACGCGAGTGCAGCGCCCAGGGACCAACGTTATAGCCGGCATGAAGTAGTAGCGCGGTCTTGAAAAAGAGTGGCACCAAGTCGAACCAGCGCTGGTCGGTGAATATGCCTGTATATTTCGCGTCATAACACATTCGGTGCAACCGATCGGCCCACCAAGTCAAGAGTCTAAGAGATTCGTCGCTGCGGCGAATCCCCAAAAAACCCAAGTTGTACAAACCGTGTTCCAATATGCTGACTTCCATCGGGATCAACCCCGTTTCGGTGAGCAGGTGTGGTGTTAGCACGATGCTGCTTTCCTGCAGCGAAGCCTCGAGTTCAGGCATGGAACTGTACAGGCAAGTATCCGGGTCCATATAGATAAAAGTCTCTTCTTCGGGGAACGCCTGGAATAGGTGCAGGAAGAGATCGCCTTTAACCGCCGTGGCGGCTTCAACGATCGAGTGGCGGAAAATAAAGTGATCGAAATTGAATGGCACGATGTCCTTGGCCAGCAGAATCCCGTCAAAGTGCGGCGAGGATGATGCGCCGTCGGGCACGGAACGCTCCAGCAGACAAGGGTAGAACCTGGCTTGCGGGTAATGTCTCTTGATGGATGCCCCAAGCGCCATCGCTCGTGGAAGGTAGTTAGCACAAATGGACGTGGTGAAGATCATGAATGATTGTTTCCTTTGCCGGCGTCGTGCTTGACGGCGATGTAAAGCCTGGCGGTATCCGTGAGACCGTTGCGTCGAAACGCTTCGCGGCCGACTTGTTCAATCCCGAATGTGCTCACCTGGAAGCCCGTTGTTGTCAACCGTGAGACGAGGCAATCACGGGAATACAGGCGCACATGGTCGGGCTGGCCGAAGTGCTTCAGGCGCTCGTCCGGGGCGACAATGACGGGGTTTTCGTAGCAGTCTTTTAAGGGAAGATAGATAGGTACGATGATCACCGCCTTGCCACCTGGTACGAGGATGCGCCAAAGTTCTTTCATTGCTGCTAGATCGTCTTCGACGTGTTCGAGTACATGCGAGCAGACGACATAGTTGAAGGTCGCTTCCCGGATGGCGCTGAGATTTGTGATGTCTCCTTTATAATCCACTCCCTCCATGAAGAGGTCGCAGGTTAGGGTCTTAAGATTCGGTAGTGATCTCAGGAAAGCGGAAAATGCGGGATAGGGGGCGAACTCCATTACGCACTCATTTCCGACGGCGCGGTCGGCGAACTCCGCACGGAAAAACAAACCTGCAAGACGATCTCTATCCGCACAGTAACAAGCCGGGCAATGGTGCGTGTCAACGGCGAGCATTTCAAGGTCTGCGCAGGAGAATCGTCCTCCGGCTTCCGTGTATTGCACGTACATATCCGGTAGAGGTGTGAATTCGTCGAATTCGGCGCCACACACGGCACATTGAGGATGAGCCACGGTCGGTTCATGCGTTGCGCGCCTGGTCGGCACTATCGCGCGAACTTTCCTTAATGGTTGTAAGATGTAGCGGCTGGCGAAACTGCGCAATGCGCGATACGGAGGCAGGGCACGGCGGGCTAGCGCTCCGCCCAGTTGACCAAGATCCCGATACGTCGCAAGTTCCGACTCCAGATGCTGCACGATGATCAAGTTCTGTGCGAGTTGGGCCTCGATTCGTTGGGTGGAATTCGCGATTTGTTCGCTGCGAAGGAACATATGGGCCAAAATATTGAGTTCACCCATGCCCAAGCGCTTGTCATTGAGATCCTTGCGGATCAGTTCGTCGCGCCAATAATCGTGATATCTGGCGTGGTCATCTGTGCCGGCGACCATCGTGTTGCTATACGGTGAACTATAATCCAGCAGTTCCTTGCGGTAATGTAAATACGTCAGCACTTTCGGTACGACCCCGATGCGACCGAATTTGATAAAATGCTGATTAAAAAACCAGTCCTCGCTGCAGTGCAGTCTGGAGTCGAATCCGCCGGCCGCTTCCCAGCCTCGCCGAGAAAAAACAAAGGCGCTGGGCGGGAAGCAATTTGTGTAAAATAGTGAGAGCAGGGGGACGTTTTCGGGATGATAGCCCGCGATGTGTTCGATGAATAAAATCTTCTCGCCTTCGATGCGCTCATGAATGATGTCTGTCCAGACAGCGACGCCTTCGCAGGGAAGTTCTGTACGGTCCAGAAATGTCAGACACTCTTGCGCAAACGTCGGGTCCTGGGTGTCGTCGTCGTCGAGCAGCACGAGCAACGGACAGTCACAGGCTCCTATACCGATATTTGCGGCGGCAGGTCGCCCCTGTGAGATCTCGTTATGCACGACAGTGACCCTGATTCCCGCCTCGCGGACCTGATCGGCGATGCGGTCGACATGTGTGCGGGCTCCGCCGTCATTGACCAGTACCCACATCAAATCTTTGCACGTCTGTGCCGCTACCGACGCTGCCGTGCGCCTTAAGGTGACTTCCCGGTCTTTGGTGCGGGTGACGATTGCGAGCCGGGGTTTCATCGGGCTGAGTTGACTTGTCGCAGGCATCAATTAACGTCTTTGTGAGTTCTCGGCGTAGATAGGCCCGGTGTCGGGGGTGGATGGCGTCTGGCGAATCGCTCGTCGAACCAGTAGTCCTTCATGATAGCACAGGAGCTAGGACCTTCGTCCACGAAAGAATTGGGTCTCAGGGTAAGTCATGGCGGATGTGACCGACGAAAGCGCGATGCCGCTCAATGGTGCAAAACCTGCTCAGGCGCCTTGATCGTGGGTAAGGCGCGGGTGTCGGCAATGATATCTGCATCACATCGGTGTTGTTCGCAACGATATCGGTTGGTGTCGGCGTTGGCCGTGCGCTCGCGCTGTCGAGGTCTTGTCATTGCCGCTGCTGGGCGGGTGTCGCAGATCCGGCGGCGCAGCGCGGCCGGGACGCGACCGGGACTTGACTCTCGGAGCGCTTGGCTAGGAAATCAATCAGGAGTAACATCTATAGGGACGCTGGCGCGGCGTCGCTCGTCGCCAAATGGAACGCGCCGGATCAGGGGTAAGTCGCAATGGAATTCATGGTGTTGTTACCTGGCTCGCCCCGGGACCAATTGGTAACACAAGGGCTTGAGCAGGCTCTTGAAACTGGCTCTCTAAGTCTCGGCTGTTTATAGCTCGTTGGGCCTTGATCATCGTTCCGGCCGTATGGACAAGCGCAGCGCAGTCCGCCGAATCCCGCGCCGGCGCTGGTGGACTGCGCTGCGCTTGTCCACCCTACGATGTCCCGTGGCCGGAACCGTGATCAAGGCCACTCGTTGGATGTGCGCTCGCGAGGTTGTCCGGTGTGCGAAGTGATGGAGGTCAGTCAGTGAGTCAATTGTCAATTGAGGATTCGCAAGTGCGAGGCTCCTTGACCTGGTGGCTGAAGCGACCCTGGCGGGTCCTGGTGGGGCTGTGGCGGCGGGACCCCGAATATCTCGCGCGCTTAGGTCTGTTGCGGTTGATGGGAGTGCCATTGCCGGAAACGGTTGCGCCATTGTCGCTAACTTCAGCCGATGCATCTTCTAGTGTGGTTTCAGTACGTGATTTGCTGACGAGATCGCTACCGAACCTCGTACCAATAGTAACCTACCCGGATCCGGGACCGACTACGACAGGTCGGCTGACCATTCTGACGGATACGATCAGTTCTGGTAGCCTATTCGGTGGTGTTGGCACAGCAATCTTATTCGGTGCCGCGCTTGCTCGACATCGTGGACTGCGGCTCCGGGTCGTAACTCGTCACGACGAGCCCGAGCCTGGGAACTTCGGTGCGATATTGGCAGCTCATGGTGCAGCGTTCGATGAAAACGTGGAGTTTGAATGCGCGTCGACGGTAGCTGATGCGCGGGGACTCGCCGTGTTCAGTGGCGATCTGGTGCTCACAACCTCCTGGTGGACAACGTGGGCCGCTTTGCAAAGTTTCGATCCCGCCTGCATTGTCTATCTTTTGCAGGACGACGAGCGTATGTTTTATCCTGCCGGAGACCTGCAGCTTCGTTGCCGAGAGATATTTTGCGATCCGCGCTTGCGCTTTGTTGTCAATACCTCTGCGCTTCTCAAACACTTGGTTGACGCGGGGATGACTGGGGTTGCCCGCCGCGGTATTTCTTTTGAGCCGGCATTTCCGTTAGCAATCTATTACCGCGAGCCGAAGTCGCCGGCCGGAAAGCGTCGCTTCTTCTTTTATGCGCGGCCAAATAACCCGCGAAACCTCTTCCTGCGGGGCCTGGAGGCAGTGGCAGGCGCGGTGGAAAATAATTGTTTCCCGGAGGCGGAATGGGAATTGGAGTTCGTCGGGAGAAACATTCCAGACATTCAACTTCCACGAAACGTGCGCCCTAGAATCTCCACCAGCTTGTCGTGGCATGATTATGCGGCATTAATACGTCAGGTCGACGTTGGGCTCTCATTGATGCTCACACCGCATCCAAGTTACCCACCGTTGGATCTGGCCGCAAGCGGCGCGGTGGTTGTAACAAATCGTTACGGTCCAAAGCAGTCGCTCGAGTCCTATTGCGCAAACATACTGTGTGTGGAGCCGTCGGTGAACGATCTCGTCGGGGCCTTGGGACATGCGGTAGCCTTGGCGACCAATGAGACACGGCGGCTGTCGAATTATGAGAATGCTTGCATCAACAGGGATTGGGATGAAGCTTTCGCGCCGGTGCTGACAGTTCTTGGGGAACTTTAGCTTGTGTTTATAACCAGCATCTCCGATGTTGATTTTCCTGAGCCTTGGACCGAGTCGTTTTGCGACCGATTGATGCGACTTGGCCAAGGCGCGCGTCGTGTGGCGTATTTTTACCATCGCCCCGATATGAGCACGTTCCGCTATCGTGTGCTGAACATGATCGAGGCTCTCGCGACCATCGAAGTCGGGGTGAGTGCAAGTTGGTTTAGCGATGATGACTTGAGCCGAATTGACGCGATTCTGGAACGAGCTGATGTTATCGTGATCTGCCGCTGCAGATACTCGGTCGGTTTTGCGACTCTGATCGCTCGGGCACGCTTCCTGGGGAGGCGCATCTTCTATGATGTTGATGATCTGGTGTTTGATGACCGATACGTCCACCTGGTTATCAATGCGATCGATGAACCAACCCATGAACGCAGTTTTGATTTCTGGTTTGCCTACCTGGGGCGGCTTGGCGCTTTGCTGAGATTGTGTGACGGAGTTATTTTGACAACAGAGTATCTCGCTGAGCGGGTACGTCAGTTTTGCGGACTGCCGACCGCAGTGGTCCCAAATTTCATGAATGCTGCGCAGGTTGAACACTCAGCGCTTATTCTCGACGAAAAGCGCTCGTCGGGTTTCATGCGTGACGGTCGCATCCATGTTGGCTATTTCAGCGGTTCAGCGACCCATGCTCGTGATTTTGCCATTATTGAGGACGCGCTGTTCGATCTCATGGAAGAAGATGACCGTATCGTGTTAAGAGTCGTCGGTAAACTGCAGCTAAACAGCCGGTTTGGGCACTTCGCTGAGCGGGTGGAGGTATTTCCTATGCAAAATATACTTAATCTGCAGCGTCTGATCGGTGAGGTTGAATTCAATGTCGTTCCCTTGCAGGACAATGTGTTCGCTAATTGCAAATCCGAATTGAAGGTGTTCGAGGCGTCGGCGGTAGGTACCATCAGCATCGCGTCACCGGCCTTCGCTCTGCGTCGTGCAATACGGGACGGCGATACGGGGCATATCGTATCCGCGCATCACTGGCGGCAGACCATCGCAGTCGCGATCGGGAGATTGGATAGCTATCCCGAGATGGCGATGGCCGCCGCGGCAGCGGCATTGTGGCACTATGTTCCTCGGGCTCAAGGGCCGGGAGTTATTCGCGCCTTGTTCGGCGATGGGGTCGGCGGCAGTATCTGAAGTGTTTCTAACAAATATTCCAATGACAGAGTATCCAAACCCCTGGCGTGAGTCGGTTTGGGACCGGCTGGCGCGACTTGCTGGGGGAATACGTCATGTCGCGTACATCTATCCGCAGCCGAATATGAGCACCTTCCGCTATCGTGTTCTCAATATGATTGAGGCGTTGGCGGTTACGGATGCGTCAGTTGGCGCAAGTTGGTTCTCCAGTGATGAACTGGTCTATCTTGATGGCATCCTAGAGCGCTGCACTATTATTGTTATCTCTCACGCCAAGTACTCTGTTGAACTCGCGCAGTTAGTTTCACGGGCGCATGCCCGCGGAATCCGGGTACTCTACGATATCGATGACTTGGTGTTCGATAACCGCTACGTTCATTTGGTTCTCAATTATCTTGATCATCCTGCCCGGGAGGTCGATATGGATTACTGGTTCGCGGAGCAGGGACGTTACGGCGCTTTAATGAGGCTATGCGACGGAGTCATTGTGACAAATAGCTACCTTGCGGATCGGGTCCGGGCGTTTTGCGGCCTGCCGACCAGGGTCGTACCAAATTTTATGAATCATGCGCAGCTGGCCCATTCTGAAGTGATCTTCGGCAGCAAGCTCGCGTCTGGATTCAACCGCGATGAGCGTATCCATGTCGGCTATTTCAGCGGCTCGCCGACCCACCGACGTGATTTCGCACTCATCGCGGACGCGTTGTTGGATCTAATGGAGTCCGATCCGCGTGTGGTACTGCGTATTGTCGGGCTATTAGACCTAGGCAAGCGGTTTGCGCATGTTGCGGGTCGGGTCGAGGTGTTTCCGATGCAAAACATCCTCAATCTGCAGCGTTTGATCGGCGAGGTGGAGATCAATGTGGTTCCGCTGCAGGATAATGCTTTTACCAACTGCAAATCCGAGTTGAAGGTGTTTGAGGCAGCGGCCGTCGGCACCATTACGATCGCGTCACCGGGCTTTACCCTGCGTGGTGCGATCCGCCACGGCGAAACCGGGTTTGTGGCACTGGCGCATTGTTGGCGGAAGACGTTGGCTCTCGCGATTGACGGATTGGCTGATTACCCGGCAATGGCGACGGCGGCTGCGGAAGCGGCTTTGCGTTGCTATGTTCCCGAAGCTCAAGGGCCAGTCCTCAGCAATGCTTTGTTTGAGGACTTAATGGCCACTGATGACAGAACCTGATCGACTCTTGGGCACAGTGGAGTGACGCTAGCAACAGCGTTGGTGGCTCGGGCGCGAACAGCAATACTGTGATTGGTCTTAACTGAGGGAGGAACGTCGATAAACCAGACCGACCGGGAAGATCGCTCGACGACGGTAATAAAGACGTAATTGGGGTGCCAGGCGTCGACGAGTTGCTGCAACCGCCCGCCAGGTTTAAGTGCCTCGCGTCAATGCAGGTGCAGAACGTCACAAAAGGTGGCTGCCGTCAGGGGTGACATTGCGACGCCGAAGGAATTGCGTAGTCATAGCACGCGCTGATTATTCAACGCGCCATCGGATTTGACCAGTACGGGCTTTTGCATCGAGTAGACAACGGCGTTGCCACCCCGATACAAGATCTGGTTTGTATCAAAGTCGAATTGCGCTGTCGTCACCGGTATGTCTTGGGCACGAATGAGTGGCTCGGTGTCGGAGACGCTTGTCGTGAGTCGAAGAAAGTTCGCCGGGTCACCCCCTTTTCGTGCGACTACTGGAGTAGCTTCGTAATTCGTATCGTCCGGCCATTGAAGCTCTGGGGTGTCTTCGCCTATCTGTTCTGCAAAATGGCGGAAAGCGATGCCGGCACCGAAGAAGTTCCAGTGAGTATCTGTTTCATAATACCGTGCGTGCCGGTACTCGCTTTTGGCTGCTAACAAGGGTCTTCTAAGGTCGAGATAGCGCGTTTTTCCCGTACCGGCAAGTAAAGCATCGGTCACGTTGGGCTTAGGCGGTCGGGCCCAAACTGGCAGATGCTCCGGATAGATCGTTACCTTGTTAGGGGCAATCGTGATTTTGAAGCGTTTCACGCCTTTTCCGGCAAGATATGTATTCCATGCCTCTGTTGCCGCGCCGATTCCTTTACCAACCGCGATATCGGCATCGGTCGGTTGGCGTCGATCAACCGATCGCGTGTTTTCGTGTCTGTCCCCCAAGTAAAGCCATGCGTCGTCGCCGATGATGACTTGTTCCGGGTCAGTGCTGATACCCAACGGATACAGGATTCTGGAAAGCCATGTTGATGTCAAATCCATGTTATAAAAGAAAGTCCTGTCGAGCCATTTGACTGCATTGAGGTTCGGTGCAGAGACAATGTTGACAACTTGAACGATCAGCAGATTTAACAAGACACTGGACAGAAAGATGACTTTACGGCGTTTCACATTCCGTCCCCTCAGAAATAGAGTTGAAACGTGTAGGATAGACTAGTCGCCCATGCCGAGAACAGCGTCAATTGTTCTCCACCGTTGAAGCCGGCATCCGCCCAGACAGCAAAAGTATCGGCAATAACGATTTTCTTAAACAGTTCGATCGCAAAGATAAACAGGTCCAATGGGATGTTGGCGTCGCGACTGATCAGGGTCCTGCGCGAGGCGAACTGCGGCATGATCGGGCGGTGATGAACAATGGGTCCGGCAATCAGGTGTGGGAAAAGTGTTACGGATAGCGAATAGTTCAGGGGATCGTACTCGGCGGTTTCCCCGCGATAGCTGTCGACCAGGTAGACGATCTCCGTAAATCGGTCTTTTCAATAATTGCTTGAATAGTTGGCCTACGGCCGTGACACTGCTGAAGCCGCGCACTCGCTTAGCCTTTGTGGCAGCAAGCAGGTCGCGGCTGCTTTGGTGATTGGCGATTCGGTACTTTTCATTGGCGCCGACTTCCTCTACCAATGCATGGGCCTTGCCTGCCGGGTGAAAGACGCGTTGTTGCTGAGTTTGGTGTCATTGACTATAAGCCGGGTCAGCGCGAGGTACCTCTGTAGCTGTTCTTGGGCGGGGCAGTCGTGTGATGACAGCCAGCGCCTCCTATGGTAACCCATCGCATCCGATTTATGGGAGGGTTAGGCGGTGTCGGTAACCGAACTGTTGCGCGTGTATATTGTTTTCGGGTTGAATTTGGCTTACGACGGGTTCTAGATCGCGGTGGCTGACCCCTTCTGGGGGTGGTTTATGCGTACACGTCGGGGGAGCATCCGACAGCGTTGAACAACCCCGCCCCGACGATGATCAGTCGTTAAGGCCTGCTGCATGTCGCGAAGAGTTTCGCTAAGTTCCTGCAGTTCGTCGGCTAGAGGGTGTTCGTTGCCCCCAACAGTCCGAGCCCGTACTGTCGGGAGAGGTCGCTTCTGTTCTTTGTCGCGCTCGCGGCCGTGCCCCAACCGCGGGCCGCACTCCTGGTCGGGGTGGCGCGAGCGCAGTTGTTCGATCGCAATGTCGGTCCGGTCCATTTTCCGTGCATCCTGGAGCCATTCATGCGCTACGATTGTCGGTCCGGTAGGCCGTGCGCAAGCGGCTGATGACTGATGTGCCGCTGGGCGCGTTCCTCTCCGGCGGCGTCGATTCGGCATTGGTGGCCGCGATGGTCACGCGAGAACTGGATCGGGCCTTGAGCACCTTTCTCACTGGAGGTCGCCTGCCGATTGCTCGATTGCGGCGTGGTCGCGCTGGCCCAGGGGATGCCGCTGTCCGCTTGCTGGCGCCCGCCGGCCGAAAAGCGCACCATCTAAGATCCGGCGATACGTTATGTGCCTGGCAGATCCTGGACGGGCGCTGGCCCGTGTATGGCCGTGTACAGGCCTATGGGGACGAGGGGGACCTCGTCACCGGCGTCACCCTGAATGAACGCATGCCGCGCTGACGGTCCGACGCTACCGCAGCAGAAACCGCACCTGGACATCCCGCGGCGGTGCCAGATGCGGGGCCGTGGTGACCAGCAGGCGCGCGCCGGCGCGGGCGTAGTCCTCGGCGTTGCGGGCATTGACGCCGCCGGCGGCGGCGACCACGGCGGACGCGCCCAGCGCGGCGAGTGCAGCGACAACCTCCGCCACGGCCGCCGGCGCGAATTTTTCCAGTTGCAGCACATCGGCGGCGGCCCAGGCCAGGGCTTCCTCCGGGGTGGCGACTTCGACCACCACGCGCTTTTCCGGACAGTGGCGGCGCAGGCGGGCGATGGTCTGCGCCGGTGACTCCTGACCCTGAAACAGGCGATGTTCGGCGAACACCAGCAGGGTCTCAGAGAGCCCCGTGCGATGCATCACGGCGCCGCCGCTGCGAAACGCCTTGACCGACAGCCGACGGGTACCGGGGACATTCTTGCGGGTTCCGGCGACCTGGGCATCCGGATGGCCGCGCCGTGCGGCGGCGACGATCCCGGCCGCGCTGGTGGCGATCCCGGAGCACCATTCCATCAGGGTTTGGGCGACCTTCCAGCCCCGATGCAGTGCGCCGGCCGAGCCGTCCGCCTCCAGCAACAGGGTCTCGGGCGGCGCCTCGCTGCCGGAGGGGATCGTTGCTTGGGCGTGCGCACCGCACAACTGGAACAGGCGCACGGCCTCCTCGACCCCGCAGGCGATCATGGGGTCGCGAGCGAAGAAGCGGATACGTCCGGGTCGGTCGGCGATGCCAAGCGACTCGGTGGTTAGATCGCCGAAGGCGACGTCTTCGGCAAGCAAGTGATGCAGTTCATGGTCGCCGAGGACCGGTGGTTGCAAATCAATCAATGAATCTGTCCTCGCGACCACCCGACGACGGACGCAACCGCACCAGGAAGGTGCGCTCCGTCCCTGTCGAGCGGTCAGCGCTATTTTTCGATGAGATAACGCTGTCAGGCCGGGACGCCGAGAATCACTGAGGGCGCCTTGAACACCGCGGTCGCCGCGCCGCCCTCCTTCAATCCCAGATCGGTCACCGCCCCGTGGGTGATGGTGGCATGGACCTCGGCGCCGCCTGCCAGGGCAATCGTCACCTCGGCGTTCACCGGCCCGACAGTCAGCGACTTGACGGTGCCGACGAGACAATTACGCGCACTCAAGCGCAGGCCGGAGCTGTCAGTCATCACCAGCACGGACGATGCCTTCACCAGGGCAACAGCATCCTTTCCAGCCTCTAATCCCAATGACTTGGCGCTCTCGTTGGTCACCATGGCGACGATTTTCTGGCCGCCGGGGAGCACCAGATCCACCTCGCTGTTGACGGCGCCGGCTTTGACCGTCTCGACCTTCCCCTGAAACTGATTGCGTGCACTGATCTTCATAGTGATGTTCTCTTGTTGGAAACTGGACTGTGAACCGCCGGTCCACGCGGGACCGACACGACACGTGCATTTTAGGCCATGGTGGGCGCTAAGCTCAACTATTGCGCCGCCTTGACATGGCCCATGTTTTGCTATTCAAATAGCGTCTCACGTTATATTACACTCTATATATCGAACCTCACAACGATGTCAAGCCCGCGCACCGGCTTACCCGGACTGGTCGGCGCCCTCTCGGTCAACACCGCGCTGCGCGCCGCTCCGGGCGATACCCGCATCCGGCGGTTCGAAGCGTGATCTCACTCCCGAGAGCCTGGGACGGCTCGACCTGTTGCCGGGACGCACGGCTTGCGCCGTGTTTCAGGCGTCCAATGTGATTCTCGACACCGTTGGTTGATCCAACGCATTCGCTTTCCGGCGGCGGAAACCTCGCCGCCACTTATGCAACCAATTCCCAAACTTCACGGAGCCCGACCCATGAAACCCATCGTCAAGAGAGTGTTCGCCGTCACCCTGCTCACCGCCGCCCTCGGGGCCCGCGCCGACGAGATCCAGGTGGCGGTTGCCGCCAACTTCACCGCGCCGATGAAAGAGATTGCGGCCGCCTTCGAGAAGGAGACCGGCCACAAGATCCAGGCCGCCTATGGGGCGACCGGCAAGTTCTATGCCCAGATCACTAACGGTGCCCCCTTCGAGGCCCTGCTGTCCGCCGACGATGCAACCCCGACCAAACTCGTCGCCGAGGGTGCGGCGGTGAAGGGGACCCAGTTCACCTATGCCATCGGCACGCTGGTCCTGTGGTCGGCCAAGCCGGGGTTCGTCGACGATCAAGGAAAGGTGTTGGCGAAGGGGAGATTTGAGAAGATCGCCATTGCGAATCCCAAGACCGCACCTTACGGCGCCGCGGCGGTGGAGGTGTTGACGGGGCTCAAACTGCTGGACCGGATCAGCCCCAAGTTCGTGACCGGGGAGAACATCGCCCAGACCTTCCAGTTCGTCAGCACGGGCAATGCAGAACTGGGCTTCGTGGCCCTGTCCCAGGTCATGAAGGATGGCAAAATCACCGAAGGTTCCGCCTGGATCGTGCCGGGCAAGCTGCATGAGAAGATCCGCCAGGACGCCGTGATCCTGGAGAAGGGCAAGGGCAAGCCGGCTGTCATCGCCTTGATGGACTACCTCAAGGGCGATAAGGCCCGCGAGATCATCAAGTCCTTTGGCTACGAATTCTAAGCGGTCGATACGTGCCGGTCAGGGGCTCGTCGCCTGCTCCCTGATCGGCACCTCAGGCGGCCTGATTGGCTTCGGCGCAGCCGGGTCTGCTGCATTGGGGACTGGTGCTGCTGAGCTCCGTGGTCAGGATCTTCCAGCGCACCCACTGATAAGGGCATGATAAGGGAACCCCATGTTTCTGACTGACACCGATCTGCAATCCATCTGGCTGACCTTGCGCCTGGCGAGCGTTGTCACCTTGATCCTGTTTCTGGTCGGCACCCCGGTGGCTTGGTGGCTGGCCCGGACCCGCTCGCGCTGGAAGGGGCCGATCGGTGCCGTGGTGGCACTGCCGCTGGTGCTGCCGCCCTCGGTGCTCGGCTTTTATCTGCTGGTGACCATGGGGCCGAACGGACCGGTGGGACAGCTTACCCAGGCATTGGGGATTGGTCTCTTGCCCTTCACCTTCTGGGGGCTCGTCGTCGCCTCGGTCTTCTACTCCTTCCCCTTCATGGTTCAGCCGGTGCAGAACGCCTTCGAGTCCATCGGCGAGCGCCCGCTGGAAGTGGCGGCGACCCTGCGGGCCTCGCCGTTCGATGCATTCTTCACCGTGGCCCTGCCGCTCGCCGCGCCCGGCTTCCTGACCGCCGGCATCCTGACTTTCGCCCATACCGTGGGTGAGTTCGGTGTGGTGCTGATGATCGGCGGCAACATCCCCGGCGTGACGCGGGTCGCCTCGGTGCAGATCTATGACCATGTCGAGGCCATGGAGTACAGCGACGCCCATCGTCTGGCCGCGGTCATGCTGATTTTCTCCTTCGTGGTCCTGCTGGCGCTCTATCTCTGGCGTCCAAATCCCAAGAACACCTGAGTCGCCATGGCACCGATCGAAATCCGTTTCAACATCGACTGGCCCGGCTTCAGCCTGGCGGTGGATGAGCAGTTGCCCGGACGCGGAGTCACGGCCCTGTTCGGCCATTCGGGCTCCGGCAAGACCACGCTGCTGCGCTGCATCGCCGGCCTGGTCCGGGCACCCAAAGGCCGTCTCGTGTTCCAGGGCAAGGTCTGGCAGGACGCTTCCACCTGGGTGCCGACCCACCGGCGCTCACTCGGCTATGTGTTTCAGGAGGCCAGCCTGTTCCCGCATCTCACGGTGATCGGGAACCTGCGGTACGGCCAACAGCGGGCCCCGGCAGATATCCCGGCGGAGCAGCGGGTGAGCCTGGATCAGGCGATCGACCTGCTGGGGATCCGCCCTCTGCTGGACCGCAAGCCAGACCGTCTCTCCGGCGGCGAGCGCCAACGCGTGGCCATCGCCCGCGCGCTGGCCGTCAGCCCGCGGATTCTGCTGATGGACGAGCCGCTGGCCGCGCTGGATCTGGCGCGCAAACAGGAAATCCTGCCCTATCTCGAACGGCTGCATGACGAACTGGCGATCCCGGTACTCTATGTCAGCCACGCCCCGGACGAGGTCGCGCGCCTGGCCGATCATCTGGTGATCATGGACGGCGGGCGGGTGCTCGCCAGCGGACCCTTGACCGCCACCCTGGCCCGCCTGGACCTGCCGATCCGGTTGGGCGAAGATGCCGGGGTGGTGCTGGAGGGGCGCATCACCGAGCGCGACACCCGCTGGCATCTGCTCAAAGTGGACTGCGGTGGTATTGACCTCTGGGTGCGCGACACGGGTGTGCCGACCGATCACCCGGTGCGCGTGCGCATCCTCGCGCGCGACGTGAGTATCGTGCTGGCCCCGGTGGAGGGCACCAGCATCCTCAACACGCTTCCGGCGCGGGTCCTCTCCCTGGGCGAGGATGCCCACCCCGCGTTGGCCCTGGTCCAACTGCAGGTGGGTCAGTCCACCCTGCTCGCCCGTCTGACTCACCGCTCCGCGGACCATCTGCGCCTGGCGCCCGGACTGCCGGTGTGGATTCAGATCAAGGCGGTCGCGCTGCTGTAGCGGCCCGCTGCCGCCCCAGCCGGCCTTGGTATTCGTTCCGGCCACCGGAACCGTGAAAGTCGTGCCCGGAGGTTTCTCCCATTGACACAGCCGTATGCCGATCGATTGCCGGACCGCAAGGCGGATGAGCGGATTTCCGGAGTCGGCCTGGCGGCCAAGGCCGCGCTGCGAGGGCTCGCCGCCGTGTCGGCGGCCCTTGCCGCACTCGCCCTGCTGGCCGGCTGCGCCGGAGCACCGCCGGTCGGCCCCCGGTCAGCGGGCACGCCGGTGCGGCTCATCACGACAGCGGCCGTGATGGACGACGGCTATCGGCTGCCGCTGCGCCGCTGGGGGGAGGCTCGCGGCGCCCGGGGCCTGGTCCTGGCGCTGCATGGCTTCAACGACCACGCCGGAGCCTTCGTCCAACTCGGCCCCGCGCTCGCCGCGCGCGGCTTTCTCGTCTACGCCTATGACCAGCGCGGCTTCGGCACTACCGCGGGACGCGGTCGGTGGGCGGGCGATGATCTTTTGATCAATGACTTGCGCGCGCTCGCCGCCGTGCTGCGGCAGCGCCATCCCCAGTTGCCGCTCACCCTGCTGGGAGAGAGCATGGGCGCCGCGGTGATCATGGCCGCCGTCGACCGTGTCCCGGCGGCGGGTCGCGTCCTGATCGCCCCCGCGGTCTGGTCCCGTGACACCATGCACCCGGTGCAGCGGGCGGCCCTTGCGCTCGCGGCCACCACCCTGCCCTGGTTGGCGCTGACCGGCAAGGGGCTCGGCCGCCCGCCCAGCGACAACCGGCCGATGCTGCGTGCCTATGCCGCCGACCCGCTGGTCATCAAGGCAACCCGGATCGAGGCGCTGTGGGGTGTCACCAACCTGATGGACCGCGCCCGCGCCGCCGCCCCGCGGTTGCCGCGGCCGGCACTGGTGCTGTACGGTGAGCACGATCGGATCATCCCCCGTTCGGCCTTCTGCGCCATGCTCGACGAACTGCCCGCACCAGCCCCGGACCTGCGGTTGGTGCTCTATGCCAGGGGCTGGCACCTGCTGACCCGCGACTTGCAGGGAGAGCGGGTGAGGAATGACATCGCCGCCTGGCTCGCCGACGCCCAGGTGCCCCTGCCGTCGGGCGAAGAGACCGCCCGCGGCAGTCCGCGGCTGCGCCGATTCTGTGCCGATGGCCCTTGATCCGACCGCCTGGCGATCACTGCGCCTACGGGGCCCTGCGTTTCATCGTGCAAGTCGGTGGCTGCCATGCGGTACCATCCCCAGCGATGTCCTGCCGATCTTCTGCGGGAATGCCTTTGCGCACGAAACATCAACTGTCTGAGTCCTCCATGAACGAACGCAAAACGCTCGGAATCGTCTTCACCGTCCTCGGCCTGATCCTCGCGGTGGCCGGGCCCTTGTTGCCCGGCGGCCTCCATCTGACGCTCAATACGCCGCCCGGGGCCGGACATGTGACGGCCTTCATCGCCACGGCCGACGGTGACATCCTGGCCGGCACCCAGGCCGGTGAGGTCTGGCGTTTGCGCGACGAGCGATGGACGCGGGAGCGCCTGGATCTGGGCGGTCAACCGGTGTTGGCCATGGTCGGCGATCCGGGGCGCACACCGGTCGGAACCGCCGCCGGATTGGCCTTCGCCCCCGCCGGTGCGGCGCCGCTCGCAGGCCGGGTCAGCAGTCTGTTGCAGACCGATCAGGGGCTGTTGGCGGGGACCGCCACCGGGGTGCGCCTGCTGGTCGACGGCGCCTGGCAGGCGCCGGGGCCGGCGGCGATGATCTATAGCCTGGTCAGCCAGCGGCGCGGTGATGCGCAGTGGCTGCATGCCGGAACCATCGATGCCGGCGTCCTGTCCGGGTCGGCGGCTGACCCCGGTGCCGCCTGGCAGCCGAACAACCAGGGGCTGCCGGACGGGGCCAAGGTCTTCAGCTTCGCCACGACCCCCGGCGGCCTGCTGCTGACTGGAACCGACCGAGGAGCCTTCTGGCAGTCACAGCCGGGCCAATCCTGGCGGTCGCTGCATTCCGCGCTCGACGGCAAACGGGTGCTGTCGCTGTTGCTCGCGGACGACGCGCCGAACGGCCGTGCGCGGCTGTGGATCGGCAGCGACGAGGGGCTCTCCGCGCTAGCGATCAGCGAGCAGGGCGCGCAACTCACCGCGGAGGGCGGCCCGCAACGCGCCGACAGCTCGGAACAGCAACCGCCGCTCGGCATCAGCGGTATCCTGTCCAGCCAGGGCCGGCTGCTGGTCAGCGCCGGCATGGTGTACGAGTACGGCCCGACCGCACTATCCGGCTGGTATTGGATCTCGCTTGCCGGTGTGCTGCTGATCCTGATCGCCGGCTGGCTGATCCCGGCGCCGCCGCCCGCGGTTCGCGGCTGAGCATTTGTCAGGAACCCTTTCGCCTTGAAAGCGCATTTGGATTTAGCCATCGGACCGCCTTATGAAGACTTACCTGGACTGTTATCCCTGTTTCCTGCGTCAAGCCTTGAGCGCGGCCCGTCGCGCCAAGGCCACGGTGGAACAGCAACGCCAAATCCTGCTGGACACCATGGACCAGCTCCGTGCCTTGCCGGCCCAGGCTACGCCGCCGGTGATGGCAGAGATCATCCACCGGATGGTCCGGGCCCGGACCAACACTCCCGACCCCTATCGTCAAAGCAAGCGGGACGCCACGGCGCAAGCACTGGCCCTGCTTCCCGAACTACGGGATCGCGTACGCATCGCGCCGGATCCGCTGGAGACCGCGGTGCGGATCGCCATCGCCGGTAACATCATCGACGATGGCGCGGCGGAACAGTATGACCTTCAGACGACCTTGGCGCGCGTGCTCGAACAGCCTTTCGCCATCGACGGTTTGGCGCAGTTGCGCCAGGCGCTCAGTGCCGTGGATGCCATTCTCTACCTGGCCGACAACGCCGGCGAAACGGTCTTCGATCGCGTCCTGATCGAGACCATCGCCCGACCGGTGACCTACGCCGTCAAGGCCGGCCCGATCATCAACGATGCTACCCTGGAGGACGCCTTGGCCGCGGGGTTGGATGCGGTCAGCACCCTCATCGATACCGGTTCCGACGCCCCAGGCACCTTGCTTGACCGTTGCTCTCCGGCGTTTCGCGCCCACTTTGCGCAAGCGCCGCTGATCATCGCCAAGGGCCAGGCCAACTACGAGACACTCAGTGAAATCCGCGCGCCGGTGTTCTTTCTCCTCCAGGCCAAGTGTCAGATCATTGCCGACGATTTGGGCGTCCCCATCGCCAGTGTTGTTCTGAAGGCGCCGGTCGACCTGTGCCGATGGGAGAATGACCGCGGCGGCGAGAAGCAAATTGGATCATGATCCGCCCATTCGCTACGTCGAACCGGTCTATCGTCCGCCGAGCGAGGCCGAGTCGCTGATTCTGCCGGTTACCGACGGCTGTTCCTGGAATCGATGCACTTTCTGCGAAATGTACCAGGCGCCGCAGAAGCGCTTCCGTGCCCGCGATGCAGCCGAAGTGTTGGAGAGCATCCGCCGTACCGGCGAGGACGAGGGGGAGCAGGTGCGGCGCGTCTTTCTGGCCGATGGCGACGCGCTGGTGTTGCCGACGCGCCGCTTGCTGGCCTATCTGGAGGCGATCCGCACGCACTTGCCGGCCGTGCATCGCGTTTCCAGCTATTGCCTGGCGCGCAATCTGAACAAGAAATCGGTCAGCGAACTCAAGGATCTCTTCGACGCGGGTCTGAAGCTCGCTTACCTTGGCGCGGAGTCGGGCGACGCGACCGTGCTCGCGCGGGTGAGCAAGGGTGAAAGCGTCGAATCGACCCGCGCTGCGCTCGACAAGCTGGGCCAGGCCGGCATTCGCCGCTCGGTGATGATCATCAATGGTCTGGGGGGCGAAGCGCTGAGCGCGCAACACGCGGACAATTCCGCGCGCCTGATCAATGCCACGGCGCCCGAGTATCTGTCCACCCTGGTGCTCACCCTGAACGACGGCGGCGCCCGCTTTCGCGCGACCTGGCCCGACTGGCAACCCCTGTCGCAATCCGGGCTGTTCCGCGAAATGGAACGTTTCCTGTCCGCGCTGGATCTGCGGCGGACCCTATTCCGTTCCGATCACGCCTCCAACTGGTTGGTGCTGAAGGGGACGCTCGGCGCCGACAAGGCGCGTCTGCTGGCGCAGGTGCGGGCGGCCATCGAACGGCCGGAGGCCGCCGCATTGCGGGCGGCATGGCTGCGGGGCTTGTAAGGCACGCGGATCGCCGGGCCCTCGCCCCGTTCCCTGCTACCATTGACGCTTTGGCGCGACCCTGTGCTGCCGCTGCCGGAGGCTGATGAACCATGAAGATCGCCATCGCCACCAACGATTACACCCAGGTTTCCGGCCATGCCGGTCAGGCGCGGGATTGGCTGCTCTACGACAGTAGTTCTGCTTCAGGAGAACCGGAACGTATCCGCCTGTCGAAAGCCCAGGTGTTCCACCATTGGGAGGGCGAGGGCCCGCACCCCTTGGACGAGGTCGCGGTGATCGTCGCCGCCAGCGCCGGCGAGGGTTTCCGCCGCCGCATGGACAAGCGCGGTGTGCAGGTCCTGCTGACCGGTGAGCGGGACGCCGCCCGTGCCCTGCGTGCGGTGCTCAACGACGAGGTGCTGCCCGACCCGACCTTCGATCCCAGTCTGCTGCTGTGCGGATTGCGTGATCTGTTCTCTCCGCATTGAGGTGTGCGCCATTCTGCGCGCCCGATCGCACCGGGCCGTCGTCGGGGCCTTGATCATCGTTTCGGCCCTACGATGGCGCGTGGCCGGACCCATGATCAAGGCCGGGGTCGGGCTTGGTCATAAACCCGGCCACCGCGCGCTGCACGGTCGTCGGTCCGCACGGCGGACTCTACAGATCAGGGTGTTACCGTAGGGTCCGCGGTGCGGACCGTCCGCGGCCGTGTTCGTCTTTCATTCCTTCCTTGGCGCGTGACCCACTGGAATCAGCGCCTCGCGCAGCACGAGCGCGAGATGCCGCGGCCGGGCATCACCCAACCCGCGGATCTGCTGCCGACAGGAGAACCCGTTCGCCACCACCCGCGCCGCGGGGCTGGCCCGCAGCGCCGGCATCAGGTCCTGTTCCGCCATCGCGGCGGCCATGTCCACATGCTCGGCCTCCAGACCAAAAGTGCCCGCCATGCCGCAGCACCCGGCTTCGATCAGCGCGAACCGGTGGTCCGGAATCAGATTGAGCACCCGGCGCATCGCCTTCATCGCACCCACCGCCTTCTGGTGACAATGGCCGTGGACCAGGGTCTCGGTGCTCTCCGGGAGCGCGCGCAGGGGCAGTTGCAACCGCTTGGCCATGCTCTCCTTCGCCAGAAACTCCTCGAACAACAGGATCTGCTTGCCGACCGCGGCCACCGCCTCGCCTAGACCGAGCGCCTGGGCATCATCCCGCAGACCGAGCACACAGGACGCCTCCAACCCGACCAGCACACGTCCCGCCTGCACCTGCGGCAACAGGGCCGCGACCAGACGCCTGACCTCCACGCGGGCCTCCTCGACCATGCCCTGGGCCAGATAGGTACGCCCGCAGCACAGGGGACGCGCGGGTTCCTGATCGGTCGGCGCGGCGACCGCGACCTGCACCGCATAGCCGCCGACGCGCAGCACCGCCAGCGCCGCCTCGGCGATCTCCGGCTCGAAATGGCGGGTGAAGGTATCGACCAGCAGCACGACCTCGGGCCGGCCGTCAGCCCCTGGGATCGGCCGCTCAGCGTGCACCGCCGCGGTGCTGAACGGACGCGCCGCGGGCTCCGGCAAGGGCCGGCTGGCCGCGATCCCGAGCCACCGCTCGGTCAACCGGGCCAGCAGCGGACTGCGATTGCGCCAGCGCACCAGCGTCTTCAGCCAGGGCGCCCGGTGCAGCCAACGGGGCGCGTGCGCGAAGAGCCGGCTGCGCAGACTCCACCCGTCCCGGGCGGCGCGCTGCGCCAGATATTCCACCTTGATCAAGGCCATATCGACATTGGCCTCGCACTCGCGCTTGCAGCCCTTACAGGCGACGCACAGGTCCATCGCCTGTGCCAGCACCGGGTCCGTCAGGGCCGCGTCAACCGGATCACTGCCGAGCGCCGTCTTGAGCAGCCGCACCCGGCCGCCGGTCGACAGATGCGGATTGCCGCTCACCTTGAAGCTCGGGCACATCACCAGCTTGCCCCGGGCCTCGCATTGACGGCTGTTGATGCACACCGCCACCGCCTTCGCAAAGTCGCCGCCATGTTTCGGGATATCGGCATAGGCATCGCCGACACCGGCGTCCTGATAGGCCGACCAATCGAGTCGCGTTTTCATTCGGCACCCGGAGACGCAGTGCGACGAATGTATACGAAAATCTGAGAATGGCGGCAGCGGGGCATGATGTCATCCGGGATGGGCTGAAAACGCAACGGCGCAATCCGATCCGGGAGCAAGACGCGCACCAGTCCGGCGCACGCTTTAAAAACATCATTTTTGGCAGATGGTTAGCCAACGGGTGCGCGATGCGACTGAACGGGAACGACGGCCCGAGGGCCACTATTTTGTAAGGACTCCGACAGACACGGAACGCCCTGCTACAATCCTTTTTCTGTATGTTAGGCACTTGGACAAAACAGGTGCCGCGATCCGCGCTGCACCCGTCCATCGCCAGGTAACCGCCGTGACTAACCCGTCTTCGACTATGCGCGCCAATTTTTCGCATAACCCATTGTTTGGCTTAAACCATAGAGTCAAAGGTCGGCACTGCAACGCGATTAATGTATAACGGCTTGGAGCGCGGCGGTGATCGTCGGTGGCGGTTGCGCGGCCAGTTGCAGATTCAGCCGGTCGAGCAGCGGTCGCTGGTCGGGCTCGGGCTCGGTGTAACGACTCAAGATGAGAGTGCGGCCGTCGGTGGTCGGTAGGTGCACATCGACCATCTGGATGGCGGCGAATTTCTCCAAGGCGGACCGTGGGGTCAGCCCCGGCGCGAGGGGGCGCCGACGCCCTTTCAGGGTGACCTGGAGGCCATAGGCCAAGAACGCAACGAAAATTTGCGCTTCGATTCGCGTCTCCAGTTGGTGATAAATCGGGCGAATACTGAGGTCACCCTTCAGCTCTTTAAACGCCTGTTCCACTTCGGTGAGTTGGATGTACCAGGTCCAGAGTTGGACAGGGTCGTTGCTGGCCAGATTGGAACGCAGTAAATAGCGACCTTCACGGCGGCGGACCTGGCGCAGTTCCTTGCGATTGAGTGCAAAGGTAAAGGTCGTGGCGGTGACGGGTTCATCGGGCGCGGGTACCTGGATACGCACCAACCCATAGGCACGCCCGGCGTCTTTCTTGGCCGCACCGAGTTTCAGTAAGAGGTCGTCGCGGCTGAGGTCTTGGCGTTGCAACACACCGCGCCGCGCAGTTCACGCACCGGCCGGAGCGGTCCTTCTATCACAACATCCACATGGCGCGCGGGAATTACCGGCAATATCTAGCGGGCGAGCAGGTGCGCCTGAAAAAGTACCTCTACGTCCTGCGCCCGTTGCTGGCCGCCAAGTGGATCGCGGCCTTGCCCCGATGCGACTTCAGGACCTGGTCGACGCCTTGATCGAAGATCCGGCGCCGCGTAGCGCCATCGCCGATCTGCTGGCCTGGAAGCGCCGGGCGTTGGAGATGGGGTATGGCGTACGGGTCCAAGCCATTGACGAATACTTGACCAGACTTGATCCGCGCCGTGATACTACCCGGCGAATCCGTCCCCATACGCCAAGGGCAAGACCTCCGGTGATGCCGCCCGCCAACCACGCCAAGATGCGCGAGATCGGCGATCGTGTGATCTCCACCCTCGACCATCTGGCGCTCACCTGGGGGCTATCCGACAACCAAGCGGCGGATGACCCTGGTAGCGGCGCAAGATGATCCAGGATATCGCAGGTGCCATATGACACTGGACTCAGGCTGGAAAAGAACCATCGACGACGGCATCGCCAATCCCGAGTGGGATGCATACGATGCGCTCGTACGGAGCGAAATCGGCCCGCTGGAGTGCTCCGTGGTCAATCGTCATTACAATGCGCGGTTCATCGCGGACGCCCAGCGCACGCGTTACCCGGGCGTCGATTGGAAATTGGCTAAGGCAATCCTCTGGGTCGAGAGTGGCGGCCCCAAGGGGGGCGCCTGGGCCACCCGACCGATGCAGATCGGGAACCCGGGCGATCCGGCTTATGCGGTGGTCAAAGGCGGCCGTGACGGCAGTGCGATCGTCATGAGCGCGGAGCTGGCAGAAGCCATCAAGAGCGGTTCCATCGATCAGCCGCAATTGAACGTGCGCGCCGGCATTGCCTATTTGTTTACGCGCATGGCACAATTTGACATGATCACCGTTCGCGATCCTGTCGATAGCTCCATCCAGCTCGTACGGGTGCAGCCCGGAGATAGCCTGGAGCGGATCGCCAAACGCGTCGGGACGACGGTCGAGATCCTCAGCGCCATGCGAGAGGTAAATAGCAGCAGGGTCCTGCGCATCGGTGAAGCGCTGCAATATCGGAAAGCGAAATTGCAGCTTTCCATAGTCGGTTGGCGCACCTGGGACTACGCGACCATTGCCGCCCGTTACAATGGCGGCGGCGATAAGCACTATGCCGAAAAGCTGGAATACGTCCATGCCGGTCTGTTTCCCAAGCTGGTTCGCTGAGTGCCTGCGCAGCGCGCTGGTCCTGCTGGCGCTCACGGCAGCGCCGTGCTGGTCGCGCGATCACGAGTGGGATGCCTGGAGTCGCCTTCAGGGGGATGTGTATGCGGCGCTGCTGGCGCAGGGCGTCGCCGATCGCGACCGGGTGCTCGTGCATCTTGCTCATACCTGTACGCTGGTCAAAGCCGGCGGTGCTTTTCATATCGTGGAGATCCGCGAGCTGGTCCACGGTGGGCGCAGCCCCCGGGGCGTGAACTCCTTGGTAATCTTGGACGATGGCTTGCGAGTCGTCGCGAGTGTCGAGCTCGGTCCGGTGCGGCCCTATTACTGCGAATCCGACCAAGTCGTACTTGATAGCGAGGTCGCTGCTGGGGGGCCGAATCGGGTTGGCAATGTTCTGATCGTCGATGAGGCCGGTCAGGTCGTCGAGGTCCGGCGACAGGACGCCGCGGATATGGCCGGATTTCAGCTGCAACGCCCCGCCCCCGCCAGGTCGCGCCGCCGGCAGCCCTGATGCGGAGGAGAATAGCAGGATAAGGGCCAAGTAAGATAAGGTCAAGATAAGGCAAGATAAGGGCAAGATAAGGCAAGATAAGGGGCCAGGCTCAATTAAATCGGTCGAGCAGAGAAAAAGTTAATTGAGTCCGGCTCCTTATGCTCTCCAGTCAAGCGGCTAGTTCGATGTAGTCGACTGCACTGGTCGGCTCTGTAATGGGTATTCCATCCTCACGAAGCCCATCAATGTGAAAAACGATGGCATCCCGAATCTCTGCGCGGACTTCTTCGACCGTGTCACCCGTTGCGACACATCCTGGAAGATCAGGAACATAAGCCGAAAAATTTCCCTCAGCTTTCTCGATTACTACAGCATATTGCATCTTAAACCTCACCGCTTCAGTCCGGCTTGTTTGAGGATACTCGCCTGCGTGCCTGGGGCCAAGTCATCGCTCGGCTTTCCGGGAACAGTCACCCGGCCTTGCTTCGACAGAAAATCATTCATCAAGACAGCCGCCGATCACCGATGTGTCTGTGTAAACTTTTTATTTTCTCGCTGGCCAGTAGGCCAGCACGCCGGAAACCGTGCTCGCGCCTTCTCCCTACTACATCAAACGGTCACACCAATACCCTGGCCGCCGTCTCAGGTCGGAGACTGCAACGACCTGTAACATCTGGCCTTTGACCCGATAGATAACCCCAAATGGAAACCGCCTCACGAGCAGGCGGCGCGTGTTCATCGAACAGGGGCTACCAGCCTCGGGAAAGGCCATCGCCAAGGATATGGCTCGGTAAACTTCTTCGGCCAGTTCGATGCCAAGGCCCTGTTGGCACGACTCGTAATAGGCGACCGCTTGGTCGAGCTCGGTCTCGGCCGCGTCGTGGAGAAAGAATGTCATTCCCGATATTTCGCGCGCAGTCTGCTGAAAGCTTCCTCTCCATCGATCAAGGTCGCATCGCCAGACTCGATTTGCGCTACGCGACGCTCCGCCTCATCCATCCAGAGGCGTTCGATCTGCGGATCGATGGGTGAGTTCAGGCTGCCGAGAAGCACATCGACGAGCGCAAGCCGCTGCTCGACCGGCAGTGCCAGAGCATCATCAAAAACGCGGGCCGTGCTGATACCCATCATCGTCACCTCGCCACTTCTGTGTTACTCGGTCTACCCGCTCGGCGTCCCCCCGAGAGCACCAAATTTGCGCGTAGCGCGGGACTTAGTACCTGGGGTAATCCAAGAGGAAGGATTATGTCCAATGGAGATAAGGTAGAGATAGGGGGCCAGTCTCAATTAAATGGGGCGAGCAGAGGAGAATTTAATTGAGCCTGGCCCCATATTACCGCGTTTTCACACGTACATCCCGCCTTTAGCAAGAGGCCTCTCAGTTGTCTAATTTTCTTTGGCATTGCGGCCGTCTGTCATGCCGGGAGAGTTAAGGAGAGTCAAGTAAACTGTCCCCGGAATTCCCGCTGACAGGTTCGATAACACGCAGTCTTCCTTTTGGGGCCTAACGGTAACCCTAAAGCGACCCGGACACCGCGCCCGCCGACGCGTGCCCAAACCGCCGAGCTCGACCGCGCTGGCCGGGGTCGCTTTTGAGGGCGTTGTTAGGCATTTGCTCTCTTCTCTTCAGCTTGTTGGGCGGTTGCGAGGGATTAAGTAAACTGTCCCCGGAACTCGGAACTCGAACTCCAGTCTTGGGAAAACCTGGTCTGCCCCTTTTGGCTCTGTTGTCTACAAGGTCGTCACTTCGCCAGCGCGACCGGCAGGTAGGGACTGGCGGGGTTGACTGAAAGCGTTTGGGTGGCGGGGTTCAGGACGAGGTCCATCATTTCCATCGGCACCGCGCCCAACAGGGGTTCGTCACCAAAAACCAGGGCGGACAGGTCACAGTAGCGATCCCCAAAACGGACCCGCAGCGGTCCGACCATCGGCACAGCCTTTCGGGACCCATCCGCCAAGATGACCTCCCGCGTGCCGACCTCCTCGAGATCGAATCCCAGTTGGATTGCGACATGCGAAGGGATGATCATGAACACGGCACCGGAGTCAACCAACGCCCGCGCGGGCAGGCTGCGTTGCCTGAAGGTGCTTTCGAGTACAATATCGGCATAGGTAAGGCCCATGCTTCCGCTCTCCTCTAAATACGCGACCTGTCAAATTAGCAGAGACAAGAGGGCTAGGGGGTTGGGCTCATAGGCTGGGGATTCCGGGAAAAACCGTGGTCTGTCCCCCATTACCCGGTGGTCTGTCCCCCATTACCCGTCCGGGTCTGTGGCGGGGACTCCGGGCAACCGGCGTTCCTACGCCGGAGGCGATTCTTTGTCTTGAAAACCTACCAAATAGAATCGCTAATGTATTTGATTTGTGATTTCAATTTTTCGACAGATTCGTTTACAGTGGTTTTTACTCTATTTATTCTGGTTGATTCGCCATGTGTGAGCAAAGCTATGGGCTTAGAAAGAGCGGTTGAAATTCTTCCAGTTCCGAGAAAATCGTCAAGCAAGAGTATATGGTTATCTGGGCTATTAGTTGTGAAATGTTGGATATTCCTGTTTACAATATCGCGCACTTTTTCAACATAAACCCTGGTTTGCTGGTTTGGTTTATTTCTTGCGCCTCCGACAGTAGACCATGTGCAATGGGTAAGAATGATTAGTTGAATTTTCGGTGTATGACCATTTGACGGCATATCACGCCTAAATTCGCTGGTGGGATTCGATAGCGTATCAATCAGCAAATTTAGAGAGTTAATAGATTGCTGATCGGTTCTTACCGGAACAATTAATGCATCGGATGCGTGCCACGCTAGATGCGTCGCTCCTGAGAAAAATGGCGAAGTGTCAATCAAGCAGCTGCTGGTTTTCGTCTCGGATAGTTCTCTTGTTATCTCATTATTTAATGAGAAAAGCATTGAATCAATAGCGGCAATTAGCTGCTGGCCACTTAACGTTTTAGCCTGATTCAGCGCGGTTGCCATTTGCGATGGCAGTGTATATAAATCGCTTGACGATGAAATATAAAATGAATTGTTTCCATTGAAATTTGCGTTGGATGCCGAAATTAACTTTGCTACTCGTGTCGCTCTACCCATCCCCGGAAGCAAATACGGAAGAATCAAATCTTTAACCGTCGTCGTGTTATTCTGAAAGTAAGATGCGTCATAAAAGTATGACAAGTTCCCTTGCGGACATGTATCCACAGCGAGACACGAATCGGTGTAGTACGATAAATTGAACGCGAGACTTGTCTTGCCAATACCTCCCCTTAAGTTGCAAATAGTGTAACGATCAAATTTAGGTATTTGAAGAGGTTGGGGGTGTCCGGTGGCAATTTCATACTGACGACTGATAATGTTGCTTGTTGCTGATGGCATGATTACGATCCTCTGAAACTGGTTTTCCAAAATCTTAATCGAGTCTCGCAAAAAAATCAAGAACTGGTAAAACTAATACGGAGAAACGGCCGGGGCCGATGCTGGTGCCCGCCGCCTAACGAATAAGCGTTTATCCGTTGTGCGCGCCGCGCTGATCTCGGGTCGTAGCACGGCGCCTGGTGCGCACGACGGATAAACGCTTATTATGAGGCGATATTGCCTCAAAACGCCCGAACGGGTCGGCATAAACCGACCGGTGCTTGTGTCGCCATGGCATCAAGCAATGGCACAGTCGCTGCCGTTCGCGGCGACCTTCGATACACCCGCCCGTCACAATGTAGGGCCATGGTCGCGCGCCCCCGCGGCCTGGGCGGCACCCGCGGCCGTCAGGTGTTCCAGGAAGGTCCGGGAGACCGTCGAGAGCTGTTTCCCGGTCGGGTAGACCGCATACCAGTGGCGCAGCAAGGGGAAGCCCTGCACGTCCAGGATGGCAAAGGCACCGGATGCGACGTCCAGCGCCAGGGTGTGTTCCGAGAGCACCGACAGTCCCAGGCCGCCGGCCACCGACTGCTTCACCGCCTCATTGCTGCCGAGCGTCATACGGACCCGCGGGCGCAGCCGGTGGGAGGCGAAAAAATCCTCGGCGGCCAGCCGGGTACCGGAGCCCTGCTCGCGCAGGATGAAGTTCTCGCCTTCCAACCGGGCGGGATCGACCGCGCGCAATCCGGCCAGCGGGTGGTCGGCCGGGGCCAGCATGACCAGCGGGTTGTCCATGAAGGTCTGGACGACCACGCTGAGCCCCTCGGGTACCCGCCCCATGATGTAGAGATCGTCCTGATTCCGCACGAGCCGGTCCAGGATCTCATCCCGATTGATGACCTCCAGCGCCACCTCGATGCCGGGGTGCACGCGGCAAAATTCCCCGAGCAGTCGCGGTACCAGGTACTTGGCCGTGCTGACCATGGACACCCGCAGGCAGCCGCGCTCCAGCCCCTGGGTCTCGGCCAGGTCCGTGGCCAGTTGGGCCAGACGGCTCAGGATGTCCCGGCTGGCCGCGTCCACCAGCCGCCCGGCCTCGGTCAGAAAGAGCCGCTTGCCGATCTGTTCGTGCAGGGGCAACCCGACCGCTTCCGCTAGTTGCTTGACCTGCACCGAGAGGGCCGCGGGTGTCAGATGCAGCTCCTCGGCCGCCCGGGTCATGTTCAGGTGACGGGCCAGCACCGGGAAGCTGCGGAGTTGGTGGAGGGTGGCGTGGCGCAGTGTCATCCGGATCGATCCTCAGGTTTTTGCTAAACGTAATCTTAAGATCTATTTGCTTAACTTGAAGCATCGCGGACTCTAACCTTGCGCCATCCCGCTCCTCCCCGGCGGGCATCCGCCAGTGACCAAACTCAGGAGACCGCGATGGCTGTGAAGAAATATGAGGCCGGCGTAAAGGAATACCGGCACACCTACTGGGCGCCGGAGTATCTACCCCTGGATTCCGACATCCTCGCCTGCTTCAAGATCACCCCCCAGCCCGGGGTGGATCGGGAGGAGGCCGCCGCGGCGGTGGCCGCCGAGTCCTCCACCGGTACCTGGACCACGGTCTGGACCGACCTTTTGACCGACATGGACTACTACAAGGGCCGGGCCTACGCCATCGAGGATGTGCCGGGCGACGATACCTGCTTCTATGCCTTCATCGCCTACCCGATCGATCTGTTCGAAGAGGGCTCGGTCGTCAATGTGTTCACCTCGCTGGTGGGTAATGTCTTCGGCTTCAAGGCCGTGCGGGCCCTGCGGCTGGAGGACGTGCGCTTTCCGCTCGCCTATGTGAAGACCTGCAACGGCCCGCCCCACGGCATCCAGGTCGAGCGCGACAAGATGGATAAGTACGGCCGGCCGCTGCTCGGCTGCACCATCAAGCCTAAGCTGGGACTCTCCGCCAAAAATTACGGCCGGGCGGTCTACGAGTGCCTGCGCGGCGGTCTGGACTTTACCAAGGACGACGAAAACGTCAACTCCCAGCCCTTCATGCGCTGGCGTGACCGCTTCCTGTTCGTGCAGGACGCCATCGAGACCGCCGAGGCCGAGACCGGCGAGCGCAAGGGGCATTATCTCAATGTGACGGCCCCGTCGCCCGAGGAGATGTACGAGCGGGCCGAGTTCGCCAAGGAACTCAAGAGCCCGATCATTATGCACGATTTCCTCACCGGCGGCTTCTGCGCCAATACCGGCCTTGCCCGCTGGTGTCGCAAGAACGGCATGTTGCTGCACATCCACCGCGCCATGCATGCGGTGGTCGACCGCAACCCGCACCACGGCATCCATTTCCGCGTCCTGGCCAAAGCCCTGCGGCTGTCCGGCGGCGATCACCTGCACACCGGCACCGTGGTCGGCAAGCTGGAGGGCGACCGCGAGGCCACCATCGGCTGGATCGACCTGCTGCGTGAGTCTTTCGTGCCCGAGAACCGCGCCCGCGGCATCTTCTTCGATCAGGATTGGGGCTCCATGCCGGGTGTCTTCGCCGTCGCTTCGGGCGGTATCCACGTCTGGCACATGCCGGCCCTGGTGGCGATCTTCGGCGACGACGCCGTGCTCCAGTTCGGCGGCGGCACCCTGGGTCATCCCTGGGGCAACGCGGCCGGCGCCGCGGCCAACCGGGTCGCGCTGGAGGCCTGCGTCGAAGCCCGTAACCGCGGCGTCGCGGTGGAAAAAGAAGGCAAGGCGATCCTCACCAAGGCGGCGCAGAGCAGCCCGGCGCTCAAGATCGCCATGGAGACCTGGAAGGAGATCAAGTTCGAGTTCGACACGGTCGACAAACTCGACGTGCAGAACCGCTGATTCCATTCACCAAGACTGATCAGGTAACGACGATGGCCGACATGCAGGACTACGAATCGACCCCAAAATACGGCACCTTCTCCTATCTGCCGGAATTCACCGCCGAGCAGACCCGGGAGCAGATTGCCTTCATCATCAGTCAGGGCTGGAACCCGGCGATCGAGCACGTGGAGCCCCACCGCGCCGGTAAGTATTTCTGGTACATGTGGAAGCTGCCCATGTTCGGTGAGCAGTCGGTGGATCGGGTGCTCGGTGAAATCGAGGCCTGCCACCGTGCCCATCCCGCCAACCATGTGCGGCTGATTGGCTACGACAACTTCTCCCAGAGTCAGGGGCTGCAGTTCGTCGTCCACCGCGGCCGGTAAACCCGTCGCCAGCCCGTTCCGTTGCCGACCCCCTGGTTCGGCCGGTCCGCACCACAGCATGAGGGAGATCTGAACATGTCCGGTCCCACGCCCACCACCGCGCCGAGCGGCAAGGCGCTGGCGCTGGCGCGACGCCGCGACCAGGCGCAGCGCGGCGGTCGCGCCCAGTCCCCGTCCGCCGGGGCGCGCAACGCGCCCAGGGCGGCGGCACCGGTGCGCCCCGATCCAGCGCCCAGGCCCAGCGGCGTCGATCCAGTCACTGCCCCGGCTCCGGTGCCGACCGTCGACGCTCCCGTCGGCCTGGCCCCGGCGTCCTCGACCGCGGTGCCGCCCGGAATGTCACCGGGCGGGGCCACGAACGGCCGCGATCTTGCCCGCGCACGCCGCGCGGCGCAGGCGCGGGCCGGTGCCCAAGGCCGACCTTCCCGTCCGGCCCGGCCGGCCCGGCAGCGCGGCGGCGCAACCGCTTTCGCCAGCTCCTCCCTGGTCGCGCCGCGTGACCCCGGCAGCGTTGGCGACGAACCCGCCAGTGGTGCGGAGCCAGGCACCGGGGACTCGGACGATCTCCTTGACGCCATCTGTTCACTGGTCGAGGCGGCGCCATCGGATGAGGGGCTGCCGGCCTCGGTCCGCGAGCTCTGCCGCGAGCGTCGCCGGAACCTTTCCCACCGGGGGCAGGCCGCCCTGCCCGTCAGCCCGCGCGGCCCGGTTGCGGGGCGCGGGTCCGCCCGGATCCGCCCCGGCGCGGCCGGGCCTATGGCCTCCGTCCGCGACCTGGCCCGCCAGCGCCGAGCCGAGTTGGGCAAGAACGGCCGCGGCACCCCGTCGGACTATCGGCCCAGCGGCCGGGTGCGCCCGCCCGCCCCGGCCAAAGTCGCGCTCGGCACCACTCTCTCCGGCAGCCCCGTCACCGGAACCCTGGTGGAGCGCAACCCGAAGGTCACCGGCAATGAGCCGGGCACCTGCCGGGTGATCACCGGCACCGAATACATCGGCGCCGAGCAGTTCGACCAGTTCTGCGGCACCCGGCCGCTGCCCCCGGTTCCCAAGGTCGGCGTGAGCGCGACCAGCCAGGGCCAGCGGATGACCGGTACCGAGGTCGGCCGCTCGCCCCGTGTCACCGGGGACGAGTCCGGTGCCTGCCGCTCGGTCACCGGCACCGAGTATCTGGGGAGCGAGGCCCTCGCCGACTTCTGCCCCAGCAGCCCCAGCAGCCCCGGCAACACGATGCTGCCCGCGCGCCCGGCGAAGGTCGCCGTCGGCACAACCGAGCGCAAGGGTCTGGTCGTCACCGGCACCGATGAAGCCCGCTCCGGGGCGGTGACCGGCGCCGATGCCGGGGCCCGGCGCGCCGTCACCGGGTCGCAGTACGCCGATGCCGGGCTGGCCCGTCTGACCATCAACGGCCCGCCGTCCAAGGTCGCGCTCACGCATACCCTGGCGGGCCGCCCGGTGTCGGGCACCGAGGTCGGGCGCTCGGTCAAGGTCACCGGTGACGAGGCCGGTGCCTGCCGGCCGGTGTCGGGGACCGAATATCTGTCCAACGAGCAGTTCCAGACCATCTGCCGGACCCGTCCGGAGCCGCCCCCGCCGAAGGTCGGCGAGGACAGCAGTCGTGCCGGTCAGCGGATCACCGGTAATCTGGTGGATCGTTCGCCCAAGGTGACAGGGAACGAGCCCGGCGCCTGTGAGCGGGTGACCGGCTCCCAGTACGGCCAAACCAGCCTGTGCGACGGCGCCCCGGTCAAGGTGTCCGCGATGCATACCCTGGCTGGACGGCCGCTGACCGGGACCGCGGTGAGCCTCGGAGCCGATTCGAGCCCAAACTTGGGCCCAAAACTGACCGGTGACGAGCACGGAGAGTGCCAGCCCGTCACCGGGACCGAGTACGTCGGTCAGGAGCAGTACCAGGCGTACTGCGAAGGCACTCCCGCCCCCC
>Ga0247842_10000308_pt1 | contig 106805 bp, 97 predicted proteins | sample LaCruzMarch2015__3_FD_192411 | JGI IMG/M metagenome (GOLD analysis project Ga0247842, IMG submission 192411) | Freshwater microbial communities from meromictic Lake La Cruz, Castile-La Mancha, Spain - LaCruzMarch2015_19m | ecosystem: Environmental > Aquatic > Freshwater > Lake | place: Spain... | reverse complement strand
CGGGGCGGTGCGGCGGGGGGCGCCCCCCCCCTCCCCCCCCCCCAAGGGGGGGGGGGGGGGGGGGGGGTAAATTTGCCTTTCACTCATCCTGCCCCGCAGGCCCGCGTGGTAATCATCGGCATGGCGCGTCGCGCGGTCGCGCGTCCCGGCGGGGAGGCCGGCCCGCGTCGGCGGGGGGCTCCAGGTCCGCCGCTGATCCCCAGGGGAAGGCGCCGTCTCCGCCTCGCCCAGGCCTGCCGACCCGCCGCCGCCGGCGCCGGCACGCGGCTGCACTGGGCATCGCGGAAGGTCGCGGCCGGCGCGCCGCCGTCTACTGGCGGCCCTCCAGCTCCGCCAGGCGGCGCTCGGCGTGCGCCTGGCTGAGGCCTGCCAACTCCGACTGGGGCAGGCCCGCGGTGAGCAGTCGCTGGACGAGGACGAAAGGCAGCGGCTCGCCCGGAGGACGCGAGCTGTGGGCCCCCGGTCTCCGCGGGGCTTCGCCCTTGTCGATGGCCGACCAGAACTGGGCCGCCGTCACGTGGAGCTGCCGCGTGAGGATACGCGCGAACAGAGGCGCGCCGTACTCGTCGCGCCCTTGCGAGATCGCCGTGTGCAGGGCGCGCCCGTCTGCCAACCGCTTTGTCCAGACCTCGCGCCTGGAGACGCGGCGGCCGGGGGCGTCGGAGGCGCGTACCCAGCCATCGACGACGCAGAAGCGGCCCAGATCGCCGGGGCGGGGGGTTCTCACCGCTGTGAGCCATCCGGGACGGCGCCGAACAGCGCGTCGGCGACGCGCGCCCGGTCACCCGCGAGCTGCACGCGCCGCACGTGGCCCCGCTTCTGGCGCTGGTTCGGCGCGGCCCGCAGCTCGGCCTCCCACGCGTCCACAAAGTCGAGCGCCGCCTCGACGAGGTCGTCCTGCGCCTCGGCGAGCGTGCTCCCCTGGCCGTAGACCTCCAGCTCGGGCAGCCAGATCTCCACGGCGGTCTTCTGGGCGAACACCTGCGGGGCGAAAGGGAAGGCCGCGGCCAGCAGCTCCGCGATCTCGGCGGCGTCGGCCAGCACGACCTCGGCGCGGGCGCGCCGCCCGACCAACTGCCATTCGCCGCGGCTCGCCCGTTCCACCAGCGTCGAGAAGTCCTTGCGCGCCGCGCTCATCTGCCACCTGACCATGGCCGCCTCCGGTGTGAATGAGTGTATCCGGTTTCATTACAACTACTACAGATTGTAATGATTGTACACCAGTTGACGATCGCCGCGGAGCGGGAGGGCCGCCGGTGTCGGCGTTTCGGGGCGTGGCTTGCAAGAAGGTTGAGGGCGGGGCGGCCGGACGGCAGAGGCGCCGCCCCCGCCCCCGCCCGCCACCGCCGCCGCCGCATGTCCACCTTGTCGCCCACTCGCAGGGTGCTACTCTGGGGAGGCGCGCTGAGGAGGCCCTCCATGCGACCCACAAAGACCTACACGTACACCTGCGACGAGATCGTCGAGCTCGTGCGCTTCAAGAGCCTCGAGCAAGGGCACGACCCTGAGGACGTATTCCTCAACTTCGCCGCCGGTGACCTGCGCCATTTCAGCCGCCTCGTCGAGGCGTATGCGTACTGTGGCCTGCTCCCCGAGGATGACCCCGTCTTCACGTGGTAACCGGTCATCCACCGTCGCCGCGCTGCGCAAGGCGAGTGACGGGCGCCTGGCGGGTGGGGTGCGCTCGAACGCCCCGCACGAGGTGTGGCGCGCCGCCGTGGCCGAGCACGAGGCCGAGTCGGCGCGGCTGTTCGACCCCTGATGGGAGACCAGCTCGTTCTCACCGGCCGCGGGTCGCGTGCCCGCGAGGGAAGCTCACCGATTCGCACTACCCCGGCGGGCGGCCCGGCGGCCGCAGCGTCTCCCGGCGGGATCACCGCGTCGGTCGTCAGCACGCTCCCGCGGACGGGCACACGCCGGCCAGGGGGCACTCGCCGCAGGCCGGACGCCGGGCGTGGCAGATGCGGCGGCCGTGCCGCACGAAGTCCACGTGCACGGCGTAGATCTGGGCGGCGTCGTCCGGCCCGGCCATTTCCGTGAGCAGCGGGTGGGCCTGCGCGGCGGTGACCTTGGCGTCGATGATTCCCAAGCGGCGGGCCACGCGGTGCACGTGCGTGTCCACGGGCATCAGCGGTCGACCCAACGAGAAGAGCAGGACGCAGGCGGCCGTCTTCGGCCCGACCCCGGGCAGGCCCGTGAGATAGGCCAGCGCCGCGGCGTCATCCATCCCGTCGAGCCTGCCCAGGTCCGGGGCGCCGGCGCGGGTGCCCACGCTGAGCGCCTCGAGGATCTTCTTGATCCGCGGCGCCTTGGTGCGCGCCAGGCCGCCGAGGGCGATGGTGGCCTCGAGGAAGAACCGGAAGACATCTTCCGCGACGCAAGGCGACGTCGCGACTGGAACCCACCGCTTTGCAGGGGTAAACTGTGGGATACTGAACTCGCTGGACGGGAGGAACCGTGGTCAGCCACACACTGGATGAGGAACTGCTCAGGCAGATCGAGAATCTGGCGCCGGACCAGAAGCGACAGGTCCTGGACTTTGCCTTGGCCTTGGGGTCCAGAAGGCCTCAGGGAACACCCGGTTGGCGTCTGGCTGGCTTTAGGGCACGGATCTCACGAGAGGACCTTGACGTGATGGCCGCTGAGATCGAGGCCGCCTGCGAACAGGTCCGACCCGATGAGTGGTAGCTTCGTCCTCGACACCAACATCATCATCGCGTTCTTCAGGGAGGATGCAGCAGTCCTCGAACACCTGAATGCCGCAGACGAAATGTTCGTTCCGGCAGTGGTTCTCGGCGAGCTCAGCTACGGGGCGCGGAAGTCCGGACAGGTCCAGGTCAACCTCGATCGGATCAAGGACTTCGAGGCGGTGGTGTCGGTCCTGCCCGTCAACGCCGCGACGGCGGAGCACTACGGCATAGTCAAGGAGGCTCTTCGCGCCAAGGGACGCCCTCTTCCTGAGAACGACATCTGGATCGCTGCCGTCGCTGTGCAACATGGCCTCCCCGTGGTCTCTCGAGACCAGCACTTTCGAGAAGTGGACGGTCTGGAGCTCGTGCGCTGGTAGCTCATCCGAAGGGAAGGCGCCAGAATCCCGGAACAACGATGCCGGTTGGCGCGCCACGCCGCGATGCGCACCCTCACGCCGCGGCGGCCCAGGCGCCGAGCGAGGGTAGTTTGGGCACGGCGGCGTTGTGGCGCGCCGCCGTGGCCGAGCACGAGGCCGAGTCGGCGCGGCTGTTCGACCCCTGATGGGAGACCAGCTCGTTCTCACCGGCCGCGGGTCGCGTGCCCGCGAGGGAAGCTCACCGATTCGCACTACCCCGGCGGGCGGCCCGGCGGCCGCAGCGTCTCCCGGCGGGATCACCGCGTCGGTCGTCAGCACGCTCCCGCGGACGGGCACACGCCGGCCAGGGGGCACTCGCCGCAGGCCGGACGCCGGGCGTGGCAGATGCGGCGGCCGTGCCGCACGAAGTCCACGTGCACGGCGTAGATCTGGGCGGCGTCGTCCGGCCCGGCCATTTCCGTGAGCAGCGGGTGGGCCTGCGCGGCGGTGACCTTGGCGTCGATGATTCCCAAGCGGCGGGCCACGCGGTGCACGTGCGTGTCCACGGGCATCAGCGGTCGACCCAACGAGAAGAGCAGGACGCAGGCGGCCGTCTTCGGCCCGACCCCGGGCAGGCCCGTGAGATAGGCCAGCGCCGCGGCGTCATCCATCCCGTCGAGCCTGCCCAGGTCCGGGGCGCCGGCGCGGGTGCCCGCGCTGAGCGCCTCGAGGATCTTCTTGATCCGCGGCGCCTTGGTGCGCGCCAGGCCGCCGAGGGCGATGGCCGCCTCGATGTCGTCGACCTCGGCGTCGCGCGCTGCACTCCAGTCCGGAAAGCGCGCCTTGAGCGCCGCGAAGCTGCGCTCGGTGTTGACGTCGGCGGTGTTCTGCGAGAGCACGGTGAACACGAGCTCGTCGACCGGCGGGTAGCGCGGCGAGAGCACGGGGCGGCCGTAGAAGTCGTCGAGGGCGGCGACGGCGCCTGCGAGCTGATCCTGCGGAGTCACGCTGTTCACGGATGCCACCCTATCACCGCGGTTTCGCGCCTGGGCGACGCGCGCCGCGTGCGCGCGAGGTGGTAGCCTGACGCCCATGGCAGGCACGCCACCCTCAACAGAGCCGGCGCCGGTGGCCGGCTGGCGCTTCTGGATCGATCGGGGCGGCACGTTCACCGATGTGGTGGCGCGTCGCCCCGACGGGACTCTGGCGACGCGCAAGCTTCTGTCGGAGGACCCCGGGCGCTACGAGGACGCCGCCGTACAGGGCGTCCGCGACCTCCTCGGGCTGCAGAGTGGAGAGGCGATCCCCGCTGCGCTCATCGCCGAGGTGCGCATGGGCGCCACGGTGGCCACCAACGCCCTGCTCGAACGGTGCGGCGAGCCGACCCTGTTCGTGACCACGCGCGGCTTCGGCGACGCGCTGCGCATCGGCTACCAGGACCGCCCCGACATCTTCGCCCTCGACATCCGCCTGCCGGAACCGGTGTATGGGCGCGTGCTCGAGGTGGACGAACGGGTGGGCGCCGACGGCGCGGAGGTTGTCCCGTTGGACGAGGATGGAGCGCGGCGCGGGCTCGAAGAAGCCCGCCGCGCCGGCTATCGGGCGGTGGCCGTCGCCTTGGTGCACGGCTATCGCTACCCGGAGCACGAACGGCGCGTGGCGCGGCTGGCGCGCGCCGCCGGCTTCGCGCAGGTCTCCGTGTCGCACGAGATCAGCCCGCTGATGAAGCTCGTGAGCCGCGGCGAGACCACGGTGGTCGACGCGTACCTCTCCCCCATCCTCCGCCGCTACGTGGACGGCGTCGCGCGGCAGCTCGGCGGCGCGCGGGCCGCGGCGGACGGGCCGGACGCGCAGGCCGCCGTGGACGGGCCGGACGCGCGGGCCGCCGTGGCCCTGCGCTTCATGCAGTCGCACGGCGGGCTCACTGACGCTCACCTGTTTCGCGGCAAGGACAGCATCTTGTCGGGGCCGGCGGGCGGCATCGTCGGGGCCGTCGAGACGTGTCGTCGGGCCGGGTTCGAGCGGCTCGTCACCTTCGACATGGGCGGCACATCGACGGACGTCGCGCACTACGCCGGCGAGTACGAACGCAGCTACGAGAGCGTGGTCGGCGGCGTGCGTCTGCGGGCGCCGATGCTGCGCATCCACACGGTCGCCGCCGGCGGCGGCTCGGTGTGCGCCTTCGAGGACGGGCGGTACCGGGTCGGCCCGCGCAGCGCCGGCGCCGACCCGGGCCCCGCCTGCTACGGCAAAGGCGGGCCTCTGGCGGTGACCGACTGTAACCTGGTCGTGGGCAAGCTGCAGCCCTCGTTCTTCCCGCGCGTGTTCGGGGCGGACGGCGCCGGGAGCATCGACGCGGAGGCGGCGCGCCAAGCGCTCGCGGCCGTGGCCGCGAGCCTGCGCGCCACCGGCCTCGACCCGCCGGCCCCCGAGCAGCTCGCCGACGACTTCATCCGCGTGGCCTGCGACACCATGGCGCGGGCCATCAAGCGCATCTCCACGCAGCGCGGTCACGACATCACGCGTTCGACGCTGTGCTGCTTCGGCGGCGCCGCAGGGCAGCACGCCTGCCTGGTCGCCCACGCCCTGGGCATGGACAGCGTGCTGCTGCACCCGCTGGCCGGCGTGCTCAGCGCCTATGGCATGGGCCTCGCCGACGTGCGCGCCCTGCGCGAACGCACCGTGGAGGCTCCGCTCGAGACGGCGGCCGGGGAGGCGGTCGCCGAGGGGGCCCCCGCGCGGGAGGCGGCGAGCGGCGCGCCCGGCGCGGCGGGCGGCGCGCACGCGCTGAAGGCCGCCTTGGAGGAGCTTGAAGCGGCGGCCGTCGCGGAGCTCGAGAGCCAGGGGTTCACGCCCGCCCAGATCGAGGTCGAGCAGCGCGCACACCTCAAGTACCAGGGCACGGATGTGGCGCTGGCGGTGCCGTATGGCGCAGCCATCGACATGGCTGCGGCGTTCACGGCGCTGCACCGCAGTCGGTACGGATTCCTGATGCCCGGCCGGCCGCTCGTGATCGACGCGCTCGCCGTCGAAGCCGTGGGGCCGGGCGACGACACCGGCCCGGCGGCGGATGACGCCGATGCCGGTCCGGCGGCGAACGCCGGCGTCGGCCGAGCGGCGGACGTCTTTCCGCGCGCGCGCGCCGCGTCGCCCGCCGTGCCCGCCCCCCGCGAGCGCGTACTCGTGTACACTGCCGGCGCCTGGCGCGAGACGCCCGTGTACGAGCGCGCCGCGCTGCCCCGCGGCGCGCGCCTCTCCGGGCCGGTCATCGTGTGCGAACCCACGAGCACGACGGTGGTCGAGCCGGGCTGGCAGGCCGAGGTGCTGGCCGCCGGCGAGCTGCTGCTGCGGCGCAGCTCGCCGGCGGCGCCTCCCTCAGCCGACCCGACGCAGCGCTCGCCGCTGCTGCTCGAGGTGTTCAACAACCTGTTCATGTCGATCGCCGAGCAGATGGGCGCGACGCTCGTCAACACCGCCTGTTCGGTGAACATCAAGGAGCGCCTGGATTTCAGCTGCGCCGTGTTCGACGGGCGCGGGGACCTCGTCGCCAACGCCCCGCACCTGCCCGTGCACCTGGGCTCGATGGGCGCCTCGGTGAAGGCCGTCCTCGCACGTCATCACGGAGGCCTCCGCCCCGGAGACGCCTACCTGCTCAACTCGCCCTACGCCGGCGGCACGCACCTCCCCGACCTCACCGTGGTGACGCCAGTGTTCGCCGGCGCGGGCAGCGGCGACCCGGCCGGCGAGGGCCCCGACGCCGGCGGAGCCTCAGGCGACGCGCCCGGCGGCGGCTCCGGCGACGGCGCGCCCGGCGGCGCCGACGGCGCCTCCGGCTCCGGCGCCGCCGGCGGCGGCTCCGGCCGCGCCGCCGCGCCCCCGCCCCTGTTCTTCGTCGCCTCGCGCGCGCACCACGCCGACGTCGGCGGCGTCACGCCCGGCTCGATGCCGCCCGGCAGCCGCCGCATCGAGGAAGAGGGCGTCCTGATCGAGGACTTCCGCCTCGTCGAGGGCGGCGAGCTTCGCGAAGCGCAGGCGGCCGCTCTGCTCTCGTCGGGACCTCACCCCGTGCGCGACCTCGCGCAGAACCTCGCCGACCTGCGCGCCCAGGTGGCGGCCAACGCGCGCGGCGTGGCCGAGCTGGCGCGCATGATCGCCGGCTTCGGCCTCCCGGTCGTGGCCGCCTACATGCAGCACGTGCAGGACAACGCCGAGGAGGCCGTGCGCCGCGTCGTCGACCGGCTCGGCGACGGCTCGTTCCGACTGGAGATGGACGACGGCAGCGTGATCGCGGTCGCCGTCAACGTGAACCGGCTGTCGCGCACGGCGACGATCGACTTCACAGGCACGTCGCCGCAGCGGCCCGACAACTTCAACGCGCCGGCCGCGGTGTGCGCGGCGGCGGTGCTCTATGTGTTCCGCACGCTCGTCGACGCGGACATCCCGCTCAACGCCGGCTGCCTCAAGCCGCTACGCATCATCGTGCCGCCGGGCTCGATGCTCGACCCGGTCTTCCCCGCCGCGGTCGCCGCCGGCAACGTGGAGACGTCACAGGCCATCACCGCCGCCCTGTTCGGCGCGCTGGGCGTGGTCGCGGCGTCGCAGGGGACGATGAACAACCTGACCTTCGGGGACGCGCGCTACCAGTACTACGAGACGATCTGCGGGGGCGCCGGGGCCGGCCCCGCCTGGGACGGATGCAGCGCCGTACACACGCACATGACCAACTCACGGCTCACGGACCCCGAGGTGCTGGAGTGGCGGTACCCGGTGCGCGTCGATGAGTTCGCCGTGCGCCGCGGCAGCGGCGCAGACGCTTGGCGCGGCGACAGCGGCGCGCAGCTCGGCAGCGGCGGCGCAGGCGCGCACCGCGGCGGCGACGGCGTGGTGCGGCGTCTGCGTTTTCTGGAGGCGCTCACCGCGGCGATCGTCTCGAGCAGCCGCCGGGTGGCGCCCTACGGGCTCGCCGGCGGCCTCCCCGGCGCGCTGGGCCGCAACGCGATCAAGCGCGCCGACGGCACAGTGGAAGAGCTGCCCGGCGTAGCCCAGGCAGCGATGAAGCCCGGCGACGTGCTCATCGTCGAGACGCCGGGCGGCGGCGGGTACGGCACGCCGCCGGCGGACCTGGGTGGAGCGTACGGCGCGCCGCCGGCGAAGCGGGGCGGCGCAAAGCCGGGCGGCGCGGAACCGCCCGCCGCCCTCTGACTCAGCTCACACGTTCTGGGCGCGGCGGCGGAGCTCCTTCTTCTTGCGCCGCCGGAGCAGCGCGCTCAGCACAAAGCCCACCGCGAACCCGATGACCAGCGTGATGATGAGCACCACCCACGCGTACCAACCCTCACCTTTGCTGTGGAGGAACCAGAAGCTGATCTTCCACTTCTGTGTGTTGGACACAATGAAGATGAGGATCAGGACGCCGACCACACCCCACACGATCAGCTTGACCATCCCTTGGCGCTGGGGCTTGTCCCGACCCCTGACAGCCTGCGGCTGCGGCTGCTGTGCGCTGCTCATACGTAACCCCCTGTCGGCCGATGGGTGAAGCTTCGCCACGCAACCTGTCTACCCTTGCCGGCGGCGAGGCATGCCGCGGGGCGGCGGCGCCTGCGGCGGGCGGGTGAGGCGCGCGCCGCCAGAGCGCCCGCCCGCGTGCGGGGTAGGCGCCGCACGCTCAGACTGCTGCGCGTAGCCTACCCCTTCTGCGCGAGGAGCGGCGGGCCTTGCCGCCCGCCAGCCGTACGCGCGAGGGGCGGCGGGCCTTGCCGCCCGCCAGCCGTACGCGCGAGGAGCGGCGGGCCTTGCCGCCCGCCAGCCGTACGCGCGAGGGGCGGCGGGCCTTGCCGCCCGCCGGCCCTCGCGGCTTCAGCCCTCGTGGAGCCTCGCGGCCCTCCGCGCCTCAGCTCGCTGAGGCGTACGCCGCGATGCCGTCGGCGACGGCGCCGAACACGGTGTCGAGCTGCGCGGCCGACGGAGAGACCTACGCGCGGGCTCTCGCGAATGCGGAGGTCGTGATCCACGAGTGGATCGAGACCGCGCGGGAGCTGGGTCGACCGATCCCCGAAGCCAAAGGGCGTCTGCTGTATGCGTGAGGGGCAGCACAAGAGCCATGCGGACATTCGTCGAGGCTCACGAGCTCATGGCGCCACGAGGTCATGGCGCGCGAAACCAAGCCGCAGGGCCATCGTCGTCGGGCGCCTGGTCTCGCGACAGGTTTCGCCGTGATCCGCCGCGTGTCCACGTGCCGGGCGGTCGCCCTCGCGCCGGGGACTTCTGCGCTGAAGCCTCCCGGGCGGGGTAGCGCCAATCGGTAAGAACAGGATCGGCCTGTTTCTTATCTTACCGATTCGCGACATGCCGCCCGGCCGGGAGGCACGTATGGCGCAGCGCTACACCATCCAGGCAGTGATCCATCCGGGAGATGAATCGGGGTACGTGGCCGAGTGCATCGACCTGGCCGCGGTCACCCAAGGCCAGACGCTGGATGAAACCGTGCAGAACCTTCGAGAAGCGCTTCGGCTTCATCTGGAGGGCGAGGATCTGGCCGAGATGGGGCTGCAGCCGGTGCGCGGCTGATCAGCGCCGCGCCAGCCGCCGCACCGGCCGCCGCATCAGTCAGGCGCTCTCGCGTCTCTCGGACTCAGCGATCGTCGACCCACGATCCCGTTGAACGCCCGCCCGATCGATGCAACGGCCACCGACAGGCGCCGTACACCCTCTCCATGCCGGCGGGGCGCCGTGCGCCGGTTCTGCGACCGCGGAGACGTGGGCGGGGATACATCAGCCGTCCGGACGCGCACGGGAGAGTATTTGCGGCTGTGAAACGAGCGTGACAGAATCGACGGCGCTGAGTTGAAGAGAAGGACGGTGTACCCGATGGCTGACACTGTGACCGTTCCCATTATCCTCCCGCGCAAGTTTGTCGCGTTGCTCGGCGCGCCCGAGCAAGCCGCCGAAACCGCGCGCGAATACATCCTTCTGGGGCTGTACGTCGAAGGCCGTATCTCCGGCGGCAAAGCCGCCGAGCTGCTGGGACTGACCCGGCGCGGTTTCCTCTCTCTCCTGGCGCGCAAAGGCATCGACTGTTTCCGCCTCACGCCCGGCGAGTGGGCCGAAGAGGTGACTCTCGTCAACGATCGCAGCGCGCCGCGTGGCTGATGTCGTCTCGAATACCGGTCCACTGATCGCCCTGGCGCAGATCGACCGATTCGATCTCTTGCGTCGCCTCTTCGGGAGAATCGTCATCCCCCCTGCCGTGCGCGCCGAGATCCAGGACGGTGGCAGTGAGGCTGCTTTGACCGCCGCCGACTGGATCACCGTTCGACCTCCGCAAGACACGCTGGCGGCGCAATTGCTCGGAGAGGTGCTCGTCGCCGGCGAGAGCGCAACGATCATCCTCGCCTCAGAGCTCGGCGCCGATCTGGTCTTGATAGACGAACGCACGGCGACGCGCAAGGCACGCGCGCTTGGCTTGCCCGTCATCGGCACGCTGGGCGTGCTGCTGCTGGGCAAGCGCGCCGCGCACCTGTCCGCCATCAAGCCGCTGCTCGACAGTCTCTACGACCAAGTCCTACGAGACGCCGGTGAGTCCGACGACGCTTCTCTCAGCGCTCCCTGAAGGGATCGACGTTTGCTCGCCACGCTGATCCGACCAATGGTGGCGGCCGAGTGGTGGCAGAAAGGGACCGTCCGGCCATCACCCCACCGACTCGGGCAAGACAGTCGAGCTCGCCGCGAGGCGTGAGAGACGGATCGCAGCATCCCTGTGCACCACCCCACCCGCCAGGCGCCCGTCGCTCGCCTTGCGCAGCGAGGCGACGGTGGACGACCAGCTACTCGGTGAAGACGGGGTCATCCTTGGGCAGCATGGCGCAGAATGCGTAGGCCTCGAGCATCTGGCTGAAGTGGCGCCAATCACCGGTGGCGAAGTTGCGGAAGATGTCCGCGGGGTCGTACCCCTTCTCGAGGCTCTTGAAGCGCACGAGCTCGACGACCTGGTCGCGGGTCAGCGTATAGGTCTTGGTGGGTCGCGCGTGGCGCCTCCTCAGTGTGCCTCCCCAGAGTAGCACGTCGCCGGCAGGCGGCAAGGTGGACATATGGCGGCGGCGTCTGGCCCGGCCGATACCGAGGGTAATGGTCCTGCTGCTCCCGGGCGGCGTCGTGCGCGAGGACGTCGGGAAGAAGCCCGGCGACACGCGACCCGGCAGCGCTGCGTGGCCGGTCTGACCTGCTCATGTCTTGCCCACCGAGATGCTCGTCGCGCGCCTGCGCGCGGGACGCGGGTCCATGCAAATCGTCCTCGGCCCCTGGCCGGCGCCCCCCGCCCCCACCTCTGCTTCACCACCACGCGCCGACGGTTGGCCGGATGAGCCGCGACCGATCTGGGGAACAGGCGCGGAGGTAGAAGGTCAACGTCAACCGGGGGAGGCCATGTCACCCGTAGACGGCGCCTGAGCCGGGCATTACGCTCGAACACAGGGACTCCTCCTGCGCGGCATGATCTGACGCCATCCGCTCGAAGCACTTGCTCAATGAGCACGGAGCGGGTACAGTTGTTGTACAACTTGTACGGACTTGGAGGCTCAGAGTGACGCGCCCGGCGAGCAAGACCCAAGGTCAGAAGGTCACCGTGCTCAAGATCGGCGAGGCCAGGGACAAGTTCCCCCAGATGGTAAGCTCCCTCGAATCGGGGTCATCCGCTACCTATGTCGTGGGTCGCTACGGCAAGCCCGCCGCCGCCCTCGTCTCCTACCAGCGCTTTGGGCCGATGCTCGTGCGCGGCAACAAGAAGGCGAAGCTGGCGCTGCTCATCGTCGAGGACCTGCTTGAAGACGCGCCGCAGCACATCAAGGCGCCGGCCATCGGCGAATTGAGCCGACTACCGGTGAGCGATCTGATGACGCTCTGGCGCCTCGACGCTCTGCCGACCAACGACCGGGAAGCGGCGGCGGCGCGCAAGAAGCTGCGACATCCCGAGGTCTTTGACCGGCTCCTGCAGCGGGCGCGGATCGCGCAGGCCATCGCGGACGCACGAGCGGCCGGGCTCTATGAGATGGCTGAGGACGCCGCCAACCAAGTGATCGCTGCGGGCGGCCCAGAGTCAGAGTGAACGACGGCCGCTTCCTGGTTGCACGAGTCGCCCCGGGCTCGCTTGGCGAGTCACTGGCGTGGCTCGCGTTGGACGAGCCACCGTTTCAGCCGGTGGATCCGCTCGACTTCCTGAGCAGCGCGGAGATCGTGGCGGTGTACGAGCTCTACCGGACCCAGTATCTGCGCATCGATGACAGACTGAACATCGGGATGCCGGAAGCCCTGCTGGAATACAACCGCTGGGTCATTGTTGTCGATCGATCCGGGAGTGTCCTGGCTTTCGCCTGCTTCAAGACCACGCAACATGGACTGAAGCTCGGCCTCACCGCCGCGAGTGACGATGCCGGAGGCAAAGCCGCCTTGAAATCCCTTCTGAGGCTCGGCCTCAACGTGCGGGGGGTCTACGGAGAAGTCTCCGGAGGCGTCGAGCGAGTTGTTGCTGGGCGCGGGCCAGAAGTGCCGCCGGATGTGACTGAGCAGGTGCTGGGCAAGGCGGTCGAACCGCACAAGGACGAAAGGCACTACACGCGCGAGATCACCAACGTAGGGCCCAAGACGAAGCTTCTCGTTGGGAACCCGATGTTGGACTGATCGGGGACTCCGCCTTCCTTGCGCGCTTCCAGCCACGTGATCACCATGTGGCTCCAGGGAGGCGCCGCCATGCGCACGCGCATCATCAAGATCGGCGATTCACAGGAGATTCGCAGCCCCAAGGCCCTGCTCGACGGGTCTGGCCTGCACGGTGAGGTCGAGATCGACCTGCGATGCGGTGCGCTGGTCATCTCGGCGGCCGCGCCCGCCCGCTACGGCTGGGACGACGCCTTCCGCCAGATGGCGGCGCGCGGCGACGACCGCTTGCTCGACGGCGAGGCCCCCACGGCGGAGTCCTTCGCGGCGAGGGACTGGGAGTGGAAGTAGCACGATCCGCACGTCATGACCATCCCCTTCCGTCCGGTTGCGCGTTCGGGCTCCGGATCGTCGAGCGGCGAGAAGGCGGACATGGCGCGCCGCGCGCCCGCCGGCCGACGCGTGCCCATCCGCGGCAGCCGACGGGGCCGCCGCAGCCGTGGGAGCCGCCGCGGCGCGGTAGTCCTGCGAGGGAGGATAAGGAATGTCGGCGAATCCTTATCTTCCCCTTTCGCACTACCCCGCGCCGGGGCCGCCGGGGTCGCCAGCGGGCGCGCAGGGCGCGCCCGGGATGCAGAACCCGAAGGAGGGCGGCGATGCGCCGCGCGGCTGGGCGGCGGGATGCACGCGGGGTCGCCCGACGAGCAGGCGACTCGTCCATCCTTGCCCCATGTCGATTCAAACGTCGCAGCCCAAGCGCAGTACGACTGGTATTCTTGGTCTAGCGACCAAGGATAGTGGTCATATGACTCACTCGCCATCCGGCGCCGGTTTGGCCGCCCTTTTCGCCTCACCCACGCTCGTCTCCCTGCTGCGGTTGTTTCTAACGCGGTCCGACACCGACTTCTACCAGCGAGAGCTTGCCGGCCTCACCGAATCGCGCCTTGTGCAGGTCCAGCGCGATCTGTCGCGCCTCGAAGACGCGGGTCTGGTCGCACGACGCCGGCACGGCAACCGCGTCTACTATCGCGTCTGCCGCAGCCACCCGGCCTTCGCGGACATGCAGGCGGTCTTCGCCAAGACGATCGGCATCGCCGAGGTGCTCCGCCGCCCCTTGCTGCCGCTGCGCGACCAGATCGACCTGGCGTTCGTCTACGGCTCCGTTGCCGCCGGATGCGAGCTGGCGGGCAGCGACATCGACGCGTTCGTCGTGTCCTCACACGATCCGCGCGAGCTCGCGACCGCCCTTGCGGAGGCCGGTGAGCAGCTCGGCCGCGAGGTCAACGCAGTGACATACTCCGCGGACGAATTCCGCGCGAGGGTCGCTGTGGGCACGCCCTTCCTGACCAGCGTGTTGGACGGAGCCAAGATCTGGCTGCTCGGCGGCGATGCGGATCTGCGCTCGCTGCTGAATGAAGGCGAGACAGTCGGTGGCTGAACGCCCGCGTCTCGACGACCTCCTCGACGCCTGCCGACGCAGGCGCAACCTCGCCCAGTACGATCGCGCCGACTCGATCGGTCTGGCCGAATCGCAGGCGCTACGCGCAGCGGCGCGGGAGCTTCAAGAGCAGGTGGTCGCCTGGCTCGCCGAATCGCATCCCGAGCTGTTGCGCTCGCCTTGACAGCCGCGCCCCGCGAAGAAACGGTGTCACATGACCATCCCCGTTGCTCAGGCGCAGGTGAGCCACGAATGGGGCGCCCGGCGGATGCGCGGCCGCCGGCCGCGGCGGCGGCCGCGGCGACCCGGCGGATGCGCGGCCGCCGGCCGCGGCGGCGGCCGCGGCGACCCGGCGGCCCCGGCGCGTGGTAGTACCAGAAGGGAAGATAAGGATTCCTTAACTGACGGGCCGCGTACGGCCGTTCGCAGGCTCGCTCGCCGGAGGGAAGACAAGGATTCGCCGGAATTCCTTATCTTCCCTCACACTACTACCCCGCCGCGGCGACTCCCACGGCGGCGGCGGGGCGGCGTTCCCGGCGGATGCGCGGCCGGCGGGCGCGGCGTTCCCGGCGGCCCCGGCGGCAGGCGCGGCGACCCAGCGGCCCCGGCGCGGGGTAGTACCAGGAGGGAAGATAAGGATTCCTTAACTGTCGGGCCGCGTACGGCCGTTCGCAGGCCGGGCTCGCGCGCCGGGGGGAAGATAAGGATTCGCCGGAGTTTCATATCTTCCCTCACAGTACTACCCCGCCGCGGCGGCTCCCACGGCGGCGGGGGCGGCGGGGGCGGCGGGGGCGGCGGGCGCGGCGCGGCGGCACCGCGCCCCGCCGCAACGGCCCTCCCCATCGAGTTCGGCGGCGAGCGGGTATATGCTCATCTTGGTGGGTCACACGCTCGCGACGGGTGGAGGCTTCGATGACGACCAGCAAGCGCAAGCCGGCGGCGGCGGGCAAGCCGGCAGCAGCGCGGAAGGCCGCTCCGGCGGCGGCGGCGAAGAGCGCCGCGACTCCGGCCGCGAAGGCCGCGCCGACTCCGGCGCGCAAGCGCGCCGCGGCGGCGACCGGCAAGAGCGCCGCGGTCGCGGCCGCGGCGGCGGCGGACTTCCCCGTGGTCGGCATCGGCGCCTCCGCCGGCGGCCTGGCCGCCATCGAGGAGTTCCTCGCCGCCATGCCGACCGGCGAATCGCTGGGCATGGCGTTCGTGCTCGTGCAGCACCTCGACCCCGATCACAAGAGCATGCTGCTCGACCTGGTCAGGAGGTACACCCACATGGAGGTCGCGTGGGCCGAGAACGGCATGGAGGTGCGCCCCAGCTGCGCCTACGTCATGCCGCCCAACAAGGACATGGCTCTGGTGGGCGGCCGCCTCGTGCTCGTGGATCCCGAGGCGCCGCGCGGCCAGCGTCTGCCCATCGACTACTTCTTCCGTTCGCTGGCCGCCGACCAGCGCGAGCGCGCCGTGTGCATCGTGCTCTCAGGCACCGGCAGCGACGGCACCCTGGGGCTGCGCGCCATCAAGGGCGAAGGCGGCATGGCTATCGCCCAGAACCCCGACACGGCCGGCTACGACGGCATGCCGCGCAGCGCCATCGCCACCGGCCTCGTCGACTACGTGCTGGCGCCGGCCGAGATGCCCGAGCAGTTACTGGGCTACGTGAGCCGCGCCTTCGGGCGCGCGCCGCAGCCTGCCCGCGCCACGGCGCCCGGGGGCCCCGACCTGCTGCTCGAGGTGCTGCACCTGCTGCGCGACCGCAGCGGGCACGACTTCACGCACTACAAGACCAACACCCTGCGCCGCCGCGTGGAGCGCCGCATGGCCGTCACCAGGATCGAGCGTATGGACGACTACCTCGCCCTCCTGAAGCGCGACTCCCTCGAGGTCGAGACCCTGTTCCGCGAGCTGCTCATCGGCGTCACCAACTTCTTCCGCGACGCGCCCGCCTTCGAGGCGCTGGCCACCGAGGCGCTCCCCCCGCTGGTCGCCGCGCGCGCCCCCGGCGACCCGGTGCGCGCGTGGGTGCCGGGCTGCTCCACGGGCGAGGAGGCCTACTCGATCGCCATGCTGCTGCAGGAGCAGGCCGGCAACGTCAAGCGCAACGTGCCCGCCCAGGTGTTCGCCACCGACATCGACGCCGAGGCCATCGAGCGGGCGCGCGCCGGCGTGTACCCCAGCAGCATCAGCGCCGACGTTTCGGCGGAGCGCCTGGCGCGCTTTTTCGTGCAGGACGGCGATACGTACCGCGTCGCCAAGAGCGTGCGCGACTGCCTGGTGTTCGCCAAGCAGGACGTCACCAGAGACCCGCCCTTCTCGAGAGTCGACCTCATAAGCTGCCGCAACCTGCTCATCTACATGGACGGCGCTCTGCAGCAGAAGCTCATGCCGCTGTTCCACTACGCGCTGAACCCTGACGGCTACCTGTTTCTGGGCAGCTCCGAGACCGTCGGCGACGCCGCCGACCTCTTCGCCCCGGTCGACAAGAAGTGGAAGCTCTTCCAGCGCCGGGGCACGGTCACCCCGCGGCAGCTACTGACCATGGCGATGCCGCTGCGCGGCGCCGGCGCCCCAGGCGAAGGTCGGCGACCGCCGCTGCAGGAGGCGTCGCTGCGCGTGCGCGTGCGCGAGGTCGCCGAGCGGACGCTGCTCGACAAGCACGCCCCGGCCTGCGTGGTCGTCAACGCCGAGGGCGACGTGCTGTACATCCACGGCCACACCGGCCGCTACCTCGAGCCCGCGCCCGGCGAGCCCAGCGGCAGCCTCCTCAAGATGGCCCGCGAGGGCCTGCGCCTCGAGATCGCCTCCGGCGTGCGCAAGGCGCTGGCGCAGAAGGAGGCGGTGCGCTACGAGCGCCTGCGCGTCAGGACCAACGGCGGCGTCGCCCTCGTCAACCTGATCATCGAGCCGATGTCCGGGCCCGACGCCGTCAAGGGCGTGATGCTGGTCCTTTTCGAAGACGTGCCCACGACCGACGACGTCCTGGGCGCGGCCGCCGCGGAGCCCATCGCCGACCGCGAGCAGCGCATCGCCGACCTGGACCGCGAGCTCTCGGCCAAGGAGGAGTACCTGCGCACCACGGTCGAGGAGCTCGAGACCTCCAACGAGGAGCTCAAGTCGACCAACGAGGAGATGCAGTCGTCCAACGAGGAGCTGCAGTCCACCAACGAGGAGCTCGAGACCTCCAGGGAGGAGCTGCAATCGGTCAACGAGGAGCTCGTCACCGTCAACAGCGAGCTGCAGCAGAAGATCGAGGAGCTCTCGCGGGCCAACAACGACATGAACAACATGCTCGCCGGCACCGGCATCGGCACACTGTTCGTCGATCGGCAGCTCCTCATCACGCGCTTCACCACCGCGGTCACGGCGATCATGAACCTCATCCCGACCGATGTCGGACGCCCTCTGAACGACATCGCCCCGCGCCTCACGGGCGACATCGACCTGGTGGCCGCCGCGACCTCGGTGCTCGACACCTTGGCCCCCGTGGAGATGCAGGTCGAGAGCGGCGGCGGGCGCCTCTACCAGATGCGCGTCGTGCCCTACCGCACCCTCGAGAACGTGATCGAGGGCGCGGTGCTCACGTTCGTCGATGTCACCGACCGGAGGCAGGCGGAGGCGAATCTGCGTCACACCCATGCCCTTCTTCAAGCCGCCCTGGACCAAAGCCCGGCGGGCATCGCCATCGCCGATGCTCCCGACGGCGCCCTGCGGTATGTGAACGATGCCGGACTGCTCATCCGCGGGGGCGACCGCGAGACCATCGTCAACGGGGTCGGCATCGATCGGTATGTGGCCAGTTGGCAGCTCCTGGACCTTGACGGCGGGCCACTGCAGACCGATGAAGTGCCCCTCGCCCACGCCATCAGGTTCGGCGAAGCATTCAGCCGGGAGTTCATCGTGCGGCGCACCGAGGGCGACGATCGCGTCGTCGTCGGCAACGCCGCGCCGATCACCGACGACGCCGGCGAGGTCGTGGCCGGCATCGTCGTCTTCGACGACGTCACCGAGGAGCGGCGGCTGCAGGCGCGGCTCGACGAGCTGGCCAGAGCCGTCGCCGAGACCGGCGAGCTCGCGCAGAGCGTCCTCGATACCGTGCGCGAACCGCAGCTCGTGCTCGACGGGGAGCTCACGGTGGTGACCGCCAACAAGGCGTTCATGGCGACCTTCCAGCAGACGCGGGACGAGATTCTCGGCCGCCCGCTGAGTGAGGTCTACGACGGCACCTGGCTCAGGCCCGAGCTGCTCGAACTGCTGCTCAAGGTGCTGCCCAGGAAGAAGAAGCTCGATGACTACGAGCTGAGCCTCACCACGGGCGCGCTGGGGCCATGCACCGTCACGCTCAACGCCCTCGAGCTCCTTCAGACTCCCGAGAAGCGGCGCCTCATGCTGCTCACGGTCACCAGCATCGACAGGGGCGCCTGATGGCCGACGCGCGGCAACCGCGCAAGAAGAAGGCCGCGCCGCGCGCGGCCGACGACTTGCGCCGGCCGCGCGCCGCCGACGACCTGCGGCGGCCGGGCGCGGCGGACGAGTCGCGCCGGCAGCGCGAGGCCGACGAGCTGCGCCGGGGCGCCGAGGAGCGCCTCGATAAGCTCTCCGCCGCCGCCGCCGCCGCCGCCGCCGCCGCCGCCGCCGCCGCCTCGCCGTCCCTGCCCGTGCCCGAAGAGCTCGTCGCCGCCGTCCACGAGCTGCGCGTCCACCAGATCGAGCTGGAGATGCAGAACGAGGAGCTGCGCCGCGCCCAGCTCGAGCTGGACGCGCAGCGCGAGAAGTACTTCGCGCTCTTCGACCTGGCGCCGGTGGGCTACCTCACGATCGGCGACAAGGGCATCGTCGGCGACGCCAACCTCACGGCCGCGCGCCTGCTGGGCGTGGAGCGGCGGCAGCTCGTCGGGCAACTGTTCAGCGCCTTTGTCATCGCGGCCGACCGGGACGCGTACTACCTGCACCTGCGCACGCTCCAGAAGACCGGCGCGCCGCTGACCTGCGAGTTGCGGCTGCAGCGCTTCGGCGGCGGCGCGCGCGGCGGCGCAGCCGACGGCGGCGCGCGCGGCGGCGCAGCCGACGGCGGAGCGCGCGGCGGCGCAGCCGACGGCGGCGGCGTCGCAGCCGCCGCCGCGGCCCACTTCTGGGCGCGCCTTGAGAGCCGGCCGCGGCGCGAGGCCGACGGCGCCGCCGACGGCGAATCGCTGTCCTCCTGGGTGACGTTCAGCGACGTCACCGCGCGCAAGCAGGCCGCGCAGTTCCTGTCCGCTCAGGCGGAGATCCTGACGATCCTCACCACCCCCGTCCCCCTGCCGCGGATCGTCGAAGGCATCGTGGCAGCGCTCAAGCAGGCGACCAGCCTCGACGCGGTGGGGCTGCGGCTGCAGGAGGACGGCGACTACCCGTTCGCCGCCGCCGTGGGCTACTCCGCCGAGTTTCTGCAGGCGGAGAACACCCTGGCGGTCCGCTATCCCGACGGAGGGCTCTGCCGGGATGACGACGGCGCCGTGAGCCTGGAATGCACCTGCGGCCTCGTGCTGACCGGACGCGGCAACCCCGCGAACCCCCTGTTCACCCCCGGCGGCAGCGCCTACACGAACGACGCGTATCCGTTGCTGGGCCTGCCGCGTGAGGAGGATCCCCGGCTGAATCCGCGCAACCGCTGCATCCACGCGGGCTTTCAGTCCATCGCGCTGGTCCCCATCCGCGCCGCTGAGGAGATCATCGGCCTGCTGCACCTCGCCGACCGCCGCAAGGACCGTTTCACCGCCGAGTCGCTGCGCTTCTACGAGGGCGTCGGCGTCAGCATCGGCGTGGCGCTGCTGCGCAAGCAGGCCGAGGAGGAGATCCGCCGCCTCAACGCCGAGCTCGAGAAGCACGTGGTCACGCGCACCGCCGAGCTCGCCGCGGTCACCACGGAGCTCGAGGCCTTCGCCTACTCGACCTCGCACGACCTGCGCGCCCCGCTGCGCGCCATCGACGGCTTCAGCCTCATGGTCATGGAGGACGCCGCCGACGTCCTCGCGCCCGAGGACCTGCACCATCTGGAGCGTGTGCGCGCCGCCGCGCAGCACCTCGGCGATCTCATCGACGATCTGCTGGGCCTCTCGCGGCTGGCGCGCCAGGACCTCGACCGCGAGCCCGTCGACGTGAGCGCGCTCGCCGGCGAGGTCGCCGCCGAGCTGCGCGCGGAGCACGTGCCCAGGGTGGTCGAGGTGGTCATCGCGCCCGGCATGACCGCCCACGCCGACCCGCGACTACTGCGCGTGCTGCTGCGCTGCCTCCTCGACAACGCCTGGAAGTTCACGAGCAAGCACGAGACGGCGCGCGTCGAGATCGGCGTCACCGACGCCGACGGTGAGCGCGCCTTCTTTGTGCGCGACGACGGCGCCGGCTTCGACGTGCACTACGCCGAGCACCTCTTCGGCCCCTTCCAGCGCATGCACACGCGCGCCGAGTTCGAAGGCGACGGCATCGGCCTCGCCATGGTCCAGCGCCTCGTGAACCGTCACGGCGGCGCGGCCTGGGCCGAGAGCATCGTCGAGGAGGGCGCGACCTTCTTCTTCACGCTGCCCCGCGAGGAGTAGCCGATGGCCGGCCCGCGGCAACCGCGCAAGAAGAAGGCCGCGCCGCGCGCGGCCGACGGGTTGCGCCGGCCGCGCGCCGCCGACGACCTGCGGCGGCCGGGCGCGGCGGACGAGTCGCGCCGGCAGCGCGAGGCCGACGAGCTGCGCCGGGGCGCCGAGGAGCGCCTCGATAAGCTCTCCGCCGCCGCCGCCGCCGCCGCCGCCGCCGCCGCCGCCGCCGCCTCGCCGTCCCTGCCCGTGCCCGAAGAGCTCGTCGCCGCCGTCCACGAGCTGCGCGTCCACCAGATCGAGCTGGAGATGCAGAACGAGGAGCTGCGCCGCGCCCAGCTCGAGCTGGACGCGCAGCGCGAGAAGTACTTCGCGCTCTTCGACCTGGCGCCGGTGGGCTACCTCACGATCGGCGACAAGGGCATCGTCGGCGACGCCAACCTCACGGCCGCGCGCCTGCTGGGCGTGGAGCGGCGGCAGCTCGTCGGGCAACTGTTCAGCGCCTTTGTCATCGCGGCCGACCGGGACGCGTACTACCTGCACCTGCGCACGCTCCAGAAGACCGGCGCGCCGCTGACCTGCGAGCTGCGCCTCCAGCGCGCCGGCGCCGAGCCCTTCTGGGCGCAGGTCGAGGGGCGGCCCCAGGGCGGCGACGGCGAGGCGCCGCGCTACCACCTGACCTTCACCGATGTCCACGAGAGAGTGGTGGCGGCGGAGGCGCTGCGGCTGAGCGAAGACAAGTTCGCCAAGGCGTTCCACGGCACCCCCGACGCCATCGTCATCTCACGCCTCAGCGACGGGCGCGTGACGGAGGTCAACGAGGGCTTCGCGCGACTGTCCGGCTTCACGCGCGAGGAGGCCCTCGGCAACTCGAGCATCGCCCTCGACCTCTGGGCGGACCCCGCCGACCGCGAGCGGTGCGTCGCGGCTCTGCAGCGAGACGGCAGCGTAAGCGGCCTTGACTTCGCCTTTCGCGGCAAGGCCGGTGAGATCCTGCAGTGCGTCTACGCGGGCGCGCTCATCGAGGTGGAGGGCGAGGCTCACATCCTCTCGCTGGTACACGACGTGACCGAGCAACGCCGCGCCGCCGCCGCCGTGAAAGCGAGCGAGGCGCTGCTGCGCGGCATCCTCGACAACATGCAGGACGCCTACGTGCGCACCGATGGCGACGGGCGCTTCGTCATGGTGAGCCCCTCGGCGGCGCGCATGTACGGCTACGACTCGGTGGAGGAGATGATCGGCCTGCCCGCCACGTCCCTGTACGCGCACCAGGCGGAGCGGGAGGCGATGTTCGCGGAGCTCCGCCGCATGGGCTCGGTGACCGACTACGTCGGCTGGGGCCGCAGGAAGGACGGCGGCACGTTCTGGGTGTCGCTCAACGCCCATTTCTACCGGGACGACGCGGGCAACGTGCTCGGCTCCGAGGGATTTGTGCGGGACATCACCACGCGCAAGCAGGCGGAGGAGCAGATCCAGCGGCGGAACCAGGAGCTCGCCCACCTGAACGACGAGCTGGTCAGCGAGACCGCCGCCCTCGCGGCGGCCAACGCCACCATCACCCGCGTCGCCGCCACAGACTATCTCACCGACCTCGCCAACCGGCGCTGTTTCTACGAGTCCCTGGAGAAGGCCGTGTCGCTGGCGCGGCGTCACGGCAGCCCCCTGGCTCTCGTGAGCTTCGATCTCGACGGCCTCAAGCGGGTCAACGACAGCGCCGACCACAGGGCCGGCGACGAGGTGCTCACGAGCTTCGCGGAGCTCCTTGCCGACCTGTGCCGCGCCGAAGACCTGCCGGGCCGGCTCGGCGGCGACGAGTTCAGCGTGCTCCTGCCGGGCGACGACCTCGTCGGGGGGCGCGGACTCGCCGAGCGGGTGCTGGCGGCGGTGCGCTCCTGCGAGGTGCTCGCACAGCGCGGCGTCACGGTCAGCGGCGGAGTCGCGCAGTGGACCCCGGACGAGCTTCCCGAGAACCTCCTGCGCCGCGCCGACGAAGCGCTCTACGCCGCCAAGCGCCGCGGCGGCGGCGCCGTGGCCGGCGGCGGCGCTGACGGCGACGGCGGCGCCTGATGGCCGCCGCCAAGCGCCCGCGCAAGAAGAAGGCCGCGCCGCGCGCGGCCGACGAGCTGCTCCAGCCGGGCGCGGCCGCGGACAAGCTGCGCCGAGAGGCCGAGGAGCGCTTCGACGGGCTCTCCGCCGCCGCCGCCGCCGCCGCCGCCGCCTCGCCCGCGCCAGAGGACGTCACGGCCATCGTCCACGAGCTGCGCGTACACCAGATCGAGCTCGAGATGCAGAACGACGAGCTGCGCGGCGTCCAGCTCGAGCTGGACGCGCAGCGCGAGAAGTACTTCGAGCTCTTCGACCAGGCGCCGGTGGGCTACCTCACCCTGAGCGACAATGGCATCGTCGGCGACGCCAACTTCACCGCCGTGCACCTGCTGGGCGTGGAGCGGCAACTGCTCGTCGGGCAGCCGTTCAGCGCCTGCGTCCTCGCGGCGGACCGGGACGCGTACTACCTGCACCAGCGGACGCTCCAGAAGACCAAGGCGCCGCAGACCTGCGAGCTGCGGCTGCAGCGCGTCGGCGCCGGCGCGGGCGGCGGCGGGGACGGTGCAGCGGGCGGCGGCGAAGCCGACGCCGACGCCGCCCACTTCTGGGCGCATCTCGAGAGCCGGCCGCAGCGCGGCGCCGACGGCGAGTCGCTGTCCGTGTGGGTGACGTTCACCGACGTCGCCGAGCGCAAGGCGGCGGAGGAGGCGCTGCGCGCCAGCGAAAGGCACTACCGTGACCTGCTTGACACCCTGCAGGAGGGCATCTGGGCGATCGACGCCGAGGGTCTCACCACCTTCGTCAACCCGTGCATGGCCGAGATGCTGGGCCACACCGCGGAGGAGATGCTCGGCCGCCACCTGTTCGACTTCATGGACGCGGCCGAGCGGGAGCTGGCGACCGTCAGCCTGGAGCGGCGGCGTCAGGGCATCAGCGAACAGCACGACTTCGTGTTCCAGCGCAAGGACGGCACGCCGCTGATCACCGCACTGGAGACGACGCCGCTCTACGACGAGAACGGCGACTATGCCGGCGGCATCGCCGGCATCCAGGACATCACCGAGCGCGTGCAGACCGGGAACGCGCTCGCCGACAGCGAGCAGAGGTTTCGCGCGATCGCCGAGCAGTCGCGGGACCTCATCGCGCTCACCGATCGCGATGGCGTCATCGTCTATGCGTCCCCCGCCTCGCAGGCGCTCTTCGGCGTCGGACCCGAGGAGATGGCCGGCCGCCACTTCGCGCACTTCCTCGATGAGTCCGCCGTCACCGCCGCATCGTCCACGTTTCGCGATGCCGTCAGGAACGACCGCACCTGTGTCGACCTCGAGCTGCGCATGAAGCGGAGGGACGGCTCCACGTTCATCGGCGAGCTGACAGGATCGCCATTCCGGGCCCGCTCCCAATCCGGGACCCTCGTCACGATCCGCGACATCACGGAGCGTAAACAGGCGGAGGACGCGCTCGCGGGCAGCGCCCGTGAACTGCGCCAGCAGCTCCAGGACGCGGTGAAGACGATGGGCGCGATCATCGGCCTGCGCGACCCGTACACGGCTGCCCACGAGCGGCGCGTCACCGGTCTTGCCACGGCGATCGCCGTCGAGATGGGGCTCAGCGACGAGGCCGTCGAGGGGCTCGCCTTCGCCGGCGAGGTGCACGACATCGGCAAGATCGGCATCCCCGCCGAGATCCTCAGCAAGCCCGCGGCGCTCAGCGAGATCGAGCTCGCCCTCATCAAGCAGCATCCGCAGGCGGGACGCGAGCTGCTCGGCGACATCCGCTTTCGTCAGCCGGTCGCCGAGATCGTCGCTCAGCACCACGAGCGCCAGGACGGCTCGAGCTACCCCGCGGGGCTGCAGGGCGACGAGATCATGCTCGAGGCGCGCATCCTCGCGGTCGCCGACGTCGTCGAGGCGATGGCCAGCAACCGGCCCTACCGGCCGGCGCTCGGCCTCGAGGCGGCGCTGGAAGAGGTACGCGCCGGCGCCGGCACGCGCTACGACGACGACGCCGTGGCCGCCTGCGAGCTCGTGTTCGCGCAGGGCTTCGTCTTCCCGGAGCCCTGAGCCGGCGTGCGGCCGCGCGTGTGCGGCCGGACGGCCCCGCCGGCCCGGCCGGCCCCGCCAGCGTGCGGCCGCGCCTGCGGCTGGCCGGCCCCGCCGGCCCCGTCGGCGTGCGGCCGCGCCTGCGCCCGAACGGCCCCGCCGGCCCGGCGCGGGGTAGTACGGAAGGGGAAGATAAGGATTCCTTAACTGTCGCGGCGCGAACGGCCCTCCGCAGGCTCGCGCGTCGGGGGGAAGATAAGGATTCGCCGGAATTCCTTATCTTCCCTCACAGTACTACCCCGCCGCCGCAGCCGCGGCGGCCCCGCTGGCCTCGCCAGCCCCGCCGGCCTCGCCAGCCCGCGGCATTCGCGCACATTCGTGTAGTCTGACGCACGACGGGTGGACGTTGCCTCGCGCGCCTTCCAAAGCCGGAGTCGGTCGGCTGCCATCGGTCCATGACGCACACGGGAGAGCCCCAGATGGCCGCGTTCGACACGCAGTTCCAGTCGGTCCACGTGGCCATTTCACCGCATTCCGCAAGCTGCAGCTCGACTTCAGCCCTGGGCTCAACGTGCTCATCGGGCCGAACGCCACCGGCAAGACGCACCTCATGAAGCTTCTGTACGCCTCGGCAGCCGTCTCCGCGGCCGACACCGATCTCGCCGCGAAGCTCGTCGGCGTCTTCGTGCCGCACCAGCGGCGCATCGGCCGGCTGGTCACTCGCCGGCAGGGCGGCGCCGAGTGCCAGGCGACCATCCATCGGCCCCTGAGCAAGCTCACCATCCGCTTCTCCAACCACGCCCAGCCGACCTCCAGAACGCCGGCCACCGTGACCGGGCTGCAGAGGTGGCGCAAGACGCCCATCGTGAGCGCCTTCATCCCGGTGAAGGAGATGCTGACCGGGGGCGCGCAGCTTGTCGCGCTCTACCGGCTGCGCGAGCTCGAGCTCGAAGAGGTCTACGTCGACCCCGCGCCGAGGTCGGCGGCGGGGGGCGGCGTGGAGGGTGACGGTGATCCACCTCGCGGCCCTGCCCTCGGTTCCGCGGTCCGTGCAGGATCCGCTGACCACCAACGCGGTCAACGGTCTCGGGCACGCGGAGCGTGGTGCTCACGGCGCGCGGCGCGTGGACGAGGGGGCGGTCATGGCCTCGTCTGCGTCCGTGTCCTGACGCGAGCTGTTGACGGGACGCGCTCGAAGGATGCAGTGCATGGCGCCTGTCGGCGGCCGGCGCATCGATGAGGCCGGCGTTCAACGGAGTTGCGGGTCGACGAGCGCCGAGCTAGAGCACCGCGAGAGCGCAGAGCCGCCGGGCGGCTCGCCCGGCGTGACCGCGAGTCAGACAGCGCCCGGCCCGCGCTTGAAGACGCCGAAGCCGCGCTTCTGCGTGCCGTCGAGATCCGGGTCTGGTGGCGGAAGTATCGACTTGGGGCGGTCGTCAGGGCTAACCGGGGACGGGGTCTTGGCCGTCGCGTCAGCGGGGCTCGCGCCTTTGGACTTCTTCTTGGCATTCTTGCTCATGACGCCTCCTGGAGTAGCAGTAGCGCGACTCGCGCTCCGATAAGCAGCGTACCCAGGAACAAGAGTAACACGGCGAAGCCGAACAGCGAGTCGGCGCGCTGCAGGGTACGCTCGTTGCGACGGATGACGCTCACCGTGTTCCCGAGGATCTGCAGCTCGGCATGGCGCCGGCTCGAGAGGAGATAGACGTCTGCGAGCTTGCGGAAGCGAGGCGTGGTATCCAGGTTGAACCAGACGATGCCGGCGAAGAAGAGCCCCGCGGCCGCGATGAGAGCGATGATGCCGACGAAGATGAGAAGGCTCCCGTGGGCGTCCCGCGCGGCCGTGATGGACAGCGTCGCCAGGATGCCGGCGAAGGCAAGCAGCGTCCCGCAACGGGTGCGCTGCTGGTCGCGCTGCGCGAACTGGTCGCGGTAGGCCGTCCGCGCAAGGCCGTAGACGAGCGCGACGCTGTCGGGCGATCCTTCGCGCTCCTCGGCCATGCCGGCTCCCTCCTCGACGATTCTCGCTGCCGACAAGGATGCTGACACGCGCCGCTGGTCTGTGAAAGGTGGACGAACGGCTCTCCGGGGAGACAATGCGCGGGGCCGGCGGTGGACGTTTGGCGGCGCCTCCGCCGCGCGGGGGCCGCGCCGTGCGCCGGCTCCGCGACAGCGCCGGCGCCGGACGCGGCGATCGTCGACCCACGATCCCGTTGAACGCCCGCCCCATCGATGCACCGGCCACCGACAGGCGCCGTACACCGTCTGCATGCCGGCGGGCGCGCCGCGCGCCAGTCCCGCGACCGCGCGGGCCGCCGCCTACACTTCTTCGGCCCGACCCGCGCGACGGCGTCGCAGCCACCAGACGAGCACGCCCGCGACGATCACGACGGCGATGACCATGCCGATCACGAGGCCGGCGCCGACGCCGCCGACGCCGCTGCCGCCGCTCGCCGCGGAGGCGGCGGCCTTCGGCCCGACGTTGATGTAGCTCCGCGGCATGCCGTTGTAGAACACGGGACCCTCGGCGTCGTAGTAGGGAGTCCACCCCTCCCATTTCTCCACGTTGACGGCCTGCAGGTAGTCGAAGTACGTGAGCACGTTCTGCGGGTTCTCCGCGTACATCACCTCTTGCATGCGGTAGATGAGCGCGGCGCGCTTCTGCGCGTCGAGCTCCTGCCCTTGCTGCACGCAGAGCGCGTCGAACTCAGCGTTCGACCAGTAGACCTCGTTCCACCAGCCGATCTGGCTGGTGGTGAAGCACTGCAGGGTCGAGCCCGGATCCCAGTAGCCGTCCCAGAACCAGAGGATCATGTCGTAGTCGGGCGCCGGGAAGTCGCCGTCCCAGGCGTACATGGCGTCGCTGGCCACGCCGTTGTCGACGACCTCGTAGCGGATGTCGAGGCCGAGCTGCTCGAACCAGCCGGTGATGAGCTTGCCCTCGGCCTGGGTCGAGGTGGACTCGGCCAGCGCCCAGAGGCGCAGCGCGATCGGCCTGCCCTTCTTGTCTTCGCGGATGCCGTCGCCGTTCGTGTCGAGATAGCCGGCGGCGTCCAGGAGGCCGTTCGCCTTAGCGATGTCGAACGTACGCTTGACGCCGGCCGGCGGCTCCCAGTGAAAGTCGGGGTCGCGCCACGTGTCAGCGTTGATCAGCGTGTACCCCGGCTGGGCGCGGCCGTTGTAGACGAGCTCGCAGATCTTGTCGCGATCGATGGCGTAGTCGAGCGCCACGCGGAAGGCCGGATCGCGCAGCACCGGGTTGCCCTTGGACTTCACGCCATCGGAGCAGTTGAAGTCGAAGTAGTCCCAGTTGATGTAGTTGTAGGCGATGGCCTTCAGCTTGCCGTCGCCCTGCAGCGCCGGGAACTGCGCGCCCGGGATGCCCTGGGCCGCGTCGATGGCGCCGCCGCGCAGATCCTGCATCATCGTGTCGGGGTTGGTGTAGCACTGGAAGATGAGCTCGTCGACCTTCGGACCTCCCCACTCCGGGACGTCGTTGCCCCAGAAGCCGGGGTTCCGCACGAGCTTCGTGTAGGCGCCGTTCTTGAACTCGGTCACCCGGAAGGGTCCGCTGCCGACGATCGGCGGCTTGCTTGAATAGCTCCTCTCCAGCGTGGACACCTTGACCTTGCCCCAGATGTGTTCGGGGATGATGTAGACGATGACGTAGAGCATGTCGGCCTTGGGCGCCGACATCGTGAAACGCAGGGTCGTGTCGTCGACGGCCTCCACCTTCTCGATGTCCTTGACCGCCTGCAGAAACGACGTGAGCTGGTTGTCGATGATCAGGTTGTAGGTGAAGGCCACGTCCGCGGCGGTCAGCGGCCGGCCGTCCTGCCACGTAACGCCGGGCCTGATGTGGACGGTCCACGTCTTGCCGTCCGCCGAGATGCCGCCGTTCTCCAGGGTCGGGAGCTCGCTGGCGAGCTGCGGCACCGGCTTTCCGTCGAAGCCCATGCCGAACAGGCGGTCGTAGATGAGATACAGGACCTCCGCCGAGGCCGTCTCGACGCCGATGAAGGGGCTGAGGCTGTCGGGGCCGACCGTCCAGCCGATCCTGAGAGTGACCGGGCCGGTCGCCGGCGAGGCGGAGGCGCCCGCTGACGTCGCCGATGACGGCGAGGCGGAGGCGCCCGCTGACGTGGCCGGCCCCAGGCACAGGCAGGCGGCCGCCGTCAGGGCCGCCGCCAGAAAGACGGACGTGAGCACTCTCCGTGTGATCGTCATGGTCCCCAGCTCCCCGTGCGGACGGCACTGCAAAACGATTTGGGCGCTCTGCGCAGCATGGTATAGAGTGCCCCCGGAAGTCGCAAGGGGGTCGTGGTCACGGCGAGCACGTCGAAGAACGTCAACATCAGAGACGTCGCGCGTCTCGCCGGGGTGTCGCCGACGACGGTCTCGCACGCCCTGGGCGGCAAGCGGCCGGTGTCGGCGGCGACCCGCAAGCGCGTCCGGGACGCCGCTGAGCGCCTCGGCTACCGACCGCACCCCGGCGCCCGCAGCCTCAAGGCCGGCGGCACCGGGGTGCTCGCGCTCTGCGCGGTCAACGTCACCAGCCCCACGGTGTCCGCCGCCGACATGGAGTACTACTTCAAGCTGATCAAGGGAGTGACCGAGGGGATGTACGGTAGCGAGCTCGCGCTCGTCGTCATCCCCGAGTCGGAATCGGGCGTGTACTGGGACCGGCTGCTGCTCGACGGCGCCATCGTCGCCGACCCGATCGCCGCCGACCCCAACATCCGCGCGCTGCGCGCCCTGCACGTGCCCCACGTGACCATCGGCCGCGACCCTGACTCCCCGGACGAAGGCTACTGGGTCGACGGCGACGCCGCGGCGGCGACGCGGCTGTTTCTCGACCACCTGGCCGCCCAGGGCGCCCGCAGCATCGCCGCCGTCACCTGGATGACGTCCGACTACTGGACGCAGGCAAGCGTGAGCGCCTACCACGCCTGGTGCAAGGAGCACCGCCGCCGGCCGCGGCTCGAGATCGTGCCCGCGGACAACGACGCGGCGCTGCGCGAGACCGCCTCACGGCTGCTCGCGCCCGGCTCGCGGCCGGACGCGGTGTACGGCCTGTACGAGCTGCCGGCGATCGCCGTGCTGAGGAGGGCCGCCGAGCTCGGCATCGATGTGCCCGGCGAGATCATGGTGGCGGCGCCCAGCGACTTCGGCCTTGGCGCCACCAGCTCGCCACCGATGACGACGCTCGACTACCGCGCCGAAGAGCACGGCCGCGAGGCGGCGAGGATGCTGGTCCAACTGGTGCGCGGCGAGACCCCGCCCGAGCCGCGCAGGATCCTCCCCTTCTCGCTCATGGCGCGCGGGTCCACGCGCCGCCTCTGATCTGGCCATGAGCGCTGCCGGCCAGGCCGTCTGCGGCGCGGCCGTCAGGCCGAAGCGAGACCCTCGAACGCGCCGGCGGCGAACACCGGCGCGCCGCGAAAGACGGTGAGCTCCACCGCGGCCTCGTGGATGCGCTCGGCGGGCAGTTCGAGGATGTTCTCGCTGAGCACGATAACGTCGGCGGACTTGCCGGGCTCGAGGGAGCCGGTCTCGCCCTCGAGGAAGTTGGCGTAGGCGCCGTTGATCGTGAAGCTCTCGATCATCCGCTCGACGGTCACGGCCTCCTCCGACCACAGCTCCGAGCTGGCATCGGGGTCTTGCGGGTCGCGCCTCAGGATGCCGCGCTGGATGCCGAGCAGCGGGTCCGGCGGCGGTGAGACCGGGTAGTCGCTGGACGAGGCGGCCACGACGCCGTGCTCCCAGAAGCTCCGCATGGGGTACTGGCGGGCGGCGCGGTCGTGCCCCAGGTACGGCCGGTAGATCTCGCCATCGAAGGCGGCGTCCTTGGCGAACCAGTACGGCTGCACGGCAGCCGTGACGCCCAGCTCCGCGAATCGTGCGTAGTCCCGCGGGTCGACGAACTGTAGGTGGGTGATGATGTCGCGCGCGCCGGCGGCGCGCGCGCCCCGCGCCGCCGCGATCGCGTCGAGGCTCAGCGCCACGGCAGCGTCGCCGATGGCGTGATAGTGGAGCTGGAACCCGGCGCGGGCCGCTGCCACCGAAGCTTCGATCAGCCGCTCGGGTGCCCATACCAGCGGCCCGCGCTCGCCGGGCATGTCGGCATACGGGCGGGCGAGATGAGCCGTGTGCGACTCGATGACGCCATCGACGAAGAGCTTGACGGCGGCGGTGCCGACCAGCGCGCCCGTGTGCCGGTCGCGCTCCTCCACCGCCGCCGCGATCTGCGCGTCGAGCGGGCGGTCGGGCTCGAGCTGCAGAGAGAAGCGGAAGCGGACACTGAGCTCCTCCCGCCCCTGCAGGCGCTCGTAGGCCTCGAGGGCGGGCTCACCGGGGAGCACGCCCGCCTCGTGTACGGTGGTGATGCCGTAGCGCCCCGCGATGTGGCGCTGGAAATGCCGCAGGGCGGCGACCAGCGCTTCCGCGTCGTAGTCGGGCAGAGCGCGCTCGAGCCAGACCCACGCCTCGCGCAGCAGGCCCGACGGAGTCCCGTCGGGCAGACGCTCGATCATCCCGCCATCGGGATCCGGGGTGTCCTTCGTGATGCCGGCCATCTTGAGCATCGCGCTGTTGACCCACTGCGTATGCACACTGTCGTCGGCGAGGACCACCGGCCGGTCCGGCACCACGGCGTCGAGCGCCGCGGCCGTCATCTCCGCTTCGCGGACCGTCGTCGGCGTCCATCCCCAGCCGCGCACGGCGGGATACTCAGGGTGCTCCGCCGCAAGGCGCCCGACCGCGACGAGACAATCGGCGACCGACCGGCAGCCCCCAAGGTAGACCTCGAAGAGCTCGCCGGTGGAGAGCTTGGGGTGCATGTGCGCATCGATGAAGCCGGGCAGCACGAGACGGCCGCCGAGATCGAGGACTCTGGTGCGCGGGCCGCCGAGCGCAGCGACGTCGCCCGCGCTGCCCACGCACATGATGCGCCCGTCGCGGACCGCCAGGGCCTCGTGCCGCGACCGGTCCCGATCGACCGTGTGGACGACACCGTTCGTGAGGATGAGATCGGCGTGCACGACTACGTCCGCGCCTCCTGAGCGATGATGCAAAACGTTTTGTCAAGCGGCAGCTTACCACTACCACACTCGACCCGCCCGGGTACCCGTTCCCCGCGCCCGCGCCCGCGCCTCGGCACTTTCTCGCGGACGCGGAAGGCGAGTGCGCGACGACGACAGCGCCGGCCTCGACCCCGAGCGCGCCATGCACCTCTTCGGCGCCTTCCAGCGCCGGCCTCGACCCCGAGCGCGCCATGCACCTCTTCGGCGCCTTCCAGCGCCGGCATTCCGCCAGAAGTCCCCGGGCGACGGCGTGGCGGGTGACGGACGACGGCCGCCGGGGCCGCCGGGGCCGCGCGCGAGCCGCCCGGCCACCGCGCAGGCGGCCGCAGCGAGGTAGCACTGTGAGGGAAGATAGGGCATCCTGGCGACATGACCATCCCCGTCGCTCAGGCTCCGGTGAGCCACGGCCTGGGCGCCCGGCTGGTGCTCAGCCGTCCGCAGGCTCGCTCGCCGAGGGGGAAGGCGAGGATCCGCCGACTCTTCCCATATTCCCTCGCAGCACTACCCGCCCGGCGGCATGTCGCGAATCGGTAAGATAAGGAAAGGGCCATTCCTTATCTTACCGATTCGCACTACCCCGCCCGGCGGATCCCGCGGTCCCGGCGGCCGCGGCGCGCGAAGTCTGCGAGTGCGGCGCGCGCGGCGCGTAATCTCCGCCTTCTCGCCGCTCATCGATCCGGAGGCTGAACGCGCAACCGGACGGAAGGGGATGGTCATGTGGGGCTTATCTTCCCCCCGGCGAGCGAGCCTGCGAACGGCCGCGGGCGACCCGACAGTCAAGGAATCCTTGTCTTCCCTTTTCGTACTACCCCGCGCGGGGATCGCCGGAGCCGCCGCGGCCGCCGGCGCGTTGGCCGGGAGCGCTGCCGGCCGCCGGAGCCGCGTGAGGGCCGCGTGAGGGCCGCGCGCAAGCAGCGCGGCCGCGCGAGGGACGCCGCGATCGTCGACCCACGATCCCGTGGAACGCCCGCCCCATCGATGCGCCGGCCACCGACAGGCGCCGTACACCCTCTCCCTGTCGGCGGGACGCCAGGCGCCCGTCGGCGCGGCCCGCTCCCGCCGGAGGATCACTCTTCCCAAGGGTTGAAGAGATCGACGCCGGCAGGCTCCATGTGGGAGGTGTCGCGAGTCACGAGGGTCAGGCCATTCTCGAGGGCCGTGGCGGCCAGGAGCCCGTCGATCACGGGGATCACCCGGCCGGCGCGCTCGGCAGCGCCACAGATCCGCCCCCAGCGCGCGGCGATCCCGGGATCCACGGGGATGATCCGACCGGTGAATCTGCGCCGCAGGTCGCCCTCCACCCACGCCTCGATTGTGCGCCGACGCCGGGAATCAGCGAGCCGGGCGATCCCCTTGTGCAGCTCCCCCAGCGAGAGGACGCTCATGAACAGGTGGTCTTCATCCTGAGCGGCCAGCCAGCTCAGGACCTCGGGCGCGGGCCGCTTGCGCACCACCTCGGAGATCACGCAGGTGTCCACGAGGTAGCTCACAGGAGCACGGGTCGGCCGGGATCGGCGTCGCGTTCGATCTGCAGATCGACGCCCATCAGCGGGGAGCCGCGCAGAAACGACACGAGGTCCTGCTCCCGCGCCGAGATCTTCTTGAAGTCCTCGATGCCGAGTACTACCACCTCCTGCCTTCCGCGCCGTGTGATGATCTGCGGGATGCCGGCCTTCGCTCTGTCGACGAGCTCGCTGAGGCGGTTCTTGGCATCTTGCAGGGGCCATGTGGTCTCTTCCATGACCCACTCCTTTCATCTAGCTTGTCTAGCTTGTCTATCATGCCCCAAGGCCCCCTGAATGTCTACGCCGGCGGCGGGACGAACGGGCGCGGCGGGCGGCCGTTCACGCCCGGCCCTGGGCGCGGCGGGCGGCGGGCGGCTATTCACGCCCGGCCCTGGGCGCGGCGGGCGGCCCTTGACGTATCCGCGCGCGCGAGAAGGGCGTGTGGACGCGAACACAATCGAACAGTTATAATCGCCGGGTCCCCGCGCGGGACGCTGAGTCTGAGTCTGCTCTCACCCACCGATCACAGGCCTGCCGCGATTCTGGCGAAGGAGAACGTATGTCGGGCACACCCCCCAGGTCCACCGGCGCCGCCCTCGTGCTGGGCGGAGGCGTCGCCGGCATCCAGTGTTCCCTCGATCTGGCCGAGGGGGGGTACAAGGTCTATCTGGTCGAGAAAGCCTCGGCCCTCGGCGGCCACATGGCCCAGCTCGACAAGACCTTCCCCACCAACGACTGCTCGATGTGTACGCTGGCCCCGAAGCTGGTCGAGGCCGGCCGGCACCTGAACATCGATATCATCACCAACTCCGAGCTCACCGGCCTCGAGGGCAAGCCCGGCGACTTCAAGGCCAAGGTGTACCATCACGCGCGCTTCGTCGACCCCGACCTGTGCACGAGCTGCGGCGAGTGCGTGCCTGTATGCCCCATCTCCGTCGGCGACCAGTACAACGAAGGCCTCGACGAGCGCAAGGCCATCTACAAGCTGTATCCGCAGGCCATCCCCAGCACCTACGTGGTCGACAAGAAGGGCTACGCCCCCTGCAAGAGCAACTGCCCGGTCGAGACCTCGGCGCAGGGCTACATCGCCCTCATCGCCGAGGGCCGTTTTGAAGACGCGTATCGCGTGGCCTCCGAACCCAACCCCTTCCCCTCGGTGTGCGGCCGCGTCTGCGCGCATCCCTGCGAGACGGCCTGCACGCGCGGCACGGTCGACGAAGCCATCTCCATCGCCAGTCTCAAGCGCTTCGCCTGCGATCACGGCGCCCCGGCCGATCTGCCCGAGAAGCTGCCGCTCGTCTTCGACGAGAAGGTGGCCATCATCGGCGCCGGCCCGGCCGGCCTGAGCTGCGCCCGCGACCTGGCCCAGTACGGCTATGCCACCACGGTCTTCGAGGCGCTGCCGGTGGCCGGCGGCATGCTGCGCGTCGGCATCCCCGACCATCGCATGCCGCGCGACGTGCTGCAGCGCGAGATCGACCAGATCTGCGCCCTGGGCGTCGACCTGCGCCTCAACCAGCGCTGCGGCGTCGACTTCACCATCGACGGCCTGCTGGCCGACGGCTACCAGGCCGTGTTCATGGCTCCCGGCCTGCACGCCAGCGCCCCGGCGCCGGCCAAGGGCGACGACCTCGACGGCTGCCTCAAGGCGGTCGAGTTTCTGCGCGCGCTCAACCTCGACGACCCCATGCCGGTCGGCGACCGCGTCGTGGTCATCGGCGGCGGCGACGTGGCCTTCGACGCAGCGCGCGGCGCCGCGCGGCTCACCTCCGCCAACGGCAAGGCCCCCGCGGTCACCATCGCCTACCGGCGCACGCGCGACGAGATGCCGGCGTCGCGCGAGGAGATTGAAGAGGGCCTCGACGAGCAGGTCAGGATCGAGTACCTCGTCGCCCCGGTCGAGATCATCGGCAGCGCCGGCAAGGTGAGCGCCATCAAGCTGCAGCGCTGCGCGCTCGGCGAGCCCGACGAAAGCGGCCGTCGCCGCCCCGAGCCCATCCCCGACGCCTTTTTCGAGATCGCCTGCGACACGGTGATCTTCGCCATCGGCCAGGCGATCATCGACGACTTCGCCAAGGGTCTGGGCGACGTCGAGATCGAGTGGAACGCGGTCAAGACGGATCCCGAGACGCTGGCCACCGCACATCCGGCCGTGTTCGCCGGCGGCGACGTGGCCCCCAGCGGCCCGCTGACCGCCATCGAGGCGATCGCCGCCGGCCGCAAGGGCGCCGCGAGCATCCACAACCACCTGCGCGGCGAGCAGCTCGTTTCGCTGTGGGCGGACCCGCTCGCCGAGGCCAAGCCCGACGACGAGGTGCTCGCCAAGGTCGCCCCCGAGGCGCGCGCCGAGATGCCCGAGTGGCCGGGCGCCGAGCGCCGCCGTAGCTGGGTCGAGGTACGCAAGGGCTACACCGAGGCACAGGCCATCGCCGAGGCCAGGCGCTGCCTGCAGTGCGCCGTCTGCTCCGAGTGCATGGAGTGCGTGCGCGCCTGCGGGCCCGGCGCCCTGCTGCACGGCGAGCGCGACGCCGAGATGGACCTCGACGTGGGCGCCGTGGTGCTGGCCACGGGCTACGACCTGTACGACCCCGGCGCCAGGAGCGAGTACGGCTACAAGCGGTACCCCAACGTGCTCTCGGCGCTCGAGTACGAGCGCATGCTGAGCGCCTCCGGCCCCACGATCGGCGAGGTCAAGCGCCCGTCCGACGGGGCGCACCCCAAGAAGATCGCCTTCATCCAGTGCGTGGGCTCGCGCGACCAGGAGCACGAGTACTGCTCCAGCGTCTGCTGCACGTTCGCCAACAAGCAGGCGATGCTCACCATCGACCACGTGCCCGGCTGCGAGCCCGAGGTCTTTCTCATGGACATGCGCGCCCAGGGTAAGGGCTTCGACGCCTTCTACCAGCGCGCCCTGGACATGGGCGTCAAGTACATCCGCTCGCGGCCCAGCTACGTGAAGGAAGACCCGCTCTCGGACGACCTGCTCATAAGCTGGGAGGACGAGGCCGGCAAGCTGCACGAGAGCCGCTACGACTTGGTGGTGCTCTCGGCCGGCCTGGAGCCTGCGCGCAAGGCGCAGGAGGCGGCCGGCCACCTCGGCATCGCCCTCAACCGCCACGGCTTCTGCGAGCTGCACGAGCTCGAGCCGCTGGCCACGAGCCGCGAGGGCGTCTTCGTGGTCGGCCCCTTCGGCGAGCCCAAGGACATCCCCGACTCGGTCGCTCAGGCCTCGGCCGCCGCGGCCCAGGTCATGACCGGCCTGGCCGATTCGCGCGACACGCTCACCGTGGACCAGGAGTTCCCCACCGAGCGCGACGTCAGCGGCGAGGAGCCACGCGTGGGCGTCTTCGTCTGCCACTGCGGCAACAACATCGCCGGGGTCATCGACGTCGAGAACGTCGCCGAGTACGCGCAGACGCTGCCCGGCGTGGAGTATGCCACCGACACCCTGTACTCGTGCTCCAGTGACAGCCTCTCGCTGATCCGCGAGAAGATCGAGGAGCACCACCTCAACCGCGTGGTGGTAGCGAGCTGCACGCCGCGCACCCACGAGCCCATCTTTCAGGACACGTTGCGCGAGGCCGGGCTCAACCCCTTCCTCTTCGAGATGGCCAACATCCGCGACCAGGCGAGCTGGGTACACAACCTCGAGCACGCCAAGGCCACGGGCAAGGCGCGGGACCTCGTGAGGATGTCCGTGGCCCGCGCCCGCATGCTCGAGCCGCTGTTCAAGATCGACGTGCCGCTGACGCACGCGGCGGTGGTCGTCGGCGGCGGCGTCGCCGGCATGACCGCCGCGGGCGCGCTCGGCGACATGGGCCACGAAGTGCACCTCGTGGAGCGCGGCGAGAGGCTCGGCGGTCTCGTGCTCGAGCTCGGCGACACCATCAAGGGCAACGACCCCGCCGCGCTCGTCAAGCGGCTCGAGCAGAAGCTCGTCGACAACCCCAAGGTCAAGATCCACCTCGACGCCGAGCTCGCCGACTTCCACGGCTTCATCGGCAACTTCTCGAGCGTGATCAAGGACAAGGACGGCAAGCGCACGCCGGTCGACCACGGCGTCGTCGTGGTGGCCACGGGCACGCGCGAGGATCGCCCCGACCTCTACGGCCTGGGCGAGAGCCAGAAGGTCGTCACCGGGCTCGACCTGGAGCGAATGCTCAAGGACGACGACCCGGCCCTCAAGGACGTGAAGTCGGTGGGCTTCGTGCTCTGCGCCGGCTCGCTCGACGAGACGCACCCCTACTGCTCGCGCACCTGCTGCCAGCAGAGCATCAAGAACGCCATCCGGCTCAAGGAGCAGGACCCGCGGAGGACCGTCTCCGTGTGGTTCAAGGAGATCCGCACCTACGGCTTTCTCGAGGAGCACTACACGAAGGCGCGTGAGCTCGGCGTCATCTTCACGCGCTACGACAACGACAGCCTGCCGCGGGTGAGCGCCGGCGAGAGCGGCGCCGTGTCGGTCGCCTACCGCGACCCGTACCTGCGCCGCGACGTCACGCTGCCGCTCGATCTGCTGGTGCTGGCCACTCCCGCCGTGCCTTCGGCGGGCGGCAGCGAGCTCGGCAAGCTGCTCAAGGTGCCGCTCACCGGCGACGGCTTCTACCTCGAGGCGCACGTCAAGCTGCGCCCCGTCGACTTCAGCAGCGAGGGCATCTTCCTCTGCGGCTCGGCGCACTACCCGAAGAGCATCGAAGAGGCCATCAGCCAGGGGTACGCCGCCGCGGGACGGGCGGCCGGGATCCTGGCCAAGCCGACGCTCAAGGCCGGCGGAGTGGTCGCCGAGGTGGACGAAGAGAAATGCGCAGCCTGCCTCACGTGCGTGCGCATCTGCCCCTACGAGGTGCCGATCATCGACATGGAGACCAAGAAGGCCAGGATCGAAGCGGCCGCCTGCCAGGGCTGCGGGGTCTGCGTCAGCGAGTGCCCCGTGAAGGCCATCACCCTGCACCACTACACCGACGCGCAGATCTTCGCCAAAGAAGAGGCGCTCTTCATGGAGGTGAGCTGAGATGGCGGACACCTTCGAGCCCGAGATCATCGTGTTCGCCTGCCACTACTGCGCCTACGCGGCCGCCGACCTGGCCGGCAGCATGCGCCTGCAGTACCCCAGCAACATCCGCATGATCAAGCTGCCCTGCACCGGCAAGCTCGAGGTCATCCACCTGCTGCGGGCCATCGAGGCCGGCGCCGACGGCGTGTACGCCGCCGGCTGCATGGAGGGCGAGTGCCACTACCTCAAGGGCAACCTCTGGGCGCGCAAGCGCGTCGACCACGTCAAGGATCTGCTCGGCGAGCTGGGCATCGAGCCCGAGCGCGTCGAGATGTACAACATGTCGTCGGCCATGGGCGCCAGGTTCGCCGAGGTCGCCACCGAGTTCACCGAGCGCATCAAGCAGCTCGGCCCCAGCCCCATCAAACGTCAAGGCGTGAGCCCGCACGCCGCCGCCCGCGAAGCGCTCGGCGGCGTGGCCATGCCCGATGAAGCACAGCCGGCCGCCGCGGCCACCGTTGAGGAAGGACACGCAGAATGATCACCGCCGAACGCAAACCCTTCGACGAGATCGTCGCGCTCGTCGGCGACCAGAAGAAGGTGCTGGTCGCGGGCTGCGACACCTGCGTCGCCATCTGCCTCACCGGCGGCGAGAAAGAGGCCGAGATCCTGGCCAGCGAGCTGCGCATCAAGGCCGCGCAGGACGGCCGTAATGTGGAGGTCGAGCACACGGCCGCCATCCGCCAGTGCGAGTGGGAGTACCTCGACATGATCGCCGAGAAGGTCGAGGCCGCCGACGTCGTGCTCAGCATGGCCTGCGGCATCGGCATCCAGAGCATGGCCGAGAAGTTCGCCCCCAAGCTCGTCATGCCGGCGGTGAACACCAACATGCTGGGCATGCCGCAGGAGCACGCCGTGTGGCTCGAGCGCTGCGTGGCCTGCGGCGAGTGTCGCATCGGCACGACCGGCGGCATCTGCCCCGTGGTGCGCTGCAGCAAGAGCCTCATGAACGGCCCCTGCGGCGGCTCGCACGACGGCCTCTGCGAGGTCACGGGGCCCGAAAAGGAAGAGATCGAGTGCGCCTGGGCGCTCATCTGGGAGCGTCTCAAGGCCCAGGGCCGCGAAGAGCTGATGTTCATGGAACGGCCGCCGAAGGACTGGAGCAAGAGCAGCTCCGGCGGCCCCCGCAAGATGGTGCGCGAGGAGGCGAAGCCGGTATGACCGCGACTGAGTACAAAGCCGGCAGCAACCTCGAGAAGATCCTCAGCTCGGGCAGGTTCGCGGTCACCGGCGAGTGCGGCCCGCCGAAGGGCGCCGACGTCACCGTCATAGAAGAGAAGGCGAAGCTTCTCAAGGGATACGTCGACGCCGTCAACATCACCGACAACCAGACGGCCGTGGTGCGCGTCTGTTCCATGGCCTCGGGCGTCACCGCCCAGCAGAACGGCCTCGAAGCGATCATGCAGATGACCTGCCGCGACCGTAACCGGCTGGCCATGCAGGCCGACATCCTCGGCGCCGCCACGCTGGGCCTCAAGAACATCCTCTGCCTCACCGGCGACCACATGAGCTTCGGCAATCACCCCGAGGCCAGGGGTGTGCACGACCTCGACGCCATCAACCTCATCAAGATGTACAAGGACATGCGCGACGAGAAGAAGTTCCAGTGCGGCGAGGAGATGACGGTCGCGCCGCCGCTCTACATCGGCTGCGCCGAGAACCCCTTCGCCGACCCGTTCGAGCTCCGCGCCCTGCGCCTCAAGAAGAAGATCGAGGCCGGCGCCGACTTCATCCAGACGCAGTGCATCTTCAACGTCCCCAAGTTCAAGAAGTGGATGGAGGAGGTCCGCGCCCTGGGCCTGCACAAGGAGATCAAGATCCTCGCCGGCATCACGCCACTCAAGGGTGTGGGCGGCGCGCGGTACATGCAGAAGTTCGTCCCCGGCATCGACGTGCCTCAGGACATCGTCGACCGCATGGCCGCCTGCGAGAAGGGCGCCCCGTCTCAGGCCGAGGGCAAGAAGATCGCCGTCGAGATGATCAAGGAATTCACCGAGATCGAGGGCGTCGCCGGCGTGCACATCATGGCCATCGAGTGGGAGATCGCCGTGCCCGAGATCGTCGAGGCGGCCGGCCTGATGCCGCGGCCGGCCGTGGCATAGGGGGTCGGCATGACGACCTGCACCATCAGCCCGCTCCTCGCCGAGAACATCGGCTCAGGCTGCGGCGAGAACGCCTACAAGTGCTACCAGTGCAAGCGCTGCACCAGCGGCTGCCCGGTGGCCCTGTACTCCGAGATGCACCCCGCGACGATCATGCGCGCCGTGCAGCTCGGGCAGCTCGACATGGTCTTCGACGACAGGTTCATCTGGCTGTGCACCGGTTGCGAGACCTGCACCGCCCGCTGCCCGCAGGGCATCGACATCGCCGCCATCATGGACGAGCTCAAGATCATCGCGCGCCGCGACGGCCGTATACCGGCGGGCACACCGTCGGCGGCCATGCTCAAGCTCAACTACGACTCGTTCGTGCGCTGGGGCCGCATGTGGGAGGTCGAGCTCATCGCGCGCGACGTGCTGAGGCGGCCGTCGAGCGTGAAGTCGTGGCTCTCGCTGGGGCCCAGGATGATGCTCAAGGGCAAGATCAACCCCACCATCAAGAAGGGCGACACCGTCGCCATGAAGCGCATGGTGCAGACCGCCGAGAGCATCACCAGCGCGCGGATGCAGAGACAGGCGGCAGAGGCTGCGCCGGCCGCCACCGGCCCCGCCGGCCCCGCCGCGACCGGCCCCGCCGCGACCGGCCCCGCCGACGCGGGAGGCGAGTCATGAGCAAGACGCTCGCCTACTACCCCGGCTGCTCGCTGCACGGCACCTCCGGCGAGTTCGACGCCAGCTTCCGGGCCAGCGCCCGGGCGCTCGGCCTCACGCTGCTCGAGATCCCCGGCTGGGAGTGCTGCGGCAACACGGCGGCGCACTCCATCAACCGCCTGCTCGCCACCGCCTTGCCGGTCAACGAGCTCGCCAAGGTCGAGCAGGACATGAAGCTCGACGCCGTGGCCGTGCCCTGCGCGGCGTGCTACAGCCGTTTCAAGACGGGCGCGCACGAGGTCGGCGAGGATGCGGAGACCGCCGCCGACGTCCGCGCCGTCGTGGGCCGCCCCTACGGCGGCGGCGTCACCGTGCAGAACCTCGTAGACGTGTACCACGACGCCGTCGGCCTCGAAGAGCTCGCCGCCAAGGTGACGAAGCCGTTCGGCGGCCTCAAGATCGCCTGCTACTACGGCTGCCTGCTCACGCGGCCGCCCAAGGTCACGCTGGCCGAAGACCCCGAGTACCCCACGCACATGGACGACGTGGTCAAGGCCATCGGCTGCGAGCCCATCGACTGGAACTACAAGACCGACTGCTGCGGCGCCGCGCTGGCGCTCACCGAGCAGGGCATCGTCGACGACCTGGTGACGCGCATCCTCAACGACGCCAAGGCCTGCGGCGCCGACGCGGTAGCCGTGGCCTGCCCGCTCTGCCAGGTGAACCTCGATGGGCGCCAGTCGGAGATCCTGCGCACGCAGAAGGACTGGCAGACCATCCCGGTGATCTTTCTCAGCCAGCTCGTCGGCCGCGCCGTGGGCGTGAGCGACAAGGAGCTCGGGCTCAAGAAGCATCTCGTCGACGTGATGGGCGTGATGGCGTAGCGGCCGCACCGCTGCGCGCGGCGCTGCGCGCCGCGCGTGAGAGCGATCGCAGAGCAGAAGAACCCAGAAGGGGCGCCGGGCCATCCGGCCCGACGCCCCTTCCGCACCTGCATTGACGTCGGCGACTGTGCGGACTATCATGGATTCACAGTCTGAACCCGGCGCATGCCGGTCTAGGACTGTTTCTCTTTCCAGGGGTACCGCACCAGCGCCGGCGGCCCGCCCCGCACCTTGTTCACTTCCTCGAGATGCGCCGCCCCAAGCTCATCCCACAGGTTCCCAGGAACCACATCTCTTGGGTCGACGTAGTGCGAGCGATGGGCAGCATAGGCCGCCCAATCGGCAACCTGTATGAGGTATGAGAGCTGTGAGTCTCGCTCGTTTGGGTCCTCGAGGATCCGCTCGACGCGCGCGTCCCGCTTGCCGCCAGATGCCCCGGCCACCCGCTGAAACCGACGCAGACGCCGCAGCAGCGGGCGAATGAGCTGCGTGTGTCCCTCATCGGGGAAGATGACGGCCTGATCGCCTCTGCTGCGACAGAAACGATCGACACGCTGCAACGCGAAAGTCCAGGCAGCTGTGCGTGGCTCCCAGCCCGCTTCCGAAGCGCCCTGTTTCTCGATGGCGACCCGCGAATACCTTCACGTCGGGTATCGCCGCCACCCTTCTCAGACACTGAGCGTAGACTGCCAGCCGTTCCCGGCGGTCAACACGCGAACCCGTGAAGCCGCCTCGCCCCTTGACGAAGTCCAGAGCCTTCAACTCGGGTCGAACGGGCACTCCGTATTCGTCGCGTAGCCATCGTCGGAGATCGATCAAGCGGCTCAGGGTCGATTCCCACGCGAGCGCAGGCACCAGGACGCAGGCCAGGACGAAGAAACGCGTGGGTGACCTGGAACCCACGCCTGAGTCGCCCGATTCATCGAAGTACGCAAAACACACCTCGCCCTCCATGTGGATCAGCGTGCTCGACTGTAAGGCCCGACGCAGACGAAAGATACGGCCCCACGCTAACGTCCACCCCGCCGACAGGTGGACGTTTGGCGCTACCTATCAGTTTCCCTCGCCGCTTTCGCGACCCGCGGCCGTGGGCTTCGCGCGGCACAGCCGCCGGCGCCGTCCGCGCCGCGGCGCATCTGTGCGCGCCGCTCAGCGGGCGGCGCGTCGCAGGAGGAGCTCAGCGACCACGTCCCTTCGCCAGGCTTCCCTTGCGGGCACGTGACCCGCGGCCGGCGCGCAGGGGAGGGACGGCCGTATTCGGCCGTGCAGGGCATTGGTGCAGCCTCGGTGGGCTGGCCGCAGTGAAAAGGCGACGCTCATCGAAATCAATGACTCTCGTAGACGCACATAGCGGTCAGTTCCCACACGAGGTGTCTGCTGGTAGCCTGACCATGCCGCACACCACGTATCTGGAGAAGACTCGCATGGCAGCAGACAACGGCAGGAGGCCGGCGAGCAAGGCGCTCCGCTTCACCCGCGTCAAGCTGGGCAACTGGCGCAACTTCGTCGATATCGACGTTCCTCTGCAGCGACGGGCGTTCTTGGTGGGTCCCAACGCATCCGGCAAGTCCAATCTCCTTGATGCGCTCCGGTTCCTCCGGGAGATCGTCATTGTCGGTGGAGGCTTCCAGAAGGCGGTTGAGAGCCGTGGCGGCGTCTCCAAGCTGCGCTGCCTGGCGGCGCGTCGCTACTCCAACGTCGCGATTGCGGTCACGGTGGGGAGCGACGATGAGCCCGAGCAATGGGAATACGAGCTCGATTTCACGCAAGACAACCGCCGACGTCCGCAGATCACTCGCGAGCGCGTCGTCAAGTCGGGCAGGGAGATTCTGAGCCGGCCGGACAAGGATGATGACCGCGACCGAGAGAGACTCACACAGACGCTGATCGAACAGGTCTATGCCAACAAGGACTTCCGCGAGCTCGCCGAGTTCCTGTCGGCGATCAGGTACTCACACATCGTGCCGCAGCTCATCCGCGATCCCGAACGTTCCGTGGCGCGTGAGAACGACCCCTACGGAAGCGACTTCCTGGAGCAGGTCCTGCGCACCCAGGACAAGACGCGGACGGCGCGACTACGCCGTATCGGCAGCGCCTTGCGCGTGGCTGTGCCGCAGCTCAAAGACATCGACGCTTACCGAGACGAGAAGGGCGTCGCCCATCTACGCGGCAAGTACGAGCACTGGCGCCCACAGGGGGCCTGGCAATCTGAGGACCAGTTCTCTGACGGTACGCTCCGCTTGGTCGGGCTTCTGTGGGCGATCCTTGACGGCACCGGCCCCTTGCTGCTGGAGGAACCCGAGCTGTCGCTGCATCCTGAGGTCGCGCGGTTCGTGCCACCGATGTTTGCCAGGGTCCAGCGGCGCTCCGGGCGCCAGGTCTTGCTGAGCACTCACTCCGCTGATCTGTTGCGCGACGAAGGCATCGGCCTCGACGAAACGTTGCTCCTCATCCCAAGCAACGAGGGCACCACGGTGCGGCCCGCCAGCGATTTCACTGAGATCGTCACCCTTCTCGAAGCCGGTCTCACGCTCGCCGAAGCAGTCATGCCCGTCACCCAGCCCCGCAGAGCCTCGCAGCTGAGCCTCTTCGGCGACCTGTAGAAGCGGACGTGAGGGCCTCACCTGGTTCCGTTCCGCCGTGTCTCTACGCGGCAGTCGAGGGAACGACCGACGAGGCAGCCCTGCGCCGGCTGCTTGCCGAGTGCCGCCTTCCCGAACCGATCGTGTACGGCAAGCAAGGCAAGGCGGCCATCCACAAGCAGTTACGCAGCTACAACGCGGCCGCCAGACATACGCCATGGATCGTCATTGTCGATCTCGACTCCGAAGCCGACCGCGCACCCCAGTTGGTCTCTGACTGGCTCCCAGAATCCGCGGACCTGATGCACCTTCGAGTGGCGGTGCACGCAGTTGAGTCCTGGCTGCTGGCAGACGCTCAAAGAATCGGCAAATTCCTCGGCGTACCTCTGAGCCGTGTGCCCACAAACCCAGACACGCTGCCCGATCCCAAGCTGACTCTCATCAACCTTGCGCGACGCTCGCGGTCCCGAGCGCTGCGCGAAGACATGGCGCCGCGGCCGGAGAGCGGACGGACGGTCGGACCCGCATACGTCTCACGGTTGATCGAGTTCGCCACCGACATGACGGATGGATGGAGAACCAGAACTGCCGCGCAGGCTAGCCCGAGCCTGCGCGGCTGCACGAACCGCCTCAGTCTGCTTGCGGAAGCCATGGGTGAACGCTAGTTTCGAAGGCCGACGCGCCAGCATCCCGCTCGGCGATCGTCACCCTCGCGGGCCGCCAAAGCGCTTGCCATGCCGCACTTCAGGTGTTCAGGATGTCGCAGGTCCACTCTGTCCGCCCGTCCTGGAGGCGTGAATGACCAGCATCATCCACAACGACAAGGAGCACGCCGACGCATTGGCGGCACTCGATCGACTCATGGAGATCGACCCGGAGCCAGGCACACCGGAAGCCGACGAGCTCCAGCTCTTGGCGCTCGTCATCGAGGACTACGAAAGGGAGCGCTTCCCCATCGGCCTCCCCGATGCCGTGGACGCTATCCGCTTCCGCATGGACCAGCAGGGGCTCACGCGACGCGACCTGGAGCCCTTCATCGGCAGTCGCGCCCGGGTCTCCGAGGTGCTCTCGGGCAAGCGCGCGCTCAGCATGCGCATGATCCGCGCGTTGCACGCGGGACTCGACATCCCGCTGGAAGTGCTGGTCCAGGAGCCGCGGCGGGAGCGCCGGGCTTCATAGGGCACCACGGGCACCAACCACACTACCGATGCGGAGCGCAGCGCCTTGAAGCCGACGGTCGTGCGCCCCATTTCGGCGGCGAGCCCCATCGTCGTGCCGGCTACACGCAACCGCCTGCAACCGTCACCTCGCTGACCGCTGCGGCCCGGGCAAACATCAGGAGGCGTGCCGTTATGGCCGAGACAGACAGCAGCATCACCCCGGTCCCCGAGAGTGAAGACGCGAAGAAGCGCGTCTCGGCCGAGAGCCGCCAGAAAGCCGAGTACGCGCCCACCGCGCTGTTCACCGCAACCCCAGTGCCAATAGACGAGCTGATGAAGCGGCAGGGCATCGGAGGTCCTCAGGGATTGGCCACATTCGCCGACCCCGAGTGGGAGCTCGACGAAGAGAGCGATCGGTTTCTCGAGGCGATCTTCGCCGAGAGCGACTGCGGCCAACGGCCAGTCGATGGCCAACCAGAAACCCGAGCGCGAAAGTGACGAGACTGGCCAGAATGGCGACCGCGTTGCCGTCCTTCACTTCGTCGGGACACGATGCGGGGGACCGCGGGGAAGCGCGCTGCCAACGGCTCTACCGGGCGCTGGGGTACGAGAGGCCCTCCTCCACCAGAAAGTCGACGATACTCAGCCATCGCACCCCGAACTCCTCGCAGACGAACGGCAGCTTCGGGTTCTTGATCGACTGGCCCCACTTCTCGGCGGTGAGAACCACCAGCTTTCGATTCCGGGCCATCGCCACGATCCAGGGATCCGCGTGGGGAGCCTTGGTGAGCCAGACTGTGCCGGCAGTCGAGAACCGCTGCTGTATTGCGCCGACAAGGGGGTACTCCGCCGGCTCCGGATCAAGGAAGACGTTCTTGTGCGTCTTCGCCCAAGTGGTGAGCTCATCTCGGCCATCATCCAGCTCTCTTCTGACTTCGCGAGGCGCAACCATCCGTCCATCGACGACAAGCTGCTCGAGGTCATCCCAGATTCCTGGGAACACGGCCCGTGGGTAGATGCCCCGGTGAAGCTCAATGAGAACGCTGGTGTCCAGACAATAGGCGCACGAAGCTCCGCTCATCGATGCATCACCAATCGCTCAACGCCTCGGACGTGCTTGGGCTTTGTCGCCAAGTAGTCGGCCGCCGCCGACAGAGACAGAGCGCCTGTGTGCAGGCCCTCGAGTACCATGCCCGAAAAGAGCAGGCCGTTTCTACGTATCACCTCCGCGGGCTTGTCAGCGCCGAAGCCCGACGTGTCTGGGGTTCGCCTCTTCCACACAGAGCGCATGCGCTGATAGAAGCTGTCGGTCGTTCGCTCCAACGTGAGCAATCGACGAAGAACCACTTCTCGGCTCACGCGGTAGGTGCGCGAAAGGCTCCTCAGCTCATCATCACCCCACTCTTCGCGGCCCCCGTGGTGGAGGACAACGGAGTGCGCGAGCATGTCGTCGCGCGGTACCAGAGCCGCCCCCGCAACGTGATTGCAGAAGACCTCCAAGGGCGCACCGGGCGCAGAACGGCGAGCAGAGCCCACCCGCATGTCACACAGGCCACCGGCATGACCGACCACATGGACGAGCTCGTGCAGCAGGGAGAACGATCGGGCCTCAGGCTGATCCTTCGTGCTGACTGCGATGATCGACAACGGTCCGTCCGTCAGCGAGAAGCCCCTTGTCTCGGCCACCGGCATCGCCATCTGAAGTACGATGATCCCGAGCGCTTCCACGGCGGCGATGCGCCCGCGAAGCGCCGCGTATCGATCGCCCCACCCCCGCAGTTCGGAACCCGTCCATCCGAGCAGGACACGCAAGCGCGCCGCGGTCTCTTCTGGATCGCGTCTGTCGATGTCGAATCTCAACTCGGGGGCGTCGAAGTCCACGCTCTCGGCCAGCTCCTCGGCCAGCTCCTGCACCTGACGAGCACGGCGAAGAGCCAGGATGGTCGGCTCGGACAGGTCGCTTCGCTCCCCCTCGGGCAGCGTTCGGAAATCGGCAGGCGGTGCGACTTCGGTGGGGGGCGTCGCGAGGAAGAACGCCGCCAACGGGCGCTTGTAGGCCCTCGAGAGCGCCTCGAGCTGGGGCAGGCTGGGCTGTTCGGAACCCGCCTCCCATGCGAGGAGACGCTGGGTGGGAACACCGGCGCTCTTGGCGGCAACCGCGGTGTCCTTGGCAATGCTGGTCCGCGCCCAGACGAGCAGCTCAGGCGATATGGGGACGGTCACGTGCTTGGCGGACAAGGTTTCCACACCTTCGGCGCATGCCGGCTGGGTACTCCTGGCGAGCTCTCGCTGGAGTCGACCGGTCCTTGCTGGCTGGTCTGTCGTAGTGTACACGCACCATCGGCCGGCAAAGTGGGGCAGACGGCGGATGCCGGATCTCCCGAACCACGCGCCGAGTGTGCCGTCCTTGCTGGTCGACACGTCGCCGGTTTCCGACTTCACCCCCTCGGAATGAACCTTGGGGGGCGGCAGACGTGATGTGCTTCGCCCGCAAGCTCCGGCACTGCCAATGAGCGGCTGCAATTGCCCACCTTCCCACCGGCTCAGCCGGGCGCTACGCTGGGAAGCCCACGCGTTCTGAACGCGACAGCGACTCCGAGGGCTGAACCTTGTCGGCCAAAGCGCGACGCGATTTCATCTTCATCGACGAGCACGGCGATCCAGGGCCAGCCGCCACCGGCAGCACGCACTTCGCATCCATCGCGGTCCACGCCACAGACGTCAGCCTGGCGCCGTTGGTCGAGTGCTTTGCCGACCTGCGCTTCTACCGCCAGATCTACAAGGAGACGAAGAACCTCGACCGCATCCCGGCCCTCCGACCCAAGCTCGCGCAGGTCTTCCGACACATGGCCGCCGCCCACGCGATCCACTTCAGCGTGACCCACCTCGACAAGAGGGCGTACACGGGGCCGTACATGGATCCAGTGGACGGCATACGGTTTCGCAATTCCCAGGTCCGCTGCCTTCTCGAATGGCATTTCTCCCGACACCCGCTGGTCTCCACCGAATGCGAGATCGTCTTCGATCGCCACAGTCACTCGCACAGCCAGCTGGACGACCTGAGGCGCTGCTTGGGTGGCAGCGGGCGGCTCCCGGAGCTCGCTGCCGTGACCGCCATCGACAGCCGCTACGTCGAGTCGATCCAGGTGGCCGATCTGGCTCTCAGGATGTGGCGGCGCCGACAGCTCGATGACGACCCTCGGTACGCGACGCTGGACCTCGGCTTCATGGGCGCGTGTGACCTCGCCGGCAAAGCCAGTGGCTGGCCGCCGCGGTTGAAGCCGTAGCCGATCCGGGTATCATTGGAGTACGTCGATGGCCAGGGGAGACCTTTCACCTTCGAAGTGGAGGTGGTTGGAGCTCCCCACCTTGGAGGGCCGGGGGTGCGGAAGCACCCCCGGCCCTCCGCGCGTCTGCGCGAAGCTCCGTTGGCCAGCAAGCCGACCTACGCTGGGCTCAGGATACGTCGGCGCGTCACCAGGTGTCACCCGGAGGCGGCAGCACTGGCCGCCATGACCTCGATGGCGGTGTGGCCGATCACTTCTCCCACAATCGCGCACTCGATGACGTAGCGCCCCGCGGCGGGGAGCTGCGGCCCAGCTGGACCAGCGATCTGAAAGCGCCGAGGGGCCCCGGAGCGAAGCCCTGGGGGGCGCCCCACCTCGAGCTCGCCGCCGACCAGCTTCCCCACGTGCCCACCATCGGCGTCCCGAACGTCGATGCTGAAGCTCATCTTACGATTGGTGAGGCTCCACGGCACGTTGACGCCGACAGCGACAGCGAATGGCGTCGCCGGTTGGCCCGGAAGCTCCGGCACGGTGAGTCTGTCCCAGCCTCCGCCAAGCAGGTAGAGCTTCCCGCCCACGACCTGGGCGCCGTCGGCGACCAGGAGGTAGTCCAAGCTGATCTTGTCAGGGTCGCTCATGGTTTGACCTCACATCCTCTGTGTCATACATTGTATGACGCATCATACACCGAGCGCTGAGCCGCACGACTGGCTGTCGAGATCCGCGTACTTGCACGGGACGAGTCGATGAGGGGTGGTCATGGCCAGAAGGAAGCAGAGGAGAGACTCGCCAGGCGACCACGAAGTCGTCGGCGTGAGCCAAGGCAAGCGCGCCGGCGCCGGCGCCATCGTCTCGGTGCGGCTGAAGCCCGAGGAGATGGATCTCCTGAGCGCTCTGTCAGAGGTCGGCGGCCGGACGCTGTCGGACACGCTCCGTCTGGGGCTGCGCTGTCTCGGCGATCGGCCTACCTTGGCAACGGGCGCCTCGGCCGCAGAGCCCGCGGTCAGGACCAGCGGCAGTGTGTCCGCTATCGTCTTCACCGCCAATGGCGACACTTGGGAGCGGTCCAATTGGCTGACCTGAGAGAGCCTGACGGGCTGACCGACGCGACAGCCACGGGGCGGCCCGACCTAAGGGCCTGTCCCGGTAGGGATGTGCGTGCGGGGCGTCCCTTCCCAAGAGGTCGCAGAGCGCGCAGTAGGCCTGTACCGGCCTGCCGAGGTCCTCGAGCGTGCCGGCCGCGTAGTGGTGCAGCACGAAACTGGAGTCCCTGCCCGCGCGCCGAGCCTTGCCATCGATCAACGACAGAAGCTCGTCCCGGGTGAGCTCATTTGAAAGGGGCGCGAGCACTCCCGACACCTCCTCCTCAAGTTGCCGCAGGCACCAGACGCGCAGGTCGGCATCGGTCGCACTGCGACGCGCGCGGTTCCTCCAGCGCTCGACCCGTGGTGTAGGATGTTCCTATGAAGGGAACTTCACTATTGTACCAATTTGGGAACCACTAGGTTGACGCTGCAGTGCGCCTCGTCGGACGAGAGGAAGTCGAGAAGTGCATGAAGAAGCACGCCGAGGCGCGCAAGCCGCTCCAAGCATGGCTGACCGAAGTCGAAGCGGCGACATGGCGGACCCCGCAAGAGGTGCTCGACCGCTATCCGCGCACCGACTTCATCCGCGGAGGTCTCGCAGTGTCCGACATCAAGGGCAACGACTACCGGTTGGCGGCGCAGATCGGCTTCAACCGCGGCACAGTGAGCGTGCTCAGGGTGGGCACACATGCCGAGTACGACACCTGGACGCTTTGAGGGAGGCGACCATGGCACGCGTTATCCACAACGACATCGAGCATCACGAGGCTCTTGCCGAGCTCAACCGCCTGCTCGTCCTCGACCCCGAGGACGACACGCCCGAGGCTGACGAGCTCGACCTGCTGGCGCTCGTCATCGAGACCTACGAGAAGGAGCGCTACCCCATCGCGCCCCCCGACCCGGTCGACGCGATCCGCTTTCGCATGGATCAGGCCGGCCTCAGCCGGCGCGACCTCGTCCCCTACCTGGGCAGCAAGAGCAAGGTCTCGGAGGTGCTGTCGGGCAAGCGGCCGCTCACGCTATCGATGATCCGCGCGCTCCACGAAGGGCTCGGCATCCCCGCCGACGTGCTGCTGCGACGAACCCCCGATGCCGAGCCAGACACCGAAGCCGACAGCCCCGACTGGAGCCGCATGCCCGTCAAGGAGATGGCGAAACGCGGCTGGCTCAAGGCGACGCCCGAGCAGCTCAAACGCCACGCCGGCGACATGGCACGGCGGTGGTTCACCAGCGCAGGACAGCCGCAGCCGGCCGCACTCTTCCGCACGTCGCGCCACACGCGATCCGCGCGCGAGATGGACGGGTACGCGCTCACCGCCTGGACAGCACGCGTGCTCCAGCTCGCCGCCGCGCAGCGCTCCAGTGCGAAGACGAAGCCGGTCTCGATCGACGCCCAGTTCATGGCGGAGGTCGCCCACCTGAGCGTCCTCGACAGCGGCCCCTCCGCCGCGCGTGACTACCTCATCAAGCACGGCATCGCGCTCGTCGTCGAGCCGCACTTCCGGCGCACGTACCTCGACGGAGCGGCGATCTTCGGTAACGGTCCCGTCGTCGGCCTGACCCTGCGCTACGACCGCCTCGACAACTTCTGGTTCACGCTCATGCACGAGCTCGCGCATGTCGCGCTGCACGTGGACACCGGCGCGGACGCCTTCTACGATGACCTCGAGGCCTCGAGCGAGCCCGACCCGAGGGAAAGCGAGGCCGACGCTCTGGCCGCCGACGCGCTCATCCCCAAGGAAGCATGGATTGACTGGGAGAAGGGGGACCCGCACTCGACCAGCGACGTCGTGGCGTTCGCCCGGTCGATGCGCGTGCATCCCGCGGTGGTGGCGGGGCGGCTACGACACGAGACCAGCAACTTCAGGACGTTCAGCCGGATGTTGGGGAGCGGGCTCCCCCGACAGGCCCTCGAAGTTGGATAGGATCCACTCGGGCGCGGCGACCCACAGTGACTTCGAGGTGATCCTGGACTTCGCTCAGATCGCTCTGCCGACTTCCGAGCAGGAGCTCAGGAGCATCGGGGACAACCCGACGATTCTCGCGAAGCATGTGGCCCGAATCGCGATCCCACACGTTGTCCTGGAGCCGCTGATCAAAGTGCTCACTCAGCGTCTCGACATCATCGCGACGATAGCCAAGCAGAAGGCGAGCGAACAGAGCGAGTCTGCCGATGGTGAAGACTCGTGACTCCCGTTGTCTGCGATCCTCGAGCCACGTGCCCGCCCGACTTCTTCTACGTAGCATCATCGCCGGGCACTTTCTCATTCACAGGCACGCCTCTGCCGATAGCAGAAGAGACGCTGCACACGTACGCCGTGCTGTCGATGCCGCTGTCTCTGGGCACGGAAGCAGGACTTGTGGCCACGACGATAAGCAAGGGGGCCGTTTTGTGGAACGGACGGCGCTTCAGGCTGTCTGAGCCCGTCACCCTCGTCATCGAGCTGAACAAGGGTCTGTGGTGTTTCGATTGCCCCAGGCTCGATCTCGTGGGCTGCGGTCGTTCCGCTGACGAGGCAGTCTCGAACTCCGACAGTCAGTTTGCCTTCATCTGGGATGAGATCGCAGGTGAAGACGATGCCATGCTCCTGCCCAGGGCTCGCCGATTGAAGGCCGAGATGGGACGCCTCGTGGCTGGCGTCGAGAGTGCTGCTTGACCGCAGTCAAGGCCAAAGACGTTGCACGTGGTCTGCGGCGCAAGGGCTTCGATGAGATCGACAACGGGGACCTCTACTACCACTTCATGGTCGACGGTCGCAAGTCGGGCATCTTCACGCTCAGGAGTAAGAGCGATGATGACCTGGGCGCCAGGTACCTGACGAACATGGCCCGGCAGGTCCTTCTCAAGCGTGACGAGCTCCTCGACCTCGTCCGCTGCCCCCTCTCCTGGGACGACTACATCGCCATTCTGCGCGAACGCGGCAGGCTCTGGAACGCCGTTCGCTATCATCGGGACCTGAGACGCGAGGGAGCGCACCCAGCCGAAGGCGAGTGCGTCCTGTGATGCGCTGCGCCCACAGGGCACGCCTGCGCCGAACGGCGCGCAGCGCCTTTGGCCGGAGGCTTTGGACGGCAGATGATGAGGCCGTGGCGCAGACCGTGTGATCGCCGTCGCCACGGTCTGCGCGTCGCGCGAGGTCGCCGTCAAGGACCGGTGCTGACGCTCGGCGGCATCCAGCTCGCACACGATTCGACGCTGAGCCGCAAGCGGCGCCACGGGCGCCGGGAGCCGCCGGATCGAACCGGATCAGGTGGCCGTCTTCAATCGGACCGGGCGGCCGAATTCGCCGGAATACGCAGCGCCGGCCACGGGACGCGTCGGCGCGTCACCGCGCGTCAACCCGAGGCGGCGGGACTGGCCGCCATGACCTCGATGGCGGTACGGCCGATCACTTCTCCGTCTATCGCGCACTGGATGACGTAGCGCCCCGCGGCGGGGAGCACCGGCCCGGCCGGACCAGCGAGCTGAAAGCGCTGCGGGGTCCCTGAGCGAAGGCCCGTGGGGCGCCCCACCTCGAACTCGCCACCAACGAGCAGCCCCACGTGCCCGCCATCGGCGTCATGGATGTCGATGCTGAAGCTCATCTTGCGATTGGTGAGGCTCCACGGCACGTTGACGCCGAGAGCGACCGAGAACGGCATCGCCGGCGGGCCCGGGAGCTGCGGCACGGTGAGCCGGTCCCAGCCCCCGCCCAGCAGGTAAAGCTTGCCGCCCACGACCTGGGCGCCGTCGGCGACCAACAGGTAGTCCAGGCTGATCTTGTCAGGGTCGCTCATGATTTGACCTCGAGTCCTCTCTGTAATACGATGTCTTACATATCATACAGCGGCTGCTGAGACGCGCAAGCGCCTGTCGCGATCCGCGCCTTGGTATGGGGCGAGGCCAACGAGGGGTGATCATGGCAAGAAGGAAGCAGGCAGGCGACTCGCCCGGCGACAACGCCGTCGTCGGCGTGAGCCCGCGCAGGCGCGCCGGCGGCATCGTCTCGGTGCGGCTGAAGCCCGCGGAGATGGACCTCCTGAGCGCCTTGTCAGAAGCCAATGGCCGGACGCTCTCGGACACGCTGCGTCTGGGGTTGCGCTGCCTCGCCGACCGGCCGGCCTCGGCAGCGGGCGCCTCGGCCGCGGAGCCCGCGGCCAGGACCAGCGGCAGTGTCTCCGACATCGCCTTCACCAGCAGTGGCGACACCTGGACGCGGTCCAATTCGTTGACCTGACAGGACTTGCAGGGCCGGCTGGGAGGTCACCATGGCACGAGTCATCCACACCGACGCAGATCACCATGAGGCGATGGCCGAGCTCGACGGGCTCGTCGAGCAGCGCCGGCTCTCCGAACGCACGGGGCGGCTCGCCCCCGCGAATCGCGTACACTCTGAGCGCGCGGCCGCCCGTCGCGTCGCTACGACCTTCTGGGGAGAGGAGCAAGCATGGGACCTGACGTGGCGCCTGGGCCGGCCGGCGACGACGCGCAGGCCGGGCCATCCCCGGCCGGCGGCGCGCTGGGCGCCGGCCCGTCCACCGCGACCGCCCTGCGCATCCTGCTCGTGTACGCCACGCGCCACGGCTCCACGCGCGAGGTGGCGGACGCCGTCGCCGAGGAGCTGCGCGCGGCCGGCCACGAGGTGGACCAACGGCCGGCCGCCGAGGCGCCCGGCCCCGCGGGCTACGACGCGGTGGTCGTCGGCGGCCCCATGATCATGGGCTGGCGCCGGGAGGCGGTGCGCTACGTCACCAGGCAGCGCGCCGATCTCGAGAAGCTGCCCACTGCGCTGTTCATCACGGCGGCCTCCCTGACCGAGACCGGCGAGACCGACGTGCAGGGCGTCCCCATCGTCAAGGATCCCTGGCTGGCGAAGAAGCCGCGCGACGCGGCCAAGCTGCGCTACCGGGAGAGGTACGCGCTGCCGAGCCACTACCTCGGCGACATCCTCGATGCCTGCGCCCCGCTGCGGCCGCGCAGCGTGGCTTTCTTCGCCGGGTCGCTCGACCTCACGACCATGAACATCTTCGAGAAGCTGTTCGTGCTGCTCGTCGTGGGCGCGACGCCCGGCGACGGCCGCAACTGGAAGGCCATCCGCGAGTGGGGCGCCGGTCTGGGCGAGACGCTGCAGGCGTAGCCGGCCGATCCCGCGCAGGCGCCGTCGCCTTGCGGCCCGCCCCTACGCGCCGGCGGCCTCGACCCGGTTCTTGCCGCGCTGCTTGGCCGCGTAGAGAGCGGCATCGGCGCACTCGACGAGTTGCGCGGCCGTGGCGATCTCCCTCGACAGGACGGCCACACCAACGCTGATCGTCACGACCGGGGGCTCCACGTCGGCCGCGAAGCGCTCGCTTGCGACCCGCCGTCGAATGCGCTCGGCGACGCTGCGCGCGTCGGCCGCGTCCTCGTCGCCGGCCGCGAGCGACACGGCCTCGGGGGCGCCGGGCTCCCGCGCATGGGTTTCGGCGCCGCCTCGGCGCAGACGCCCGGGGGCGCCGGCGGCGTCGTGCCCGCCGGTAGAGGGCATGATGATCGCGAATTCCTCGCCGCCGTAGCGCGCCAGGAGGTCGACCTGTTGGCGGGTCTCGGCGATGAGCAGCTCCCCAAGCCGGCACAGCACGGCGTCGCCAAAGCGGTGGCCGTAGCGATCGTTGCAGTCCTTGAAGGCGTCGAGGTCGAGCATGAGCAGAGAGACGGGCAGGCCGTAGCGCTGTGCACGCGCGACCTCCTGCGTGAGTCGCTCATAGAAGTAGCGGTGGTTGTAGAGGCCTGTGAGGCCGTCGGTGATGGCCATGTGTCTGACGTCGGCGTAGAGACGCGCGTTGTCGATCGCCATCGCGGCCAGGGCGGCGAGGGTGGCGGCGAGCTGGCGGTCACGGGCGCTGAACACCCGTGTGTGTCGACTCTCGATCAGGGCGAGGCAGCCGAGCGCCTCGCCCCGCACTGTCAGCGGCACGATCAGGGCGCTGCGCTCGCCCCACGACTCCATGCGTACGCGATCGAGCGCCGCCAGGTTGGCGTCGTCGAGATGACATGCCACCATGCGCCGCTCGGACAGCGCACAGCGAAACGCGGGCTGGTCGGCGACCGCCATCGCCGTGCCCAGCCACCCTCCCTCACCCGCGGATCCTCTGGCCCACGTCGCGAGACAGGTGACTGTACCCGCCTCGGGAGTGTACTCGTAGACGTCGCACTCCCAGACCTCGAGCGCTTGGGCGCTGCGCCTGGCTACGCTGGCCAGGATGTCGTCGATCGCGCGGCTCGAGGCGATGTCGGTGACGATCTCGGCGGTGACAGCGAATCGCGCAATGCGAGCCACAACGACCTCCCCGGTCCCACAGCAGCGTCCACCGGACGATACCACGCCACCGCACGTACTGCCGGGCGGCTCAGGCGCGGCGCGGCTCGCGCACCAGCGCGAGCAAGCACGCCGCAAGCACGGCCGCGGCCACCAGCGCCCACCACGCGGGTGTGTACGAGCCGCTGCGGTCGACGATGAGGCCGAAGAGCGGCGGGCCGACGAAGATGCCGATGTTGTCGATGGCCGCCGTGACGCCGGCGGCCGCCCCGGCGGCGGCCGGGCCGGCGGTCTCGCCGGCCAGGGCGCCGAAGAGGCCGCCCCACCCCACGGCGCCCACGCCGAGCATCACCAGCGCCGCCCAGAGCAGCCACGTGTGCCTGGGCCCAAGGAGCGCGAGGATCGCGCAGGCCAGGCCGGCCAGGCCGGCGAGCGCCAGCAGCGGCGCCTTGCGGCGCCGCCCCAGCAGGCGATCGCTCACCAGGCCGCTGAGCGGCTTGCCGAAGGCGCCGGCGGCCTGGCACAAGGCCAGCAGACCGGCGGCCGCCACCACCGAGTACGCCCAGTCCAGGTGGAGGAACAGCACGAGGTGGGCGAGCGCCGCGAACTCGACCATGCAGAGGAACATGGCCGCCAGGCCGAGCAGCAGGATATCGCGCGAGCGCACCACCGCGAGAAAGCCGGAGCGCACGGCGGCGCGGTCGGTCTGCTCGTCCCCCGTCACGCACGGAAGCCCTTGCTCGATCTCGCAGACCGCCGGAGTCGTCGATGCGGCCCCGGCCGCCCCAACGGCCCAGCTCGAGATCCCGCCGGGCGGATCCCGGTACACCGCCGCCGCGAGACCGCACACGGCGAAGGCCATGGCCGCCGCCACGAGGAAGCCGGCCTGCCAACCCACGCTCAGGGCGAGCGCCGGCATGATGGCGGCGCCGAGCATGCCGCTCACGTTGACCGCCGCCTGGTTGACGCCAAGCGCCGTGGCGCGCTCCTGTGGCGGGAACCACACCATGACCGCCTTCACGGCGGAGGGGTAGATGAAACCGCAGCCCAGCCCGGAGAGACCGAGGAGGAGGAGCATGACGCCGTAGGACGGCGCCAGCGCGACGGCCCCCACGAACACGCCCGTGACCAGCGAGCCGATGACCAGCGCGCGGCGCACGCCGATGCGGTCCACCAGCCACCCGGCCAGCAGCAGCGTGGGCGCGTAGGTGACCGCGGTGGCGCTCGTGAGGCCGCCGATCTGGGCGTTGCTCAGGTCGAAGGCCTGCTTGAGGAACGGCGAGAGCGGCCCCACGCAGAGGCGCGAAAGGAAGACGACAAGGTACGCGCTCCACACCACGCCGAGCGCGACGAAGCGAAAGCGCGGCAGCGGCCCGGGGACGGACGCGAGGGACGCTGCCGGGGCGGGTGCGGTGGCGAAGCTGCTCACCCGCCGATTCTACCGGAGGGCGGCCGGGGCGCGGCTCGCGCCGCGCCCCGGCAGGTCGCGGCGCGTTCCCCGCGAATCCCCAGACAGCAGCATGCCGTACGCGGGCGCCGACGGGGCGCCGGCGGCGGCCGTGACGGGAGGAGCCATGAAGAGGACAGACAGCCATGGGATCGGGGCGAGCGCCACGCGGGCGCTGCTCGCCTGCGTCGCCCTGGTCGCGCTCGCCGCGGTGCTCGCGGCCGGTTTGAGCGCCTGCGGCGGCAGCGAGGGCGGCAGCGTCGCCGGTACCTACAAGTACAGCTCCGGCACCGAGAAGCAGATGGCCGATTTCAAGCTGACGTTGAACGACGACAAGACCTACAAGCTCGCCGGGCCCGATCCACTCGGTGGCGAGAGCGAGGTGAGCATCACCGGTACCTACAGCCTCGTCGGCGACAAGATCGGGCTCAAGGACGAGCAGGGCGTCGAGAGCGAGGCGGGCACTGTGGACGGTGACAAGCTGGTGTTCCCGACGGTGACCTGGGTCAAGGAATAGCGGCGGCGGAGCCTCCCGGCGGCTCCGAGCTGGACGGCGGCGGCCCGCTCGCGAGAGCGCGGGAGCGGATCGCGAGCGAGCCGCCGTCTGGGAGGCCGGGCGCGCGTTCCGGGTCACGCGCCTCGGCTGCCGGGGCGCCGGGAAACGGCGGCGGCGCGGGCCGGGGAGTAGCCGGCGAAGGGAGGCTGTCGGGAGCCGCGACATCGATGTCTGGGGCGTTGAACGCCAACGTCGTCGACCGCCTCCTCCGGACAACGACGAGGGGCTCGACGCACCACGCCCAGGCGGCGCCCGCTCGCCACTCCCTCCTCCACGACCCGCACTGATCGGCGAAGCCCTATTGAGCGGGCCGCGGGCACGAAGCGCCCGCCGCGGCCCGAACTTGCCAAAGCGATACCGATGTGATATCACATCGGTATCGCACACAAAGTGCGGCCGCACATCGGCCGGGCGAGCTGGGCTCGCCGGCGCGGCCGCCCGACGGAGGTGGGAGTCATGAAATCCGCACAGGCCAAGATCCCGACAGAAGAGCGCGAGCGCCGCGTGATCAGCGGCTGGCTGATGCTGCCCATCGTACTCGCCCTGTACGTCGCGACTCCCGTCTTGATCGTGCTGGCGTTCACCAACGGCACGACCAGCGCGAGCGGGAGCGCGCCTGTGTGGAGCCTGTTCATCGCCGGCATCGTGGCCATCCTCGCGGCCGCCCTCCTCTCCCCCGGGTTCTTCGCCCTGCAGCCCAACGAGGCGCGCGTCCTCATCCTCTTCGGCGACTACCGGGGGACCGCCAAGCAGGGCGGCTTCTGCTGGGGCAACCCGTTCTACAGCAACGGGCCGGCGACGCAGTCCACCGGCCAGTCCATCTGGACGCAGGCCAAGAACAAGAACAGCGACGATGCGAACCAGTCACAGCCCAAGAAGCTCAAACGCTACAAGATCAGCCTGCGCGCCCGCACCCTGAACGGCGACAAGCTGAAGGTCAACGACAAACGCGGCAACCCTGTGGACATCGCCGCCGTGGTGGTGTGGCGCGTGCAGGACACGGCCAAGGCGGTGTTCGACGTCGATGACTTCGAGACGTACGTGGCCACGCAGAGCGAGACGGCCGTGCGGCACCTGGCCAGCGCGTATCCCTACGACTGCGGCGAGACCTTCGCCGACACCGACGAAGAGATCACCCTGCGCGGCAACGTGGACGAGGTGTCCGAGGCCCTGCGCGTGGAGCTCACCGAGCGCCTCGAGCAGGCGGGCGTGACCGTGGAGCAGGCCCGCCTCACCCATCTCGCCTACGCCCCCGAGATCGCCCAGGCGATGCTCCGTCGGCAGCAGGCCGAGGCGGTCATCGCGGCGCGCCGCAAGATCGTCACCGGCGCCGTGAGCATGGTGGAGATGGCGCTCAAGGATTTGAGCGAGAAGCAGGTCGTGGAGTTCGACGAAGACCGCAAGGCCGCCATGGTCAGCAACCTCATGGTCGTGCTGTGCGGCGAGAGCCAGGTCACGCCGGTGGTCAACACGGGCACACTGTACACGTGAGGCCGGCGGCCGAGAGGCGCTGACACATGGCCGTGCGCAAGCAGTTCCTGCTGCGTATCGATCCGCGGGTGTGGGCCGATGTCGAGAAGTGGGCCGCCGACGAGCTGCGCAGCGTCAACGCGCAGATCGAGTACCTGCTGCGCGAGGCGGTCAAGAAGCGCAAGGGCGGCCGGGCGGCTGACGCCGCCCGGCCGCCCTCCGCGCCCGAGCCTTGACGCCGGGCGCGTTCAGCCCTCCCAGGCGCAGACCACCCGCCCCGGACCCTCCTGCTTGGCGGCGCGCAAGGCCTGTTCCACCTCGTGGAGCAACCCGGAGAGCATCTCGTCGGTAAGGTGCTCGACGGCCGCTACGCCGACGCAGGCGGTGATGCCCAGCACGTCATCGCCGCAGGTGACCTGCAGCGCGCCCACGGCGTCGCGCAGGCGCCGGCCCGCCACGGCGGCCTCCGCCGCCGTGAGGTGCGGCAGCAGCACGGCGATCTCGTCGCCGCCCAGACGGCCGACGATGTCGAACGGGCGCAGGGCCTTCTGACACGCCGCTGAGGCGGTGCGCAGCAGGGCGTCCCCGGCCGCCTGGCCGCGGGCGTCGTTGACGAGCCGCAGCTGGTCCAGGTCGAGCAGCGCGACGCCGAGGCCGTAGCGGTAGCGCCGGGCGCGCATGAGCTCGTGCTCGGCCTCGTCCTGCCACACCTTTCGCGAGAGCAGCCCGGTGAGCTCGTCGCGCGACGCCAGGCGCTCCAGCCGCCCGAGGAGCTCCACGCTCTCGCTGACGTCGTGCAGCAGCAGCGCGTGCCCCACCACCTCGCCGCCATGGCTGCGCACCGGCGTGAGGTGCAGGGTGAAGTCGCGCTGGCTGCCGCCCTCGTCCCCAGGCGCCGTCACCGACACGCGGGCGCGCACGAGCCCGTCACCGGGCGTGCGCTCGCGCGCTGAGGCCGACTCGGCCTCGCGGCGCAGGCCTTCGAGCATCGCCGGGTGGATGGCCAGCACCTCGTCCACCGGTCTGCCGATAGCGTCGTCGCTGAGCGCCGGGAAGACCTGGCGGGCGGCGGCGTTGAAGTCGCGCAGCCGGCTCTCGAGATCCACCACGACGAGTCCGTCGGCAAGCTCCTCGATCACGGCGTCGCGGGCCAGCGGCGCGATGTCGAAGAGGCGGTAGTGGAACAGCGCGTAAGCCATGAGCACGCCCGAGATGCTGACCACCGCCATCGCTGGATTGTAGTCGGGCCAGGGAGAGACGCCGAACGTGTACAGCGAGCCGGCGGCCAGCGGCACCGCCGTCGCCACGAGCAGCGCCGCGTACTGACGGACGTAGATGCGTCGCGCGTGGACCATGCCGCGCAGGAGCACAAGGACGATGACGACGAAGAGGCCGTAGGCCCACGGGATCCACGCGTAGCGCCAGAGGAGTCCGTAGTCGGGGCTCAGGGCGGTCAGCGAGCCGTGCGTGACCACGCTCGGATGCTCACGGAAGAGGCGCCCCGGGTTCACGACCACGGTGAACATGATGACGGCGCACACCGCCCAGAGGGCGGCCCGCGCCGCCGTCGGCAGCCGGCCGCGCCCCGTGTAGATGAGCACGACCTCGAGCCACAGCAGCGGCAGAGTGGTCGTGCCTACGTATTGCAGGTCGGCCCAGAAGATCTTGGCGCCGATGCCGACCGCCATCAACTCGAGCACGTAGCCCACGGTCCAGACGAGCACCGCGACCAGCGACGCGGCGAACCACGGGGCGACCTCTTCGTCGCGGTTCTGCCACGCCACCACCAGCATGGCCACGACGATGACCGCCGAGAACGCCAGCGGGATCACGAACGGCGTGTACTCGAAGTGTGTCACATGGTCATCATCGGCCGAAGTCCCAATAGTGATGAGCGCTCGGCGCGACGACGTCCACGCCGAGCAAGAGCTCGCTCATGACGGGGAGCTTCGTGCGCCCGCCGGCCGCCGCGTCAGCGCTTGGCGCCGCCTGAGGCCTTCGCCTTGGCGGCCTTGCCCTTCGGCTTCGCCGTCTTCGTCTTGGCCGCCTTCGTCTTGGCCTTGGCCGCCTTCGCCCCGGCCTTCGCCGCCTTCGCCGCCTTCACCTTCGTCGCCTTCGCCGGCGGCGCGGGAACGCTCGCCGCCGGCGCCGCCGGCTCCAGCTCGGCGGCCTTGAGGCGGCCCCCACGGATCGCCTCGATGAAGCGTCCGTAGTCGCGCTCTGTCTGGTCGGCGTAGGCCTCCGAGAACTCCCACATCGCAGCCGCCACCTCCGCGCCCTCGCCGACGTACCCCAGGATCGTGTCGGGATCGCCGGCGCGGCTGTGAGCCAGGCCGAGCGTGTAGCCGCAGCGGCGGCCGTAGGCCGTGAGGAGCTCCGCGCTCAAGGTCGCGGGGTCCACAGATCCCTTCATGTCTTTGAGCTGGCGCACGTAGAAGCTGCGCCCGTGCAACTGCGTCCAGCCGAGGAACGGGTCGCTGACGCCCTGCATCACCCAGCTGCCCACCACGACGCGCTCGCCGTGCGCCAGTCCCGCCGTCTCGCCGAGCGCCGTCTTGACCGCGGAGACCTCGGCCTCCTTCACCTGGAGCAGAAGCTCGTCGTGCTCCCCGTCGCCCATGAGGAGCACGATGTAGTCGTAGGTCCCGACGCTGCCCACGCCCACCACCTTGTGCGCGACGTCGACCACGTGGTAGGCGGCAAGGTACGCGCGGCGCTCCACCGACAGGGACTCCAGGTAGCCGCGCAGGGACGCGGTGACCGCCGCCGCCGTGCTCTTGCTCACGGCGGTGACCACCGGGGGAGCCGCGCGCAGCCGCGGCGAGCCGTCCACCGTCTCGGTGTACTTGGCGACCGTCCAGGCCTGGGTCTTCCTGGCCGCCTTCGAGACCGTCTTGTTGACGAGCTGGGCCGTCCTCTCCGTCCACACCATGTCGTCCCTGACGGGCCGGTCGGCGCGGATCATCTTGTAGCGGCGGTCCAGCCAGCCCAGAGCGGCCATGTCGTTGAGCCCGGCGACGTAGGCCTCGACCGTGGCGCGCACGGCCTCCTCGGCGTGCGTCGCGATGCCGTTGTCCCGGGCGGCCAGGACGAAGCTCGCGGCGAGACGCTTGACGTCCCACTCCCACGGGCCCTGGCCGGTCTCGTCAAAGTCGTTGATGTCGAACACCGGGGTGCGCTCGCGCGAGGCGTACATGCCGAAGTTGGAGAGGTGCGCGTCGCCGCAGAGCTGGGCGTAGATGCCGGTGTGGGGCTTGGTCCCGAGATCGTTGGCCATGAGCTGCGCGGCGCCGCGGTAGAAGGTGAACGGCGAGACCGCCATGCGCGCCGTGCGCAGCGGGATGAGGCGCGCCTGGCGAGTCGCCGCGACCGCCATCACCACCTCGACGGGATCGCGTTCTTCGTCCGCCGGCTCCCACAGGCCGAGCGCGTGGTGACTCACCCGGGTCCGCGCCGCCAGGCCGGCGGCGCGCCGCTCCGCCTCCAAGGGCCACGGCTTCTTGAAATCGACCTTGTACGGTCCTTCCAGGAACACGCGGCTGACGGTCATAAGGGACCTCCGGGGAGCGGACGCGCCGCCGCGCGGACAACGCGTCTTGATGGTGTCGAACGGTGACTACCCACCGGGCGCGGATGAGAAGCGCGCGAGGCCCGGCGCGCCGCCTTTTGACGTAACATAGGGAGTGCAGAACGAGGAGGACGGGATGGAGCAGATCGCGCCGCGGATCCACCGCTGGACGGCGCCGCACCCGGAGTGGCGGTCCAGCGTCGAGGAGGTCGTGAGCTACGCGCTCGTGGACGGCGAGGCGCTGGCCTTCATCGACCCGCTGCTGCCTGCGGAGGGCGACGCCCGGCGGGCGCCGCTGCTCGCCGACATCGACCAGATGATCGGCGCGGCCCGGCGCCTCGATCTGTTCATCACCATCCCTTACCACACGCGCAGCGTCGAGACTCTCTACGAGCGCTACTCACGCACCGTGCCGACCCTCATCTGGGGGCATCCGGGCGTCAAGAAGCGGCTCACGCGCAAGGCGCCGTTCGAGGTGATCCCGCAGAGCGCCGCCGGCGCGGCGGCGGAGATCGCCGACGGCGCCGTGCTGGCCTACACCATCGGCAAGCCGCGGCGCGCCGAGTACCCGCTGTACTTCCCGGGTCTGCGCGCCGTGGCCTTCGGCGACGCCGTGGTCGGCGCGCAGGGGGGCCTGCGCTTCTGGAACCAGGGCTCGAGCACCGGGGCCGACTGGTATCGCGACGTCTTCGCGGTCACCCTTCGCGCACTGGCCGCGCAGGACATCGAGCACGTCCTGACCACGCACGGCCCGGCCGTGCTCGCGGACGGGCGGCGAGCGCTCGAAGAGTGCCTCGTCGCGCCGCCCGTCGACCTGTACTGAGGCCGGCCTCCGCGCGGCCGGCGGTCAGCCCCCCGCGCGCTTGTCGGCGCGGCGCTTGCGCCACTCGGCGCGCGCCATCCTCGTGAGCAGCACGACGACGCTGGCGATGGCCGCGAAGAGCACGACGCGGTAGCCCACCTCTTCCACCCTGGTCAGATCCGGCCGGCTCACGAGGATCGACGAGCCGATGATGAGCGCCGAGACGATCAGCGCATAGGCGATCAGGGTGAACCCCGTCTGCAGACGCTCCATCATCTGCTCAAAGCCGGTGGGCCGCACGGAGACGCGGAACTCCCCCTCTCCGGCGCGCCGCAGCACTCGCGTCACCTGCACCGGCAGCTCGTCGATCAGGCGGCCGTAGGCGCGCACGGAGCGGAGCGAAGCCTTGATGATGCGCTCCGGCCCGAACTGCTCGGGCAGGAGCTTCCTGGCGAACGGCTTGGCGACGTCTACCAGGCGGTAGGCGGGGTCGATCTGGCTGGCGACGCCGTCGACCATGCCCAGCGTGGTGAGCAGCACCGTGAGCTCCGTGGGCAGGTGCAACTGGTTGCCGCGCAGCATCGTGAGCAGCTTCTGGACCAGCTCGTCGAGGCCGCCGCCCATCGTCTGGGCGCGGCGGTACCCGGCCATGATCTGCCCAAGCTCCACCTCCAGCCGGGCGATATCGGCTTGCGGCGGCGTGCCGCACATCGTGAGCACCGCCTCGGTCGCCCCGCGCACGTCGTCGTCGAACACGGCGAGGAGCAGGTCGAAGACGGCGTCGCGGTTGCGCTGGGTGATGCTCGCCGTGCGTCCGAAGTCGACGAAGGCGACGCGCCCGTCTGGCATGGCGAAGAGGTTCCCGGCGTGCGGGTCGGCGTGATAGAAGCCCATCTCGAAGATCTGCCGGAAGTAGCAGCCCACGCCGATCTCCACGAGGCGTTCGCCGCTGACGCCGGCCACCTCCCCGCCCTCCAGCCTGGTGGCCGGCACGCCATCGACGAAGCCCATGGTGAGCACGTACTCGGTGGTGTGATCCCAGTAGACGGCCGGGAACAGCAGGTTCTTGTCTTCGGCAAAGGCTTCACGAAAGCGGTCGAGAGCGCGGCCTTCGCGGCGATAGTCCAGCTCGGAGCGCAGGATCGAGGCGAACTCCTCGGCGAGGGAAGCGACGTCGAAGTCCTTGCCCCACTGCGTGTGCGCGGCGAGCCGATTCGCCTGGTCGATGAGGATCTCGAGATCGATGTCCATGGTCTCGGTGACGCCGGGCCGCTGCACCTTGACCGCCACCAGCGTGCCGTCGGGCAGCGTGGCGCGGTAGACCTGGCCGATGCTCGCGGCGGCGATGGGCGCCTGGTCGAAGGTGGCGAAGAGCTCCTCGACAGGATGCCCGAGCTCTGATTCGATGCGCGCCTTGATCTCCTCCCAAGGCAGGGTGGGCACGTCGTCTTGCAGCTTCGCGAGCTCCTCGGCGAGGTCCGGCGTGACCAGGTCACGGCGCGTGGCGAGGATCTGGCCGGCCTTGATGAAGGCCGGGCCCAGGCGCTCGAGCGCGTGACGGATGCGCACGGCGCGCGGCAGCTCCTTCTCTTTGACGCCGGGGTCGCCTTCGCGGCGCGCCGCCTCCGGCGGCGCGTGCTCGTCCAGCCCGGCCCCCTTGAACACGTTGAGCACGCGCTCGTCCCACAGCACGGCCGCGATCTCACGGTACCTCGCGCGGCGACGCGCCCCGCGACTGAGCGCCTTCTCATCGTTCCTGGCCATCGAACCCTCCCCTCGCCCCGGCGGCAGGACGCCGCCGGGCGTCAGTGACTGGGCGGAGTCTACTCTTCGCGTGCCGCTCCGGCACCTGCCGGCACGGTTGGGCGGCGTGGAGCGAAAGGGCCCAGATCCGCGCCATGCACATTGACTTCGTGCGGCACGGCCGCCGGGACCGCCGGATCGCCGAACCGCCCGGGACCTCCGAGAGCGCCGGGACCGCCGAGAGCGCCGGGACCGCCGGGGTCGCGGGATCCGCCGGGCGGGGTAGTGTAGGGTCGGTAAGATAAGGAATGGCCCTTTCCTTATCTTACCGTTTCGCGACATGCCGCCCGCCGGCCGCGGGTCGCTTGCCCGCGCGTCGTCTCGCGCTTCAAGCGGCGCAGCTCCGGCAGCCGCGGCATGGTCTTCCGTCAGCCGCGGAAGGCCGTGCGGGTGGTCGCCGCCCCCGGCATAGGTGCTGTGCGACCGCCTTCCGTTGGCGATACCGCTGGAGGTACTTCCAACGGTATCGTTGGACGTACCATCAACGGATTCGGCCGCTTTCGACCATGCGCCCGCCGGCGGGCCGCGTGCGATGAGCATCGACGTTGACGCCACCGTCTCGTCTCGTCTGAGGGGCCGCATCCCGGGCGCGCCTCTGGGCTCCGTGACCCCTGGCCCGCTCGGCGGGCGCGCTGGCGGGCGCGCGGGCGGCCGCGGCGGGCGCGCCAGCGGCTCCGGCGGCCGCGGCGGCTGCGGCGCGCGAAGTCCACGGGCGCGGCGTGGATCCGGGCGGGGCGGCCGGCTGAGAAAGCACCCTCGTGTTCACCGGCAGCGGGTCGCGTGCTCGCGCGGGAAACGTACCGGTTCGCGACATGCCGCCCGGCCGCCCCGCCCCAGGCCCGGCCAACGGCGCAAAGCGCCGCGGAAGGCCGGCATCGCGTGCCGCGGCGAGCCGCGGCGGGACGGGGCGGCGGGCCGCGGCAGGGCGGCCCGCGATCCAGGTGTCGTGGGTGACGACGACGAGCGTCTGGCCGCGCTCGCGCCAGAGCTCCTCGACCAGGCGGATGGTGTCGTCGCGGGTGCGCTCGTCGAGGTTGCCGGTGGGCTCGTCGGCGAGGATCGCCTTGGGCTCGCGCACCAGCGCCTGGGCGATGGCCACGCGCTGCTGCTCGCCGCCGCTGAGATCGCAGGGACGGAGGCCGCCGTCATCGACCGTCTGCACGCTTCGCCATGACCATACCTGACGGAGTATTGTTACAGGACTCCGACGGTCCGCATCGACTCATACAGCGACCCGACGGCTGCAGACCGCACGCGGAACTGACTGCGCCTCTTGATCGCCGGAATGCCACTTGAGTGCTCGATCTTTATGCCGGGGTCGTAGTAGACAGCTCCGGAGGCGAAGGCCCGCAGGACCCGCAAGAGGTCGGCGCCCTCGCCGATGCGCACGAGGTCGCCGTAGCAGTACCGAAGAGGCGCCTGGTCAGCGCGCATGGAAGGCACGTAGACGGCGCGGTCGTGCTTCTTCTTCCAGTGACTGATCAGCCTCGCGAAATGCCACAGAGCGGCGACGACACCTGAGTCGTCAACGAGCGCGACCCCTCCGCCGTCGTCGGTGATCCTGCCCTTCTCCGTATCCCAGCCGAGGAGAACGAGGCGCAGGCCCGTAGAGTCGACCCTCGCGCCGGCTCGATAGACGCCGCCGAAGTCGAGGCGATCGGGCTTCCCCAGCTTGTCAGGGTATCCGTAGGCTCGCACGAAGGCATCGACGCCGTGTTCCCGATAGAGACCACCCGTAGGCTCGGGCGTCATCAGAGTGATCGAGCCACCGCCGCTGGGTTTCCCGAAGTTGGCGACTGTGCGCTGCTTGACCTCGTAACCAAGGTAATCGGGCCCTACCTTGCTGTTGGCCGCGACGCCGAGCTCCGTTTCCAGGGTGGAACCGCCGCAGTTGAGCCCACGACAATCGACGACGGTCCCGTCCTTGCGAAGCCGCTTGGCGCCGATCCAGCCGAGGCGATGGATCCGGCCGAGCTCGATGAGGAGCGCGACTTCGACCTGGCGCCCTCCGCGCGTCGGCTCCAGAGGGACTTCTTGAAAGACGCCAGTCGCGCGGAGGCTGCCCAAGCGCTCCAGCTCGTCCAGGCCCCGCGCGACCGCCGACGACGAGGATCCCGCCCAGCCAAAGACCCGGTCGCCCTCGGTCACTCCGAAGACCAGGACTCGTCGGGCTTCGCGAGACGCCATGATGTCGACAGGCGCCTCGAGACTCCCCTTGAGGAAGCCCGAGAATCGCACCTCCGGGTACTGCGGATAGAGGATGAGCTGAGCGCCCGGCGCCGGCGATGGCTTGCCCTCCTCGTCGAGCCACCAGAAGTCGACCGCTGCCTTGAAGCGAGCGCGACCCTCGACGCCGCCGGATAGCACTTCGCCATAGGGCATCACATTGAGTGCGTGGAACCCACCGCCGAAGTACACCTGATGCTTGGGGTTATCGTTCACGGCAAGGCGCTTGACGTAGACCCGGCGGCAGCCCATTTCGCCAAGGATCCGCAGCAGGACTTCCAGTCCGAAGTCAGCGCTCACAGGGCTCCGAGTCTCCCAGCTCCCAGTCGAGCTGAAGCTCCGCGACAGGCCCTCTCACCCAGTCCGCCGCGGCGTCGTAGACGGCCTGACGCTGTTCATCCGTGCGTCCACGCAGCGCGCACTCCCACACCGTCAGCACGCGCCATCCAGCCGCGTGCAGCCTCTTCGTGGCCTCGCGGTCGACTGCGCGATTCCGCGTGATCTTCGCCCGCCAGAACTCAGGGCGAGTCGTGGGCCAGCGGAAGAACGAGCAGTCGTGCCCATGCCAGAAGCAGCCGTGCACGAACACGACCGCGCGGTAGCGAGGCAGGACGAGATCGGGCGTCCCCGGAAGATCCCTGGAGTGGAGCCGATAGCGGAAGCCGCGCTCGAACAGTGCTCTCCTGACCTGCATCTCCGGGCGTGTGTTCTTGCCGCGGATGCCGGACATCATGCGACTGCGGTTCTCCGGTGAGGTGATGTCGGTCACGGTCGACGGCAGCTGAGTCTCAAACGAAGAGCTTGTCGGTGAGCGGTAGGGCGGAAGCCATCAGAGACGTCTCACCGGGCGGGCAGATGAACGGAGCCATCGCCAGCGCCACCAGCTCGATGAGGGGGACCACGACCGCATTGCCAAACTGCCGATAGGCCTGGGTGTCCGAGACCGGGATCACGAAGGGAGGACGCCCGGGCGCATCGAACCCCATCAGCCGGGCGCACTCCCGCGGCGTCAGGCGGCGAGGGCTCCCTTCAGCCCTCCGGATGAGGATCTCCGAGCCGTCTTTGTAGTAGCGGGCTGACAGTGTACGGGCGCTTTCGTCGGGGCCGACGAGGCCATAGCCGAAACCGTTCCCCTTCGCGCGATGCTTCACGGCATAGTCTTGGAGGTAGGCCCACAGGCGTGGCGTAAGGGTGTACTTCTCGGACACTGTGGCCATCGCGCCCTCGGTGTACGGGGGTTCAGGCACCTCAGAGCCATCCTCCGGATGAAGGATGCTCCGCAGCTTCGGCCCCGCCTCGGGGGCTGGAATCGCGACACGATCCAGATCGAAGCCCAGCGGATCGCGGAACCCGGCGATGAGGATGCGCTCGCGATGCTGGGGTACAAGACCCTTCGCATCAATGACCCGGACGCTGATCGAGTACCCCAGCTCCTGCTCCAGGGTGGCGCGAATGACGCGGAACGTGTTGCCGCGGTCGTGGGACACGAGGTTCTTCACGTTTTCGAGGAGGAACGCGTGCGGCCGGTGGTGCGCCAGGACGCGCGCTACGTCGAAGAACAGCGTGCCCTGAGCCTCGCACAGGAACCCGTGCGGCCGCCCCAACGCGTTCTTCTTCGACACGCCGGCGATGGAGAACGGCTGGCACGGAAAACCAGCGAGGAGGACTTCGTGATGCGGGACTTCGTCAGCCGCGATGCGGGTGATGTCGCCGGCGATCTCATGCCCGGCGAAATTCGCGCGGTAGGTCTGCTGCGACTTGCCGTTCCACTCGCTGGTGAAGACGCACTCGCCCCCAGCGGCCTCGAAGCCGAGCCGCATGCCGCCAATACCGGCAAAGAGGTCGATGAAGCGGAAATCCGTCATGTCTCGATTATGACACGGGGCGGAGACGGCACATAGGGCGGCGAGGATTACATTGCCGGCGGAGGCCGGCCTGGCCAACGGCGCAAAGCGCCGGGGAAGGCCGGCGTCGAGTGCCGCGGCGGGGACAGGCGGCACGGCCGCCGGAGCCGGGCGGCGGGGAGAGCCGCGGCCGGGCGGCGGGGGGCGGCGACGCGCAGCCGCTCCGCCGCCCCGCCGCCGGCCGATCCTACATCTGCAGCGCCAGCTCGCGGACCGGCGCGGCGCTCGCCGCGAGGCCGGGCCGGTCGTCCACAGGCGGCGCCTCGAGCCTGCCGGCGTCCAGCCAGATGCGCCGCGAGGCGCGGCTCGCGACCCAGGAGTCGTGCGACACGACGATCAGCGTCTGGCCGCGTTCGCGCCAGAGCTGCTCGAGCAGGCCGATGATGTCGTCACGCGTGCGTTCGTCGAGGTTCCCCGTCGGCTCGTCGGCGAGGATCGCCTTGGGCTCGCGGACCAGCGCCCGGGCGATGGCCACGCGCTGCTGCTCGCCGCCGCTGAGCTCCGACGGGATGTGCCGGGCGCGGTCGGCGAGGCCGACGCCGTCGAGGGCCTCGGCGGCTCGCCGGCGGCGCTCGTCGGGACGCACGTGCCACGGCACGAGCGCCGTCTCCACGTTCTCCTGGGCGGTGAGCGTGGGGATGAGATTGAACGACTGGAAGACGAAGCCGTACGAGTGGCTCCTGAGCTCCGCCAGGTCGCCCTCCCCCAGCTTCGCCACGTCGCGGCCCTCGTAGATCAGCGAACCGGTGGTGGGCCGGTCGAGGGCGCCGAGCATCTGCAGCAGCGTGGTCTTGCCGGATCCTGTGGAACCCTGGATGACGAGGAACTCGCCCTCCGCGATCCGCAGGTCCACGCCGGCCAGGGCGTCGATGGTCTTGCGTCCTTGCGTGTAGCGCTTGGTGACGCCGCTCAGGTCGTAGAGCATGGAGTCCTCCTCCAGGGTGCGCAGTGTGGTCACGGTCATGACGTCCTCCCTCTCAATCGAGCCGGCGCAGGGCGTCGGCGGGCCGCAGGCGCGAGGCGCGCCAGCCGCCGAGCGCGCCGGCCAGCAGGCCGCCCGTCAGGGCCAGCCCCACGGCGAGCAGGATCAGGTTGAGGCTGATGGGGGCGGCGAGCTGGACGGTCACCGTCTGGGCGGCGACGCCCAGCGCGCGCATGACGCCCTCAGAGCCGGGAGGCGCGCCCGCGGGCATCTGCGCCGCGGCGCCCATGGTCGCCTGCAGGTCCGGCGAAAGCGCCGTGATGAGCCGCGCCCCGGCGATGCCGAGCGCCACGCCGATCACGCCGCCGGCGAGGCCCGTCACGACCGACTCGCCGAGCACCTGCCCGACGATGCGGCGGCTCTTCCAGCCGAGCGCCTTGAGCGTGCCGAACTCGCGCACCCGCCGCGAGACCGCGGACACGGTGAGCAGGCTGGCCACGAGGAAGGCCGCGACGAGCGCCGCGATGGCCAGCCACTTGCCCAGCCGGTCGGCGAGACTGGAGGCGCTGGCCAGCGACCCGCTGACCTGGTCGGCCAGGTCCTGAGCGGTGGTCACCGTGGCTTTGGGGAGCGTGGCCTTGATCTCCTTCTTGACCGCGGCGATGGCCGCGGCGCTGTCGGCGCGCACGTAGATCTGGTTGACCTTGTTCTTGTTGTCGCTGAGCTTCTGGGCGCGCGCGAGGGGGATGTACAGGTCGGAAGAGGTGCTCCCGCTGGGCAGCGTGACGATGCCCACGATCTCGAACTCGACGCCGCCGATCTTCTTCACGTCGCCGACCGTCAGGGAGCTCTGCCTGGCGTATGCCTTGGTCACGAGCACGACGTTGGCGTTGGTCTCGGCGCTCGTGAAGGAGCGCCCGGTGGTCACCTCGCCGGAGCTGAGGGGCCCGAGCTCCAGGTCGCTCACATCGACCCCCGAGATGGAGAACGACGACACCTTGATGGGCGCCATCGAGGGCGCCGCCTGCGGAGTGGCGCCCGCGGCGGGCTGGGCGGCGGAGCCGCCGCCGTCCGCGCCGCCGGCGTCGCCGCCGTTCATCTCCGCGAACGTGCCCTCCACGTGGATCGAGCTGAGGCTCAGGCTGCCGACGGCCGCCGACACGCCGTCCAGGCCGGCGATGGTCTGGACCTTGGTGGCGGCCAGCGACTGCTGGCCAGGGCTGGCGGTGATCGCGTCGCGGGTGAACTTCTTGCCGCGCTGCGAGTCGTCGGGCGGCTGCACGCCGAAGCGCTGCGGGCCGCCCTCGCCGAGCTTGGCGGTCTGCGACACCGTGATGTCGGTGCCCACTCCATAGAGCGAGTGCAGCACCTCGTCCTGGGCGTTGCTGACGCCGCCCGCGTAGGCGGTCACGGCGATCACCAGCGCTACGCCCACCGCCAGGCCGAGGGCTGTGAGCAGCGCCTGCCGGTGACGACGGCGCAGCTCCCGGTAGATGTAGGTGAAGTACATCGGTTCCTCCCCGTGCGGCGACGCGCCGCGCTCGTGTGCGGCTCCGCGGCGAGCGGCTCCGCTGTGTACAGCTCCACTTGTAGACCCCACGCCTTGGAGGACCCTGAGCCCACCCTGAGAAGATGCTGAGGACCGGCCGCCTCGCCGCAGGCACAGGCGGCCCTCAGGGTCTTCTCAGCGTTCTCTCAGAAAACGGACGTATGATGCCTTCGCAGCAGAGCAGGCGGCCGCGCACGGGGGGTCACACGACCATGATCACGACAGCGGAGACGACGGCGCGCATCCTCGTCGTCGATGACGAGCCGAGCATCACCGATCTTGTCGCCATGGCGCTGCGCTACGAGCACTTCGCCGTGCAGGTGGCGCACAGCGGCCACGAGGCGCTCGACGCCGTGGAGGCGTTCTCCCCGGACCTCGTCGTCCTCGACATCATGATGCCGGGCCTCGACGGCTTCGAAGTGGCTCGCCGCCTGCGCAACGCGAGCTCGAGCCTCCCCGTGCTCTTTCTCACGGCGCGCGACGCCACCGACGACAAAGTGCGCGGCCTCACCCTGGGCGCCGACGACTACATGACCAAGCCGTTCAGCGTCGAGGAGCTGGTGGCGCGCATCCGCGCCATCCTGCGCCGCGTGCAACCCACGGAAGCTGCGCTGGGACGCATGGTCGTCGCGGATCTCGAGCTCGACGAGGACACCCACGAGGTGCGGCGCGCCGGGCACGACGTGGAGCTCACGGCCACCGAGTTCAAGCTCCTGCGCTACCTCATGCTCAACGCCCGCCGGGTGCTCAGCAAGGACCAGATCCTCGACCACGTGTGGAACTACGATTTCGGCGGCAACGCCAACATCGTCGAGACCTACGTGAGCTACCTGCGGCGCAAGATCGACAGCCTCGGCCCGCCGCTCATCCAGACGGTGCGCGGCGTGGGCTACACCATCCGCACGCCGCGGGACTGACCGTGAGCCTGCGCACCAGGCTGCTCCTGGCGCTGCTCGGCCTCGTCGCCGCGGGCCTGCTCGTCGCCGGCCTGGTGACCTACTCGTCGCTGCGCGCGTTTCTGCTGGAGCGCGTCGACCAGCAGCTCCGCGAGGCGCGCGGCCCCGTCGCTCTCACCCTCGCGAGCAGCCAGATACCGGGGCTACCGGACCAGACCGGCGGCCCAGGCCGGCCCAATCTGCCGCCCGGCACCTACGGCGAGCTGCGCTCCACAGAGGGGGTCGTGCTCAACCAGATCTCGTACTCCTACGGCAGCGAGACCCAGCCGACCCCTCAACTTCCGTCCCCACTCCCCGGAGCGGCTGCGCAGAACCCTGGGGGCACGCTCTTCAACACGGGCGCCGTGGGCGGCGGCGGCCCCCGGTTCCGCGTGCTCGTCCAAGCGGTGCCGGCGGTCCAGCGCGTGCTCGTCGTCGCCGTGCCGCTCACCGAGACCGCGCAGACGCTGGGCAGGCTGCTGGGTATCGAGATCCTGGTGTCGGTGCTGGTGCTCGTGGGCCTCGGCGTGGCCGCCTGGCTGATCATCAAACGCGACCTGCGGCCTTTGGAAGCGATGGCCGACACCGCCGACGTCATCGCCGCCGGCGACCTCTCGCGGCGCGTCGAGCCGGCCGAGCCGCGCACGGAAGTGGGCCGGCTCGGCCTGAGCCTCAACGCGATGCTCGAACAGATCGAGGTGGCCTTCGCGGAGCGCGCCGCCACAGAGGAGAAGCTGCGGCGCTTCCTCGCCGACGCCTCACATGAGCTGCGCACGCCGCTGACCAGCATCCGCGGCTACGCCGAGATCTTCGAGCGCGGCGCCAAGGACGACCCCGAGGACCTCGCCACGGCGATGCGTCGCATCGAGGAGGAGAGCAAGCGCATGGGCGTGATGGTCGACGAGCTGCTGCTGCTGGCGCGGCTCGGCGAGGGCCGCAAGCCCGAGAGGGCGCCCGTGGACCTGGCGCGCGTCGTGGCCGACGCCGTCGGCGACGCACGCGCCGCCGACGCCGGCCGCGAGATCTCGCTGGACGCGCCGGAGGAGCTGGTCGTCACCGGCGACGAGCACCAGCTCCGCCAGGTGGTCGCCAATCTGCTCGGCAACGCCCGCAAGCACACGCCGCCGGGCTGCCCGGTACACGTGCGGCTGCGCGGCGAGGCCGCCGGAGACGCCGGCCTGGCCGGCGCGGCCGGCGCTGCCGTCCTCGAGGTCGCCGACGAAGGCCCGGGCCTCACGCCCGAGGTCGCGGCCAAGGTGTTCGAGCCCTTCTACCGCGCCGACAAGTCGCGGGCGCGGCAGTCCGGGGGCGCCGGCCTCGGCCTCGCCATCGTCGCGGCGATCGTCGCGGCGCACGGCGGCCAGGTCGCGCTCCAGACCGCCCCCGGAGAGGGCGCGACCTTCGGCGTGCGCCTGCCGCCGGCTTCGTCTCAGGCCTAGCGGCCTATCCCGCCTGCGGCGCCTGGTCGTACCGCTTCTTCCACACCGCGTAGCGCCCTCTGCCCGAACAGGAGATCTCTCCGACGCGCTGCAGGTCGGCCAAGGCACGGTTGACGGTGGGCCGCGGGATCCCGGGGCAGGCGTCGATCAGGTCGCCGATACGGAAGGTGGGCGGCAGCCTGCGAATGCAGTCGACCACGACCTGCCGCTTGGCGCCGCGTGCGCCCGAGAGGGAGGCGACGCGCGACTCAAGCTGCCTGGAGGCGGCGATGAGCGCGCCGAGGAGGTACACGAGCCAGGGCGACATATCGTGCCGCCCCTCCTGCCAGTGGTGAGACGAGCGCAGCAGTGACTCGTAGTACGTCTCCCTGGACTCCTCGATGGTCTTCTCGAGGCTCACGTAGCGGCCCACCTCGTACCCCGACTGGTAGAGCAGGAGCAGAGTCAGCAGACGCGCCATGCGGCCGTTGCCGTCGAGGAACGGGTGGATGCAGAGGAAGTCGAGAATGAAGGCGGCGATCGCGACAAGAGGCTCCACTGCGCCTTCGCTCAGAACCTCGCGGGAGCGTCTGACCAGATGCTCGATCGCGCCAGGCGTGAGGAAGGCCGGCACAGGCTTGAAGCGCACGCACGAGCTCCCGTCTGGGAGAGACTCGACGATATCGTCGTCGGCCGCTTTCCAGCGGCCGCCCTGGCCGGGCAGGAATGCGTAGAGATCCCGGTGGAGCTGAAGGATGATATTCGGCGTCAAGACGATGTTCGAGGCGTTGCCATGGATCGTCGCGTGCACGTCGCGATAGCCGGCGATCTCGTCCTCGGAGCGGTTCCGCGGCGTGGTCTTGTGCTCAACGAGCTCGCGAATGCGCTGCGGAGGCGCGACCACACCTTCGATCCGGTTGGATGCCTCGGTGCTCTGGATCACCGCGATGCTCCTCAGGCTCTCGAGCAGCGCCGGGAACTGGCGGTACAGATCCTGCCGACCCTTGTGCTCCCCGACGGCTCGGACGGCAGAAGGATCGGCCTGGCTGAAAGACATGCCTTCGAGGAGACCCGGAGTGAACGACCCTCTTGCCTGATCGGCCTGATTCATGATCCCGATTGGGTCCTCACCACCATCCCCCTCGCTCAGACGCCGGTGAACCACGAATGGGGCGCCCGGTGGGTGCACAGCCGGCGGGGCGCCCAGCGGCCGCGCCCGGCGGGCGGGCGGCCGCGGCGGGCGCGCCCAGCGGTCGCGGCGACCCCGGCGACCCCGGCGCGGGGTAGTGCGAAAAGGGAAGACAAGGCTTATCTTCCCTCCCAGTACTACCCCGCCGCGGCGGCTCCCACGGCTGCGGCGGCCGCGGCGCGTGCGACGCGCCATGTCCGCCTTCTCGCGGCTCGTCGATCCGGAGGCTGAACGCGCTACCGGACGGAAGGGGATGGTCATGTGGATCCTTTTCGGCCGCGCGGGCGGGCTCTCGCTTCATGGTCGATGCGCCCGCGGGCGCACGTGTCCAGGTCCGCGGCCGGAGCCGGCCCACCCGAGAGGCACGCGCCCCCCTACCGGCCCGTGGCGGCGTGCACAAGACCGGCGAGGCGCGCCATGGCTGACGTTCGCGGGTGACGTCCAGAGTGGCAAGCGTGGCGGGACCGGCCCGGTCGAGTGCGGAAACGCCGTGTATCGCCCGACGGCGCGACGACGCGCCGGCGCGCCATTTCCGCGGCGGCCCTATCGTGCACGTGCGCCACACAGACCGTCCGCCGGCGTTCCCCGCCGACGTCCACCAGCGCGCGCGCCGAATGCCACCGGCAGGCGCGCGCGACCGCGGTTGACCAGTCCGCAGGTCGACTCCCCCGCCGGGGACCCTGTCAGCTCACCTCTGCAGACTCAGGGTGAGCGCCGCGGGCGCGCCCTCATCTTGCACAACGGCAGCCGCCGGCAGGCCCAGGTCGCCGGCCAGCGCCAGCGCGGCGCGGCGCATCCCCGCGCGGTAATACACCCCACGCCCAGAGCTTTGCGACGCCCAGTCGGTCGCCGGGACGGTCTTCGTCTGGTACCCCCACGTGCGCAGCAGCGCGATGGCGGCGCCCGTCGCCGCCGCGTCCGTCGCGCTGTTCGTCGATGCCGAGACGCCGACCGTGGTGCGGCGCCGGGCGGCGAACGAGAAGCCCAGGCGCGTTGAGGCGAGGCGCGGCGCCAGCGCCCCGGGCCAGCAGGCGCGGACCAGCGTCGCCGCGTTGGCCGCGGCCGCCGCCGTCAGCCTGGCGTCAAGGCTCGGCGCCGGCCCTGGCGCGCCCGTCGGCGCGTCGCGCGGACCGGCGAGCGGCGAGACCGGCTGGCCGGCGGCGCGGATCGCCACGGCGAGCGTGTCCATGGCGAGAGCGTCCGCAGAGGGCGTGGCGCTCGCGGGCGCCGCGCCGGCCGGCGTCTCCGCGGGCAGCGGGGCGCTCATCACCGCCGGCTGGCCGGCCGCGCGCAGCCTCTCCCCCAGACGGCGCAGCGCGGCGGCGGCCGCCTGGGCGGTCTCCGCGTCGCCGACGCCGAGCGGCGGAGCGACGAGCACGGCCAGAGGGCGCCAAGACTCGGCGGCCGCGCTCGTGCGCGCCACGAGGTCGCCCCAGCGCGGAGCCTTGACGGCCTGCACGGCGACCGCTGCGCCGGCCGCGCGCCGCAGGCGCCGGCGCACCTCGTCCACGTAGGCGTCGGAGCGGTAGCCCGGCCCCGGCAGCACGACGAGCACGCGGGCCGGTCGCGGCCGCCGCTTCACGCTCGTGCCCGTCGTTGACGGAGTGAGCCCGAAGGCGAGCGACTGGCGCAGCTGCTCCATGGCGCTGCGATCGACGCGCCAGACCTCTGCGCGGCGGCAGGTCTCGACGATCGCCGGCGCGCCGCGCACATCGACCTGCGTGGGCAGCAGCTCCTCGAGCGTCGTGGCCAGCGACGTGGCGCCCTGGAGGTCGAGATCGCTCTGCACGTGCCCCCAGCCGAGCACGTAGTTGGAGAAGGACACGACGTTGATGCGCGCGAACGGCAGGCGCGCGAGCGTGGCGCCGAGCGCCTGGTACTGGGTGCTCCAGACGCGGCGGACCTGGCCGCGACCCTCCCAGGCCGCCTGGGCGCGCGTGTACTGCAGCAGGGGGGCGCGCCCCTCGCCGGCCGGCGAGCGCGGCGCCAGGGCCAGCCGCAGGGCCTGCCTGTCGAGCGCGATCCAGGCGTCCATGGGTACGTCCAGCGCCTCCCCCAGAGCCGCGGCCGCGGCGCCCGGCCCGACCTCATCGACGATGCGCCGCAGAGGCGCGAAGCCCGCGCCCGGGACGAACCCCTGAGTCTCGGGCGCCAGGACCACGGCCGTGAGGGCCGGGGGCGCCTGGGCGACGTGCAGCCACACGATGGCGCTGCACGCGCCGTCGGCGCCGCCGAGGGCGAACACGGCGACATTCGTCGGCGCCGACGACGCCGGCTGCCCCGGCGGGGCCGGGCCCACGACCTTGTGCCAGGGCCCAGGTGTGGCGAGCAGGATGATGACTCCCATGGCGACCAGGACGCCGAGCAGCAGGGCGGCCCACGGGTCGAGGCGCCCAAGCACTGCGCGAAGAAGCTTCACTTCACGGGCTTGAACGAGGTCGCGAGACCCATCATGAGGTCGTTGGACAGCTGGTTGTCGAGCGTGTTGAGCACCCAGTAGAGCGTGCCGTTGCGCTTCCAGGCCACCATGTGGAGGTGATCGGCCTGATAGAAGAGCATGTACTCCTGGCCGGCGACGACCTGCGTGCTGTTGGGGTTCTGGATCGCCGGGGGATCCAGCCAGCGCATCGCCTGGATGCTCCAGTAGCCGCCCATCGGCGTGGCGACGACGGCCACAGCCGCGGCGCTGCGCTTGCCCTCCGTGGTCTTGACGCCGTAGGCGTGGAGCTCGTCGTAGGTGAAGCCCGGCGACCACGCCGTGGGCATCTCGAGGCGCAGCGGCGTCTCGGCGGCGAAGGCCTTCCAGGCGGCGGCGTCGTAGCGCGCGTTCTTCTGCAGCGTCTGCTGCGGCTGCTGGGCGCCCTGCGGCGCCGCCAGCGTGCCGTCGAACGACGAGGCGACGAAGACGCTGACGCCGTCGGCGACGCCGGGGGCGCGGTCGATGAGGCGCACGTCGGAGGGCCAGAACATCTCGCCGATGAGCTGCGCCGGGGCCGCCAGGCTCCGGGGCGCGTACACGACCGTGACCTTGCCCGGGAGCTCGGGGGCGTCGGCGCCGGCCGCGGCGCGGTAGCCGAGCGCCGCCAGCTGGCTGGCCGCGGTGGTCGAGAGACCTGGGATCCCGCTGCCGTTGTACACGGTCACCGGGTACATCTTCTTGCTCAGCTTGAGCCCCTTGACCGCGACCGGCGCCTGCACGGGGTCGGTGAACTCGGCGACCGCCTGGTCGATCTCGGCCTGGGTCGGGATCACGTAGGAGACGCCGTCGAGCATCGCGCCCGCCCCCTCGAGGTGCACCGTGTACACCTTGGACGTGTCCACCTGGAAGATGAGCTCGACGAGCGGCTGCAGGCGCCTCAGCGAGTCGATGTCGGAGGTCGTCTCCTTGGTGATGGCCTTGATGAGCTGGATGACCTTGGTCCAGTCCCCGCTCCAGCGGTCGGACTGGCGCTGCAGCTCCTTGAGGAAGAGCTGCTGACGCTGCATGCGCGTGAAGTCGCCGAGCTGGTCGTGGCGGTAGCGTACGAAGTCGAGGGAGTCGTGACCGCGGATGAGCTGGTAGCCGGGCTGGATATCGATGGACTTGTAGTCGGCGCTCTCGGGGACGTAGTAGCGGTGGTCGATGGGGATGTACACGCCGCCGAGGATGTTGACCACGTGCCAGAAGCCGGCGAAGTCGACCTCGACGAAGTGGTTGATGGGCAGGCCGGTGAGCGCGGTGAAGGTCTTGACGGCGAGCGGCGGCCCGCCGTAGGCGTAGGCCGTGTTCATCTTGTCGTAGCCGTGATCGGGGATCACCACGCGCAGGTCGCGCGGCACGGAGAGCATGGAGATGCTCTTGGTCGCGGGGTCCAGGCGCACGAGGATCTGCGTGTCCGAGCGCCCGGTGTCGCCGGGTATCCTGGACTTGTCGGAGCCGATGAGCAGGATGTTCATGGCCTTGCCCGGCAGCGCGGGACGCAGCTCCTTCTCGGTCGCGGTGACGATCACCTCCTGCTCCACGGTGCGATGCGCCACCACGCTCACCGTGCCGTTGGCCCAGCCGACGGCCAGTCCGGGAGCCGCGAGCGCGGCCACCACGACCGCCACACCGATGAGCTTGACGGCGAGGCGGCGGCCGAAGGCGAGATAGGCGGTGACGGCCGCGACGATGGCCACGGCGATCACGGGGGCGCCGACCATGGCCCAGCCGGGGACCTTGCCCGACAGCTTCGCGAGGTCGAAGACGGCGCGGGAGCTGCCCAACATGTCGCGGTCGCGGCCGTAGAACCACATCAGCGCCGCCGCGACCGCGGCGGCCACGGCGACGGCCGCCCAGATGATGAGGGTGCGCAGCCCGGCGCCACGCGCAGACGGCTGCGCGCGGGCGCCGCGGCGCGCGCCGCCGGGCGCGCCCAGCGGCTCCGGCGCCGCGACGTCGGCCACCCTGACGGGCTCGGGCTCGCCGGCCTTGTAGACGCGATACTCGCTCATGCTCCTCCGCCGCGGGCGCCCGCCGGGGCGCTGCGCAACGCCTCATCGTCGCGCGACCTGAGAGACGGTCGCGGCCCTTCGCCGGTTCGCGCACCCTCGCCGACGCGCGTCACGTCCGCGCCGAGCGCCGCCAGCTTGCCCACGAGATCCTCGTAGCCGCGGTCGATGTGGTACACGGCGCCGACGTCCGTGACGCCGTCGGCCACCAGGCCCGCGGTGACCAGGGCGGCGCCCCCCCGCAGGTCGGGCGCCTCCACCACCGAGCCGCTCAGCGCGCGCGGCCCCGCGACGACGGCGTGGTGACCGCTGGTGCTGATGCCGGCGCCCAGACGGTTGAGCTCGTCGACCACCACGAAGCGGTTCTCGAACACGTTCTCGGTGACGATGGAAGTCCCTTCCGCCAGCGAGAGCAGCACCATGGTCTGCGCCTGCAGGTCGGTGGCGAAACCCGGGTGAGGCAGGGTCGAGATATCGATGGGGGCGAGCGGACCGTCGCGGCGCACGGTGATCGTGCGCTCGCCGACGCGCACGTCCACGCCCATGCCCCCGAGCTTGCCGAGAAAGAGCTCGAGGTGCCGGGGGTCGAGGCCCACTGTGGTCACTTCCCCACCCGTGGCGGCGCCCATGATGAGGTAGGTGCCCGCCTCGATGCGATCCGCCACGACCTCGTGGTCCACGCCGTGCAGGGAGTGCCCGCCCTCGATGCGGATGGTGCTGGCGCCGGCGCCCTCGATCACCGCCCCCATGCCCCGCAGAAAGTCGCAGAGATCGACGATCTCGGGCTCGCGGGCGGCGTTCTCGATGACCGTCTCGCCGTCTGCGGCCGTGGCGGCCATGACAAGGTTCTCGGTGGCCCCGACGCTGGGGTAGTCGAGCGGGACGATCGCCCCTTTGAGCCGCGCACAGCGGATCTTGATGAAGCCGTGATCGATGGCGATGGTCGCGCCGAGCTTCTCGAGGCCGCGGATGTGAAAGTCGATGCGCCGCGGCCCGATGTTGCAGCCGCCGGGCATGGCGATGGTGGCCTCGCCGAGGCGCGCCACCAGCGGACCCATGACGATGATGCCGGCGCGCATGGTGCGCACCAGCTCGTAGGGCGCCCGGCCGCACAGCGCGGCGCCGGCGTGTACGCGCAGCGCGTCGCCGGCGCGCTCCACCTCCGCGCCGAGGGCGCGCAACATCGCCACCATGGTGGCGACGTCGGTGATGCGCGGCACGCGGCGGATCGTGCAGGGCTCGTCGGTGAGCAGACTGGCGGCGAGCAGCTTGAGCGCCGAGTTCTTGGCGCCCGAGAGCACGACAGCCCCCTCCAAACGGCGTCCGCCGCGCACCCGTAGGCGCGCGTCATGTGCGATCGGACCGTCCATCAGACGGTCACAAGTATAGCGCGCGCCGCGGCGACGGGGCGGCGCTCAGCGGGCGCGCCCCGCCACGCGCAGCCGGTTCCCGGCGCGCCTGAGCGCCTGCTCGGCGCGGAAGTAGTCGACCTCGGCCTGCGCGCCGGGGTCGCGATGCTCCTGCAGGCGCTCGCGGGCGCGACGCTGCGCCTCCTCGGCGCGGCTCACGTCGATCCTCCCGGCGTGCTCGCCGTGGTCGGCCACCACGAGGACCTTGTCGAACAGGACCTGGGCGTAGCCGATGCCGGTGGCGATGTACTCCCAGGCGCCGTCGAGGGTACGGATGCGCGTCTCGCCGACGCCGAGGAGCGTGACCAGGGGCTGGTGGCGCGCGAGGATGCCGAGCTCGCCGTCGATGCCGGGCAGCACGACCATGGCGACGTCCTCGGAGTACACCTCGCCGTCGGGGGTGACCACTTCGACGTGCAGTACGCGTTCGTCAGCCACGGGAGCCCCTTCAGCCGGCCGCGTCGCGGCCCGCGAGCTGCCGCGCCTGCTCGGCGGCCTCCTCGATGCCGCCGACCATGAAGAAGGCCTGTTCGGGCAGCTCGTCGCACTTGCCATCGACGAGGTCCTTGAAGCCGCGCACTGTATCGGCCAGCGGCACGTACTTGCCGGGCATGCCGGTGAACTGCTCGGCCACGTGGAACGGCTGCGAGAGGAAGCGCTCGATCTTGCGCGCGCGCTGCACGATCACCTTGTCCTCGTCGGAGAGCTCGTCCATGCCGAGGATGGCGATGATGTCCTGCAGCTCCCGGTAGCGCTGCAGGATCTCCTGGACGCGCGTGGCGACCTCATAGTGCTCGTCGCCCACAGCGTCGCGGGTGAGGATGCGCGAGTTGGAATCGAGCGGGTCGACGGCCGGGTAGATGCCTTTCTCGACGATGGCGCGCGAGAGCACCGTGGTGGCGTCGAGATGGGCGAAGGTGGCCGCCGGCGCCGGGTCGGTGAGGTCGTCGGCGGGCACGTAGATGGCCTGCACCGAGGTCACCGAGCCGCGCTTGGTGGAGGTGATGCGCTCCTGCAGCTCGCCCATCTCGTTGGCCAGGGTGGGCTGGTAGCCCACGGCGCTCGGCATGCGCCCGAGGAGCGCGGAGACCTCGGAACCAGCCTGCACGAAGCGGAAGATGTTGTCGATGAACAGCAGCACGTCCTGGCCGCCCATCTCGCGGAAGTACTCCGCCACAGTGAGCCCGGCCAGGCCGACGCGCAGACGGGCGCCCGGCGGCTCGTTCATCTGGCCGAAGATCAGGGCGGTCTTTTCGATGACCCCCGACTCCTTCATATCGAGCCACAGGTCGTTGCCCTCGCGGGTGCGCTCGCCGACCCCGCAGAACACGCTGAGGCCGCCGTGCTCCGCGGCGATGTTGCGGATGAGCTCCTGCACGATCACGGTCTTGCCCACGCCGGCGCCGCCGAAGAGGCCGATCTTGCCGCCCTTGACGTAGGGCGCGACGAGGTCGACGACCTTGATGCCGGTCTCGAAGACCTCGTCGGTCGGGTCGAGCGACTCGAAATCCGGCGCCGGCCGATGGATCGGCCAGCGCTCGACGTCGACCAGCGGTGGGCCGTGGTCGATGGTGTCGCCGGTCACGTTGATGAGGCGGCCGAGCGTCTGCTCGCCCACCGGCGCCGTCATGGCCACGCCGGTGTCGATGACAGAGACGCCGCGCGCGAGGCCGTCGGTGGAGTCCATGGCGACGGCCCGGACCTTGTCGTCGCCGAGGTGCTGCTGCACCTCGCAGACGACCTTCCTCATCTGGCCGTCACCGCTGTCGATGCCCACCGTGAGGGCGTTGTAGATGGCCGGGATCTCGTCCGGGAAGCGGACGTCGATGACCGGCCCGATGACCTGGACGACTGTGCCTGTGTTCATTGCCTCAGCTCCGCTCTGCGTGTGTGGTGTGCGGCGGCCGCGAGGCCCCGGTCACCCGAGGGCCTCGGCGCCGGCGACGACCTCGAGGATCTCTTGCGTGATGGCCGCCTGGCGAGCGCGGTTGAGCGCCAGCGTGAGTGATTCGAGCATCTCCTCGGCGCTGTCGCTGGCGTTGCGCATGGCCGTCATGCGCGCGCCCTGCTCGCTGGCGCTCGACTCGAGCAGGGCCTGATAGACGGCGATCTCCACATAGGCCGGCAGCAGGCTCTCGAGGATGACGTTCGCCTCGGGCTCGAACAGATAGGACACGAGCCCGGGGGCCTTGGCCTCGTCGGTGACCGCCTCACGCGGCACCGGGAGGATGACGTCGTCGAGGAGGGTCTGCTCGATCGGCGACGTGAAGTGGTTGTAGACGAGCCGCACGCGGTCGACCTCGCCGGAGGTGTAGAGATCGATGAGGTACCTGGCGACGGCCCGCGCGTCGTGGTACTCGGGCCGGTCGCTCAGGCCCTGCCAGGTGCGCTCGAGGCGGCGCCCGCGAAAGATCAGGGCGCCGATGCCCTTGCGGCCCACGGCGATGAGCCGCGTCTCGACGCCCTCCTCGCGCAAGCCGCGCTCGAGCTCCATGGCCTTGCGCACCACGTTGGCGTTGAAGGCGCCGGCGAGGCCGCGGTCGCCGGTCATGGCGACCACAGCGACCCGGCGGATCTCGGGGCGCTCCTGCATGAGCTCGTACTGGCGGGTCTCCTCGGAGTACGTGGTGAGGTCGACCATCATCTCGATCATGTCGGCGGCGTAGGGCCGCAGCGCCTCGATGCGCGCCTGGTTGCGGCGCAGCTTGGCGGCGGCCACCATCTCCATGGCCTTGGTGATCTTGCGCGTGTTGTGCACCGAGGCGATGCGCCGGCGGATGTCGCGCAGGCTGGCCACGTCAGGCCTCCGCCTCCTCGAGCGCCAGGTCGGCGACCGCCGACTCGGGGGCGAACGAGTCGTGGTACGCGGCGATGGCGGCGCGCAGCAGCGCCTCGTTCTCGGGCGACAGCACCTTCTCGGTGCGGATCGCCGCGAGCAGCTCGGCGCTCTGGCTGCGCAGGTACTCGCGCAGGCCCTCGCAGAACGCGCCGACGCGAGGCGCCTCGAGGTCGTCGATGTAGCCCTGGTTGCCGGCGAAGATCACGGCCACCTGTTCTTCGACCGGCATGGGGTCGAAGCGCCCCTGGTTGAGGACCTCGATCATGCGCTCGCCGCGGGCGAGCGTGCGCTTGGTGGCTTCGTCGAGGTCGGAGCCGAACTGGGCGAAGGCCTGCAGCTCGCGGTATTGGGCGAGGTCGATGCGCAGACGGCCGGCGACCTGCTTCATGGCCTTGATCTGGGCGTTGCCGCCCACCCGGCTCACCGAGATGCCGATGTTCACCGCCGGGCGCACGCCGCTGTAGAACAGGTCGCTCTGCAGGAAGATCTGCCCGTCGGTGATGGAGATCACGTTGGTGGGGATGTAGGCGGACACGTCGCCGGCCTGCGTCTCGATGACGGGGATCGCGGTCAGCGACCCGCCGCCGAGCTCGTCGTTCAGCTTGACGGCGCGCTCGAGGAGGCGCGAGTGCAGGTAGAAGACGTCGCCGGGAAAAGCTTCGCGGCCCGGCGGCCGGCGCAGCAGCAGCGACATCTGGCGGTAGGCGTCGGCCTGCTTGGAGAGGTCGTCGTAGAAGCACACGGCGTGGCGGCCGCTGTAGAGAAAGTACTCGCCCATGGCGGCGCCGGCGTACGGCGCCAGGAACTTGAGGGGCGCCGAAGCCGAGGCGGTGGCGGCCACGACGATGGTGTACTCCATGGCGCCATATTCCTCGAGCTTGCGCACGACCTGCATCACCGTGGAGGCCTTCTGGCCGATGGCCACGTAGATGCAGATCTCGTTCTGGCCCTTCTGGTTGATGATCGTGTCGACGATGATCGACGTCTTGCCGGTCTGGCGGTCGCCGATGATGAGCTCGCGCTGGCCGCGGCCGATGGGGATCATCGAGTCGATGGCCTTGAGGCCGGTCTGCAGCGGCTCCTTGACGGGCTGCCGCTCGACGACGCCTGGGGCCTTGAACTCGACCGGGCGGTAGTCGGCGGTCTCGATAGGGCCCTTGTCGTCGAGCGGCCGGCCGAGCGGATCGACGACGCGGCCCACCATGGCCTCGCCGACCGGCACCTGCAGCACGCGGCCGGTGCGCTTGACCAGGTCGCCCTCCTTGATGAGGGTGTCCTCGCCGAGCAGCACGGCGCCCACGTTCTCTTCCTCCAGGTTGAGGGCGAGCCCGGTGACCTCGTGGGGGAGATCCAGCATCTCCATAGCCATGCAATTGCGCAGGCCGTAGATGCGGGCGATGCCGTCGCCGACCTCGAGGACGGTCCCGACCTCGTCGACCTCTACTTCCGCCTGATAGTCCTCGATCTGCGACTTGAGGACCGCGGCGATCTCTTCGGGGCGCAGCTTCACTCCACGTCACCTCTCAGTTCTGCGGTGGCCAGCTTGCGGCGCAGCTGACGGATGCGGGCCTGCACGCTGCCGTCGACGATCACGTCGCCGACGCGCAGCACAAGGCCGCCGATGATGTGCGGGTCGACGCGCGCCGCGAGCTCGACGCGGCGGCCGGCGGTCCCGCCGACGCGCGCGGTGATCTTCTCGCGGGCGGCCGCGCTGAGCTCCACGGCTGAGGTCACCTCGACCTTGACGAGGTCGGCCTCCGCCGCGGCGAGCGCCTCGTAGGCCTCGCGCAGCTCGGCGACGAGGCCGAAGCGGCCACGCTCCAGCAACAGCTGGAGGGTGTTGGCCACCAGCGCCTGGCCGCCCCTCGTGATCTCGACGAGGATGCGCTGCTTCGCGGCGCTGTCGATCCGGGGGTCGGCGAGCACGTCGCGCAGCGACGCCGAGGCCGCGAGGGCGGCGACGAAGTCGCCGAGGTCGCGGCCCACCGGCGCGACGGCGCCGGCGTCGCGGGCGGCGTCGAACAGGGCGCGCGCATACACGCGGGCGACGTTCTCTGCGCTCAACGTCAGCTCCCCATCCCTAGTTGATCGATGTTGAGCTCCGCCAGCGCTTCGTCGATGAGGCGCTCCTGGTCGGCGGCGTTCAGGCTGCCGGCGGCGACCTTCTCGGTGGCCAGCGCGGTGAGCTCGGCGATCTGGCCCTTGAGCTCGCGCAGCGCGGCGCGCGTGTCGCGCTCGATCTGCTCGTGAGCCTGGGTGAGCACGCGCTCTGATTGGGCCTTGGCCGCGGCCATGATCTCGGCCTTGGCGTGCTCGCCGGTGGTGCGCGAGCGCTCGAGGATCTCCTCGGCCTCGCCGCGTACCTTGGCCAGGGTAGCCTTGTAGTCGTCGAGGATGCGGTGCGCCTCGGCGCGCGTCTCCTCCGCGGCGTCCATGCTGCCCTGGATGTCGGCGCGGCGCTCGTCGATGACCTTCTGGATGGGCCCGAAGGCGAACTTCCAGAGGATGAACAGGGCGATGCCGAACGTGATGAGCGTCCAGACCATGAGGCCCCACTCGGTGTTCAGCATGTGGTCTCCGATCTCCCGTGCGGATCGCGGCGTCAGGCCACGAAGATGAGGATCAGGGCGACCACGAACGCGTAGAGCGCGACCGCTTCTGTCACGCCGATGCCGATGAACATGTTGGTGCGGATGTCGCCGGCGACCTCGGGCTGGCGAGCGATGCTCTCCAGCGCCTTGCCGATCATCAGGCCGAGGCCGAGGCCGGGGCCCAGGGCGCCCACGCCCATGGCGATACCGGCGCCGAGAAGCTTTGCAGCACTGGCGTCCATTCAGAGTCCTCCTTGATGATTCACGCGTTCAACGCTTGCGAGACTGTGTCGACCCAGGCGCACGTGTCAGTGATCCTGGTCCAGCGCCCCGCCGATGTACACGGCGGAGAGGATGGCGAAGATGAAGGCCTGGATGAAGGCCACGAAGATCTCGAACAGGTAGATGAGCACGGAGCCGCCCTGCAGCATGAGGGCGGCGAGGTAGTTCTGGAAGATGAGCGCCATGGCGAAGAACACGCCGAGGATGGCGTGCCCGGCGAGCATGTTGGCGAAGAGACGCACGGAGAGGGAGACCAGGCGGAAGACCTCGCTGACCAGATGGATCACCCAGATGAGCTGCTTGAGCACCGGCGGCGCGCTGGGGGGCGCCCAGTTCACGAAGTAGCGGAAGCCGTTCTTGCGGATGCCGGCGTAATGGGTGAAGACGAACGTGAAGAGCGCCAGCGTGAGCGTGACGTAGAGGTTGGCGGTGGCGGCGTAGTAAGACGGCTGCCAGTGCTCGCCGAGCGGGAGCGGCAGGAGCCCGATGAGGTTGGAGGCGAGCACGAAGAAGAACACCGCCCCGATGTAGGGGAACCACGTGGCCTTGCCGCTCTTCATGACGCCGCCGACGATGCTGTCGCGGGCGAGCTCGTACAGGACCTCGACGGTGTACTGAAAGCGGCCCGGGTGCTTCTTGATCGTGCGACTGACGACGATGGCCACGACCACGAGGATGGCCGTGGTGATCCACAGGTAGATCACGGCCTTGTTGACCGACAGGTCGACGCCCGCCAGAGAGGGCAGGCTGATGATGGGATGGAGGTTGAACTCGTCGGCCACCGAGAACTCCTCTTTGGCGCCGCCCGGCAGCACGGCGAGCAGCACCAGGGCGCCCAGAGCGATGAACCCGAAGATGCCCCATTTCGCCTTGCGATTCATTGGACGCCCGCCTGGTGAGCCTTCCCCGGGGCGGGCGGATAGGTGAACAGGCGCACGCCGACGTAGACGGTGAACGAGGCGAGGAAAGCCAGAGCCGCGGTGGCGAAGTCGGGGCGCGCGAACACGCCGATGAGGATGAGGACGCCGAGCACGAGGGCGAAGCGCAGGACCATGGCGCCGAGGGCGACGCCCAGCGCCGCGCCGAAGGGCACGGCGGCTCCGCGTCGCCAGGCCAGCGCCTCGAGCGCCCAGTAGCCGAGGCAGAGGCCGGCGCCGAGGGCGGCCGCCCACACCGGCCGCCCCAGCAGCCCGGCGACCACGGCGCTGGCCACGGTCGTGGCGCTCAGAAGCAGCGGTGCGATGGCCCGCCTGGGCACGTGCCGGTCCCTCCCCGTAATCGTCATTTCGTCTCCAGATAGATAGCGTACAGCGCCAGGGCGAACCCGGCGAACACGCCGATCACCGTGAACAGCGGGAAGGTCTTGACGAGCCAGTCGACGCCGGCCCCGACGCCAAGGCCGGTGACGACGCCGCCCAGCAGCAGGAAGGCGACCGACTCGGCCGAGGTGGACGAGCCTTTTTTGTCGTCGTCCCGCTTGTCGTCTGGTGACTGCAAGGTCATACTCTACCTGCCGTTTCGGGGGCCTGCAACGCGGCCCTCATGCTCCGCCGGGGCCGGCGGCGGCCTTGCGTGCGCGCGCCGTGCGGGCGCCCCCCGGCCACTTTACGTCTTCCCGGCGCCGTCGGCGCCGTCGTCGGCGCCGGGGTTGTTGCCCACGCCCGCGGCCAGCGGATCGGGCAGCCCGGCGCGCCGCGAGCGGTAGCGGCTGAGCAGCTGCGCCATGTACACCGTGGCGACGGTGGCGGCGACGCCGAGCACGACCATCGAGAGAAGGTTGTTGCGCTGCACGGCGATGGCCAGGCCGCTGAGCAGCAGGCACCAGCCGTACAGCAGCAGGACGCTCTTGCGCTGCGAGAACCCGTGGACGAGCACGAGGTCGTGGTGCACGTGGTCCTGCCCCGGCGAGTAGAACGGCACGCCGCGGCGCCAGCGGCGCCAGACGATGAGGGACAGGTCGACGAACGGCACGCCGAGGACGAGCAGCGGCAGCACGAGGGCGATGGCCGCGGTGCCCTTCATCACGCTCTGCACGCTGAGGCAGGCGAGCACAAAGCCGAGCAGCATCGAGCCCGCGTCGCCCATGAAGATGCTGGCCGGGTGGAAGTTGAAGCGCAGGAAGGCGAACGTCGCGCCGGCGAGCACGGCGGCGATCACCCCCGGCGCCGGGAAGCGGGTGCTCAGCGAGATCACGCAGAAGGTGAGCGCGGAGATGCCGCAGACGCCCGCGGCCAGGCCGTCGAGGCCGTCGATGAAGTTCACCATGTTGATGATCATCGCCATCCAGAACGCCGTGACGAGGATCGAGACGATGGTCGGGAGGTGGTTGGCCGTGATGTCGGTGAACGGCACGCCGATGCGGTTGACGCGGATGTCGAAGTAGATGGCCACGCCGATGGCCAGCAGCTGGCCGATGAACTTGATGATCGGTTCGAGCTCGTAGAGGTCGTCGAACAGGCCCACGGCCACCACGATGGTGGCGCCGCCGATGATGCCCCACACGGGGCGGTCCACCTTGACCAGGATCATGACCGGGATCATCCAGCCCAGGTACATGCCGAGCCCGCCGAGCAGAGGCGTGGCCTGCACGTGCATGCGGCGGTCGTCGCTGGGCGTGTCGATGGCGCCGGTGCGTTGGGCCAGCCGCCCCATGAGCGGGGTGAGCACGTACACCATGACGGCGGCGATGAGAAACCCGAGCACCGCCGTGCGCACAGGGCTCTCCAGGAGGAGCGGTCCGTCTATGGCAGTGTCTCCTGGTGGACCGCGACGCCCGCCTCGGCGAGCATCGCCCGCGAGAGCTCGTCCGGATACCCCTCGAGGTAGTGGATCTCGCGGACTCCGCAGTTGATGAGCATCTTGGCGCAGAGGATGCACGGGTGCAGCGTCGTGTAGACCACGGCGTCCTCGATGGCCACGCCGTGTACGGCGGCCTGGATGATGGCGTTCTGCTCGGCGTGGATGGCGCGGCACAGCTCCTGGCGCTCGCCGGAGGGGATGCCGAGCTGCTCGCGCAGGCAGCCGACATCGAGACAGTGGGCCGTGTGTCGGGGGGCGCCGTTGTAGCCGGTGGCGAGGAGACGCTTGTCGCGCACCAGCACGGCGCCGACCTGACGGCGCAGACACGTGGAGCGCGTCGCCGCCTGCCGGGCGAGCTGCAAGAAGTACTCGTCCCAGCTCGGCCGTCGGCGCGGCGCGCCGGAGCTGCCGGCGGCGCTCTCGCTCACAGGAACTCGTACAGGGGGAAGCGTTCGAGGAGGTCGAGCACCTCGCGGTGGATCTCCGCCAGGGCGGCGTCGTTGCCGCGCGCCGCCAGCGCCCGCAGCACAAGCTCGCCGGTGTGCCGCATCTCGGGCTCCATGAACCCGCGGGTGGTGACCGCCGGCGAGCCGACGCGCAGACCGCTGGCGACGTTGAAGGAGCCCTCCTCGAACGGCACCACGTTGCGGTTGGCGGTGATGCCGACGCTGTCGAGCAGATCCTGGCACTGCAGCCCGTTGAGACCGGTGCTGCGCAGGTCGAGCAACGCCAGGTGCACGTCGGTGCCCCCCGACACGAGACGCACACCGCCGTCGGCGAGCGTCTCGGCGAGGACGGCGCAATTGGCGACGACCTGACGCTGCAGGCGGCGGAACGGCTCGCTCTGAGCGATCTTGAGGCAGGCCGCCTTGGCGGCGATGACGTGCATCAGCGGCCCGCCCTGCATGCCGGGGAAGACGGCCCGGTCGATGGCCCTGGCGTACTCCTGACGGCACATGATGAGGCCGGCGCGCGGGCCCGTGAGGGTCTTGTGCGTCGTGCTCGTGACGATGTCGCAGTAGGGCACCGGGTTGGGGTGCACCCCGGCCGCGATGAGGCCGGCGATGTGCGCGATGTCGGCGAGCAGCAGCGCGCCGCACTCGTCGGCGATGGCGCGGAACGCCGCCCAGTCGACGGTCCGGGGGTACGAGCTGTAGCCGCAGATGATGAGCTTGGGCCGGCGCGCGAGCGCAAGCTCTCTGACCTCATCGTAGTCGATGGTCTCGGTGTCGCGATGGACGTGGTACGGGACCACGTCGTAGGTGCGCCCGGAGTAGTTGCTGTCGAGGCCGTGGGTGAGGTGACCGCCGTGCGTGAGCTCCATGCCCATGAGCGTGTCGCCCGGGTCCAGCAGGGCGAACAGGGCGGCCAGGTTGGCCGAGGAGCCCGAGTGGGGCTGGACGTTGACGTGCTCGGCCCCGAAGACCGCCTTGCAGCGGTCGATGGCCAGCTGCTCGACGCGGTCGACGATCTCGCAGCCCCCGTAGAACCGCGCCCCGGGGAGGCCCTCGGCGTACTTGTTGGTGAGCACCGAGCCCGTGGCCTCGAGCACGGCGCGGCTGGCGAAGTTCTCGCTGGCGATGAGCTCGAGGGTCTCCTGCTGGCGCATGAGCTCCAGACGCAGGAGCTCGTTGAGCTCGGGGTCGAGGTGATAGAGCGGCTCGCGGCGCCACTCCCGACCGACCGGGCTCACGAGGATCCGCCCTCCTTGTCGATGAGCGCGACGCGCCGGCTGTGGCGGCCGCCCTCGAACGGGGTCGCCAGCCAGATCTCGGTGATCGCCCACGCTTCGTCTTCGCTCAGCAGGCGGCCGCCGAGGCACAGCACGTTGGCGTCGTTGTGCCGGCGCGCCATGTCGGCGAGATGGGGAGTAAGGCAGTCGGCGGCGCGCACTCCGCGGTGACGGTTGGCGGCCATGCACATGCCGAGGCCGGTGCCGCAGGCGAGCAGGCCGCGCTCGACCTCGCCGCTCGCCACCATCGCGGCGACCCTGTGCGCGAAGGTGGGGTAGTCCACGGACGTCTCGGCTGAATCGGCGCCCACGTCGATGACCTCGTGGCCCTGCGAACGCAGGCGCCGCACGAGGTCCTGCTTGACTGCACACCCGCCGTGGTCGGCGCCTGCGGCGATCTTCACGGTAGTCTCCTCTTCGCTCGAAGGTTGCTGCGCTCACGGCCGGGGGCCGCCGGCGCAGCGCCGCGGCCCCTCTTTCAAGCACTCGATTCTATCAGTCCTCGAGGGTCGGCTCCCCCCGCGGGACCGGCCGCACGGCGCCGTCGGCCGGCGCGTCGTCGCGGTGGTCGGCGGCGCCGCCGACGGCGACCGTGAGCCGGCTCGGGCGGCCGCCGGCGGACCGCCGGCGAACGGCGGCGTCCTCATGGGGCCGGCGGCGGCTCCCGCACACCGGCCAGTCTCGCGGCCACCTCGGCTTCGCCCCACGCGCCGGCGCGCAGCAGGCGCCAGCGGCCGGTCTCGGCGTAGCGGCTCAAGTCCACGACGCTCGAGGCGAGGCCGCTCAGCGGGCCGGCGTCGAGGGCCAGGTCGCAGCGCGCCAGGAGCGACGCGTCCACCTCGTCGAGAGACGCGGGTGCAGGTGCGCCGCTGGGGTTGGCGCTGGAGGCGAGCAGCGGCCGCCTCAGGCACGCGAGCACGCGCGCCGCCGGCGGCCACGCCGGCACGCGCACCCCGAGGGTGGGCACGGCCGGCCGGCCGCAGGCCTCGCCGGCCTCCCCCGGCGGCGGGAAGCCCCAGCCGGCCGGGTACGGCAGCAGCAGCGTCACGGGCCCGGGGAGCAGGCGCCGGCAGGCGCCGCGCAGCTCCGGCGGCGGCGCTACGCCGGCCTCCAGAGCCTCGAGGGTGGCGAACACCACCTGCAGCGGCTTGCCGGGGTCGCGACCCTTGGCCGCCACCAGGGCGCCGGCGACCGCGGGCGTGAGCGCCCCGCCGACGCCGTAGACAGTGTCGGTGGGAAAGCAGAGGAGGCGCGCGGCGCTGAGGCGGTCCTCAAGACCCGCCGCGTCGGCTGCGGCGAGCGCGGCGAGAGCGATCGTGACGGGCCTGGTCACGGCGTCCCCGCGCGCTCAGCCGGCGAACACGGCCAACGCGTCGGCGAGCGTGAAAGCATTCTCGTAGATCGCGCGCCCGACGATCACCCCGACGACGCCGGGCAGGTCGAGCTTCTTGAGGCGCCGCAGGTCGTCGAACTGCGCGATGCCGCCCGAGAGCACGAGCTCCAGCGCGGTGACCTCCGCGAGGTCGCGCAGGCCGCCGAGGTCCGGCCCGCCGAGCATGCCGTCGCGGGCCGTGTCCGTGTACACCACGCGCTTGACGCCGTGATCGGCGAGGATCCTGGAGAAGTGGATGGCGCTCATCTGCGAGCGCCGCTGCCAACCGTGCGTGGCCACCATGCCGTCGCTGCAGTCGAGGCCCACGACGAGGCGCTCGCCGAGCAGCCTCGCGGCGTCGTCGAGCAGGTCGAGCGCCGTCACCGCGGCCGTGCCCATCACCACCCAATGGACGCCGCTGTCCGCGACGAACGCAAGGTTGCCGGCGCCGCGGACGCCGCCGTACTGCACCGGGATGTCGAGGGCCTTGACGATGCGCTCCACGATGTCGACATTCACGAGCTCGCCGGTGCGCGCCGCGTCCAGGTCGACGACGTGGAGGGCCTCCGCGCCCTGGTCCTGCCAGTCCCGCGCCAAGGCGACCGGGTCGTCGCCGAACACGGCGGCGTCGTCGAAGTCGCCGCGCCGCAGGCGCACGGCCTTGCCGCCCTGGATGTCGATGGCCGGGAAGACGATCATGAGGCGCACACCTCCTGCCTGGCGCGGTCCACGAAGTCGGCCGGCGGACGCAGGCCCACGACGGAGCTCTTCTCGGGATGGAGCTGCACCGCCCATACACTACCGCGGGCGACGGCGGCGACCACCCTGCCGCCGTAGTCTGTACTGGCGGCGACGATGCCTGGGGCGCTCAGCGCTCCTCCACTGACGCCCGCAGGCGTTCGAGAAGCTCGACCAGGCGGGCGCCGCCGAGGGCGCGGGCGGCGCGCCCCGCGACGAGACGGGCGCTGCAGGCGGCGATCTCCTCGCGCACGCGCAGCCCGGCGGGATGGCCGCCGCCGGCGTCGTCGAGAGCCAGGCGGCTGCGCAGCTCGACGACGCCGTCGGCGAGGCCGAGGCCGGGCGCCAACGCAGCCGCGTCGAAGTCGATGATCTCGACCTGCCGCCCGCCGGCGGCGAAGTGGCGCCGCGTCACCCGCGGGTAGCGCGTGGCGACGCGCGGCCGGCCGCGGCGCAGGGCTGCGGCGTCCGGCTCCGGCGTCGCGTACACGAGGACGTCCCGGCAGACGCGCAGATCGAGGAGCTCGTGCACCTGCGGCGCGAGCTCCAGAAGCAGGTCCTTGCCGACGACCCCCGCGTCGAGCGCTCCGCGGACGCAGGCCTCGAGCACATCGGCGCCCAGGGCCAGCAGCCAGGTGACCTCGCCGGCGTCGACCAGCGCCGGGCCGGCCACGGTGCGCAGGGCGCCCGCCGGCAGTCCGGCCCGTTCGAGAAGGTCGAGCACCTGCGCGGGCGGCGGATCGCCTTCGCCGGCGAGGCCGAGCCTCATGCGATCCCCAGGGCGCGCAGTACGTCGCGCCAGCTACCGCTCACCTCGCCGCCGTCGGCGAGCTCGAGGATGTACGAGCCGCCGCTGCGCTGCAGGCGCGGGAGAGGCGGCGCCGGGGCGTCGCCGGGCAGCGCGGCGACCGCCCAGCCGGCGCGGCGCAGCTCCATGGCCCGCGCCGGCTCGTCGAGGCCGCCGGCGAAGGCGATGCAGGCCGGAGCGGCGGAGGGCGCGACGCCGGCCTTCTCGAGCGCCTCGTGCAGCCGGTCCAGGGCGATGGCGAAGCCCACCCCCGGGACGTCCCACTCGAAGCGCCGCAGCAGGCCGTCGTAGCGCCCGCCGGAGGCGATCGGCAGGCCGGCGCCCGGGGCGTAGGCCTCGAAGATGACGCCGCTGTAGTACGTGAGGTCCTGGTAGAGGCCGAAATCGAGAGTGACCGCATCCTCGAAGCCGGCGTCCCCGACGAGCTCCCCGACCTCCACAAGGCGCCGGATGGCGGCGTCCATGGCGGCGTTGCTGGCCATCTTGCGCACCTGGCTGAGCCCATCGCGGGTACCGCTGAGCTGCAGGGTGCGCCACAGCACCTTGAGCGCGTTCTGGTCCACGCCGGCGTTGCCGGCGATGCTCTCGAGCAGCGGGTAGTCGCGGTCGGCCAGCGCCTCGAGGAACTTCTCGCGGTCGTCGTCGAGGCCCAGGGAGTCGACCAGCGCCGTGTAGAAGGCGACCGTCCCCAGAGCCACCCGGAAGCCGCGCAGGCCGAGCGCGGCGAGGCAGTCGCAGAGCAGGATCACGCTCTCGGCGTCGGCGGCCGCCGAAGGCAAGCCGAGGAGCTCGGCGCCCGCCTGCACGAACTCCCCGTCCTGGCTGCGCTGCGGCGCCCAGGGGCGGATGGAGGGCGCCACGTAGAAGAAGCGCAGAGGGAGCGGCCTGTCGTGAAAACGGGCGGCCGCCAGGCGCGCCACCGGCGCCGTCATGTCGGTGCGCGCCATGAGCTCGTGACCCTGCTGGTCGCGCAGCCTGTACCCGGCCGCCAGGGTGTCGTCCTCCACCGCCTCGAACGTCTCGGCGTATTCGAGCCACGGGGTGCGCACCTCGCCGTAGCCGTAGGCCTCGAAGCGGCGGCAGAGCGCCGTCTCGATGGCCCGCAGCTGGCCCGACTCGGGGGGGAGCACGTCGCGCATGCCTTCGGGGATCATGGCTGCCTTTCTCGCGGATCCGCGCCGCCGGCCTCAGCCGACGCCGACACAGCTCTCGCCGAGCAGCGCCTTGAGCTCCGCGTACAAGCCCGCCACGGGCTCGACGCGCAGGCCGTCGCCGACGCGCAGCCTGGCGCGCTCGTCGCCGCCCACCATCTGCAGCACCACCGGCACCCGGCCGGGGAAGTCGCCGAGGATGCGCTTGAGATCGTCGAGCACGGTGGGCCGCACCCGGCGGGCGTCGATGGTGACCGTGAGCGGGCGGTACTCGCTGACGCCGCTGAACGGGACGACCTCGATGGCGATCAACGTGGTCTCGCCCTCGGACTTGCGCTCCACGCGCCCCTTGACCTTGACGATGCCGTCTTCGACGAGCAGGTCCCGATACTGCTCGTAGGTGGCCGGCCAGGCGCGGCACTCCACGCCGCCGTCGATGTCCTCGAGGCGGAACGCCAGCCACACGCCGCCGTTCTTGCTGACCTTCTTCTGCGCGTTGGCGACGATGCCGCCGGTCCACAGCGTGCCGCCGTCGATGGCGTCGTCGAGCCCGCCCACGGGCGCCTCGACCTCGTCGCGCAGCTGCTCGCTCAGATCCCTCAGTGGGTGCGAGGAGACGTAGAGGCCCAAGGCCTCCTTCTCCTGCCTGAGCAGCGTGGCCTGGTCGAACTCGCGCCGAGGCGCCTGCGGCTCGTGAGCACTTCCTTCCACGGCGCCGACCATGTCGAACAGGCCGCCCTGGCCCTGGGCCGCGTCCTTGCGGCGGCGCTCGCCGTCGGCGATCGCCATGGGCAACGCCTCGAGCATGCCGCGCCGCGGATCGCCGGAGCCGTCGAAAGCGCCGCTGCGAATGAGCGCTTCGAGGACGCGCTTGTTGGCCATCTGCGCATCGACGCGGGCGCAGAAATCGAAGATGGAGGTGAAGGGGCCGGAGGCGCGCGCCGCGACGATCGCCTCGATGGCGCCGCGCCCCACGCCCTTGACGGCGTTGAGCCCGAAGCGGATCTGGCCCTCGACGACGGTGAAGCCCACGTCGCTCTCGTTGACGTCCGGCGGCAGCACCTCGATGCCGAGCTCGTGGCACTGGTTCACGTAGAACGGCACTTTGTCCTTGGTGCTCATGACGCTGCTGATGAGCGCCGCCATGTACTCCACGGGGTAGTTGGCCTTGAGCCAGGCGGTGCGGTAGCTGATGAGCGCGTAGCAGGCGGCGTGGCTCTTGTTGAACGAGTAGTCGCCGGTGGCCTCGAAGCTGGCCCACAGCTTGTGGGCCACGGCCGGCGGCACGCCGCTCGCCCCGAGGCCCTGCATCAGAGGCTCCTTGAGCGTGGCCATCAGCCGCCGATCCTTCTTGCTGATGGCCTTGCGCAGATCGTCGGCCTGCGCCGGCGTGAACCCGCCCACGCGCCGCGCGATGGCCATGTACTGCTCCTGGTAGATGGTCACGCCGTGGGTGGGCTCCAGGATGGGGCGCAGGGCCTCGTGGTCGTAGACCACCGCGGCCGGGTCTTTTTTGTTGCGCGCGTAGGTGGCGATGTACTGCATCGGCCCCGGCCGATAGAGGGCGACGATCGCGATGAGGTCCTCGAACTGCGTGGGCCGCACGTCGCGCAGCGCCTCGCGCATGCCCGGGCTCTCGAACTGGAACACGCCCGTGGAGTCGCCGCGGGCCAGCATCCTGTACGTCTTCTCGTCGTCGAGCGGCAGTCGGTCGATCTCGATGCACGCGTCGTCCGTCTTCTGGATGATGGCGAGCGCGTCCTCGATCACGTCCAGGTTGCGCAGCCCGAGGAAGTCCATCTTGAGGAGGCCGAGCTTGGCGACGTCGTTCATGTCGAACTGCGTGACGAGCTCGGCGTCGCCCTTCTTCTGCAGCGGCAGGTACTCGGTGAGCGGCTGGTCGCTGATCACCACCGCGGCGGCGTGGATGGAGTCGTTGCGGATGAGGCCCTCGAGGCTCATGGCCAGGTCGACGACCTCCTTGACCTCGGGGTCGGCATCGTAGGCGACCTTGAGCTCGCCGCCGGGCAGGAGCGCCTGGCTGAAGGTCGCCGGCGGCGCCTGCTCGGGGATCATCCTGGCGATCCTGTCGCCGACCGCGTAGGCCTTGCCCATCACGCGGGCGGCGTCGCGCACGGCCGCGCGCGCGGCCATGGTGCCGAAGGTGATGATCTGCGCCACGTGGTCGCGGCCGTACTTGTCGGCGACGTAGTCGATGACCTTCCCGCGGCCGGCCACGCTGAAATCCATGTCGATGTCGGGCATGCTCTTGCGCCCCGGATTGAGGAAGCGCTCGAAGAGCAGGTCGTACTTGAGCGGGTCGATGTCGGTGATGCCCAGGGAGTAGCTGACGATGGAGCCCGCTGCCGAGCCGCGGCCGGGGCCGACGCCGATGCCGCTGTCCTTGGCGAACTTGACGTAGTCCCAGACGATGAGAAAGTAGGCGTCGAAGCCCATCTCGCCGATGACGCCGAGCTCGAACTCGAGGCGCTCGCGCGCCTCGGCGGACGGCTCGGCGCCGTAGCGACGTACGATGCCGTGCTCACAGAGCTCGCGCAGATAGGAACCCTCAGTCTTACCCTCAGGTACAGGGTAAGACGGCAGCAGATAGGCGCCGAAGTCGAGGCTCACGTCGCAGCGCGCGGCGATCTCCACAGTGGCCGCGCAGGCGCCCGGGTAGTCCTTGAAGCGCTCCTCCATCTCCTCGCCGGACTTGAAGTAGAACTCGTCGCTGCCGTACTTCATGCGATGCTCGTCGGCGAGGTTGCTCTGCGTCTGGATGCAGAGCAGCGCGTCGTGGGCGTACGCGTCCTCGTGGCACAGGTAGTGCACGTCGTTGGTGGCCACGGTGCGCAGGCCGGCCTTCTCGGCGAGCAGAGCGAGCTTGGGGAGCAGCTCGCGCTGCTCGGGCAGGCCGGCGTCCTGCAGCTCGACGTAGACGTTCTCGGGGCCGAGCAGATCGGCCAGGCGGCGGACCTCGGCAAGGGCGGCCTCGTCGTTGCCGTCCTTGAGCAGCAGGGCGGCGCGCCCGCTCATGCAGCCGGTGAGCGCGATGAGCCCTTCGTGGTGCTCGGTGAGCAGCTCCCAGTCGGCGCGCGGCTTGTAGTAGTACCCCTCCAGATAGGCGCGCGTGCTGAGCTTGACGAGGTTCTTGTAGCCGGTCTGGTCGCGGGCCAGCAGCGTGAGGTGCGCGTTCTTCTCCTTGACCCCGGCGCGCGAGCGACGGTCGGTGGCGACGTAGAGCTCGAGGCCGATGATGGGCTTGATACCCTCGTCGTGGGCGGCGCGGTAGAACTTGACGACGCCGCCCAGGGTGCCGTGGTCGGTGAGCGCCACGGCCGGCATGCCCAGCTCCCTGGCCCTCTGGACGAGGCTCTTCACACGGCAGGCGCCGTCGAGCAGCGAGTACTCGCTGTGAACGTGCAGATGGACGAAATCGGCGGTCATCTAGGCTACCGATTCTAGCACGGCGGGGCGCCGCGGCCGTGCCCTATTCGAGGTCGCTCGCCAGCACCTCGACGACCTCCGCGACCACCCGGATGTCCGCCTCGTCGTCAGCGGCGACGACGATCGGCTCGTAGTCTGCATTCAGAGGGCTCAGGGTGACACTGACATGCCGCCAGGCGCCATCCGCCTCGCCGACCTTCTCGCTGTCGTAGCGCTTGACCGTGTATCGCTGCCCCGTCTCGGGGTCGACGGCGTCGCGTAGCTGGACCAGCACGATCCGGCCCTGCCGGGATCCAGCGACCGGCGCCTGGAAGAGGCAGAACGCGCCGTCGGGGATCTTGGGCTCCATCGAATGCCCCACGACCTTGGCCACGAACATCCCCGGGCGCAGCCGTCGGCCGACGCCCGGCTCGACCCACTCCCACTCGTCGTCGCAGACGTGCTGGGGATCGCCGAAGGCGCCGGCTGCCGCCTCAAGCGGTACGAGCGGCACGCACGTCCGGTAGCGCTCCTCGGGCAGCGGCGTGACGACGCGCAGCGCCCGCGTGGCGACGGCCACGATGACGCCGGCCGCCCGCTCGAACCAACCGGGGTCGTCCCGCACGGCGTCGCGGAGCGCCTTCTCGTCGAGATAGCCCGCAAGGCGCCTGAAATGGCGAGTCATCGCGCCCACATCGTCGAGGTCGCTGGCCGCGATCTCGAGCACCTCGTAGCCATTGTTGCGTAGCCAGTCGCGGATGCGGCGGTCCTTCTCGGCAGTCGCCGGGTTGCCGTGCAGGTGGCAACTGAGCCCATCGAGGTAGATGCAGACTCCCTCGTCAGCGTCATGGTGCGACGCACGGTAGACGACGTCCGGTGTAGTTGTGCCGATCGCCCGGTCCAGCCTGATCTGCTCGCCGCGCACGCCCTCCTCGAAACCTGCCGCCCGCAGCAGCTCGCGCAGATGCCGCTCCGCCGCGTTCACGGGCTGGGAGCCGTCGCCCGGCTCCTTCGAAGGCTGCCGGGCGGGGATGTCGTGGCCGGCGTCGAGGTGGTCGCCCCACGCGGCGAAGCGCTCCGCAGCCTCGCCGCGGCGCAGGTACCTGTGGTAGAAGCCGTTGCGGAACGTCTGCAGGCAGTCGATGCAGGCGCCGTCACACGCAGCGGGGCACTCCTCCACGATCGCACGCGCTGCGGCAGTGACCTCAGCGAACCGGCAAAGCATCTGATCGAGCAGCCCGGAACCGCCCGGCATGGGGTCCCACAGCAGCCCGTCCACCTCATCGCGGTCGACATGCCCAATCACCAGGATCTGGAGGTCGTCGAGGTGCATGTCGAGCACCTGGACGGCACCCATGCGCAGCGCCTCCAGCACGCTGTAGGCGGTGGTGTGGTCGGCGCAGGCGCGCAATACCAGCGCGTCGGCGACCACGTCGGCGTAGAAGCCGACCGGTATGATCGCCCGCCCGCAGCGGCCGAGATGTGACTCCGCAAACTGGGCGAACTGTGCCTGCGACGACAGCGGTGAGACGCTCTGGCCACACACCGTGCACACCGGGTAGCCGAGCATCGGCTGCGCCTGGGCGAGCGCCGAAGAGGCGCCGACGTTCACAAGACGCAGGTGGTCCCCGCGAAGATGGTGCACGACCTGCTCGCCCCAGCGGTACGCCCGCCCGCCGCTGTGCTGGTCTCGCTCCAGTCCGTGCACGGCCACGCCGAGCTGGAAGCGCAGCACCTCGTCATCGGAAATGTGCGACGTGTGTGTGAGATCGACGTCGCATACGGCGATTGCTTGCACCGCCGTGGAGCCGAGCGCCGAGCTGACCGCCAGCGGGTCGGTCTCTTTGACGGCCTGCCGTTCGATCGACACCTCGAAGACCGGCATCTCGGCGCGCCGCTCGTCGACATCGCGATGAAAGCGGCGTGCGACGAAGCGATTGCCGTTGGCGTAGATCAAATTGCCAGGCACGTACTCGCGCAGCGCGACGCTGGGCGGGCGCGGAAGCACGAAGTCCATGGCGCCCGCCTGCCAGAAGGGGATCTCGGCGCGGCCGAGGATCGAACCGACCTCGAGCCCGTAGCCGGGGACGAAGCCCTCGGCGGCCAGGACGCCGAACGTGTTGACGTCGTCGTAGCCCTCAGCCTCGCGCCGCGTGCGGCGATCCGTGCCCTTGAGCCGCCCGATGAGCCGGTCGCAGCGGCGGAACAGCATGTCGTCCTCACGGTCGAGGACGCCCTGCTCTTCGCGCAGGGCGTTGAGCCGCTTGATCTGGTCCATCGCCCAGGCCAGGCGGCGGCGCAGACGGGCGACGACGGCGTCGAGATCGTCGCCCATCCCGCTCACATGCGCGCGCAGCGCATCGCTTGAGACAACTGCCGCGTCACTGACCGGCCATCCCTGACGGAAGGCGCTCTCCACGGCGGCGACCAGATCCTCGTGGTTGTCCGCGATGAGCGCCCGCAGCGGCGACAGATCGAACGGAGCAGTCCGCAGTCTGCCGCCCTCGAAGAGGTACGCCGAGACCTGGTTCGGCAGGCAGTCGTGGAGCACGCCGGCGATGCGCTCCCGTTCGGCCGGCGTGCGCCCGTCGTCACGCGCATACTGGTGAAGGCGCGTCACCACGGCGGCGTGGACGTGTTTGCCCACCATGATCCGGTTGCTCAAGTTGAACGCCGGCGGGTCGACCCTCCCCGCGAGCAGTTTCACGGGCTCGGCGAAGTAGGCACGATCGTGAGGCACAGGCCGGCAATAGGTGAGATCGACGGCCATACGGTGACGCCGGCCGGCGCGCCCCACACGCTGCCAATAGTTGGCGGGCAGCGGCGGCACGTTGCGGAGCAGCACGGCATCGAGCTGCCCGATGTCGACGCCCAGCTCCAGGGTCGGCGTGCAGACGAGCGCATTCACCGCCTCCGACTCGCCCTTGAACAGGTTCTCGAGGCGCTCGCGCTCCTCAGTCGGCACCATCGCCGTGTGCTCCGCGGGCCGCAACATCGAGTAGCCCTGATCGAGAAGCTGCAGGTCGTAGTTGTCGGCATCCTCAGGCACGAACTCGAGCTCGCCGTCGCAGCGCCACGAGGTGCAGCGCCCGAGCGGCGCACGCCGCCCGAATCGCCGGCGGCAGCTGCGGCACTGCCAGACGCCGTGGTTCGCCTGCAGGCGCAGCCGATCCGCATCGACCTGGAAGAGCTCGCTCACGTTGGGCAGCGGCCTGCCCTTCGACCCCTTCAGGCGCACGGGCACCAGCAGCTTGCACTCGACGAGCAGAGCGAAGAGCCCCTGCAGGAACTCCTCCATGTGCTCGGCGTCCACACCCCACTTGCGCGCGATCTGGCGGATGGTCGTGTCTCCGCGATCGCTCAGCCACTGCGTGACGTAGACTGCGCGCTCGGAAGGAGCCCGTCGCAGCTTGGTGCCACTGGGTGCCCCAAACTGAGGCAGATAGCCCTGCTGGATCTCGAGATCGCCGTCCTGCCAGTACCTGCCGAAGATCCCGCGTTCGCGATCGTGGAGCACGCGCTTGCGGCGCAGGTAGTCGAGCACGCTGGCAACCCCGTCGCGCAGATCCTCGGGTGGCATGCCCAGCACGTGGGCGTTGTCCTGGATCCAGACCAGCGCTGTCTCGAGCCCGTCGTAGTCGACTTTCATGCGGCCCCACGGCTCGAGACCGATGGACTGGCGCGACGAGAGCGTCACTTCGCGCAGCGCCTGGATGCGCAGGAACTTGCGGCGTTCCTGCTGGTGCTTTCCACCGCCGCCCTCCTTGCGCACCACCTGCCAGACCTCGGGGACGAGCGCCCGCGAGAGCGACTCGTCGTCGTCCAGCAGCCCGTCCACATACATGCTCACGTCGCCGACCGATACGGGCCCGGCCCTGAGGCCGTCCGCCATCAGCGCGCGGAGGCGGAAGCGGCGCGCGTGATCCTGCATCCAGCCGGCCTGGAAGGCGGCGTCCTGACGGTTGTCGCAGAAGACCAGCAAGCGAGGGCGCTCGGAGTGATGGACCATGTCCTGGGCGAGCACGTGCACGTCGGCGACGTTGGTGGCGCGCACAGGGCGCGCCGGCTCACGGTAGATGCCGCCCAGGCGCCGCCCGGTGGAGCCGCACGAGAGGCAGCTCGTGAGCTTCCCCGGATTCACCCGGTTCTGGCGGACGGCGTGAAGCTTCACCGTCTGCCCGGCCACGCCGCAGTGCAGGCAGCGCCCAGTCTCCTCGTGGTGCGCAGCGCCACAGTGCCGGCAGAGGTGGACGGGTGCGAGGCGATCATGCCGGTCGAGGTCTTCGTTGTCGGCGCCGCCGACGATGCGGTCGACCAGTACGGTTCGGATACCGCTTTGCGCCTCGCTGAGTGGCTCCCAGAACACGGAGTCACCGACGGCCTCGCCGCCGCCCAGCGCGCGGCCGGTGAAGTCGAAATCCTTGAGCGACGCGACGTAGTAGTGCTGGCCACACGTCGTGCAGGTGAGCACGCTCAGATGCGCATAGCGACCCTCGCCCGTCGCCTGCATCTCGTCCTCAGCGGCGAGCCACAACTTGGCGCCGCCATTGCCGTCCGCCTCCGTGCGGGCCTCCGCCCCTGCCTCAGGGAACGTGACCACGGCGCCGCTGATGCCACGCACGAACGCATGCACGACCGGCCGCAGAAGTGGGCGCCCGTCGTCGCGGGCCGCTGCACCGAGCGTGAGCCACGCGAGGACCTCGGACTCGGTGACCTCGCGACCCACGTGGGCGAGCAACACGTCGGGCAGATCGCCCAGCGCTCGTGGCTCTGCGAGCAGCTCGCTGAGCCGGTAGACGACCTCGTTGCGGGCCAGCTCGGAGTGCAGCCCCTCGGCCCAGCCGCCGGTGGGGAGCTGACGTCCAGAGAGCGCCTGGTACACACCGCCGATGCGGACGGTGATCTCGTCTTCGTCTGCCTCGACGGCCCGCACGCAGGCCTCGAGCAGTGCCGCCGGGTCGCCTGACGGCGCCGGCGGCGTGACCCGCTCCGTGCTCCACACGTCGCGCTCGTAGGCCTCGCCTACGGTCACGACCTCACCCGCCTCGACGCCGAAGAACCGCGAGGCAAAGGCGCGCGCCGCGTCGGGCTGGTCGCGATCGACGATCGTCGCTGAGGTGGCGACGCACACGGTGTCTCGCGCGCCGCGCCCGCAGAACGACCGCAGACGGCGGATGAGGCACGCCGTTTCGGCGCCCTGCGCGCCCGTGAACGTATGCGCCTCGTCAAAGACCAGGTAGTCCAGGCGCGCAGCGGCGAACAGCTCCGCGTCCCGCTGCCGCGTGAGCAGAAGCTCGAGCTGCTTGACGTTGGTGAGCAGGATGCGCGGCTGACCGCCTGGCGTGCGCATCGCTTCGCGCGAGCAGACTTCCTCGGCCGGGTGCACGGTATCGCCGCCGCGCTCGCCGCGCACCGTCGCCAGCTTGGCCTCGTAGTCCGCTCGGGACGCACCCGCCGGCAGCCTGATGCCGGTGACCTCGTTGTCGCGCTCGGGCGTCTTACCCACGTACATACCGAAGGTGATGCCGGTGCCGGCGAGCAGCGCGCGCAGGCGCATGAACTGGTCTTCGGCCAGGGCGTTCATGGGGTAGACGATCACGGCGCATATGCCTGCGGCCGCGCCGTCATCGCGCAGCTCCAGGCACGTGCTGATCACCGGATAGAGAAAGCACTCAGTCTTGCCCGAGCCGGTGCCCGTGGAGACCAGCGTGGTGTGCCCGCTGCGGATGGCGCGAATCGCCTCTTCCTGGTGCCCGTACAGGTGGGTGATCTCGGCGGGGATGCGCCGGCGCATGTGCGGGTGTACGAGACCTTCGGCCACCAGCGCGTCCACAGAGGCGCCCTCGCGAAACGGCCGCGACAGACTCACGTAGGGGCCCTTCAGGAGCGGCGAGCGCCGCGTGGCATCGAGCGAGAGCAACTCGCGCATCTGGGCACGCAGACCGTCGTCGGCGAACGCGTAGGCGGTGAGCTGGTAGCGCAGAAAGCTGTGGAGGACGTTCTCGGTGAAGACGATGGGGTTCAGCGCCATCTCAGTCCTCCATGAGCTGCGGTTCGCCGATCGCCTCGGGCTCTCCGCTCCCCGCACCAATGTGTTGCCGGAACTCCTCCCAGCGCCGCTGCGCGACCTCGTCGGGAACGACGAGATTCCAGCCGCGGACGAGACGACCCGCAGTGCGGGTCGAATCGAGGTAGCGCGGCTGTCGCGGAGCGTGCCGCCGCAGCTCTGCGAGCTGCTCGCTGTCGATCAGCAACTCATCGCGATGCTGCTCAAGGAAGTAGCCGACCCGCGCGACGGTGATCGCCGATCCCAGGCGCAGCGCGTACTCGGTGACGGCGTCGATGTCCAGGTACTCGACCATCTCCAGAGAGCGCCACACCTCCTCCCATCCGCCGCATCGCTGCGGGGAGTGAAGCACGTCGACCATGCTTCGCTCCAGGCTCGTCACGTACAGCCGCCCGCCACCGTGCGTCACTGCCTCCAACCCACCGCCCTTGTCCGGCAGCCCGCGAAGCGGCGCCGGCGTCTGTACCGGCAGATACTCGTCACCGCGGAAGGCGAAGGGGCGTCGCCGATCGTCGGTGAGGTAGTCGAAGCGGCGCCAGACCGAGTAAGACTTGCCGCAGAACTGCAGCGCGGCGTGGTAGGCGACCACAGCGTCATCCGCGAGTCGGCTCGTCACCAGGAACGGGTCGACCGGGGACTGCCCTGGGTCGACGCCACGAAGCACGGTCGCGTACAGGCCGCGCCGCACGCGCACGATGCGCCCGCGGACGATGTGCCTGGCCAGCAGGTTCTTGGCGGTGCTGGTACTGCGACCGGCGCCGGAGCGTGCGGCCAGAAACTCCTGCATCGTGAACACCGGATGCGTCTCGAAGAAGTCCTCTGAGCGCACGGCACTTGTCCCTTCACGCAGTCAGCACTACCGAGAGTAGTGCTTACTGCACACGAGAGCAAGAGA
>Ga0247842_10000305_pt1 | contig 107029 bp, 96 predicted proteins | sample LaCruzMarch2015__3_FD_192411 | JGI IMG/M metagenome (GOLD analysis project Ga0247842, IMG submission 192411) | Freshwater microbial communities from meromictic Lake La Cruz, Castile-La Mancha, Spain - LaCruzMarch2015_19m | ecosystem: Environmental > Aquatic > Freshwater > Lake | place: Spain... | reverse complement strand
CGCCCGGTCGCTGCGGGAGGCGCCGCAGTAGCCACAGAACTGCATGTCCTGGTCGTTGGGCTTGAGGCAGGCGGCGCAGGCCCAGCCTGCGCCGGTCGCCGCCGCGGCCGGCGCCGCAGTGGAGGGCGGGCGGGCAGGTTGCCCCAAAGCGCGCAGCGCTGGCGCCGGCCCCGGCTCTGGAGGCTCCTGGGCCGGCGCGCCGCCCTGCCCCTTGCCCAGCGCCTGCGCGAGGCTTGCGACCGCCCAACCCGCGGCCTCAGGGTTCATGGCCGTCCGATCCTGCAGGCGCGCGCAGAGGCGCGCGATCAGAGCATCGATGGGCAGGCCGTCTGGCGCAGACAGCAGGTCAGCCACCACGCCTTCACGCACTGCCGAGACGAGACAGTGGATCTCGGCGTGCTTGCCCGGCGCCATGTCGCGCAGATGCGCCTCTAGCCTGTCCGGATCCTTGAGGAGGCTCAGGCCGAACTCGTCGCGCAGCTTCATCAGCGTCTGGCGTACTGTGTCGTCCATGCTCAGACAATACACCGGTGCGGTTGTCGGGCAGGCACTGCCTGGGTCGCTGTCACTGTGCCGGCTCCTCTCCGCTCAACCTGGTCCGCCTGCTCAATCGTCGCCGTCGCGCGCGGCGAGAATGGCGCCGCCCTCGCCTACCGCGAAGCCGTGAGTCGCGTCCTTCGAGGCGACGCCGCGGAGCCACTCGCTGCTCCACGAGCCCTGCTTGCTCCAAGTGGCGCCGCCGTTGGTGGTGGCGAGGATGATGCCGTCGAAGCCCACCACCCGGCCGCGAGTCGCGTCGCTGAAGGCCACGGCATAGAGGTGCGCGCCGGTCCCCGACTTCTGCGCGATCCAGGTATCTCCGCCGTCCGTGGTGGCGAGGACGGCGCCGCCGGAGCCCACAGCCCAGCCGTGAGTGGCGTCGCTGAAGGCGACGCCGGTGAGAAACGCGCCGGTCCGCGAGCTCTGCGCCTTCCAGGTCGCGCCGCCGTTCGTGGTAGCGAGGATGGCGCCGCCGGAGCCGACCGCCCAGCCGTGAGTGGCGTCGCTGAAGGCGACCCCGTACAGAGATGCGCTGGTCCCCGAGCTCTGCGCCTTCCAGGTCGCGCCGCCGTCCGTGGTGGCGAGGATGGCGCCGCCGGAGCCCACCGCCCAGCCGTGGATGGCGTCGCTGAAGGCGACGGCGCGGAGTCGCGTACCGCGCGACGTGGAGAAGTACACCGGGATCCACGCTGCCTGGTCGCCCGCGCCGGGCAGAGGCGGCTCGGTCGGTCGCGCCGCCGCGGCCTGCGCTGCAGCCGCCGGCGGGCCGGCAACCTGGAGCGGGGCAGTCAGCGCAGACGCCGCGTCCGCCTCTGGAGGTTCGTGAGGCGCCGCGCGGGTCTGCAGCTTGCCTATCGCCAGCGCAAGGCTTTGCACCGCCCAGTGCGCGGCTTCTCGGTCCATGCCCACTCGTCCGCGAAGGCCCTCGGCAAGCCGTGGGACCACGGCGTCGATGGGCAGGGCGCCTGAAGCGCTCAGCAGATCGGCCACCACGCCTTCGCGCACCGCCGAGACGAGGCAGTGGATCTCGGCGTGCTTGCCCGGCGCCAGGTCGCGCAGATGGGCCTCGAGCCTGTCCGGATCTTTGAGCAGGCTCAGGCCGAACTCGTCGCGCAGCTTCATCAGCGTCTGGCAGACGGAGTCATCCACGGCGTGGCCCCTCACCATCATGCGGTCGTCGGTCAGATACTGCCTGGGTCGCTGTCACCGCGCCGGTTCCTCTCTGCCCTACCCGGGGCCGCCTGCTCAATCGCCGCTCTTGCTGGTGGTAAGGATGGCGCCGCCCCAGCCGACCGCCAGGCCGTGGACCGCGTCGCCGAACGCGACTCCCCAGATTCGCTCGCCGATTCCCGAGTCGCGCTTGCTCCATGTGGCGCCGCCGTCTGTGCTCGCAAGGATCGTGCCGGCGTCGCCCACCGCCCAGCCGTGAGCTGCGTCGCTGAAGGCGATGGCTTGGAGGTGCGCGCCGGTCCCCGATCTCCGCTGGGTCCAGGTGGCGCCGCCGTCCGTGGTACCGACGATCATGCCGTGGTTGCCCACGGCCAACCCGTGGTTGACGTCGCTGAAGGCGACGCCCGAGAGCCACTCGTCGGTCCCCGAGCTCTGCTTGGTCCAGGTGGCGCCGCCGTCCGTGGTGGCGAGGATCGTGCCACGCTGGCCCACCGCCCAGCCGTGGGTGGCGTTAGCGAAGGTGACGTCGAGGAGCCACTCTTCGGACCCCGATCTCTGCGCGCGCCAGGCGGCGCCGCCGTCCGTGGTGGCGAGGATGTGGCCTCCAGAGCCCACAACCCAGCCGTGGATGGTGTCGCTGAACGCGACGGCCTCGAGCCACGCGCCGCTCCCCGATCTCTGCGCGCGCCAGGTGGCGCCGCCATCCCTGGTGGCAAGGATGATGCCCTTCTCGCCCACCGCCCAGCCGTGAGTGGCGTCGCCGAAGGCGGTGGCAAAGAGGTGAGCGCCGGTCCCCGAGCGCTGCCTGCTCCAGGCGGCGCCGCCATCCCTGGTGGCAAGGATGATGCCCTTCTCGCCGGCCGCCCAGCCGTGAGTGGCGTCGCCGAAGGCGACCGCGCGGAGTCGTGCACCGCTCAGCATGGATGAGTGCACCGGAATCCACGCTGCCTGGGTGTCGATGCCGGGCACGGGCGACTCGGGCGCTCGCTTGGTCGCGCCCGGAATCGACGTAGCGTCGGGTTCTCCTGTCGTCGACGCTGGTTGCGCGGGTCGAGGGCGCGGTTCCGCCTCCCTCGGCGGTGCGGCGTGCGCCGCATCTGCCCGCGACCAGGCAGCTTGCGCGGGGTGAGCCACCGTTGGCGCGGCGTCCGGCGCTGGAGGCTCTTGAGTCGCTGCGCGGAGCTGCGGCTTGCCCAGCGCCTGCGCGAGACTCTCGACTGCCCATTGGGCGGCATCCGGGTGCATCGCCGTGCGCTCTTGCAGTCGGGCGCACAGGCGTGCGATCACGGCATCGATGGGCAGGGCGGCGGAGGCGGCCTGCAGATCGGTCACCACGCCTTCGCGCACCGCTGAGACAAGGCAGTGAATCTCGGCATGCTTGCCCGGCGCCAGGTCGCGCAGATGGGCCTCGAGCCTGTCTGGGTCCTTGAGCAGGCTGAGGCCGTACTCGTCGCGGAGATCGATCAGCGTGCGGCGCACTGAGTCATCCACGTCGTGGCCCCTCACCATCATGCGGTTGCTGTATTGACGCTGCCTGGGTCGCTGTCACCATGCCGGTTCCTCTCAGCACTATACGCTGCGTCTGCTCAGGGGCCGCCATGCGGGGTGGCGAGGATGGCGCCGCCCCAGCCGACCGCCCAGCCGTGGTTCGCGTCGCTGGAAGCAATGCCCCAGAGCCTCGCGTTGCCCCCCGAGCTCTCCTGGCTCCACGTGGCGCCGCCGTCCATGGTGGCAAGGATGGTGCCCGCGAAGCCCACCACCCAGCCGGAGGTGGCATTGGCGAAGGCGACGGCCCGGAGGTTCTCGTTGCTCCCCGAACTCCGCGCGCTCCACGTGGCGCCGCCGTCCATGGTGGCAAGGATGGTGCCCCCGTCGCCCACCGCCCAGCCGTGGTTGACATCGCCGAAGGCGACGCCGCGGAGGTGATTGTGGATCCCCCTGCTCTGCACCCCCCAGGTGGCGCCGCCGTCCTTGGTGGCGAGGATGGCTCCACGGTAGCCCACCGCCCAGCCGTGGTTGACATCGCCGAAGGCGACGCCGCGGAGGTGATCGTAGGTCCCCGAAATCTGCACCCTCCAGTTGACCCCGCCGTCCGTGGTGGCGAGGATGGTGCCGTAGTCGCCGACCGCCCAGCCGTGGGTGGTGTCGGGGAAGGCGACAGCATTGAGCCGGGAGATGCTCTCCGAGTCCTGTTTGCTCCAAGTGGCGCCGCCGTCCTTGGTGGCAAGGATGACTCCGCGGTGGCCCACCGCCCAGCCGTGGACGGCGTCAGGGAAGTCGATGGCATGGAGTTGCGCCCGGCTCCCTGAGCTCTGCTTGCCCCAGGTGGCGCCGCCGTCCGCCGTGGCGACGATGACGCCCCTCTCGCCGACCGCCCAGCCGTGGGTCGTATCACAGAAGGCGACGGCGTCGAGCCCCACGCTGCTGCCCGATCTCAGCGCCCTCCAGGCTGTGGGGAGCGAGGCGGGGAGGCGCGCGTCCAATGCCTGGAAGGCTACCTGGGCGTCACTTCCGGGCGGAGGCGTGGTCACCTGCGCCGCCGCGACCGGAGTCGGCGTGGCGACAGGTTCTCTGGTCGCCGGCGTAGACGGCGTCGGCTGGGGCCGTGGCTCTGTCGCGCTCCGGGGCCAGACATGCGCGTCAGCCGCCGGCAACCGGGCCGGCTGCACCGGAGAGGTCGCCGCTGGCGCCGCGCCAACCTCTGCAGGCTCGTGAGCCGCCGCGCCGATCTGCAGCTTGCCCAGCGCCTGCGCGAGACCCTCGACCGCCCACCTCGCGGCTTCTGGGTCCATGGCCGTCCGTTCGCGCAGGCGGTCGCAAAGACGCGCGATCACCGCGTCCATGGGCAGAGCGTCCGAGGTGCTGAGGAGATCGGTGACCACGCCCTCCCGCACGGCCGCCATCAGGCAGTGGATCTCGGCATGCCTGCCCGGAACCAGGTCACGCAGGTGGGCCTCGAGCTTGTCCGCATCCTTGAGAAGGCTCAGGCCGAACCCCTCGCGCAGTTCGATCAGAGTCTGGCGTACGGAGTCATCCACGGCGTTCCTCTCGGGCGCACGGGTGGGCGTTGTCCAGTGGGGCATCATCGTATCTGTGGCCAATCATCGCGTCACCAGCAGAACGACGACGGCGATGGCGGTGAGTATGATCGCGGCTGCGAGTTGCCAAGGTGCTGTGTGCCAGAATCGCCGCAGGCGGGACCAGACGCTCTCCTGTGCGGTTGTTGAGGCGGGACCGGCCTGCGTTGGCTGCCGGCTTGCATCGGCCGCGCGCCCCGGATACAGCATTGCGAGCAGTTCTTTGACAATGGCGGAGAAATCCGCCAGTGGAGGGAAGATGGGCGGCGACCCTGGACCCGTTGGCTTGGCCTGCCGTTGCGCGCCCTGCTTCGTCTGAGGTCCCGCAGCGCCTTCACCTGGGCGAGCCGAGTGACCGGCAGCGCCGGCCGGCTGGCCAGCTGTGCTCCTCGCGCCTCTTCGCGGTGCGGATGTCGCCGCGCCCAAGTAGCGCAGCCCGAGTGCCAACGCCAGGCTCCGCACTGCCCAGCGCGCGGCCTCCGGGTTCATGGCCGTCCGTTGCTGCAGGCGCGCGGAGAGGCGCGGGATCAGCGCATCGATGGGCACGGCGCCCGAGGCGCTCAGCAGATCGGTCACGACGCCTTCGCGGACCGCCGCGACGAGGCAGTGGATCTCGGCATGCTTGCCCGGCGCCAGGTCGCACAGATGGGACTCGAGCCTGTCCGGGTCCTTGAGCAGGCTCACGCCGCGTTCTCGGCGCAGCTCGATCGGCGTTTGCCGCACGGCATCATCCACGGCATCGTCCTTCACACGGGAGCGGTTGTGGCGAAGACATAGCTTGGCTCGCCGTCACGGCGCCGGTTCCCCTGCGCACTATCCGGTCCGCCTGCTCATGCGCCGCAGTTCTTGGTGGCGAGGATGGTGCCGGCGTTGCCCACAGTTGTGCCGTGATTGAGGCTGGAGAAGGCGACAGCATAGAGGTGCTTGGTAGTCCCTGATCGCTGTGGGCGCCAGATGCCGCCGCTGTCGGTGGTCGCGAGGATGAGGCCACCGCCGCCCACCGCCCGTACGTGACTTGCGTCGCTTGAAGCGACGCCGAGCAACCACGCCCCGCTCCCCGATCTCTGCGCGCTCCAAGCGGCGCCGCCGTTCTTGGTAGCGAGAATGGTGCCCCTCTCGCCCACCGCCCAGCCGAAGGCGGCATCGCTGAAGGCGACGCAGAAGAGCCACGCGTTTGTTCCGGACCCCTGCTTCCTCCAGCTGCCGCTGCCATCCCTGGTCGAGAGGATGGTGCCGCCCTCGCCTACCGCCCAGCCGTGGGCGGCGTCGCTGAAGGCGACGCCATACAGAGCCCTGCCGCTCCCCGATGCCTGCGCGCTCCAAGTGCCACCGCCGTCCGCGGTGGCGAGGATGGTGCCGAAGTCGCCCACCGCCCAGCCGTGAGTCGAATCGCAGAAGGCGACGCCGAAGAGGTGCGCGCTGGTCCCCGATTCTTGCTCTTTCCATCTGACGCCACCATCCGTGGTGGCCAGGATGGTGCCGCTCTCGCCTACCGCCCAGCCGTGACTGGCGTCGCTGAAGGCGACGGCCGTGAGGAACGCGCCGTTCCCCGATCTCTGCGCCCTCCAGTTGGCGCCGCGGTCCGTGGTGGCCAGGATGGTGCCCTTCTCGCCCACCGCCCAGCCGTGAGTGGCGTCAGGGAAGGCGACGGCGTCGAGCCACGCGCTGCTGCCCGAGTTCTGGCCGCTCCAGGTTGTGGGTAGCCAGACGGAAGGATGCAGACCTCGCATGCTGGAGACAGCATGGCCGCCCATGCTCGGCGGAGATGACCCAGTCGGGCGCGTCGCTACAAGGGGGATCGGCGCAGCGACGGGTTCTCTGCGCGCCGGCGCCGGCTGCGGCGATCGAAGGCGCGGTTCCGGCTCCCTCGGCGGCGCGACTTGCGCTGCAGTCGCCGGCGAGCGGACAGCGTGGGCGCGAGGAGTCTTCGTCGGCGCCGCCTCCGCCATGGGCGGCTGGTCGCACGCCGCGAGCGCCTGCAGCTTGCCCAGCGCCTGCGCGAGACTGTCGACCGCCCACCGCGCGGCCTCTGGGTCCATGGCCGTCCGCTGGTGCAGGCGATCGCAGAGACGCGCGATCACGACATCGATGGGCAGGGCGTCTGAGGCGCTCAGCAGATCGGCGACCACGCCCTCTCGCACCGCCGAGACGATGCAGTGGATCTCGGCATGCCTGCCCGGCGCCATGTCGCGCAGATGGGCCTCAAGCTTCTCCGGGTCTTTGAGCAGGCTCCGGCCGAACTCCTCGCGCAACTCGATCAGCGTTTGGCGCACGGAGTCATCCACGGCTTGGGACTTTACGCCGATACGGTTGCCGTGCGGGCACTGTTTGGGTCGCCGTCACCATGCCGGTTCATCTCCCCACCATACGGTTCGCCTGCTCATGCGCCGCCGTTCGTGGTAGCGAGGATGTGGCCATCGTTGCCCGCTGCCCAGCCATGAGCGGCGTCGGCGAACGCGACGCCCCAGAGCGCCGCGGTGCTTCCCGAATCCTGCTGGCTCCATGTGCCGCCGCCATCCGTGGTGGCGAGGATGACGCCGCCGCCGACCGCCCAGCCATGGGTCGCATCGCTGAAGGTGACGCTCTTGAGATGCGTTGTGGTCCCCGAGCTCTGCGCCCTCCAGGTGCCGCCGCCATCCGTGGTCGAGAGGATGACGCCGCCGTTGCCCACCGCCCAGCCGTGAATGGCGTCGCTGAAGGCGACCCCGAGGAGCCATGCGCCGCTCCCCGGTCTCTGCGCGCTCCAGGTGCCGCCGCCACCCGCGGTGGCGAGGATGATGGCCGAGAATGCTTTCCGGTCCCAGCCTACCGCCCAGCCGTGGGCCGCGTCGCTGAAGGCGACGCTGGAGAGGTGCGCGCCGCTCCTCCCCGATCTCTGCGCGATCCAGGTGGAGCCGCCGTTCGTGGTGGCGAGGATGGTACCGAAGTCACCCACCGCCCAGCCTCGAGTCGCATCGCAGAAGGCGACGCCGAAAAGGTCAGCGCTGCTCCCCGATCTCTGCGCCCTCCAGGTGACGCCGCCATCCGTGGTGGTCAGGATGGTGCCGCTCTCGCCTACCGCCCAGCCGTGACTGGCGTCGCTGAAGGCGACGGACGTGAGGAACGCGCTGCTCCCCGATCTCTGCGCCCTCCAGCTGGCGCCGCCGTCCGTGGTGGCGAGGACGGTGCCTTTCTCGCCCACCGCCCAGCCGTGAGTGGCGTCAGGGAAGGCGACGGCGTCGAGCCACGCGCTGCTGCCCGAGCTCTGTGCGCTCCAGGCTGCTGGGATCCAGACCGACGGTTGCGCACCGCCCCGCTGGGTGACCGCGAGGCCGCCCACGCCGGGCACAGGTGGCGTGGTCGCTTGCGCGGACGCGGCCGGAGTCGCTGCAGTGACAGGTCCTCTGGGCGCCGGCGCCGGCTGCGCCGGTCGTAGGCGCGGTCCTGCCTCCCTCGGCGGTGCGACGTGCGATGCAGCCGCCGGCGAGCGGGCGGCTTGCGCGCGGGAAGTCATTGCTGGTGCCGCGTCTGCCCTGGGCGGCTCGTCGCGCGCCGCGCGCGCCTGCAGCTTGCCCAGCGCCAGCGCCAGGCTCTCGACTGCCCAGCCCGCGGCGACGGGGTCCATGGCCGTCCGTTCGCGCAGGCGGTCGCAGAGGCGGGCGATCAGCACGTCCATGGGCAGGGCGTCAGAGGCGGCCAGCAGATCGGCGACCACGCCCTCTCGCACCGCCGAGACGATGCAATGGATCTCGGCGTGCCTGCCCGGCGCCATGTCGCGCAGATAGGCCTCGAGCCTGTCCGGATCCTTGAGCAAGCTGAGGCCGCAATCGTTGCGCAGTTCGGTGAGGGTTTGGCGCACGGCGTCATCCATGGTGGCTCCGTAGTGACGCGAGCGAGCGCCTCACGTGCTGATCCTGTTGTACTCAGCGAGAGAGAGGCCAAGCGCGAGGACCAGCCGCCCTGAGGGTGATAGCGCGAGGGCAAGCTCGGCGTCCGCCTCTTGCGAGACGAAGCGATTCAAGTCTGTTCGACGGAAGGTGCCCTGCCAGAGTGGCCCCCGGTCGCCCAGGCCGTCGTAGATGCCCATCTGCAGATCCTGCGCGCCGCAGGGTATCAGGCTGAGGAGCGGAGCGGAGCCGGAGCCGTGTTCGAGCGCCCACCTACCGACGAACTCGGAGCGCGGCGTGGCTGTGTACGAGGACGGCAGCGAGCGACTGGTTGTAGGCGAGTGCGTGTCGGTGGCGGCAGCGCGGAATCCAGACAGCGCATCCGATGACAATGGATTCGGATTCCGCTGCTCCGTCATGGCACGCGCCCGTGTGTGCGGGATTCCATGCTGCTCGGGCGACTTTGCCGGCGCGCTCGCTTGCTGCTGGGCTGCATCGGTGACCTGCAGACCCAGAGCTTGCGCCAGGCTTTGGGCTGCCCAGAGTGCCGCTTCGCGATCCATCGCCAGGCGCTCGTGGAGGCGATCCGCGAGTCGCGCGATCACGGCACCGACAGGCAAGCCGTCGGCAGCCGCCTGCAGGTCGGTCAGCGCTCCCTCGCGCACGGCCGAGGCGATGCAATGGATCTCGGCGTGCCTCCCCGGCGCCATGTCGCGAAGATAGGCCTCGAGCAGCGTTGGATCGCGGAGCAACTCGATGCCGTGTTCGGCACTGCACTCCAGCAGCGCTCGTCGAACGATGTCATCCATCGGCGGCCCTGCGTTGTGGAGCGGAGACCACGAGGCTATTCCCTACCGTATTCGGCAGAGAACGGCTTGGCCAAGCACAGCCGTGACGGCGCCGATAGGTACAAGACCGACTTGAAGAACGTTGAGGCTTCTATGTACCTCCTCGAGTCGGCCCGAGGGAAGAAGTAGAGGCACTCGGTCGCCGCGGCATCGCTGGCGTGAGCGTACATTGACACCCTGAGGCCCCCACCCTCCCACGGTTCAACGACAAGCAGCCCATACTCTGACTGCTGTCCCCCCGTCAGCGTCCATCTGCCGAGGTACTCCGATCTGTGCGCATCGGCTGGCAAGGGGGGTTGGCCTGAGGGTGCTGACTCCTGGCGCTGGGGCACCCGCTCTCGCGAGGCGGGCTCATGCACTGCGAGTGCGCGATTCGGTCCGGAAGTCGGCGATTCCGCTTGCTCGCTTGCGGCCGCGAGGGCGGCGGCGAGCATCGGCGCCGCGGCTCGCGGGCGCACCGCGATCAGCCAGCTCATGGCCGCCCAGTCGGCGACGGAGCGCGTCATCCCATAGGAGCCCCCCAGCTTCGCGGAGAGTGCGGCGACCACACCGGGCAACTGCTCGGCCGTGGCTCGCTCAAGGCTTCGCGCCGCCCCTGCTTTGCCCGCCGCCAGCAGGCTGTGGATCTCGCCAGCCGCCCCGGGGCAAAGGTCGCCGAGCATCGCCTCGACGCGGGGGAGATTCACGAGAACGCCCACGCCCTCCCGGTCGACGATGTCGCAGAGCGCCTGGCGCGCGCGGTCGTCCATGGGGTTGCCTGTGCCCATGCCCCGTTCTCTCAGCCGAAGGCGTACAGAACGCCGTCGTCGCAGCCCACATAGAGGGCGCCTTCGCCCAGCGTCGGCGTCGAGTAGATGGGCCCCTTGCAGTCAGCCGTGGAGGCAATCCGACCGGTGTCCTTGTCAAGCCGGTAGATCCCGCCTTCCAAGCCGGCGACGTAGAGGTTGTCTCCCGCCGCGACAGGAGCGGCGAGGATGCCTTCGTCGAGGGCCTCGTGCCAGAGAAGGACGCCGATGCGCGCATCCAGCGCGAACAGGTCGCCCTCTTCGCCGGCGAGGACGAGCGTGTCCGCCGCCAGCAGCGGACAGGTCATGACCGGCTTGTCGGTGGAGAACCGCCATGATACCCGCCCGGACGCGCAGAGGATGCCCACAGCATTGCCTTCGTAGTCACACACGAACACCAGCCCGTCGCCGATCACCGGCGAGGACCAGGCGGCCGCGTCCAGATCCACACGCCAGCGCTCCCTGCCCGTCAACGCGTCGAGGGCGAGCAGACAGTACGAATCGTCGTCGGCTCCCACATAGAGTGTACCGGCATCAAGCGCAGTCTCGCCCGTGACTGTCTTGTCGTCCGACCTCCAGCGCACGGAGCCGGTCGCAGCATCGACCGCGCAAAGCCAGCCGTCATCATGGCTGGCGTACACGAGCCCGTTGGCAATCGCGAACCCGTCACAAATGGGGCGTCCATCTCCAGCCGCCAACGGCCGCGGCCGTTGGCGCTGTCGACAGCGTAGATCCCACCGTCGTCGCTACCGAAGAAGACCATGCCGTCAGCCACGGCTGGGTCGGAGAGGACCGGACCTCCGGTGACGATGTGCCATCGCTGCGCGCCGGTCGCGGCGTCAAGGCAGTAGAGCCCGCCGTCACCGCTGCCGAAGAAGAGACTCCCGTCGGAGACGACCGGCGACGAGCGCACCTGGCCTTCGGTGGCGAACCTCCAGAGGCGGCGTGACAGGGTGGGCGGATGGGCGAGGTCGAAGGTACCGGTGCGCCGCGGGCCACCACGGAACATGGCGGGGGCGGGCTTCGGCGCGGAGGCCGGCGCGGAGTCGGCAGCGGGCGCGGGCCTGACGGCTGCGAGGCCGAGGGCGGCCGCCCAGGCGGCCACGGTCCATGCGGCCGCCTCGTCCCCCATGCCGAGGCGTTGCACGAGGCGCTCGGTGAGGCGCGCCTGCGTCGCCGCGGTGAACCCGCCCTGCTTCTCGGCGGTCCGTAGGTCGGCCACCACGCCCTCGCGCACGGCCATCGTCAGGCAGTGGATCTCGGCGTTGCAGCCGGGGCACATGTCGCGCAGAAAGGCATCGACGCGGTCGGCCTCTCCGGTGATGGCCCCTCCGTGCTGTGAGAGGAGCGTCGTGAGCTGCTCCGCTACGCGGTCATCCATGCCGGTCTCCCACGGCGCGCCTTCACTCTGGAGGGACAGGTGGCCGCGGTGGCTTGCCGGGCTGCGGAGCGCTGCCGGGAGCACCCGGCTTGGCCGGCCGAGCGCCGATCGCTCCGGCGTAGGCGCCTACGAAAGCCAGCACGACGATAGTCAGCACGATGATGCCCATGCCGCTCATCGCTATCCTCCTCGTGTCTCCACGCGGGCACAGCCGCGGCAATGTGACAAGTGACGCATGTTACCCCACCTTTGTGAGTGAGATTGCGGTGAACACGCTTAGCCACAACAGGGCGCCTGCGACGCCCGCCGCCAGCAGACCCAACAACGCACCCATCAATCGAGTCTCGCAGTGCAGCCGCCATGCCGTCAGGGCCACCGCAACGAGCCAGACCGGGATGGTGAGAATGAAGAAAATGAAGAAGCCGGACTCATGCGCGAGGAACACCGAGACCGGGAAAGCCGCAACGAGCGGCCACGCGCGCACCCAGCGGCGCCGCGCAGCCCTCGGTCGGGACGCGGCAGCGGCGTCTGAAGATGTGGACCTGGGCGCGACCACCGGGGTAACGGGAGCGAGTTCAGGAGTGTATGCAGGCTGCTGCCCGGATGCCCCTGCCTGTTGTGCGGTTGCCGGTAGCACTCCCGTGCCCGAGGCAGGGTCAGACGACGGGCCGCCGGCACCGCTACCAGCGTCGCCGGTCGGCGTCGTTGCCTCTCCCGACCGCATTCGCTGCGGCATCAGGCCGAGTGCCTGCGCCCAGCTCTCGACCGCCCACTGCGCAGCATCTGGGCGCATGGCGAGCTGATCGGCGAGGTCGTTCCCAAGCCGCATCACTCGCGCGGCGACCGGCGCAGCGGGGTCGCCGTTCCGGAGCCGCTCGACGATGCCCTCATCCAAGGCCGCCACCAGGCATCTGACCTCCGTCTTGTGCCCAGGGGCGAGGTCTCGCAGGTAGGCCTCTACGCGCGCATGGTCGTTCACGAAGCCCGGTGGCTGCGTCGCGACGAGGTCGATCAGAACGGCGCGGGCGTCATCGTTCATCAGCCGGGGCGCCTTCGGTCGGCATCAGCCGCGCACGGTGCCGCTCATGCTGCCGAAATCGACGGCGCGGCCGGGCACCAGCGGGAACAGGCGGCCCGGCTCGACCCTGCGCTCGTCGCCGTCTTTCTTCGTGGTCGTCCACGTGGTCTGGGAGAGGTTGCGCAGGCCGAGCTTCCTCGCATCGCCGGGGTGGGCCTCGACCTCCGCGAGTGGCCGTGTGAACTCGAAACGGGCGGTCTTCTCGATGTGGTGGCCGAAGAGCTGGCGTCCGGGGGCAAGCACGACCAGTGAGCGGCGCGTGACGAGGTGCAGCGGCCGGGGGATGGGCCGTGAGCAGCGCCAGCAAGGCCTCAGCGGCTTGCCGTCTTCGCGTTCGACCGATACTTGGAACGAGTTCTCGGCGTCGCAGAAGAAGCAGGGGATGAGAGACTCGCGAAAGCGTGCCAATGCGGTCATCCATTCGCCCTCCTGCACGCGGCCGCCGTGGCCGTTGGCGATGCCGTCCGTGAAGGCGCGCATGAACAGGTCGTGGATGTAGGCGGGGTAGAGCGGCCACCACTCGAGCACGTTGGTGCCCGATTCCCCCTGCGGGTCGCTTTCGCGCGTCAGGGGGCGGTTGCTGCGGTCGTCGGGGTCGAGCACGAAGAGGGGCTGGTCGGCCAGGAGCCGCTGCAGGTCGGACTCGTCGGGGAACTCGACCTCCATGATGCGGCGGCCGATCAGCGGGTGGGCCACGTGCAGGATGTAGAAGAGCAGCACCGAGAGAGAGTAGAGGTCGGTGTCGCGGCTGTGGTGCGTCTCGCCGCGCACCAGCTCCGGGGCCATGAAGTACGGCGTGCCGAGCACGCCCCCCGGCTGGCCGTCGCGGTCGATGTTGTCGTTGTCGCAGACGCGCACCTCGCCGCGCAGCGGATCGAAGAAGCAGTTGTCGTAGGAGATGTCGCGGTAGGAGAACCCGTGGCCGTGGAGCTCGCGGAAGCTCCAGGCGAGCTCGAGCGCCACCGTGGAGAGCACGCCGAGGCTGGGCTTGACGACCCGGCTGAAGTGGTCGCGCAGCGGCCGGAAGCGCTCTTCGCGCCACGGCATGACGTAGCCGAACGAGGGCACACCCTCCGCGCCCACGGTCTCCACCGGCCACAGAAAGCGGTCGGTGGGAGGGCCGGTGCCGATGAGGCGCTGCAGGCGGCCGTACAGGCTCGGGTCGGTGGCGAGATACTCGGGGAGGAACCACTTGATGGCCATCTGGCGGCCGTTCATGGTGGCCTGGTAGACCTGCCCCTGGCCGCCGCCGCCGGCGTACTGCCCGACGGTCAGCTGCAGCTGGCCTGTGTGCGTCGCGACCGTCTGGCCCTGAGCGAGCAGTGTGTTGGTGCGCAGCGATGTCATGGGGCACCCTCCGGAGCGCGATACAGCACGGCCACAGTCGTGTCGTCGCCGCTGTACGTGCGCGCCTTGGCGACCGACTGGTCGAGGGTGGCGCGCATCTTGGCCTCGCCGCCGCTGCGCAGCACCTCGGCGAGCGCCTCGACGGTGTTGAGGAACGAGGCTTTGTCCTCGAAAGCTCCGGAGTAGCCGTCGCTGGCGAGCAGCACGAGCGCCGTCTGATGCCGGCTCTGCTCCTGGACGGAGGCGCGCCAGGCGCGCAGCGGGTCGTCGTGGCAGAGCGAGCTCGTCACGTTGCTGAACGCATGCGCCTCGTCCTCCAGGGGCTGGCCCACGAGGCCCTCACCGGAGACTGTGACGATGTCGCCGTCGCCGACCTGACAGTAGACGATGCAGTCGGCGGTCACGGTCACCCCTGCGAGCGTCGCGCCGTAGGCGCGGATCGGGTTGAGCGTCAGGCTTCTGGCCCGCGCGTCGCCGCCATCGCCCGCCTTCAAGGACGCCCGCTCCCCGCTCGTGAACGGGCGTTCGGTCAGGTCATCGGCGACCAGGTCGCGCCAGCGCCCGATGACGCGCTGCGGCTGGACGTCGCTGGCCCACTCTCGCACGGCGTCCGCGTTCGCGGATGGCTCGGACGACATGAACAGAAGACTGGTCTCGAGAGCGGCCTGCACGGCGAACAACGAACCGCGCTCGCTGCGGAAGTGGGCGCTGTCACCGTGGCCGTCCGAGACTGCCACCAGCCGCACCTCGGCGCTTCCCGGTGGGACCGCCAGGGCGCCGACGGCGTCCTGGTTGGTCAGCCCGCTCTTCTGGTGGCTGGGGCCGAGCACGGAGACCGAGTGAAGACGCCAGGTCGTCGCCACGCTTACGGCGCCGGCTTTCATCAGTCGACGTCCTCCTCCCAGTCGGTGCGCGTAGCGTCGTCCATGACCACCGTGGACTGCGTGCGAGCCTCCTCTGGTACCGCAAACGGCACGGCGCTCTGCGTGCCCGTGTACGTCATGAGGCGGATGTAGTTCTCGATGTCGTCGGGGCGGCTGGCTTCGAGCACGCCGAACTCCGAGTTGCCGACGAACTGCGCGAGCACCTCGCGGTTGGCCTTGTCGCCGACGGCGAGCGCCAGGCGGATGGCCTTGGCCCCGATCGTCGTGCTCATCAGCTTCGCGAGGCCTTTGTCGAAGTCGTCGGTGGGAGCGCCGTCCGACACCAACGCCAGGACGGGGCGATACATGCGGCGCACGTGCTTGTGGATCTCTTCGAGGCGGTCGGCGACCTTGCTGAGAGCCTCGCCCATCGCCGTCGGACCCTGAGCGCTGATGTCGACCCACTGGAAGGACCGCACCGGGGTGGGCTGCGCGATGTGCCACTGCGCCGAGTCCGAGAAGGTGATGGCCTGGACGAACACATCGACCTTGGGATCCTGGTCCGCCTCCTGCAGGATGGGGATGCTCTCGTGCATGGCGTGGTTGAGGATCTGGATCTTGCCGTCCTCGCCCATCGAGCCCGAACGGTCGAGGAGCCAGATGAAGTGCAGCGGCTTGGCCGCCATGCGTTCGCCGAGATCGACGCCGTCAGTAGTCATGATCGCCCCCATGCTGTCTTTGCGGAGTCCGAGGCCGCGCCCGCTGTGCCTCATCTCTATCGGCCGGTAGACCCGAGAAGTTGAAATCCGTCGTTGCCCGTGACTCGCGGCTGGTCCTCGTGAGTATACTATCCAAGCTGTACGGCCTGACCGGCTTGACCCAGGAGGTGGCGTCATCCAGCGCTGCGCAGCTTGCGGTCTCTTGAACGACGCTCGCCGCCAGACCTGCCTGGCTTGCGGCGCGCCTCTTGCCCAGTCGGAGCAGTTCGGCGATGCGGCGGCTGAAGGCGCGGGCGCGCCGCGCGGCGGGCCTGACGCGGACACCCCCGCTCCCCGAAGCGCGCTGCCCGAAGATGCCGCGACCAGAATCGCTCCGGCTGGAGTGGCACGTGAGCTCGAACCACCGCGGCAGCCTCCTTACCTTCTCGTCTCGCCGCGGCCTGCGAACAGGTCCCTGCTGACGCGGCAGCTGATCATCGCGGGGGTGCTCATTGCCGTTGCGATCGTGGCGATCATGGCGGCCGTAGTCGTGACTCAAAAGCCTCCGACGCGGCATGTCGCAGAACCTGGCGAGGGGAACTCACGCAGCCCATCTCCGTCGCCATCCATTCCGACAAGCAGCGGGGATTCCTGGATTGCGCAGAGTTCGCAGAGCAGCGAGTGGCTCTGCGGCGTCGCCTTCATTGACGCCACCCACGGCTGGGCGGTGGGCGAGAAGGGCACCATCCTTGCCACCACGGACGGCGGCGCCACCTGGAGCAAGCAGAGCTCGGCGAGCAGCGCGTGGCTCAACGGCGTCGCCTTCAGCAACGCCACCCACGGCTGGGCGGTGGGCGGAGACGAGAACACAGGGGCGGGCGTCATTCTTGCTACCAGCAACGGCGGCAAGACCTGGAACGCGCAGAACTCGGAGAGCACATCGCGCCTCAACGGCGTCGCCTTCAGCGACGCCACCCACGGCTGGGCGGTGGGCTCCGGAGGCGCCATCCGCGCCACCACGAACGGTGGCGTCACCTGGACCCAGGAAGAATCGGGGAGCGGCGCGAAGCTGACTGCCGTCGCCTTTGGCGACGCCACCCACGGCTGGGCGGTGGGTGAAGACGAGGACACAGGGGCGGGCGTCATTCTTGCTACCAGCAACGGCGGCAAGACCTGGAGCGCGCAGAGCGCGGAGACCACATCCTTACTCAGCGGCGTCGCCTTCAGAGACGCCACGCACGGCTGGGCGGTGGGCGAGGGCGGCACCATTTTCGCCACCCCGGACGTTGGTGCCACCGAGATCAAGCAGCGCTCAGGAAGGAGCGTTTGGCCCAACGCTGTTGCCTTCAGCCGAGCCGCTCACGGCTGGGCTGTGGGCTGGGACCGGGACAACAAAGCGGGCGTCATCCTTGCCACCAGCAACGGTGGCGGAACCTGGAGCGCCCAGAGCTCGGTGACCACCGCGGCCCTCAATGCTGTCGCCTTCAGCGACGCCGTTCACGGCTGGGCGGTGGGCTCCGGAGGCGCCATCCTCGCCACCAGGAACGGCGGCGATTGAGCAGGCGGAGCGGATATGGCGGAAAGTGACTGGTGCGGGCACAGCGAGCCGGGCAGCATGTGCCCGACTGCCTTCCCCGTGTGGAAGCCGATTCAATGCATGACTCTGCACGCCAGACGCTGATTGAACTGCGCGAAGAGTTCGGCCTGAGCCTGCGCAATGACGCTCACAGGCTCCAAGCCCATCTGCGCGACATGACGCCGGGCAGGCACGCGGGAATCCACTTGCCGGGGAGGGCGAGGTAGCGCTGCCGCAGGGTCTGCATGCGGACCGGCGGGGCTCTGCGCGGCCAGTGGCGCGTCGGGCCGCCGCCGCAGCGCCTCTGCCAAGCGTCTGAGCAGGAATCAAGTTCCGCCCCCGCCATGCCGACTCTTGTAGGGTTGTATGTGCGGGCCGTATCTGAGGGGGCGCCATGCCGAGTTGTCCGTCTTGCTCTCGAGAGGTCGCGGAGAGCGCTGCGTTCTGTGGCTACTGCGGGGCGGCGATCGGCGGTCCCGCTCCCGGCGTCCGAGAGCCGTTCGCGGGCGCGCAGCCCGCGCCGAGCTACTGGATCTGCCCGCAGTGCAGCGCCGAGAACACCGCCGATTCCCAGTTCTGCCGCGCTTGCGGCGCCGCGCAGGCAGACCCGGCGGCGGCCACCGTGGTCACGCCGCCGCCATTTACCAGCGCCCCTCGCTGGCGCTGCGCGACCTGCAACGAGCTCAACGATCAGGGCGCGCAGTTCTGCTACTACTGCGGCGTGCCCGCGGGGGCGGCTTCAGCCGCCGGCGCCGCCGCGGCGTCATCCCCTCGCTCGTACGCGCCGGGTGGGTCCACCGGCGGCCAGGGGTTTCCACCGGCGGCGGGCCCACCGCCCCCCGCGACTCGCTCCTGGGGCGGCTTGCTAGTGCTCGCGGCGGCTCTGATTGCCGTGGCGGCCGTCGGCGCAGCCGTGGCGTTCGTGTTGCTCAATGGCGGGGGTGGCGTCGGCCCGACGCCGACTCCGGTCCCGACTGTGGTGATCACCGAGACAGCGGACCCAATTCCCCCCGACGGGGGCGTTACGACAGCGCCCGCGCCCGACATTTCAGCCGAGATGGAAGCGTTTCTCCAGGAGGTGGAGCCTCTGATCCAGTTGTCGGGAGAGGGAATGGCCGAGCTGGCGCAGGCCACCGCGCCCAGCAACCCGGGCCCTGACGCGCCACACGCTATCCAGTACGTGATTGACAATCGCACGGAGGTGCGTCAGCGGCTCGGCACCCTCACGGTGCCCGACGACTACCAGGCGCGCTCCTGTCGCAGCGCCTTCAAGAAAGCCATGACCTACGCGCTGGACGCGGACTACCACTATCTTGACTGGGCCTATGGGCAGGGTGACAAAGGCGCCGCTGGGCCGGACAACCTTGCCGCCGTTGACTGGAAGAGGCAGTTCGTGGACATCTATAACAGCCTTGCCGACCAGTACGGCAACGGCATACGCCACAATTGGCGTCCGACCGACATCTGAAGCCCGTAGCGACCAGGAGACCCCCTGTGCAGGACAATGATCGTCGCGAGCGCCGGGAATCCGTGCGCAGACATGTGAGGCGGCAACGACTCATCGGCTTGGTCGTCGCAGCGGGCTGCGTGGGCTTCTTGCTGTTCTACTTCCTCGCCATCCCCGCCTTGCGAGGGAACCACGAGAAGAAAGCCTCACCCGGTGTCGCCGCCGCGTCGCCCTCGCCCGCCGCGGCGGGCGGCGGATCGTCGCCGTCGTCGACCGCGTCGACCGCGTCGACCGCGTCGACTGCGGCGGCGGCGAGCCCCACGCCGTCGCCGCGCGCCAGCGAGACGGGCGCCCCCGAGGCTGCCGCCCCTCCGCGGCCCCACATCGTCCAGAAGCCCATCGCCTTCGGCGCCGAGCGGCGCAAGCAGATGGCGGCGTACTCGCTGAAGCGCTACGGCGACTCGAGCATCGTGCTCGCGCCCAAGGTCATCGTCCTGCACTACACCGCCGGCGGCAACTGGGAGGGCGCCTGGTCGCTGTTCGACTCCAACACGCCCAACGCCAGCGGCATCCCCAACGATCTGCCGGGGACCTCGGCGCACTTCATCATCGACAAGGACGGCACGATCTACCAGCTGCTGCCGCTGGACCTGCGTGGGCGCCATACCATCGGCCTCAACGACGTCGCCATCGGCATCGAGCTCGTCGAGGAGGGCAGCGGCGGCAGCTCCGCCGCCGTGCGCAACATCTTTCATCGCAAGGCGCAGATCGACGCCGCCCTCGCCTTGGTGCGCTGGCTGCAGTACCGCTTCGACATCCCCAACAAGGACGTGATCGGGCACGGCACGGCCAACGACTCGCGCTACTTCACGGACCTTGAGGGCTTCAAGAACGACCACAGCGACTGGGGCGCCGCGGACGTGCGCCTCTTCCAGAAGCGTCTCCGCGAGCTCGCTGCGGCGAGCAGTGCGCCGGAGCCCGCGAAGGAGACGCCCGGCCCGTCGCCCAGCGGCGGCGCGTCGGAGGCGTCTCCGGGCGCCGCGCCGACGGAGTCGGCGGCGCCGGCGGCGGCGGCGACCGCCTCTCCCGCGGCCGCCGCCGGTGGGCAGGACCTCGCGTCGCCGGACCAGCCGCTCCGCGCCGGCTTCTTCACGCCATGGCGGGCGGCCGGCGCGGCGCTGCTGCTCGTGGCGCTCGGTTTGCTCGGGATCCTGCTCGCGCGGCTCAATCGACCGCGGCGAGCGTGAGAGATGGCGCCGAGGGGCCGACAACGACAGCGCGAGAGCGGCGCGGCGCTCGCGCCGTGCCCGCGCTGCGGGGCCCTGGCGCCGCCCTCGGCGCCGCCCGTCACGGCGCCGCCCCTGGCGCCGGCGTCGCGCCGCGGCGGCCCGGAGGTCGCGCGGCGGCGGCCCGGAGGTCGCGCGGCGCCGAGCGTGGCGGGGGTGAAGGGTCGCCGCGTGCCGAAATCGCGTGCCCTGAGCTCTGCGTTCGACACACGATTCGCCAAGAGGACCGATGCGCCATCGACTCCACGCTCCGATCATGAGCGCGATCGTCGTTCTGCTGGTTCTGCCGCCAGTCGCGCAGGCTGGCGGCTCGTGGGGCGTCAGGAACAAGTCCGGAAGCCGAGCCGGGACCATCGTGAGGACGTACATCTACCACTGGCATCTGTTGAGCTCAGGCGGAAGGAAGGCCGGTGAGGTGAACGCCCAGGACGAGGACTGGATCGTCGCGAAGTTCGGCATGCGGGGTCCGTTCGTCTTTCGAGCGGCTGATGGCGCCGCGTTCACAGTGCGGTTAGGCTTCGGGAACCTTGGGAGGGCGAAGCTCAGTGAGGGTCGCTGGGTGCTGCAGCGACGCGTCCACGGCCAACGGGTAGGGAGAGGATCTGTCTCCGGGAAGCGCCACGGAGAAGCTGCCGCGGCAGGGCGCTTCGTGTTGCTCTGGTAGCGGCGAGCGCGACGCGGGTGGTCATGCCGGATCGGTCCCCGCTACGGCGCCGCAGAGCCGCAGGCGCACAGGAGTCAAGTTCCGCGCTCGCTATGCCGACTGTAGTAGCGTTGTACGCGCGGGCTGTATCTGAGGGGGTGCCATGCCGAGTTGTCCGTCCTGCACTCGAGAGGTCGCCGAGAGCGCTGCGTTCTGTGGCTACTGCGGGGCGGCGATCGGCGGTCCTGCTCCCGGCGTCCGAGAGCCGTTCGCAGGCGCGCAGCTCGCGCCGAGCTACTGGATCTGCCCGCAGTGCAGCGCCGAGAACACCGCCGATTCCCAGTTCTGCCGCGCTTGCGGCGCCGCGCCGGCAGACCCGGCGGCCGCCACCGTCGTCGTGCCGCCGCCATTTACCAGCGCCCCTCGCTGGCGCTGCGCGACCTGCAACGAGCTCAATGATCCGGGCGCGCAGTTCTGCCACTACTGCGGCGTGCCTGCGGGGACGGCGCCCGCCACCGCAGCCGCCGGCGCCGCCGCGGCGTCAGCCCCTCCATGGCCCAGCCCGAGTATGCCCAGCGGCGGCCAGGGGCCGCCGCCTTTGCCGGGTCCGGAGCCCCGCTCGGGAAGTTCGGGAGGTCGCTGGCTGGTGCTCGCGGCGGCCTTCATCGCGGTAGCGGCCATCGCCGGCGCCGTGGCCTACGTGGCGCTCTACAACCCAGCCCCAGGTGGGGATCCCCCACCTACACCACCCCCGACAACGATTCCCCCGACAACAACACCCCCGACAACACCCCCGACGACACCCCCGGCGACACCCCCTCCGCCCGATGTTGCGGATCTCACGTACTACGCGACGGCCCGGGCTTCGACCACGCTCGACCCCGCTGGGGGCAACGCCTACTACGCGGACTACCTCATCGACGGCGACATCGGCACCTGTTGGGCCGAGGGCGCCGGCGGCTACGGCGAGGGTGAGTCGATCAGGTTCAACTTCGACGAGACCATGGTCCTCACCAAGATGAAAGTGATGCCTGGCTACGGCAAAGGGTGGGACAGCGAGGACAACGTCGACCGCTGGTACTCCAACGGTCGCCTCGAGTCGGTCCAGCTGGACTTTTCGGACGGCTCCTGGGACCAGTTCACTTTTGACGACCGCACGGGATGGCAGACCATCAAGCTCGACCGCCCGCACGCAAAATGGCTCAAGATGACCATCCTGAGTGCCTACCCATACACCAGCGGGTGGGGCGACCATGCCGCCGACGACACCTCGGTTTCCGAGGTCAAGTTCTTCGGCTGGCGCGAATCGGACGAGCCTTGATAGCCCATGGGCTGACCCGTCGGCCGGCGTCCTCCCGAACAGGACGGGGCGCGAGTGGCTCGGGGATCATTGGAGGACGAACATGACAGTGCCGGGGCCGCTTGGGGAGCAGGGTCAAGACTCGCGCGCAGAGGAACTGAAGAGGCGCCATGTGGACGCTCGACGTCGGCGCATCCGTCGCCGCCGCACCTGGATCGTCATCGCCGCGGTGGCAGCCGTGGTGCTCGCCGTGGTTCTCGCTGTCGTCACGGTCTACGCACTTGAGCCCAAAAGGCCGGTGCGAGAATCCGGCGCAATCGCCACGAGCGCCAGCCCCAAGCCGGTCTCCAGCACGGTCGCCGAGAATCCCGACACTGCGCCGCCCACCCCTGTCGCGACGCCAACCGCGACCGCCGGCTCGGAGACAACGACCACACCGACGCCCGCTCCCTCGCCGAAGCCCAGGTTCGTCGTTGCCCGCGCCCTCCGCGACGTGCGCGCCCTCGAGGCCTTCGGCGTGCGCAGCGGCGGCAGCGGCGCCGAGCAGCGCGGCGCCGAGGACATCGCCGCCCGTCTCCAGGAGGCCGGCGTCGCCGACGTCAAGACCCGCCCCTTCCCCTTGCCGCCGATCGCCAAGACCAGCCGCAACGTCATCGCGACCATCCCGGGCGCCACGGCCGCGACCATCGTCCTCGGCGCCCACATGGACTCCAAGTACCCGTCGCCGGGGGCCAACGACAACGGCTCGGGCTGCGGCGCCCTGCTCGAGATCGCGCGCTGCCTCGCAAAGCAGCCCGCCTACCCGACCGTCAAGCTCGTCTTCTTCGGCTGCGAGGAGATGGTCGACGCGAACCCCGATCACCATCACTTCGGCTCGCGCGCCTTCGTCGCCGAGATGAGCAGGGTGGCGCGCAAGAACGTCGCCGGCATGATCTCCGTGGACATGATCGGCTACGGCCCCGACTTCGTGGTGCGCAGCATGGGCAGGGGGCCGCAGTCCATGGTCGATCTCCTCCTGCGGCAGGCCCGCAAGCGCGGCCTCCACCCCTCCTACCTTGTCGATCCCGGCCCCTCCGGCTACAGCGACCACGAGGCCTTCGAGCTGGCCGGCATCCCCGCCGCCTGGATCGAGTGGCGCGACGACCCCGTCTATCACACGGCCGCCGACACCAGCCGCCACCTGGTCGCCGCCAAGGTGAGGCAGACCGGGCAGTTCCTGCTCGATGTGCTGTACAGCATGGACGACGCGACCCTTCGCAAGCTGAACCGATAGGCCGGCGCCGAGCAGGCGCCGCCGGCCAACTGACCCCGCTGCCTCTGGCAGGCGACAGTGCGAGCAACGCCGCACTGTGAGGACGAGAGACTGGAGAACGCGATGGCGTACTGTCCGAGTTGCGGCAAGCCCTTGAGGGAGGGCGCCTCCTTCTGTGCCGGTTGCGGCGCCAGGCTGCCGGCCGGCGCTGCGACGCAGGCGACGCGATCTCCCGTCGCCGGACCTGCGGCTGGCCCGTCGGCCTACGCCGACCCACCGCGTGCGGCGGTCGCGCCCCAGCCGGCCCAGCCTACCGCCGCATATGGGGCGCCGGCAGTCCGGCCGCAAGCGGTTCCGCCACGTGTGGACTATGCCACGGCGGGGGTCGCGGCGCCGATGGCTGGAGGGTCGCTCGTCGCCGCGGCAGCCGCGGGTCAACTGATGAGCTGGAACGGGCAGACGTTAAACCCGGGCTTCGCGGGGAGGAAGCTACCGGCCGGCATCCTTGCCATCTTCTTCGGCACGCTCGGCATCCACAAGTTCATCCTGGGGTATGTGGGGGCGGGCATCGCCATGCTGGCGATCACCATCGTCTGCAGCCTCCTGTCTCTCACGGTCATCGGCGCCTTTCTCGGCGTGCCAGTGATCTCCATCTTGGCGCTGATCGGCCTCATCGAAGGAATCATCTACCTCACCAAGAGCGACGACGAGTTCATCCAGCGCTACGGCATCCATCACAAAGGCTGGTTCTGAGTGGCGGCGCATCAAGCGGCTCGGGTGCAGCACGCGGCCTTGAGCGCACGTTGGCGCGGGCGCTGCGCCGCGTGAGTCCCCACAGCGGAAAAGGCAGGACTCGATGAAGTGGCGTCTCTCGTCCTACTCCAGCCTTGTTGTGGCGCTCTTGGCAGTGCTGTGCGCGGCTACCATCGCGGGCCTGCTGGTCTGCGGCGCATGGGCGGGATCCCCGGCAGGAGACGGTAGCTGGGAGTGGCGCACTCCCACACCCCAAGGGGCGGCGATCAGCAGCGTGGAGTTCGGCGACGCCCTGCACGGCGTCGCGGTTGGGAGCGGTACGGTGATGTGGACCGAGGATGGGGGCGACACGTGGACGGCGTCCCTGGTCTGCGACTCGTCCGGGCCCTTCATCGCCGCCGCGCAATACGGCCTTGCTTCCGTCGCCATGGCCGATGCGTCTACCGGCTGGGCCGTCGGGCAGAACCAGTACTCGGCCGCCCCGCTCCTGCTCAGGACCTCGGATGGCGGCCGGACCTGGGCCACTCAGGATCCGGGCTTCCTCTTGGGATCGCTGGACTCTGTGGCTGCCGCCGACACCTCGACGGCCTGGGCCGTGGGCCGGGATGTCGGCGGCCGTCAGGCTGTCCTGCTGCAGACCACAGATGGGGGCGCCTCATGGATGCCGCGCGGTGACTCCTACAGCGACGCATCCCTCAAGGGCGTCGCTTGTCTGGACGCCGAGAGGGCTTGCGCGGTCGGCGTCTACAGGACCGCGGCGGGCCATCGACGCGCCCTGATCCTCGTCACCACCGACGGCGGTGTGGGATGGGATCGGCGCGCCGCCGTGCCGAACCCTGACTTCGTGCCGAATGCGGTGTGCGCAGTCGGCAACCATCGCTACTGGACGGCCGGAAACCGGACAGGGACGTTCTTTGGGGGCATGGTCCTGACCAGCACGAACGACGGTCGGAACTGGAGAAAGGCCAGTCTCGGGAACCCAGGCCTGGATTTCCTCGACGAGGTCGCCTTTGGCGATGCGCGGCACGGCATCATCGCCGGGCATTACGAGGGCGACGACTTGGGGTGCCTGATCACTGAGAACGGCGGTCGCTCCTGGGCAGAGCGATCAGCACCGTCTGCGGCCGATTCGCTGGACGCGGTCGCCTACGCAAGGCCGACGCGGGTGATCACAGGTGGCTATGGCGGCTATCTCGCGCTGAGCGTCGATGCCGGCGCCCATTGGGTCGGTGTCGCGGGTCTGGACGCCGATTTGCGGGTCGAAGGTGCTTCGTTTGCCGGCGGCGCGGACGTGTGGCTGGCAGGCCGAACGGGCGATTGGTGGAGGCCGAGCCCCAAGCTGGCCCACAGCAATGACGGCGGCCGCACGTGGTCATCGACGGACCTTGGGATCAAGCGCGGTGTCTTCGGAGACGTGGCCTTCGAGGGAACGCTGGCTGGCTGGATCGTGGGCTGGGACAGGTCTGACACTCCGCTCGCTCTGGCCACGACTGATGGGGGTGTCACATGGGTGCGTCATCCGCTTCCTGCATCACCGAACGTCGGTGTAGGCCTTGAGCTGATCGATGCTCGGCACGCGTGGTGCATCACCGACAGAGAGCCGAGTGGAAGCGGCATTCTGCGCACTGCGGACGGCGGGCGGTCGTGGGTGTCGTCTACTCCGCCCGGAAGTCCGGTGGATCTACGGGGTGTGTCATTCGTCAACGAGAGTGATGGATGGATCGCAGGCAGCCGGTCTCGGTGGACGAGCTCGCAGTCGGACGAAGTCATTGCCCCAGCGCTCTTCGCGACCCACGACGGTGGCGAAACCTGGACCGAACAGTGCAGCCCCGCGAGCCGCGGCAGCCTCTCTGGAGTCCAGTTCGTGGATCGTGAGCATGGTTGGGCGTGGGGCTCGGATTCCCAGCATGTCGGACTTCTTCGCCTCTGGGTGGAGCAGCCCATCCTTCTCAGCACGTCAGACGGCGGCAGCACGTGGCGTTCCGCGGAGCTCCCCATCGCCTCGGGCAGCATTGAGCAGGCAGGCTTCAGTGACGCGCGACACGGCTGGGCGTCGGGCTATGCGGAGCAGTTCTCGGGTTCCGGCGACGGATGGAGGAACATGCCATTCGTATGTCTCACCGATGACGGTGGCGCTACCTGGCACTTGCTTGAGAGTGGCGCAGGCGAAGCCCTCCTGCTGCAGGCGCGAGTCGACGGCACGATGACCTTGGTCGACTACAGCGGCAGTGTGCTTGCGAGCGCGATCGGCGGCATGCCGCTGCTGGACCTGCGCGGCCCCTTCACATCGGTGGCCTGGGGTGACCCGTGGAGCAACAAGGCGTTTGAGCGAGACCTGGGCGCCACCGACATCGGCCGTGCGGGCGTGGCGGGTACCGCCTGGCGGGTCGACGAAGGCGCGTGGATCGAGAACGACCGAGTCGTGGTGGCTGCTCCCGCGGACCACAGCAACGACGGCCGCCACGTGGTGGAGCGTAACTCATGGGACAATGTCGGCAACCGAGAGCCAGTGCGCTCGCGCGCGGTCACCATCGACACGCGGGGGCCGCGTTGCGCCGCCCTCCACGACGTAGTCGTCAAGCGCGGCCAGAAGCCGCGGCTTGGCTACCGAGTGGACGACGAACTGAGTCCGACGGTCCGGGCCAAGCTCGTCCTGCTCGACCCGGCGGGGCGAGTGGTCCGCAAGCTGAGTGTCGCCAGTCTCCGCGTCTGTGCGCGGCAAGTCTGGGTCATCAGCCGCGCGCTCCTCAAGGGTCGCTACGTCTGGCAGGTGACTGCCGAGGACTTGGCGGGAAACCCGCAGGAGCGGATCGGTTCCGCCAAGCTGATCGTGAGGTAGCAGAGCGACCGGGGCTCTCGGGGAGCCCTACTGAGGGATTGAGAGAACCGGGACGACGGGGGAAGGGGAGGGCACAGTGGCCAACGGAACGGGGCCGGCTGTCACCGGCCAGGACAGGGTTGGGCAGGCGCTGCGCGATCTCAAGGGCAGCGCCGATATCAGGCTGGGCGTGATCGCCGGCGCGACGACGCTGGGCATCACCTGTCTCGGCAGTCCGCGCACGCCTGATGACGGTGGTTGCCACCGCGGCGACGATGGCGGTCGTGGTCGGTTTCGTCGCCCTTCTGGGCGGCCACACGATCGCCTCCCATGAGTTGCCGAGCAGCAGCGGCGTGGCCGGCGGTAGTGAGGTCGGCTTAGCGGGCAGTCAGTTCTTCTCGGATCGAATCGGCCAGCGGAAGACCGCGACAAGCCCGAGCGACAGTAGGGTCGCCCCCAGCGCCACGAGGGCAAGCAGGGTCCTGTAGGTGCTGACCGGCTCGCGCGTGCCCCGCGCGGAGACGATCACGTCGTACGAGACCTTGCTACCCCCGGCGGACTCGACATAGGCCTTCCACACACCCGGCTGTGGGTTCTTGACGACGACCGAGGCGGGCTTCGAATCCTGGAACAGAATGGCCCCAGGGTAGTCGCTGTCGATGGCGCGGCCGTCCGGATCCTTGAGCACCACTTGGGCCTTGCCTCCGTCGGTGTTCAACGTCCCATGTAACTCTCCGGTGACAGCATCGACGCTGAACGCTCCGACTTGCCGCGCCGCAGCCTGTGTCGTTCCGGTGTAGTCGCCGAGAATCGCGCCGCCGGCCTTGTGTTGCAGAGCAATGTAGATGTTCTCGAGCTTGAAGGCCTGGTCGGCGTAGTAGTAGACGCCGCCGGTTCGGTTGGCGATCTGGCGGAGCAGATCCTCGTCGATATCGCCGGTGTCGCCGAACCCGATCGTGTAGATCTTGATGCCCGCGGCGGCGGCCGTGAAGACCGGTCCACTGAGGATCTCATCCGCCGACAGACCCGTGTTGCTCTGGCCGTCCGAGAGCAGGATGATCATACGCGACCGGGTCTTCGCCGAGCTGTAGAGAGAACCCAGCGCCTCTTCCAGCCCGTCACCGATGTTGGTGCTGCTCTTCGTCGTCATAGCTGCGATTGCCTTGGAGGCGGCGGCGTAGTCGACGCCGAGCGTCTGTTCTACCTGGGCCTCGCTGGCGAAGGACACTAGACCGATCGCATTGGAGCCGCTCTGCGTTAGGCTTTCGTCGCGGATCATGCTGACGATGCCGTCGGCAGCGGACTTCGCGATGTCGAGCTTCACGCCCCCGCTCATCGGATCAAGCATGCTGGGGGACACGTCCATGGCGAGCACCGTGTCGCTCTCGCCCGAACTCGCGCTCGGGCTCGGCTCCGGAGCAGGCGTACCGGCAGATGAGTCGGCAGTGAAAGGCAGGCCGAAGTAGTTCGTCTCGTGAAGGATCTTGTGATTGTAGGAGTCTCCGTCGGTGAGTCCCCGAGCGAACTCGCGCTTGGCGTTGAAGTAGGCCAGGAGGGGATCTTGGCCCAGTTCGCAGTTGCTGAAGATGAGAGACGCCATGCGACCGCTCGTTGTGCCAAGGCAGGCCTGTGGATCCCACAACGGGACAAACGCGTAGTTGAGGCCGGTGGCGCCGATGTAGGCACGCGCCCCGCTTTCCATGAAGTGCAGACCGATGTCCTTGGCGGACGTCTCATTGATCATGTACGCCGCGTAGCACGCACTTGAGACGACGATTCCGCGAGCGACGGCATCTTGGGCAAGAAGACCATCCACGCTGAGGGTCCATCCCAGGGCGTTCTTGCCCTCCCCAGACCACACGCCTTTGTCTTTGGAGCCGTGGATGATGAAGTAGTAGTACTTGAGGTTTGCATCGAGCTTCGCGTCCTTTGTCGGCGCGACGCTGTCGATTCGACTCGCCTTGATTTGAAGCCCGATCGCCTTCGCTCCCGTCCACGGCTTGTTGTACAACTCCATTGCCCCCGATGACGGGGCGCTCGTTCCACGCAGCTGCCCTTCCATCGTGGCGAAGCTCTTGCCGTCAGGCAGGCGAGCGACCGGGACGTCGGGGATGGTGTCGCCGTCGAAATCGCCGTAGACGTCGTCCGTGTAGAGTGTGTCCTCGTCGATGAGATCCCCGTTCTCATTGCGGAGGCGCAGCATCGGATTGGGCAACTCGGCCATCGGTACGACGTCCTGACCCCCAAGGAAAAGGATGCACGAGTAGCTGCTGGTGCTGAACTTCTTCTTGATGATCTCGTCGATCGTCGCGATGTACTTCTTGGGATCGGCGAGGATCGCCGATCGCGTCGCCGCGTACTCGCTGCTCAGGATCTCATCGATGTCGCAGATGTCGCCGTAGCGATCAGCCAGCGCGACGACCTTGGCCTCTTCCCCGTTCTTCAGAACCTTCGCCAAGCCGGACTTGCTTGTGACGATGAATGCGGGCTTCTTGACGTCGACGGCTATGGCCTCACCGTCACTCGACGCGGCATCGACAGAGTGCGCGGCGGACGCCACACCACCGAGGATGACGAACGCCAGCAGAACGGGAACGCCGCGTCTCGCGATGCTTCTCAACCTGGCGGACTGTGACTCGAGCCACCTCGGGCCGCGCGTGGGCGGGTCAGGTCGAGACGACTGCATCGATAGCTCCGCTGCGTTTGTCGACGCGGATAATGACGATGATCGGCAGTGTCGTCTTCTCGCCGGCGACCGTCACCTCTTCATCCCGTCTGTAGCCGAACTCCCAGTACGTGAGAGCGTCGTCGTCGCTCGAGTACTGCGGGGTGCCCTTCATCTCGGGGAAGTTGGCCATCATGTACTCCGCCGCCTTCTGGGAGGCCGCCGGCTGCGTCAGGCTTTGCTCGAACGGGTTCGAAATCACCCCGGTGACGAGAAGCGCTGCCGCGGCGGCGACCAACACGACGAGGGCGACCACGATGATGACGTAGCGCTTCTTCATCGCCGGCTTCCTCCAAGTCCGGCGCCGCACGAGCGGCAGAAGCTGGCCTGAGATGGGTTGGCCGCCCCACATGAGCCGCAGAAGCGCTCGGCGGGTGAGGCGACCGCAGCATGCTCAGGGGAAGCGGGCGATGGGGCGGAGACCGAGACCACATTAGCGGGGGCGACTGTTGGCGGCAGGCTCGCGCCTGCGGCCGTCGGCGCAGCGCGACGGCTGGGCAAGAGGCCGAGCCCCAGCCGCACGAGCGCAACAACGAGAAGCGCGCCGACCGCCGCGCAGGTGATCGTGAACACCTTTGCGACCCAGCCGACGCCCCTGAGCGGGAGCAGAGCCTCGATCAATGCGGGCTTGACGAGCAGGTAGGTGCAGACCAGGGCGGCGAGGCACAACAGCACGTCAAGGGCGCGCTCCAGGCGGAGCGCTCTGCGGGGACCACCGGGTGCGCCGGCTGCGCGCCGTCTGCCGCGCACCGCCAACGGTCCCCGCACGGCTACCACTCGCAAGGGGTAGACGAGTGCGAACAGCAGCCCCATCGCCACGATCAGCGCCCCCAGGCGCACGATCCAGAGCACCGGCAAATACCCATCCACCTCGCGGTACGCCAGGGGGACCTCGTCGGAGAAGTAGTAGACGGCCGATGCAGCGGCGAGGAGCACCGCCGCGATGCTGAGTCGTCGTCCCGCCTTCTTGACCTCTGCGACTGAGACCACGGTCACCTCAGGGGACGGCGATGGCCGAGAACGCCGTGTCGGGCAGAGTCAACGAAAGCTGCGCCGCATCCGCCGGCACGCCCGGTGTGAAGTACAGGACACCTCGTTGCGTCTGGCCCCTCTCCACACTGCCGAAGTCGGACGACCGCTCGGTGTCCAGCGTGTACTGCGTCGCTGCCGGACAGTCGTCAGCGAGCACGTCGGCGCCGGAATACCCGAGCGATGAAAACTGCGAGCCGATCGAGCTCCACGCGTCCTTGTCACGGGTCAGGTTGGTCTCGTGCACGATCAGTGCCACGCTGTCGGGATAGAGGACCACGCAATCGATGGAGACTTCGACCACGCTGTCACCCCCCAAGCCTGAAGACGAAACGCGCTCGGTCAGATCGACCTGACGAGCAGCCAGCTGACCCGAGTATACGATCTGCCACTTGCCCTCCATGAAGGCCGCGCGGAGGGCGCCTTGCACATCGACGGTGCCCAGCAGGGGCGAGCTCGTGGAGTACGTCGCTCCAACGTAGCCGATTGCCACGGCGCCGAACGGGTACGCGGCGGGGACCAGCGTCTCAGTGCCGGTCGACGTGCCTGTGGAGCTCAGCAACTGCTGCATGCCTGAGACCTGAGCTCCGGCCAGCGCGTACGTCTCGAGAGTGTCCCTGGTGACCTCGTGGCCGGCGGTCACCTCGGCAGGGTCGTGACCGCGCAGCGTGTCGGCGTCGCAGAGAGCGATCATCCCGCCGTAGTCACCGGTCTGCCAGGCCTGCATGTAGCGCTCGGCGAGGGCGCTGACATCCTGCAGGACGTCCGTCTCGGCGCGCGCCCCGGTGAGGAGCACTTCCGGCTCGGGCGTCGTGAGCATTCGCCGCCATGCCACCTTGCTCTTCGTCACGTTCCCGGCCTCATCTGTCCAGATCTTGGTGCGCACCTGACGGGTGCCGCTCTTGCCCGGCGACTGCACGTAGTCGACCCCCTCGAGCATCTGCGCATCTGTCTTCGTCTCGGTCTTGAAGGGGATCGTTTCGTAGGTGGTGACGAGCTTCGTCGATGCGGTGAGGAAGTAGGAGGATGCCGCCAGTGCGCCTGCAGTGACCAGCGCCGCCAGGAGCCAGCCGACCACCGCGCGGGACTTCCGAGAAGACCGCGCGCCGGGCGCGCGGATCGGGTCCTCCGCGTGGACCCGCGGGGAGGCCGGCTGAGTCTGAGGCCCTGGCGCCACCTGCAGGGCTGCGCCGCAGCCGACGCAGAAGCGTGCGTGCTCTTTGTTGGCAACGCCGCAACTCTGGCAGGTCATGCGCCCAGCCCCTCATCGACGGTACGCGCGCCCCAGATAGCCGCGCTCCCGCGAGCATGTGGATAGTACACCGCCCGCAGGGCAGGTCGACAGGGTTGTCCACGCGGGCAACGGAGTGAGTGCCGGTGCGTCATGCGCCCTTTGCGCATGGGGCCTCCACCTGTCAGGATGCCCGCGACCGGATTGCGCTCGACTCCTGGAGGGGCCGTGAACATCAAGCGTGTGTCGCGTGGTGACTGGGTGGTCGTCGCAGGATTCCTCGCTCTGCTCATCGGTACCTCGCTGTCCTGGTATGCGCTCGTCGAGAGGTACTCGGAGGGGACGATGCGCTATGGCGTCTCCGGATGGGCGTACACAGCCGGCTGGCTCTCGTGGCTGGCGGGTCTGGCCGCCGTCGTGGTGATCGTCCTCTCCTCCGGCGTGATTCCCCAGATGCACATCGACATGCGCGGAAAGGTGCCGCTCATCATCATGGGCTTGGGCGGGGTCGCACTGCTGCTCGTACTCATCGGTCTGGTCACTAAGCCGAGCTATGACGAGCTCGCAATCTATCTGACGTCGCACCTTTCGAGCGGGCTGCTCGCCAAGGCCGAGATATCCAGTGGCTGGTCCAATGAAGTCGACAGCGCCGCCCTCGGAGCCGGCATCTTCTTCTCTCTGCTCGGCGGGGTGGCCGTCGTGGCTGGCGGCTTCCTCAAGATGGCTGAGCCTGTCGGCGCCGCTGCACCGCGAGCAGCCTCGGACGTTATGAGTAGTGCCGTCAAGACCGCGAAGGTCGCCTTCGTCGCCGCGCGTACGGCTGTGAAGACTCAGGACAGCAGTGCCCCAAGCTCGCCCGGAGCGCCCACGATTGCGCTGCCGCCCGTTTCCACTCCGGCGAGCGCCGCTGCGCCAGCCGAGGCGCGGCCTGACTTCTGCACCGCATGCGGCACGCCGTTCCGCTCGGCGAGTGCCCGCTTCTGCGCTTCGTGCGGCGCGGACCGCACGGTCGACTAGACGGGTTGGGCTATCCAGACTGCTTGTGGCTCCTGTGGCGGCGCGTGGGGCAGTATCGGACCCGGCCTTCCGGCCATCGATTCTGCCCGAGAGGGTGCGCTGATCACGGTGGAAATGCGCGGGCGAGGATTCAAGTCGCAGGAGTACGGCCTGTCCGCCCGCCTATTCGTCTTAGCCGCGCGTGCGCCGCTACGACGGTGTAGCCTCGCGGACTCCGGGCTGGATTGACAAGGGGGCGTCATGGCGGTCTGCTCATCGTGTAGCAGAGACGTGGCTGATGGTGCGAGATTCTGTGGCTATTGCGGAGCCAGGATGCACGCATCCGTCGATGCGGCGGCCGCGCAGCCGAGTCCGCCGCCGGACGCCGCCGGCTACTGGATATGCGCCGCCTGCAGCGTGGAGAACAAAGCGGGTGCAGGTTCGTGCGCGGCGTGCGGGGCTGCCAAGCCCATCCCCCTCGCTGGAGGCCCGCCGAGGCCCGCGCCGATCATCACCCCCAGGGCGGCCAAGCCGGCCACCGGCCGGCCTGGCGTGACCGCGCCCACCCGCACTGTTCAGGATCCTCAGCCCGGCGTGTACGCGCCGCCGGTCGCTAACACTCCGGCCGCGCCCGCGGCGCGTGCCTCACGGGCGCGCTGGGTCGCGCTGGCGGCGGCGCTCGTGGCTGCCCTCGCCGTCGGCGCCGCAGTTGTGGCCGTCATGTCGTTGCGCGGAGCGGGTGGCGACGGTGGGGAGACGAGCCCCACGCCGACGAGTGCGGTCGGCGGCGTGGTGTCCGCATCGCCGAGCCCCGTGCCGTCGCACTCGCCGAGCGGCCCATCGCCATCGGCCGTCGTGACGACAGAATCGGATCCCGGTGTGATCGCCTTCGTGCGCGATGGTGATATCTGGGTGATGGACGCCGTAGCGGACGCCGACGGCTCTGCCCAGTTCGCGCTGACGTCCGCGGCCGGCCCTGCTCGGCAGGGAGGCCGCACCCTCATGCTCCCGATCTGGTCGCCCGACGGATCGAGGATCGCCTTTGTCGCAGTTTCGCGACGCAACGAGGGACCGTATTCGCTGTGGACGATGCTCGCCGACGGATCCGAGCAGGAGGAGGTGCCGCTCAGCGGCAGCGACGCAGGCGCGGGCGAGCTCGGCGCGCTGACACCGATGAAACCTCCCTGCTGGTCGGCTGACATGACGAGCATCGTCTGGGCGCGTGACAAGCCGGGTAGTCCGCAGACCGGACAGACCGTGACCCAGCTGATGATGACCGCTGTGGCCTCGGGGAGCACGAGGATGATCTACGAGACGCGTGCGGAATCGGGACAGCCGCCGACGCTGCTGAGACCGTCGCAGTGGTCACAGGACGGAGCGTCGCTGCGCTGTGGCTCCTTCGTCTTGTCGATAGGGGGTTCCCAGGTCTCCGCCGGCGGGGTCGGAACGGAAGTCCTCGCAATCGACTCAGCCGTGGGGCAGGCGACCAGGCGCAGCGCACGCGTCTACGATAGCGAGCGCTATCCTTGGGCGGTGCCGGTCGTCGCGTGGTCACCGAGTGGCGCGCTCGTCGGCTACGCGGTCAAGCCGGGCGCGGTGGTGTTCAATGAGGCCGCCGGTGAACCTGCGGCTGCGCCCATCCTCGAGGTGGTGCTGCCCGACGGCGGCGACCGCCAGGCCTTGACGCCGCCCGAAGGAACCGTGCAGACGATCAGCTTCTCGCCGGACGATGCCTTCATCACCTACGACTCTGTGAGTGCGGAGCATCTTGAGCAAGGCAGCGTGTGGATCCAGGCGACCGACGGCTCGTCCCTGCGCAAGCTCACCGGGAGCGCGCAGATGCCGGCGTGGCGGCCGGCTGCGTCGCCCTGATGTGCCGCGCATGACCGAGGGTCATCACGGCTGCTGAGCACGCGTCGTCTGATGGTCCCGGCTGACTCACGCACGCTCCGATCTTGGCCTCCCGACTCCGGCTGTAGTAGCGTGACAGACGTGGGCCATGAAGAACGGGGGTAGCATGCCGGTCTGTCCATCGTGCGGAAGAGACGTTCCCGAAAACGCGGGCTTCTGCGGGTACTGCGGCGCCAGCAGCGCCGGCCCCGCCCCGGAGGCCAGCGTCCCGACTACCGGCCCGCGACCCACGATCGCCTACTGGACGTGCTCGCGGTGCAGCGTCGAGAGCTCCTCCGACGCGCAGTTCTGCAACTCGTGCGGCTCCGCCAAGGCAGACCCGGCCGCAGCGGCTGTGGTCATGCCGACCGCGGCGCTCCCGCCTGCCCGCGCGCCCGCCGGCCCACGGCCCGCCGCCGGCCACCGGACGTGCGCCCGCTGTGGCGCGCTCAACGACCCGGACTCCCACTTCTGCAAGCACTGCGGGGCGGCCGGCTTCGCTGCGCCGGCGGCGGCGGCCATGCCGGGGGCCGGAGGAGCGGCAGATGTGTCCGCAGCCGACCACGGCGCGCCTCCACCCGGAGGCTACCCGCCGCGCGCAGGCGCAGCCTCCTCTTCGCGCGGCCCCAGAGGCCACAGGCTGGTGCTCGCGGCCGCTCTGATCGCCGTGGCCGCGGCGGCCGCAGCCGCGGCCTTCGTGCTGCTCAACGACAGCGGCGGCGGGAGCACGCAGACGATCGCACACGTCACGCAGACACCGACGCCGCAGACGACCGTGTATGTCACGCAAACGCCGACGCCGCAGCCGACCCCCTCGTCCGCGAGCACCACCAATGGGGGCTCGATCGAGCCCGCCCCGACCGCGCGGAATGTGACCGGGTACTGCAGGGTCAGTGCGTCGAGCAACTTGCGCCCCGAGAATGGGCACACGTATGAGGCTTCGAATCTCGTCGATGGATACAAGCCGACGTGCTGGGCAGAGGGCGTGGCCGGCAACGGCGAGTACGAGTACGTCACGTTCGTCTTCGACGAGCCGATAGTGCTCGCACGAGCGAGAGTGATCCCTGGCTACGCCAAGATGGAGGGCACATGGGACCGTTGGTGGTCAAACGGCCGCTTGCAGCGAGTTGAGCTCGAGTTCTCCGATGGCGCCACAGAGAAGCTCGACTTCGGTGACTGGAAAGGCTGGCAGGAGTTCGACCTTGGCGAGATCAGGACCCGGGCGGTCAAGATGACGATCATGCGGGTCTTTGGCCCGGAGCCCGGCCCCCAGCGCGCCTCGGACACCTGTGTGTCCGAGGTGGAGCTCTGGGGCTGGCCCGAGTCGGACGAACCTTGATCTGCCCAGTGCCTTCGCACCGACGGTCGCCCAGCGGGACGGCGCCACGTCGCACTTGGGCGCTGCGGATGGGGCGATCGTCGAGTCAACCGCGGGCGCCGCGCGGACCTGCCCGCTGGGCGAGCTTGGGCGCCGTCGGCGCCATCGAACGACTCGACTCCGTCCAAGACACCGTCACGGGCCGATCGTGAAGCATGAGAGGAGCGGTCGCGAGGCCGGAGCACCGCCGCCTGACAATCGCCTGACAGGGCAGAATGACGCTTGGGCCGCGACGGTTTGTGAGGGCGATCTCCCTGGGATCCTGTCCATGCCAAGCACGTCACGAAGGCGCTCTCTCTGCCTCGCAGCCGACCTTGTGGGGCACCGGACCGTGCCCAATCTCGCGCTCTTGGGCAGGACAGAACCGCACCAGACCGTATGCGGGGCTGTACACTGGTAAAGTCCTGGCAACATTCTTCCGAAGAACACACAGTCGGCTCCGCGCGCCCGTGCGGCTGGCGAGACGCTGGGCATCGGTCAAGGAGGCAGCGATGAAGCGGTTCATGAAGATCCTGCTCGGGCTCGCTATCGGGGCAGTGGTCGCCGTGCTGTTCGCCCCCAGGAGTGGGCGCGAGCTGCGTCAGCAGTTGATCGGCGGTGCGACCGGCAAGCTCCTTCCGGCGGCGCCCGTCGAGTTCCCCGAGCCTGAGGGTGAGCGCCTCTGGGACACCGGCACGGCCACCGCCGTTGTGGAACCGCCCGTCGAGGAGCCGGCCTACCACGAGCCCCAGATCGTGGAGGAAGCGGTCGTCGTCGAAGAAGCCGTCGCCGAGGAGCCCGCGATCGCCGCGGAGGCCGTTGTCGTCGAGGAAGCGGCCGTTGTCGTCGAGGAAGCGGCCGTTGTCGTCGAGGAAGCGGCCGTTGTCGTCGAGGAAGCGGCGGTCGAAGAGGTCGCTGCTGTCGAGCCTGAGGTGGTCGAGGAAGTCGCCGCGGCAGAGCCCGAGGTCGCCGAAGAGGCGACGTCCGACGATCTGCGGGCGCGCATCGAGGAGACTCGCGCCGCCGTCGAGGCGGACATTGCTGAGCCGTTCGCGACCATCGTCGCCGAGGAAGCCCCGGTCGAGGAACCCGTCGTCGAGGAGGCCGCGGTCGCAGAGGCCGTGGCCGAGGAGCCTGTAGCGGAGGAGGCCGTGGCCGAGGAGCCCGTAGCGGAGGAAACCGCGGTCGAGGGGCCCGTCCTCGAAGGCCCCGAGTTCCGTGAGCCCCCTGCCCCGCCGGAGCCTGAAGTGGTCGTGGAGGCGCCGGCGGAGGAACCGCGCGCCTGGGAGATCTCCTACGACGCGGAAGACACCGCCTTTGCGGAGGAGCCGCGCGCCGCGGAGCCTGTCGCCGAAGAGCCCGTGTACCAGGCGCCCGTGGCCGACGAGCCCGTCGCCGAGCAAGCTCCCGTGAGCGAGGCCGCCGAGGGTCTTGTCGCCGACGTCACTGCGAGCCCCGTCGCGGCGGTTGTCGAAGAGGCTCCTGCGGAGTCGGCGGAGGGCGCGGCCGTCGCCGTCGAGGAAGCTCAGGTTGAGGAGCCCGTGGCCGAGGCGCCCGTGGCCGAGGCGCCCGTGGCCGAGGCGCCGCCGGCCGCAGAGCCCGCCGCCGAAGAAGAGTCCGCGGCGCGCGAAGGCGGCGCCATCAATCAAGCCGAGATGCGCCGCCGCATCGAAGAGACGCGCGCCCGTCTCAAGGCCAAGGCGTTCGACGCCATGATGAGCGGCGAGTCGGCTCTGCTGGCGCGCGACAGTGGCGAGAAGCCGGTGCCCAAGGGCGACGACGTCAAGCTCGACGTCGAGCTCGAGAGCACCATCGACGAGTCGCTGTCGCAGGAAGAGTACTGAGCAAAGGACGCGGATCCGCGCAGATCCGTCGACCTCGACGGGGGGCTGGCGCCGCAGGCGCCCGCCCCCCGTCGTCTGTGCGCATCAGTGCTTGTCGGGCCGCCGCGGTGGGCGCTTGCGCTGCCGGCCGGCCCTGCGCAGCGCGCGCGGTGACTCCAGCCCCAGACCGGCCGCCCACTCCTCGTCGCTCATGCGACTCGGGCCCCGCCGGTCGATGGCTGGCCAGGTGAGCGCGCCCGGCGCCAGCCCACGCTTGTGCAGGGCGTGCGCCAGGATGCCGGCGGTGGAGAGGAACAGCACGCCCAGCAGTACAGCCGACGCGGGGATCGTGCGGTTCTCGAGCAGCAGGAAGAAGTACCACCAGACCTTTGCTCCGAGCCCGAGCCGCGTCGCGTAGTAGACCAGCACCACCGGGATCATGATCAGCCCCACATAGGCCGGCAGGATCGAGCGCGCCCAGCCGCCGGGCCTCGCCAGAGGCCAGATGACGGCGGCGGGCAGCACCAGCAGTGCGGCGTAGGGGTTGATGAGCAGCGCCAGGACGGCGACCAGCACGAGGAACGCGTGGGCGCTGAGGATCGTCGCCCGCGGGTCGATGGCTATGCGGCGCTCGAGGCGCCGCGCGACGGCCACCGCGTAGCCGTAGGCCAGGACGAGCAGAGCCACGAGGATGGCTACGCGCAGGTAGCGCGGGTTGTCGACGACGCGGGACCCCGGCGGGATGACGGCGCCCGGGCTGCGGGGAAGCTGGCCCAGCAGGTTGGCCAGATAGATGATGGCGAGCAGCACGAGCCAGGGCGCCAGGTGCAGCGCCGAGCGCACCACCGCGGGGCGGAGCGTGACGCGCGCCCGCCGGCAGTGCGCGAACAGGTCGATGGTCACGCCGGCCAGCGGGAGGAGACACGCAGCCAGGATCAGGGCGAGGGCCCCGCCGGGCAGCGTGCGGCCGCGCGTGAGGAAGATCGTGCCACCGCTGCGTGGCCCTGGGCTCGTCGTGCCGTCGATCGCCATGATCATCGCCTGCACCGTGCTGCCGACCTTGGTGAGCGTCTCGGTGGAGACGTTGTCGAGGGTGTCGCGTTGCGGCGACGCTACGGCGCCCGCCGCCGAGACGGTGATGCCAGGCACGCCGCGCGCGACAAAGGGCCCTTGGCTGCCGGAGCTGGTAGGCACCGCCAGGCGCAGCACCTGGGCCGGCGCCGTGGGCAGCAGCGCCTCCAGGTTGGCGTTGACGCGGGCCGCCGGGGCCGTGAGCAGCCAGAGCCAGGGTGGAGCCATCTTGGGCGCGGGGCTCCAGCCGTCGAGGCCGATGCCTGCAGGGTCACGCGTCGCCACCTCGCGAAGCGCGATCACGGCGTACAGGTCGTCGATCTCGTGCTCGTCCGCGAAGCGCCGCGCCCCCAGGGCGCCGTAGGCGTCGCCGCTGGTACACAGGAAGATGATGGAGTGGTCGTGCGCGGTCACCGTGAACGACCGCGCCAGGCCGAGCAGCGCGGCGACCCCCGAGGCGTTGTCGTTGGCGCCCTGCGTGGCCACAGGGGGGATATCGCGATTGGCGATCACGAGGATCGTGCCCGCGGCGTCGCCCCTGGAGAGCGCCCAGATGTTCTGCAGGGCCACGTCCTTGCCGTTGACCGTCGCGGCGAAGCCGTCGATGTGCGTCTCGAGGCCGGCCTGCTTGAACTGCTGGACGACCCACAGGGCCAGCCGGTTGTCGGGGTCGGCGCCGGCGACGCGCTGGGGGTAGTCGGTGACGATGGTGCGCAGGTCGGCGGCCGCCTGCTCGCCGTCGAACGACACAGGCTCGAGGCTGAGCTTGGGGGTGTCGGGTCCGCCCAGCGTGAAGAGTGAGATCACGACGAGGATGAGTGTCACGACCCAGGCGGCTCGATACACCTTGAGGTTGGGCAGGGCGGACCTCCTTGGGCGTGCAGGCATCCTATCAGACAGCGGGTAGGATGGACCCATGAGCACTCCCACCCGCATCCTCGTGGTCGAGGACGAGGCACGCATCGCCGAGGTGGTGCAGAGCTACCTGGAGCGCGAGGGGCACATGGTGGTGCGGGCGGCGACGGGCGAGGACGCTCTTGCCGACTTCGCCCGTCGCCGCCCCGACCTCGTGGTGCTCGACCTCGGGCTTCCCGGCATGCCCGGGGAGGACGTGTGCCGCCGCATCCGCGCCGCATCCGACGTGCCCATCATCATGCTCACCGCCAAGGACGGCGAGGAGGATCTGGTCAAGGGCCTGCAGCTCGGCGCCGACGACTACCTCACCAAGCCGTTCAGCCCTCGCGAGCTCACGGCGCGGGTGCGCGCCCTGCTGCGCCGGGCGCGCAGCGACGAGCAGCCGCAGGCCGACGTGCTGGAGCGCGCCGGCGGGCGGCTGGTCATCGACAGCGCCCGCCGGCGCGCCACCCTGGGCGGCGCGCCCATCGACCTCACCGAATCGGAGTTCCGGCTGCTGCAGACGCTGGCCCGCTTCCCGGGGCGCGTGTACACGCGCTTCGAGCTCATCGACAAGGTGCAGGGCTACCAGTACGAGGGGTACGAGCGCACCATCGACGCGCACGTCAAGAACCTGCGCCACAAGCTGGGCGAAGACGCGCGCGCTCCGCGCCTGATCATTACGGTCTACGGCCGCGGCTACGCGTTCGCCGAGGACCAGAAATGAAGCGTGGGCTGCGCCTGCGCCTGGCGCTCACGCACGCGCTCGTGGCGCTGCTGGCGATCGCCGTGGTGGCCGTGATCGTGTTCGTGGCGGGCGGCCGCCGCTTCGACAGCTACCTCAGCGAGGTGCAGCACTCCCGCAACGAGGCGGTCGTGAACGCCCTCACCCAGACCTACAAGGCCCCCGACGGCTGGGATGCCGCGACGGTCTACGCGCTCAGCCAGATCGCCCTTCTCAACAACGTCGATGTGGCCGTGTACTCGCCCACGGGGCAGCTCCTGTTCACCGTGCAGGGCCGGCACATGGGCAGGGGCATGATGGGCGGCGGCAACGGCATGATGGGCGGCGGCAACGGGATGATGGGCGGCGGGGGCGCCGCCGGCGCCACGCCCGCCCCGCAGACCACGTCGCTGAGCCGCGACCAGTTCGAGGTGCGGAGCTACCCGCTGATGGTCGATGGTCAGAAGGTCGGCACGGCCGAGGTCTACGCGCCGCGCAGCGCGCGGGCCGCCGCCGAGTCGGCGTACCAGAGCGCGCTCACCCGTAACCTGGTGATCGCGGCGCTCGTCGCGGCCGTGCTCGCCTTCCTCATCAGCCTGTTCGTCAGCCGGCGCATCACCGGGCCGCTCGAGGAGCTCACCGACGCGGCCGAGGACGTCGCCGGCGGCAACCTCGCGGTGCGCGTGTCGCCGCGCGCCAACGACGAGGTGGGCGCGCTGGCCGCCGCCTTCAACGCCATGGCCGACCGCCTGGCGCGCGACGAGCAGTGGCGCCGCGACATGACCGCCGACCTTTCGCACGAGCTGCGCACGCCGCTGGCCACCATCCAGTCGCGCATCGAGGCCCTCGAGGACGGCGTGCTGCCGGCGACGCCCGAGAACCTGCGTGTGATCGGCGCCGAGGTGGAGCGCCTGGGGCGTCTGCTCGGCGCTCTCCGCAGCCTCAACGAGCTGGAGAGCGAGGACGTGAGCGTGGAGCACGAGAAGCTCGACCTGGCGGACGTGGGGCGCGACGCCATCGCCCACGCCGAGACCGTCTACGCCGCGAAGGGCGTGGCGCTCGACGGCGACCTGGCCGCGGTCGCGGTCAAGGGCGACCGCGACCGTCTGCTGCAGGTCGCCGCCAACCTGCTCGACAACGCTCTCAAGTTCACGCCGCGGGGCGGCCGCGTGGTGCTGGCCGTCGCCTGCGGCGACGGCCCGGCCGGCGCGGCCGCGTCCGGCGGCGTCGTGAGCGGCGCGTCCGCGTTTGGCAGGTCCGGCCGTTCCTGGGCTACCCTCACGGTCGCCGACAGCGGCCCCGGCGTCGATCCCATCGATCTGCCCTTCATCTTCGACCGCTTCTACCGCTCGCAGGCGGCGCGGGGCACGCAGGGCGTCGGCCTCGGTCTGGCCATCGCCCGCGGGCTCGTCGAGGCGCAGGGCGGCGTCATCGAGGCCGCCGACAGCCCTGGGGGCGGGGCCGTGTTCACGGTGCGACTGCCGGCGGCCGGCTGACCAATGCGTGACATCCTGCACGAGGCGCTGAGCCTGCTGGAGAATGGCGAGCCGTTCGCCCTGGTCACGCTGGTCGCGCGGCAGGGCTCCACGCCGAGGGCCGCCGGGGCGCAGATGCTCGTGCGGCGGGACGGCTCTATCGCCGGCACGATCGGCGGCGGGCTGCTCGAAGCGACGATGATGCGGGAGGCGGCGCGGGCCATCGCCACCGGCCGCTCGCAGGTGAGCGCCGTGGAGCTCACGGGTCAGTCGGTCTCGGGGCCGACCATGATCTGCGGGGGGCGCGCGGCAGTGCTCGTGGCGTCCGTGCCGGCCGGCGCCGGCGGTCTGCGGACGCTGCTGGGCGCCGCTGCGCAGGCGCGCGCGGATGGGCGCGCGGCGTGGCTGTACACGTTCTTCGCCGCGGAGCCCGGGCCGACCGAGGTCAGCTACTGCCTCCTCCAGGACGGCGCCGAGCCGCTCGGTGAGCCGCCGTGCGCGCCGGCGGAGCTGCGCGCGCTGGCCGGCAAGATCGCCGTACACGGAGCGGCCGAGCTGCCAGACGGCAGGTCGGTGTCCGTCGAGGCGCTGCCGCCGTCGACCACGGCCGTGATCTGCGGCGCCGGGCACGTCGCCCAGGCGCTGGCGCCGGCGGCCGCGGCCGTCGGCTTCGACGTTGTGGTCCTCGACGACCGCCCCGATTTCGCCGCCGCGGAGCGCTTCCCGGCTGCCTCTCGCGTGGTCCTGCTCGAGACCTTCGATGAGACCTTCGCCGGACTCAAAGTCACGCCTCGCAGTTTCATCGTCATCGTCACGCGCGGCCATGCCCACGACTTCTCGGTGCTGGAGCAGGCGCTGCGCACCGAGGCCGGCTACATCGGCCTCATGGGCAGCGCCTCCAAACGCGAGAAGATCTCCAGGTCTCTGACGGCGGACGGCTTCTCCGCCGCCGACCTGGAGCGGGTCTTCTCGCCGATCGGCGTCGCCATCGCCGCGGAAACCCCGGCGGAGCTGGCCGTCAGTATCACCGCCGAGCTCATCCGCGTGCGCGCGGCGCTGGTGGGGTGAAGGCCGCCGCCCTTGCCGGGGTCATCCTCGCGGCGGGGTTGTCGTCACGCATGCGCGAGCTCAAGCCGCTGCTCCCGCTGGACGGCGTGCCCGCGGTCCTCAGGGTCGCGGGCGCCTACCGCGACGTGGGGCTCGAGGCAGTCGCGGTGCTCGGCTTCGGCGCCGAGCGCGTCGCGCCACTCCTCGACGCGCACGGCGTGCGCTACGTGGTCAACCACGACTTCAAGGACGGCATGTACTCGTCGGTCCGTTGCGGCGTGCGCGCTCTGCCCGCGGACGCGCGCGCCTTCTTCGTGCATCCCGTGGACTGCGCGCTCGTCCGCGGCGAGACGCTCGGGCTGCTCGCTCGCAATGCGAGCGAGCCGGCGACGAGCGTCGCCTATCCCGTCCACGGGGCCGAGCGCGGGCATCCGCCGCTGGTACCCGCGGCGCTGCGTGCCGCGATCCTCGCGGAGGAGCCGGACGGCGGCCTCAAGGAGCTGCTCGCGCGCGGGGAGGCCGGGGCACGCGACGTACAGGTCGACGATCCCAACGTGCTCCTCGACATGGACGACGCGGCGGCCTACGCGCGTCTCGATCGGCTGGCCGCCCGCGAGCGCGTCCCGGGGCCGGCGGCGTGCCGCGAGCTGCTCGCGCGCCTCGGGACGCCGGCGCCGGTGGTCGCCCACTCCGTGGCGGTCGCGAACGTCGCAGGCCGTCTCGGGGCGGCGCTGCGGGCCTCCGGCGTGTGTCTCGATCTGAAGCTGCTCGAGGCGGCGGCCTTGCTCCACGACGTCGCCCGCGCGGCGCCCGCGCACGCCGCGGCGGGCGCCGCCGTGCTCGACGCCGAGGGCTACCCGCGGGTCGCCGCCGCCGTCCGCTACCACATGCAGCTTCCGGAGACGCCTCCCGCCGTTCCCGGCGAGCGCGAGGTGCTGTATCTCGCCGACAAGCTGACGATCGGCAACCGGATGGTCGATCTCGACGGCAAACGCGAGCGCGCCGAAGCCCTGTTCGCGAACGACCCCAAGGCGCTGGACGCGGCCCGCGACCGCCTCGAGACGGCGCGAGTCCTCGGCGCCTGCATCGAGGCCCTGGTGGAAAGGCCGCTGTCCTTCGTGCTCGCGGAGATCGACAGTCGGGCGCCGTGAACGGCCGGCCGCCGATCAAGGCGCTCCTGGCCTGCGACCTGGACGGCACTCTGCTGACCGCCGCCGGCGCGCCGGCGCCCGGCATCGTCGGGGCGCTCGCCGACCTCGACGCGCGCGGCGCCCGGCTGGTCGTGTGCACCGGGCGTCCTCTGCACGGGGCCGCGAAGGCGGTCGCAGTCCTTCGCGCGGACCCCATAGCTTACGTGTGTTACCACGGGGCGCTGGTCGTCGATGCGACCACGGGCGAGTGGCTCAGGCGCCTGACGATCCCCTCCGACGCCGCGAGCGGCATCGTGCGCCAGGCCCAGGAGCTCGGCCTGTCCGTGACGCTGTACGACGGCGACGAGCGCCGCGAGCTCGCGCCGGTCGCCTGCGGCGCGGCGCTCGATCTCTGCGCGTCCCGCGGCGTCACCCGCCTTGTGCTCGCCGGCGATCCGGCCGGCGTCGCAGCCGCTCTCCCCCGACTCGCCGCGTCCTGGGGTCGCAGCACGCGCCTGGAGCGCGCCGGCGGCGGGACCATCGCCGTCCTGCCCGCCGCCGCGGACAAGGGCGAGGGGCTGAGGCTGGTCGCCGCGCACCACGGCGTGCCCAGCGAGAGGATCATCGCCTGCGGCGACTCGGCCGCCGACGAGAGCCTGCTGCGGACCGCCGCGGTCTCCATCGCCGTGGGCGATCCTCCCGACGCCGCCTTGAGCGACGCGGACGAGCACGTGACCCAGGAGGGCCTTGCGCACCTGCTTCTCCAGCGCCTGGAGACGCTGATCCGACTCCCGTAGCTCGTGGCGCGTGAGCCGATGTGCAGATGCATCGTCAGGGCGCGACTTCGTGTGCGACCTTACACTTCCCTGCCGCCTCGCGCGCCCGTAGCCTTGCGCGCACAGACGGTGACGTGCGCCGATCGCGGGTTGCGCCGCTGGCGGGCGCCGACGGGCCGTCACCAGCACCTCCGACCGGGAGTGACGCGCCATGGGTGAACAGGGCTTCGTGATGAGCTCGACGGGCAGGCTCCGCAAGGTGCTGCTCTGCCCGCCGACGTACTTCCGCTTTCAGCCGATCAACGAGATCACGCGCGGAGTGCTCGCCAACGGCGAGGTACCGGATCTCGAGGTGCTGGCGCGTGAGCACGGGGACTTCGTCGCGGCGTACCGCTCGGCGGGCGTCGAGGTCGAGCTCATGGACCCGGCGCCCGGTCTTTCGTACATGGTCTACGCCCGCGACTTCGGGGCGTGCCTTGCGGAGGGCGTCCTGATCGGCAGCTTCAAGGAGCCTGCGCGTCAGGGTGAGGAGATCCACTACGAGCGCAAGGTGCGCGAGCTCGGCCTGCCTGTCATCGGCAAGATCTCGCGGGGCGCCTTCGAGGGTGGGGACTTCTGGTTCCTCGACGCGGCGACGATCGTCCACGGCGTCGTCGCCCGCTCCACCTGGGAGGGCGTGCGGAGCGCCGCGGAGATCCTTGAGCCCCTGGGCTACACCGTGCGTGGTATCCAGCTTGCGAGCAAGAACCTCCACCTCGACATGGCCTTCAACATCGTGGCGCCCGGCGTCGCCGTGTGCGCGGTCGATCAGATGCCCGACTTCTTCCTCAGGATGCTGAAGAAGCGCCGCTTCGAGCTCATCGAGGTGCCCGGCGAGGGCGTCTTCAAGCACCACTGCAACATCCAGTGCCTGGGCGACGGCCGCGTGCTCACGTTCGCCGGCAACGCGGCCGTCAACGCGCGCCTCGAGGCGCTTGGCCTCGAAGTGATCACGCCCGAGCTCACGCAGATCCTCAAGGGCGGCGGCGGGCCGCACTGCATGACGTTCCCGCTGCTCAGGGATGCCTGAGGTGGCGGAGCCCGTGAGCCGCCTCCTCGATCTGAGCCGGCGCCTCGAGACCGGCATGCCCGTCTTTCCGGGCGATCCGCCGGTCGAGCTGGCGCCGGCCGGCGCCGAGCCGCCGTGGCAGGTGACGCGGCTGCACCTGGGCACCCACAGCGGCACCCATATCGACGCCGCCAGCCACTACGTACGCGGCGGCCGCACCATCGACGAGTATCCGCTGGAGCGCTTCGTGCTCGATGCCTTCGTCGTCCATCTGGACGTCGCCGCCGAAGCGGCGATCGCCTGGGAAGACATCGCCGCCCAGCTGCCCGGCGACCTCACAGGTGTGGGCATACTCCTGCACACCGGCTGGGAGCGCTTCTGGGGGACCGACGAAGCGGAGCGTCATCCTTCTCTTTCGGAAGGCGCCGCCAGCCGCCTTGCGGCCTGCGGCGCCACGCTCGTGGGCACCGACGCGCTCAACATCGACGCCACCGCGGGGGGCACGCTCCACGCGCACGCCGCGCTTCTCGGCGCCGATATCCTCGTCGTCGAGAATCTGACCGGCCTCTACGCGCTCGACGCCGGCCGGCCCTACCGCTGCGCCTTCGTCCCGCTGAACGTGGCCGGCGGCGACGGCTCGCCGATCCGCGCCTACGCCCAGATCGACTGACCTTGACGACTCTCTGGAAGGAGCGTGCCCACGAGATCTGACCGACGCGAGCGTCGACCGGCCGGCGTCGCCCGACGACCGACCGCGATCCGATAATCCAGCACTGGGGGTGTGAGGGTGTCGACCACGGCCGACAAGAAGCCAGAGGTCTTTGTGCGCAAGGCGAGCGGCCTCATCCGTACCGCAGGCACATGGGACGTGCTCGCCTACAACATCAACTTCACGAGCATCGGGCTCCTGCTGCTCTTCGTGTTGCTGCTCGGCCCGGCGTTCTACCCCGGCGCCAGCCTGCCGTGGGCGACCGTCATCTGCGTCATCGCTATCCTGCCGTTGGCGCTGGTGTATGGCTATCTGGCCTCGGCGATGCCGCGCTCCGGCGGTGACTACGTCTACGTGAGCCGCGTGCTCGGCCCGGCGCTCGGCATGATGAGCAACTGGAACATGACCATGTGGTGGTTCTTCTACGGCGGCGTGCCCAGCGCGTTCCTCGCCCGCTACGGACTGGCGCCGTTCTTCCGCACCATGGGCATCTACACCGGCAACAGCTCGCTGACCAGCATCGGTAACTGGTTCACCACGAAGGCCGGCACGTTCATCCTCGGCACGTGTCTCATCGTGCTCCTGATCGTCGTCTTCTCGCTGGGCACAAAGACGTACTTCAGGGTCCAGAACATCCTGATCCTGTTCGCCATCGCCAGCACCGTCCTGATCGTCGCCGTGTTCATCGGCAAGGTGCCGGCCGATACGATCCACGCGTTCAACGTCCACCTGCGCGAGGTCTCGGGCAAGGCTATCCCATCGGCATACGTCGCCGAGTCGGCCAAGGCCGCCGGCTACACCGGTCTGGCGCCCTTCTCGCTGTTCTGGACGCTGATGGTGATGACGTGGATCTATCTGAACCTGAGCTTCATGAGCTCCTCGGCGTACATCGGCAGCGAGGTCAAGAACGCCCGCAAGCTGCAGCTCTGGTCGATGCCCGCCACGCTCTTCATCGTCGGCATCGGCGTCCTGATCAGCGTGTGGGTCATCGACCACGCGGTGGGCTATGACTTCCTGGCGCAACTCGGCTGGGCGGACCCCACCGGCCTCGGCATGAACTCGACGCCGGTGTTCCAGGAGCTCGCCTCCTTCGTCGCCAACAACATCGTGCTCGCCTTCCTGATCTGTTTCGGCTTCATCTTCTGGAGCTACGCGTGGCTGCCCGGCCAGATCCTGAACGGCTCGCGCAACATCTTCGCCTACTCTCTCGACGGCCTGCTGCCGTCGTGGTTCAAGAAGGTCAACCAGAAGCGCTTCACGCCGGTCAACTCGCTGCTGACCATGGGCGCCGCGAGCATCATCGCCCTCGGCATCTATGTGTTCACCGACCTCTTCTCGACCCTGGTCGGCATCTTCGGCTTCATCCTCAGCTTCATCGTGATCTCGATCTCGGCGGCGCTGCTCCCCTACCGCCTGCCCGACGTGTTCGAGACGTCCGCGGTCAACCAGCGCATCGGCCGCGTGCCGGTGATCACGGTCATCGGTGTGCTCAGCGTGGCGGCGCAAGTGTTCATGGCTTGGGTGTTCCTGCGCGACCCGAGCGCCGGCCTCAACGGCAACCCCAAGATGATCTGGTTCAACGTCATCGTGTTCCTGAGCGGCCTCGTGGTGTACTACGTCGCCAAGTTCGTGCAGCGCGGGCGTGGCGTGGACGTGGACCTCAGCTTCAAGCAGGTGCCGGAGGAGTGATCGGCGCCGGGCAAGGACCGGCTGTCACGAACGGCGGGAGGCGCGGGGCGGGGCTCGCCAGGAGCTCCGCCCCGCTCGCCCGCAGCCCGCGCCCCGGCGACGAAAGGGATGACGATGGCCTTGTTCGGCAAGAAGAGCAAAGGGAAGAGCACGAAGCTCTTCTTCATGACTGATGTCCACGGCTCCGAGACGACATATCGCAAGTTCGTCAACGCCGGCAAGTTCTACAGCGTGGACGTCCTCATCCTCGGCGGCGACATCGCCGGCAAGATGGTGGTGCCGGTCCTGGACCTCGGGGGCGGCAAGTACCGCGCCACCATCCAGTCGATCACGCACGAGCTGGACGGCGGCGACGAGGTCGTCGCCTTCGAGAAGCGCGCCGCCAAGCTGGGCTCGTACACGGCCGTCGTCACCCCCGAAGAGTACGATGCCATGAGCGCCGACCCCGCCCTGGTGGATGCCGCCTACCACCGTCTCGCCACAGAGCGCCTCGGGCGCTGGATCGACCTCGCGGAGGAGCGCCTCGCCGGCGCCGGCATCAAGATGTACATGACCGGCGGCAACGACGATGCCCCGGACATCCTCGAGGCGCTCGACGAGCACTCGCGCGAGAACGTCGTGAACTGCGAGGGCAAGCGCATCGTCATCGACGACGACGAGCACCTTCTGCTCAGCTGCGGGCTCAGCAATCCGACGCCCTGGAACACGCCGCGCGAGGCGCCGGACGAGGAGCTCGGCCGGCGCCTCGAGGAGATCGTCACCGGCGTGACCGACTTCAGCCGGGCGATCTTCAACTTCCACGCGCCGCCCAAGGACAGCTCACTCGACACGGCCGCCGAGCTCGACTGGACGACCGATCCACCGAAGGTCGTGACCTCGGGCGGCACGCCGGTGATGGCTGGGGTCGGCAGCGCCGCGGTGCGCGCCGCCATCGAGAAGTACCAGCCGCTGCTCTCGCTCCACGGGCACATTCACGAGTCACGCGGCGAGACGCGCATCGGCCGCACCGTGTCGGTGAATCCCGGCAGCGAATACGGCGAGGGCCTGCTGCGCGGCGCCCTCATCACGTTGGCCGGAGACGCCGTCCAGCATGTCCAGCTCACCTCGGGCTGACCAGGAGGAGATCGAATGCTGCACCACTTCCAAGGCAAGGACTTCCTGAAGCTCGCCGACTTCACCCCCGAGGAGGTCGGTTACTTCATCGACACCGCCATCGAGCTCAAGCGCAAGCGCGCCACCGGTGAGGTCTTCGAGCCGCTGCGCGGCAAGACGTTCGCGATGATCTTCGAGAAGCTCAGCACGCGCACGCGCGTCAGCTTCCAGGCCGGCGCCGCCCAGCTCGGCGCCCAGACCTTCTACATGAGTCCCGACCAGATGCAGACCAGCCGCGGCGAGCCCATCCGCGATACGGCGCGCATCATCGACCGCTACTGCGACGGCCTCTTCATCCGCACCTTCGGCCAGGAGGTCGTGGAGGAGTTCGCGCACTACATGCGCAACCCGGTGATCAACGCGCTGACCAACGAGACACACCCCTGCCAGAGCCTCTGCGACCTGATGACGATCAAGGAGAAGAAAGGCGCCTACAAGGGCCTCAAGATCGGCTACCTCGGCGACATCTGGAACGTCTGCCACTCGCTGATGATGGGCGCCGCGATGATGGGCATGGACTTCTACGCGGCGCAGCCCAACGAGGCGTACCAGCCCAACGCCGAGCAGCTCGCGGTGGCCGGGAAGTGGGCGGCGCTCAGCGGCAGCAGGATCGTCTATACCAAGGACCTGGAAGAGGTCGCCACCGCTGCCGACGTGATCTACGGCAACACCTGGCACAGCATGGCCACCGAGAACAAGGAGCAGCGCCTCATCGACTTCGCGCCTTACCAGGTGAACTCGCGCGTCATCGAGATGGCCAAGCCCGACGTCATCTACATGCACTGCCTCCCGGGCACGCGCGGCGAGGACATGGTGGACGAGGTCATCGAGAGCGACTGCTGCGTCTTCTGGGATCAGGGCGAGAACCGTATGCACACCGAGAAGGCCGTGCTCGCGCTTACCACGCTGTGAACGTGCTGCTGCCAGGCTGGATGGCGGGCGCTGAGGCGGGCGGGGGCGGAGCCTCCGCCGCCCGCCTCATCGACCTCTCGCACCCTCTCACCGAGAGCACGCCGATCTACCCCGGCGACCCCGAGCTGAAGGTCTTCACGGCCACCACGGTCGCCGCCGACGGCTACAACCTGAGCCACGTGCACCTCGGCACGCAGACGGGCACGCACATCGACGCGCCGTTCCACTTCCGAGACCACGGCGCCACGGTCGATCGCATGCCGCTCGAGCTCACCGTGGGCCCGGCGGTCGTGGTCGACGTCACCGGCAAGGCGACCGGCGAGCGGATCACGCTGGCCGACCTCGAGCCACAGCGGCCGGAGCTCGCGCCGGGCCGCATCGTCCTGTTTGCGACCGGCTGGTACCAGTACGCCGGCACGGGGCGGTTCTTCAAGCACCCGTACCTTGCCGCAGAGGTGGGCCGCGCGATCCTCGAGGCCGGCGTCAGGACGATCGCCATCGATACGCTGAACGCCGACTTCACCGGCGGCGAGGAGTTCCCGATCCACGACATGTTCGCGGACGCTGGCGGCTTCATCGCCGAGAACCTGGCGAACACTGGGGCGCTCACGCCTGGGGTGACGCCTCTCCTCGTCCTGCTGCCCCTCAACCTCGTGGGCTGCGACGGCGCCCCGGTGCGCGCCGCCGCCCTCGAGCCGGCGGCGGACATGTGACGGGCAGCCGGGCGCGGCGCCGTGCCCCCCCGGCAGCCGCGCCCGGCGCCGTCACGACGGACGTGCTAGCCTTCGAGGTGTGCCGGCCGACACCAAAGGAGTGGCAGTGGTGGACGAACGCCCCCAGTCCGAGGCTCTCAATGTTCGCGAGCTCGTCGAGCAGGGCGGGCTGAAGCTCGAAGTGGTCGCCGGCCGCCCCGGCATCGCCAAGGTCATAGAAGCGGTCTACATCGGTGACCTGGACGATCCCACGCCCTACATGGTGGAGGGCAGCCTGCTGCTGACGACCGGCCCCAAGTTCGAGGCGGAGCCTGAGGTCGCCGTGCATCTGGTGCAGCTCCTCAAGCAGAGCGGCATGGTCGGTGTGGCCGTGGCGATCACGCCGCATGTGCACGAGATCCCCGCGGCCATGCTCGACGCCGCCGACGAAGAGGGCCTGCCGCTGCTGCGCATCCCTGAGGGGACGCCGTTCCGCGAGATCACGAGCTACGTGTTCAACGCGCTGGCGTCCCGTGACATGCACCGGCTGCGACGGAGCATGGCGCTGCAACGCCAGCTCCTCGAGGTGCTGATCTCACAGCAGGACGCCGGCGACCTCGTGCGCCGGCTCGGCGAACTGCTGGACGCCGGCACGCTGCTGTTCGACGCCGCCGGCCGGCTGTTGCAGGCCGGCCTGGACTGGGGCGACCAGAAGGCCGAGGCGTTCGCCCGCGGCGCCTGGGCGGAGTACCGCGCGGTGCTGCTGACAGGGTCGCCGCGTTCGGTCATCGAGGTGCTCGGGCGTCACGTTGCGTTTCGCGAGGTGCGGGTGCATGGCGGCGTCGAGCAGGTCATCATGGCCGTGTATCCCGAGGGCGGACTCATCTCCGAGTTCGCGGACGCCGCCTTGACCTTCGCTCAGCGCCTGCTGGAGGTAGAGTCCACCAGCAGCCGCAACGTCGTCACGGTGCGACGCCGCACGCGGGCTGGGCTCCTCGACATGCTGTTGCACGGTCGCGGCAGCGCCACCGAGCTTGGCGAGCGGTTGCTCTACCAGGGCATCGAGCCGAGCGAGCCCTGGCGGTTCGTCGTACTGGCCGTCGGTCAGGGCGACGGGACACGCGCCGGGCATCCCTCAGTGGCGGACGCAGTCGCGGACGCTCTGCTGGCCACCATCGACCGGCTCCTCGAAGAACGGCGCATCCCCTTTGTGTCCCGGCACAGTCGTGACGAGGTGCTGGTGCTGTCGCCGCTGAACGGGTGTGAAGACACGGAGAAGGTGCGCGCCCTCGTGGCCGACCTGGCGGCCGCCGCCGCCGCGCGCCTGCGCACGAGCAGCGTCGAGGGCGGCGTCTCCGCCGCCCTCACCGGCCTCGACTCGGCGCCTCGCGCCGCCGGGCAGGCGCGCCTGGCTTTGCGGCACGCGCGCAACGCGGGCAGAGGCGGCGCGGTGACGGTCTTCGACGACCTCGGCGCTCGCTATCGCGTGCTGGACAGCCTGAGCGACGACGCGCTGACAGTGCTCGCCGAAGGCACGGGGGGCCGCCTCCACGGGGCTGACCGCCGCGGCGCCGGCGTGCTCTTCATCACGCTGGAGAGCTTCCTTGCCCACAGTTGCTCGGTGGCCGACACGGCTGCGGCGCTCTTTGTGCACCGCAACACGCTGCACAAGCGCTTGCGGCGCATCGAGGAGGTGCTTGGCATCGATCTGGGCTCCAGCGGCGGCCGCGTGGAGGCGTACCTCGGCGTGCGCGCCGCCGAGGTACTGGCCACGCGGCACGACTAGAGGATCCGCGTCCTGCCACGTCAGCCCGCCTGAGGACAGCGCGCTCGTCACCTGCCCGTAGCACTCACGGATCTGCGCGGCCATGTCGGAGGCGTGCGGATCGCCGCCGTCGCGGCCCACCGGGGCCTGTCCTCCGAGACCTACGCGCGAAGGGCGGCGGGGCTTTCGCTCCGCCGCCCTTCGCCGTCTCGGCGATCGTCGCCTGCGAGGGTGACGACGCCGTGTCGCGCGTCGGTCAATCGACCTTCGGCAGCTTCGCGATTGACGCGGCGATCGCCTCCTCGGGGTGGTCGTAGTCCTCGAGCTTGCCGCTGAGGTAGGCGTCGTAGGCGCCGAGGTCGAGGAAGCCGTGGCCGGTGAGGTTGAAGAGGATGTTCTTGCTCACGCCCTCTTCCTTGGCCTTCAGGGCTTCGTCGATGGCGGTGCGGATCGCGTGAGCGCTCTCCGGCGCCGGCACGATGCCCTCTGTCTGTACGAAGAGCTGTGCCGCCGCGAAGACCTTGGTCTGCGGTACCGCCACGGCCTCCATCAGCCCCAGGCCGTACACATGGCTGAGCAGCGGCGCCATGCCGTGATAGCGCAGGCCGCCGGCGTGGATGCCGGCCGGCATGAAGTCGTGGCCCAGCGAGTACATCTTGAACAGCGGCGTGCTCTGCGCCTCGTCGCCGAAGTCGTACACGAACTGGCCCTTGGTCAGCGTGGGGCAGGCGGTGGGCTCCACGGCTACGAACCGCGTGTTCGTCTTGCCGGCGAGGTTCTCGCGGAGGAAGGGGAAGGCGATGCCGCCGAAGCTGGAGCCGCCGCCGACGCAGCCGATGACCACGTCGGGGTAGGCGTCGGCGTCCTGGCACTGCAGGATCGCCTCCTCGCCGATGATGGTCTGGTGGAGCAGCACGTGGTTGGTCACGCTGCCCAGCGCGTACTTGGAGCCGGGGTGCGTGACGGCGTCCTCGACGGCCTCGCTGATGGCGATGCCGAGGCTGCCCAGCGACTCCGGGTCCTCGGCCAGCACGGCGCGCCCGGCGTTGGTCTGGTCGCTGGGGCTGGGGATGACGTCGGCGCCCCAGAGCTCCATCATGCTGCGCCGGTATGGCTTCTGGTGGTAGCTAACCTTGACCATGTAGACCATGCACTCGAGGTCGAACATCTGGCAGGCCATGCCGAGGGCGCAGCCCCACTGGCCGGCGCCGGTCTCGGTGGCGAGGCGCTTGGTGCCGTCGATCTTGTTGTAGTAGGCCTGCGCGACGGCGGTGTTGCACTTGTGCGAGCCGGCCGGGCTGACGCCCTCGTTCTTGAAGAAGATCTTGGCCGGCGTGTCCAGCGCCTTCTCGAGGCCGGTGGCGCGGATCAGCGGCGAGGGCCTCCAGATGCGATAGATCTGGTGGATCTCCTCGGGGATCTCGATGTAGCGCTCGGCCGAGACCTCCTGGGCGATGATGCTGGGCGGGAAGATCGGCGCCAGGTCGTCGGGGCCGGCCGGCTGCAGGGTCGCCGGGTTGAGCGGCGGCGCCGGCGGCGTGGGCAGATCGGCGACGATGTTGTACCAGGCCTTGGGGATCCTCTCCTCGTCAAGGACGAACTTCTTCTTGTACTCGCTCATGACCTACCTCCTCTCGAAACACGATAGCGGTGCGCGTGCACGTCTGGTGACTCCCTGGATGGGGGGGGCGGGAAGACCACGGTGGTGTGGTCGGGGGTGCGGGCGTGGCCCGCGCGGGATGTCGGGGATGGGCGCGCTACGCGCGCCAGGCCCAGCGACGCCGGGGGCGCGAGGTGCTGCGACTATTGGCGTCATGGGTCGTCATCGTGGGCGGCATTCTACCACGATCGGCAGGCGTGGGCGCAAGTGGCGCTGTCGCAGACCGTTTCCACAGTAGACTAGCCGCAGCACGGACACGCGCGACCACAGGAGGCGCAGATGAAGGGGTACGGCCCCGCGGACCCATTGCAGACGCCGCGCTTCGCGGGCATCTCCACGTTTCTGCGCCTGCCCCACACCACGCATCTCGACGGTGTGGACGTGGCGTTCGTGGGCCTGCCGTTCGACACCGGCGTGAGCTTCCGCGCCGGGGCGCGCTTCGGGCCCAAGGCCATCCGCGAGGGGTCGCTCTCGATCCGCCCCGACTACAACATGGCCCAGCGCGTGGCGCTGTTCGAACGCCTCTCGGCGATCGACTACGGCGACGCCCCCGTGGCGCCCGGTTTCACCGACCGCTCGTACGACAAGATCGCCACGGCTCTGCGCGCGGTGCACGAGGCCGGCGCGGTGCCCATCGGGTTCGGCGGCGACCACAGCGTGCTCCTGGCGGAGCTGAGGGCCGCGGCCGCTACGCACGGCCCTATCGCCCTCATCCAGTTCGACGCGCACAGCGACACCTGGGACGAGTACTTCGGGGAGAAGTTCACCCACGGCACGGTCGTGCGCCGCGCCACCGAGGAGGGGCTGATCGACGCCGCGCGTTCCACGATGATGGGCATGCGCGGCGGGCTCTACGGCCCCGGCGACCTGGACGAGGCGCGCGCCCTCGGGTTCACGGTGATCCCCTGGGACGACCTCGCGCAGCTCGGGACCGGCGCGGTGGCGGCCGCCGTGGAGCGCGCCGGCGGCAAGGCGTTTCTTACCTTCGACATCGACTTCGTCGACCCGGCGTTCGCGCCCGGCACCGGCACGCCCGAGTGCGGCGGCCCCTCGTCGATGCAGGCGCTGGCGCTGCTGCGCGCCTGCCGCGGCCTGCGGATCGTGGGCGCCGACGTCGTGGAGGTGCTCCCCGACCTCGACAGCTCGCACCTCACAGCGACGCTCGCCGCCACCGTGGCCTGGGAGATCCTGAGCCTCGTGGCCGTGATGATGCCGGACGACCCCTCGTGAGCCTTCGCGTCGCCTGCGTGCAGATGAACACGCGCGGCGACGTGGCCGCCAACATGCGCGCCGCCAAGACGCTTGTGGAGGAGGCCGCCGCCGCAGGCGCCCGCCTCGTCGCTCTGCCCGAGACGTGGGCGTACAAGGGCGGCCGGGAGGGCATCCGCGCGAGCGCGGAGGCGGTGGACGGGCCGAGCAACGCCGCCTTGGCGCAGCTGGCGGCGCGGCTCGGCATCTTCGTGCTCGCGGGCTCGATCTACGAGCCCTCGCCCGAGCCGGGCCGTGTGTACAACACGTCGGCGCTGTTCGGCCCGGACGGCGGTCTGCGGGCGGTCTACCGCAAGATCCACCTGTTCGACGTCACCGCCGGCACCACCGTGTACCGCGAATCGGACGACGTGACGCCGGGGGCGGAGCTCGTCACCGCGGAACTCGTCCCCGGCGCGGTCGCGGCGCCCGCGGATCCGGCTGCGGCCGCGGCGCCGGTCACGCTCGGCCTCACGATCTGCTACGACCTGCGCTTTCCCGAGCTGTACCGCAGCCTGGCGCTCCGTGGCGCCCAGATACTCTGCGTGCCGGCCGCCTTCACGGCGTACACGGGCGCTGCCCACTGGGAGGTGCTGCTGCGCGCCCGCGCCGTCGAGAACGGCTGTTTCGTCATCGCCCCAGGCCAGGTGGGGGAGCATCTGCCGGGGCGCGAGTGCTACGGCCACAGCATGATCGTCGACCCGTGGGGCACGGTGCTTGCCGAAGTGCAGGGCGGCGTGGGCTTCTGCGTCGCCGACCTCGACCTCGGGCGCGTGTCCGAGGTGCGCGCCCAGATCCCGTCACTGCGAAACCGGCGGCCGGACGCGTACGACCTGTAGGAGCGCGGGGCAGCCGCCGCGGGCGCGAGACCGCCGCGGAGCGCCGGGGTCAGGCGCTTGCGGCCGCCGCAGGCGTGCCGCGCTCGGCCAGTCGCCGCCGCACGAAGGCGATCACGATGCCGATCACGAGGCCGGCCAGGGCGCCGGCGGCGACGTTGAGCGTCAGGCTCGGGCCGCTCGGCGAATCGGGGATGGCGGCCTCGTGGAGGATGCGCGGCTGCTCGACCTGCCTGGCCGTGAACAGCATCAGCTCGGTCTTCTGGTTGGACGACTCCAGAGCCTCCTGCTCGGTGGCCGCCGCCTGGACGATGGCCACGTAGAGCGCCGCCGCGGAGGCCTTCTCGGCGGCGGAGCCACCGCCGCGGGCGATGGCCGCCAGGCCGACCTGCGCGGCGGCGCCGCGCGCCACGGACGCGGCCAGCGCCTTCTTGCCCGTGGCGAGCTGCGCCTCGAGCAAGGCGATCTTGCCGTCCACGCCGGGGCTGATGCGCTCCACGAGCACGGCGGCGAGGGCGTTGGCCGCCGCCGCCGCGCGTACCTTGTTCGTGTCGGTGACTGTGATCACGACGATGTTGACCACAGAGGTGGACGTCTTCACGGTGGACGAGGGCGTCACGACCGTGGTTTCTCTGCGCAGCCTGCTCGCGCCGATCTTCATCCCCGTGCGCTTGGCGGCCTCGTTCAGGACCACCTGGCTGGCGAGCAGCTGGGTGGCCGCCCTGGAGTTGGAGTTGAGACCGGCCATCGGGTTGCCGTTGGCGTCGGTGGTCTGGCCGATGTACACCGAGGACGTGGCGCTGTACTCCTTGGGCGCGGCGAGGGTGACCACGCCGCCGACGGCCGCGCCGAGGATCACCAGCCCGAGGATGACCCACCAGTTGCGCAGCAGCGTGGCGAACCAGGAGCCCACGTCGATGGTCGTGGCGTCGTCGCTGCTCATGCGTGCCTCCGGAGTGCGGTCATGCCCCCATCCTATCGCAGGCGGCGGGCGTGGCGACGGCGGCGGGCGCCGGCCGGCCGCGGCGCCGCGCCGGCGGCGCCGGATGGGCGGCCGCGGCGCGGCGTCATCGCGGCCCCCGGCGGTAGTCGGCGCGCACGCGCTCGAGGATCTCGAGGTACTCGTGCGCGAGCCTGCGCCGCTCGAAGCGCTCGAGCACGTAGCGGCGGCCGTTGGCGCCCAGGCGGGCGCCCTCGGCGCGGTCGTCCGCCAGCCTGACGACGGCCGCCGCCAGCTCGGCGTCGTTGCCGGGCTCGAAGGCGATGCCGCAGTCGGCCTCGAGGAGCATGGCGCGGGCGTCGCCCTCGAAGCCCAGCAGGATGGGCTTCTCCATGGCGGCGTCCTCGAAGAACTTGCTGGGCAGGATGGTGGAGAACAGCTCCTGCTTGCGAAAGTGCACGAGGCAGGCGTCGCTGCTGGCCAGATAGTCGGGCAGTCCGGCACGCGCCACGAGGCCGGTGAACACGACGTTGTCGAGGCCTTGCCCGCGCGCCTGCGCTTCGAGGTCGGCGCGCACCGCGCCATCGCCGATGAGCAGAAAGGCGACGTCGTCGCGGCCCTGCTGCTTGAGACGGCGCGCGGCGCCGAGCGCGACCTCCAGGCCGCTCGCCATGCCGATGGTGCCGGCGAAGGTGACGACGAAGGCGTCGGGCTTCAGGCCGAGGCGCTCGCGCAGCGCGGCGTCGGCCGGGCGCGGCGTGAACAGATCGGCGTCCACGCCGTTGGTGACCACGTCGATCTTGGCCGCCGGCACGCCTTTGCGGATGATGTTCTGCCGGTAGCCTTCGCCGACGGCGACGATGTGGTCGGCCGCGTCGTAGAGGGCGCGCTCGAGCTCCTCGAGCGCGCGGACGACGCGGCCTTGCTTGAGCGCCCCGACGGCGGTGATCGAGTCGGGCCAGATGTCGCGGATCTCGAGCACGAAGGGGGCGCCGTGCGCCCGCGAGACGGGCACCCCGGCCCAGCCGGCGAAGAACTGCGGCGAGGTCGCGATGACCACGTCGGCGCGGGGGCGCAGCGCTGAGCCGGCCGCGCCGGCCGCGGCCATGTACGAGAGGAAGTTGAGGCCGCGGCGCACGCGGCCGCGGTTGGCGGCGAGGTAGGTCCACACGCGCGTCGTGCGGATGCCGTCTATCCACTCCTCCTGGTACAGCCGGTTGCGGTAGCCCTCGTAGACGACGCCGGCCGGCACGTTGGGCGCGCCGGTGAGCACCGTGACGCGGTGCCCGAGGCGCGCCCACTCCCGGGCCATGCCGTACACGCGCGCCGCCGGGGCGTTGTTCTCGGGGACGAAGTAGTGGCTCAGGAAGAGGATGTGCACGGCCGCACGCCTCCGTTCACTCGTCCCAGAAGACCTGGTCGTAGTACCGCACGGAGCGTCTGCTCGTGCGCACGCGCGCCTGCACGTCGGCGACGTCGGCCTTCTTCAGCTCGCCGAGCGCGTACTTGATGCCCAGGTACGGGATGATGAAGTCCTCCTGGTACACGAACGTGCTCACGCGCGGGTTGATCTCGAGCAGCTTGCCGCCGATCCACTGGATGCTCTGGAAGTAGTCGAGCTCCAGGTGGCGGACGACCTTGCGGCTGAGCTCCACGAGGTCGGGGCGGTCGATGGTCTTGAACGCCATCGCCAGGCCGGTGAGGAACTCCTCGCGGGTGCGGGTCTGGTGGAGCACCACCTCGCCCTTGTCGGCGAACAGGTCCACGGTGACCTCGGGGGCGTCGACGTACTCCATCAGCATGAGCTCGGGAAACGGCTCGACGCCACGAAAGAGGCCCTCGAGCTCGGGCAGGGTCATGTAGCGGCTCATGGGGCGCTCGTGCAGCAGCTCGTGCACGCGGTCGACCTCGGCGGAGAGGATGCGAAAGCCGCGCGAGCCCTTGGCCACCGGCGGCTTGAAGCAGACCGGCACGTCGGGGTAGCCGAGCGCGCGGGCGCCGGCCACGAGCTCGTCGAGGGAGCGCGGCAGGAGCAGCTCGGGCTGGGGCACAGGGATCTGGCTGCAGGCCGCGTGCATGAGCGCCTTGTCGCCGGCGGTCGCGATGCCGCCGACGCCGTCGGCCAGCACCCTGGCGCCGAGCGCCTCGAACACGTCGCGGTGGCGGGCCACGGTCTCGATCTCGTGGGACGACTGCACGAAGAGCAGGTCGGGGCGCTCGCGCTCGACGACCTCGGCGAGCGCCGGGATGAACTCGGGCGCGGCGCCGGCCGGCACGAGGCTGAAGCCGTCGCACATGAAACGCCCGACGGCGTCCGGGCGCATGTCGACGCCGTGGATGCTGATGGCGCGCTCGCCGTTGGCTTTGAGCATGCGGATGAGCGTGCTCGCGCCGGGGCAGCCGACGGCGGTGAGGACGAGCTTGAGCGGCGGCAGGGTCACGACGCGGGCCGCGCGCGGCGGGTCGCTACAGGATCCAGCGGTAGACCTCGAACACCTCGGCGAGCTGGCAGCCGATGTTGATGCCGCGCGTGAGGGCGACGTTGCGGATGTAGTCCTCGCGCAGGTAGTTGCGATGGCCCTGGCTGGCGTAGCAGGCCAGGGCCTCGACCTTCTTCTCGACGTGGCGCTCCTCGAGCCGCACGTAGGCCTGCTGCGAGAAGTTGAGGTTGTTCCAGGGGATCTCGTAGGCCATCACGGTGGTGCGTTTGAAGGCGCGCAAGCCCTCCTCGGCGATGGTCTTGTGGTCCTGGTGCAGGTCGATGAGCGCCGGCAACATGACGCAGTCGGGGTCGAGCTCCTGCTGCAGGACGATCATCTCTTCGAGGATGTCCTGACGGACCGTCGGAAAGGTGCGCACCTCGAAGTCGTAGACCTTGAGGTCCCTCTCGGGGATGCCGAGCACGCCGGTGGCGGCGCGGACCTCGTGCTTGAGGACGTCCTTGGGGAAGCCCTCGGGGACGCTCTTGGCGGCGGTGCTGAAGGCGGCGTAGGTGACCTTGACACCGGCCTCGATGAGGCGCGCCATGGTGCCGCCGCAGCCGAACTCGCCGTCGTCGGTGTGCGGCGCCAGGACGAGCACGTTGTCGAAGCGTTCGATGCTCACGTGAGGTACTCCCCTCGGCGAGGCGTTTCGCGAGCCGGGTCGAGCGGCGCCGGGGGCGGCTACGCCAGCCCGGCGCACAGCGAACCGTAGAAGTCTACCAAATCGCCCGCCACGACCTCCCAGCAGAAGCGGCGCTCCACGGCACGGCGGCCGCGCACGCCCATCTTGGGGAGCGCTTCGCGGTTGGCGAGCAGGCGCCTGACTCCCCGCAGGTGGCCCTCCACGCCGGGCTCCACGGCGAGGCCGCACTCCTCGAGGCGCACCAGCTCGCCGCGCCCCGGCAGGTTCGTCACCAGCGCGGCGAGACCCAGCGCCATGCCCTCCAGCAGCTTGGTGGGGATCGTGGGGTGCGCGTACTGCGCCGTGGGCACCGAGGGGATCCAGACCACGTCGGCGGCGGCGAGGTAGCGCGGCAGCTCGGCGGGTGGAACGCGGCCGAGCAACTTGACGCGGTCGTCGAGCCCGGCGGCGAGGCGGCGGCGCGTTTCCTCCTCCATGTCGGGGGAGGCGAAGCTGCCGCCGAGGTAGAGCACGGCCTTGTCGGCGGCGAGCCGCTCCATGACATCGAGCATCAGGGCGCAGCCGCGGCCGCGAGACAGGCTGCCGACGTAGGCGAGCTTGAGGCGCGGATCGGCCGCCAGACTTGGCAGCGGCTCCGCGCCGGCGAAGCGCTCGAGGCGCGGGTAGTTGGGCAGCACGAGGCGGAGCTTCGGGGTGCTGCCCAGCGCCTCCAGCTGCTCGTCGGTGACGACCACGACGCCGCTGCCCAGCGCCGCGAGGCTCTTCTGGGCGCCGGCGGTCACCTGGGAGGCGAGCGGCCGCGCCTTCTCGGGGATGTAGTGCTTGCCGGCCACGGCCTCCGGCACGTACTCGTGCATGTCGTAGACGAGGCGCGGGATGAAGGCCTTGACCGCGGGGAACAGCGTCAGCAGCTCGGGGTCGTGCACGTGCAGCACCTGCGGCCGCAGGGCGCGCAGGGCCCTCGCGATCTCGATGCTGTCGAGGAACCGCGTGCTGCGGCCGCGCTGCGGCAGCGGCGCCAGGAGCACGCCGTGCTCGTCGCGGCCGCGTGCCGCGCCCGGCGCCAGGTACATGACCGCGTACCCGGCCTCGGCGAGCGTGCGGCACTCGCGTTCATGGATGCGAGGGTCGTCGGGCTTGTGGACGACCGAGAGATGGACGACGCGGATCACGACGTGGCCTCCCGCCAGCGGGCGACGATGTCCGCGGCGCTGCCGCACCAGGCGCCGTGCGCCAGCGCCTGGTCGAGCAGGCGCCAGTAGACGTCGTCGTAGCCACGCGAGACGCGGCGGTCGAAGCGGTTGTTGTGCCAGAGCAGGCTGACCGCGCCCCCGCTGCGCAGGGCGCGGGCCAGCACCGAGGCGGCGGCGCGCTCCGCGTCGGGCGCCGCCAGATCACGGTAGTGCGGCTCCTGCAGGGCGCCGTCCATCACCGCGAGGGGCAGCTCGACGAGGTCGAGAGGTCGCTCGTCGGCGAGCGAGTAGGGATGGAACGGGAACGAGCAGCCGCAGCGAAAGCCCTCGTGCTCGGCGAAGGCCAGCGAGGTGTCGTAGTCGAACCCGGCCGCCTCAAGGTAGGGGAGCGTCTCGTGATAGAGGGCGCGCAAATAGTGGTAGCGGACGCCGGTCACGGGGTCGCCGGCGCGCCGCTGCAGGTCGTCGCGGTCGCGGGTGAGCGGCTCGACCCCCAGGCGGTCGGCGTCGTTGCCGTGGAGGCCGACTTCACGCCCGGCGGCACGCACGAGGCGCAGGGCCTCGGGGATGCGCTTGCGGTACGTCTCCGGCTGGTTGCCGTCCTGCTTGTGTGTGTGGCGGGCGATGACGAAGAACGTCGACGAGACGCCGCGGGCGTCCTCGCCGCCGAGGATCAGCGGAAAGGTCCAGAAGGGGTCGGTGCGCCGCGGCAGGTGGCGGACGAGCCAGTCGGCGCCGTCGCCGAGCTCGCGGCGCGCGGCCGCGCCGTCGCCGCGGCGCACGGCGCGAGCCGTGCGGTACCCGGCGGCGGCGAACCCGCGCCGCGTCCAGCGCCAGAGGTTATCGATGTCGTGGGTGAGGGCGACGGCGAAGTGGGCGCCGGAGGCGCCGGCGCCCGTGCCGGCGGTGCCCCACATCCAGCCGGCCGGAGGCAGCGGCTCGAGGCCAGGCTGCGCGAGGCGCGGCGTGAACAAGCCGCGCAGCAGCTCCACGTAGCGGTCGACGGCGGGCTCATCGATGCTTAGGCCGGGGTTGGCGGCGAACATGCTTGCCGCGTAGGGCAGGCGACCGTACTTGTCGCGCACGGCGGTCGTGCGTTCGTCCCAGCAGGCGAGCAGGGCGAACGCCGAGGCGATGAGGTCGAAGGGGACGGCGAAGCCGGCGCCGGGGTCGGCGGGGAAGGCGGCGACGGCGGAGCCGTCGCCGCCCGCCCGCGCCGCGAAGGCGCCGGCCGGCAGCGGCCTTTGCACCGCGAAAAGCTCCATCGCCGCGGCGCTGCACGGGATGGTCGGCACGCCGTCTACCGGCGTCGCGGCGTAGGCGAGGGCGGCGCCGGCGGACTGCGCCGGGTCGCGCGTCAGCGCGGCGCGGCGCCCCAGCGGCGCCAGCATCGAGTCGAGCGCCCACCGGGCGCGCGGCAGAAAGCCATCGGGCGCATCGACGAAGACCGCGAGCTCGGGCAGGGTCACACGTCCGCCCTCGCCCGCGGCGCCCGCGTCACGATCTGCTTCGTCACGGTGAGCGCGTTCAGCAGGCCGGGCAGCGGATCGTGCAGCGAGTGCAGACCGTCGAGGCGCGTGCCGCGCAGGGAGCGCAGGTACTCGCCGGCGCGCCGCTCCCGCCTGGCGATCTCCAGCAGCGCGAGGGGGACGTCCTTGTTGGCCACGATCCACTTGACGCCGTCGGCCTGGCGCGGCGCCGTGAACGGATCGCCGATGGCGTCGCGGTAGGCGGCCAGCGAGAGGTTGACGCCGCAGGCGGCGGCGAGCCCGTGCCACTTCCAGTGCCGGGCATTGACCTCCATGAGGCGGAAGCGCCCGTCGCGCGGGTCGCGCTTGAGCTCCACCTGGCTGACGCCGTGAAAGCGCAGCTCCTGCAGCAGGCGCAAGGCGGCGTCGGCGAGGTCGTCGCGCCAGGCGCTCACGCCGGCCAGGCAGCTGCCGCCGGCGTGCGGGTACTGGCGCAGCTTGTGGCCGCTGAACACGGCCAGGGGCCGCGAGCCGGCGTCGAGGTACGAGCCGACTGTCCAGAGCTCGTCCTCGCCGCCGGGGATACGCTCCTGCAGCATCAGCACGCCGAGGTCGTCGACCTTGTCGTAGACGCGCTGCAGATCGGCCAAGCTTTCGACGTCGAGGATATGACGGTGAAAGCGCAGCTTGAAGGCCAGCGACTCGGCCGGTTTGAGCACGGCCGGGAAGCGCACCTCGCCGGCCGCGGCCTCGAGCTCGGCGCCGGAGCTCACGAAGACGGTCTGCGGCGTGTCGACGCCGGCGCGCCCGGCGGCCTCCATCTGGGCGCGCTTGTCGTGTACGCGCTGCATCGCGTCCCAGCGCGAGAAGGGGACGATGAACCAGGGCTCGAGCCGCGCGGCGTGGCGCGAGAGCGGCCAGATGTACTCGTCGTGGCTGGGAAAGACGACGGCGCGCCGCGGCAGCCGCGCGCCGAGCACCTCGAGCCAGGTGACAAAGGCCTCCTCGTCGGCCAGCGGGTCGGGGCAGACCATGCCGGCGGCGTACCGCGAGCGCAGGCCGATGGCGCCGGGGTCGGCGTCGAGCGCCAGCACGGGCACGCCGTGGCGGCCGAGGTCGCGGACGACGCCGAGGCCGCAGGCGTAGCTCACCTGGAAGACGGCGGCGGGGGGCTGCGCCGCCGCCGCGCGCGCGAAGCGCGCGGACCTCAAGGCGCCTCGCCTTCGTGCGGGCGCCCCTTGCGCGTGATCATGGTGCGCAGCTGCCGAGCGGTGAGGAGCGCCCCAGGCAGCGGATCCCTGAGCGAGTAGAGGCCATCGACCTTGACGCCCCGGTACGACTTCAGCCACGGGATGAGCTTCTCGTCGCCCTTGCGCCAGCGGGAGAAGGCGTCGCGGGCGTCGGTGATCGACACCACCCATTTGAGACCGTCGGTCTGGCGGCGCGCCACGTAGGGGTCGCCGATGGCGTCGCGGTAGGCGGCCAGGGACAGGTTGACGCCGCTGGCGGTGGCCAGGCTGTGCCACATCCAGTGCCGTGCGTTGACCTCCATGAGGCGGTACCGTCCGTCGCGGGGGTCGCGCTTGAATTCCACCTGGCTGACGCCGTGGTAACCGAGCTCGTGCAGCAGGCGCAGGCCTGCCTCCGCGAGCTCGGGCACCCACAGGCTCACGGCCATGCTCACGTGGCCGAAGCGCGGAGGGTGCTGGCGCAGCTTGTGCCCGGTGAACTGCGCCAGCGGGCGCGACTGGGCGTCCAGATATGACCCCAGGGTATACAGTTCCTCGTCGCCGCCGGGGACGATGCCCTGCAGCATCAGGGCGCCGCAGTCGCGCACCTTGTCGTAGACGCGCAGCAGCTCGTCGCGCGAGGCGATCTCGAGCACGTGCCGGCGAAAGCGGACCTTGAAGGCCAGCGACTCGACGGGCTTGAGGATCGCCGGGAAGCCGATCTCGTCGGCGCCGCGGGCGAGATCGTCGTCGTCGTCCACGAACACTGTCTTCGGGATGTCCACGCCGACGCGCTGCGCGGTCTCGAGCTGCTCGCGCTTGTCGTGCAGGCGCCGCATCGTCTCCCAGCGCGAGAAGGGGATGATGTACCAAGGCTCCAGGCGCTTCGCGTTCCTGGAGATCGGCCAGATGTACTGGTCGTGGGTCGGGAAGAGCACGGCGCGGCGCGGCAGGCGAGGTCCCAGTTGCTCGAGGAAGACGATGAAAGCCTCCTCGTCCTCGCGCGGGTCGGGGCACGCCATGCCGGCGGCGAGCCGCGAGTGCAGACCCAGGGCGCGCGGGTTGTCGTCGAGAGCCAGAAGCGGGACGCCGGCGGCGGCGAGGTCGCGGATGATGTCGAGCCCGTTTGCCCAGGATACCTGGAGCACGATGGCCGGGTGGCGCCGTTCCGCTGCTTTCAAGAACTGATCGAAGCGCATGGTGGTCCTTTCATGGCGCCGGGCGCAGGACCTTCTGGTAGACGCCCAGCGTGAGCCGCGCGTTGCGCTCCCAGCTCAGGGCGAGTGCGGCCGCCTTGCCGGCTGCGCCCACGGCGGCCGCGGCCACGGGGTCGTCAAGTACTCGCTCGATGATACCCGCGAGCGCCCCGGCGTCGCGAACCGGCGCGAGGTAGCCGCTGACGCCGTCCTCGATGAAGTCCTCAGGACCTTCGCCCTTGCCGGCGATCACCGGTGTGCCCTGCGCCATGGCTTCGGTGTAGACGAGGCCGAACGCCTCGTCCCAGCTTGGCAGGGCGAACACGTCGGCGCGCGCCATGAGGGCGAGCACGCGCTCGTGCGGCACGCGGCCGAGAAAGTGGACGGCGTCGGCGACGCCGTCCGCCTCGGCCTGGGCGGCGAGCGCGCCACGCAGCGGGCCGTCGCCGACGACCGCGAGGTTGACGCGGCGGCCGTCCGCGCGCAGCCGCCCGACGGCCGCGATCAGCTCGCGGATGCCCTTGCGCTCGATCAGGTAGCCGACCGTGAGCACGAGCGGCTCGCCGGGCAGGTAGTCCGTCGCCGGCTCGACCGCGCGCCCGAGCCCCGTGGTGCCGTTCAGCACCACGCTCAGGCGCTCGGGGCGGGCGACGCCGGCGAGCAGCCCGGCGACGGCGCTCGAGTTGGCCATCACGGCGTCGGCGTGCGCGAGCACGTCCTTGGCGCGCCGCTCGACGGCGCCGCCGCGGCGGAAGTGCTGGTACACGTCGGCGCCGTGTACCGTGACGACGTACGGCACGCCGAGGTCGGCGGCCAGCCGCTGCGCCAGGGCGCCGTCGGGCAGCGCCTGGTGGGCGTGCAGCAGGTCGTAGCCGCTGCTGCGGAGCGACGGCAGGCGGCGCACGCTGTGGTACGCGAGGTCGCCGAGGCGGTCAAACAGCAGGCGCCTCGGCGGTTGCGGCACGCGTGGGTACTCGGCGGAGATGCCGTCGCGCACGGCCTCTCGCGGCTTCTGGCCGCGGCGCTCCTGGCGCGCGTCGCGCCAGAGGATGCGCGGCGCCCACGGCGTCGGCGAGAGCACCCGCGCCTCGACGCCCAGCTCGCGCAGCGCCAGGATCTGCTCGTGTACGAAGAGGTGCCTCTCCACGCCGGGGGACGGGTAGAGGTGCGAGACGACGAGCACTCTCACGCGCCGGCTCCGGCGCCTGCGGCGCCCCGGCCGGCCTCAGCCGGTGGGCCTGCGGCCGCCGGCGCGCGCTCTCCCGCCGGCGCCAGGCCGCGCTCGGCCGCCGCCAGCCGCGAGCGCGAGATCACGGCCAGCCCCAGCCCGTACAGGATCCACACCGGGGCGAAGCTCACCGAGCTGCTGGGGCCCACGGCGCCGATCGTCCATCCCAGCAGGGCAAGCACGGCGCCGCTGGCGAGGTATCTGGTGAAGGCGTCCGGGTCGCGCCGCGCGATGGGCCACAGAGTGAGCAGAAGCAGCAGGAAGAAGACCAGGTGCAGGGCGAAGCCCACGAGGCCGCCGTCCGCGTAGGTCTCGAACCACCAGTTGTGCAGGTTGGAGATGCCCAGGGCGTCGGCGCCCGACGAGATGATGCTCTCGGCCTGGCCGGGGCCGGCGCCGAGGAGGAAGCTCGCGCCGGCGATCTCCAGGCCGCGGCTGGTCAGGCTGGTGCGGATGTCGCCGGAGCCTTTGCCGGCCTGCGCCTGGCTGAGCAGCGCCTCCAGGCGGAACTGCCGCAGCATGTCGCTCTGCGAGTCGTTGAACAGCAGGTAGCCGGCGGCGACCACGAGCACGACGGCCACGGTCGCTGTCAGGATCTTGCCGGCGCGCGGCGAGAGGCGGGCGCCGAGGCGCCAGAAGAGGAAGACCGCGGCTACGGTGGAGACGCCGGCAGCTACAAGGCTTGAGCGCGAGCCGGTGCGCACAAAGGCGGCTGCGCCGATCAGGATGAAGAGCGCGTCCAGCCCGAGCCACAAGGCCCTGCGCGTGAAGAAGAAGGCGCAGAGCATGAAGGGCCAGCAGAAGGCCAGGTACGTGGCGAGGTCGTTCTGATTGACGAAGACGCTGGTGACCGCGTAGGTCTGCGAGGTCACGGCATCGATGAGGCGTGACGTGGGCAGGCGGATGCCGAGGCGCGCCTCGAGCAGCGTGAACCCGACCACGAAGGCGTAGGCCAGGATCAGCACGTAGCCCAGCCAGCGGAGGCGACGGCGGCTGCCTCCGGCGGCCGCCGTCGCCAGCAAGAGCGCGACCATCGTCACGACGATGGCGAGGTAGTTGAAGGCGCCGGCTTTGTACGGCGACCAGGCGAGGCCCACGAAGAGCCACGCGAACCACAGCGTGAGCGGCAGGGCCACATCCTTGGCGGCGAAGGGCAGAGGAGCGCGGCGCAGGACGAGATACGTCACCCCCACGGCGATCACCAGGGCCAGGACGATGCGGAAGAGGAACGCCTGGGGGAAGCCCGGGATGGCGAACGACGGGCCGAGCAGAGCTGCCGCGGGCAGCACCACGAGGCCCACCACGAGGAGCGCACCGACTTCGATGCGGGCGAGGCGCTCGCGGTTCAGCAGGATCAGGGCGACCACCGCGAGCACGACCAGCAGAGCCAAGCCCTCGCGCGGCCGGCGCGTGAGGGCAGCCGCGGACCCGACGGTGAGCGCCGCGCCGCCGGCGAGCAACGCGGCGTCGGTGCGCGTGAAGCGACGCCCGTCGGGGGCTGCGGCCGTGCGTGGTCCGGCGCTGTCGCTCATCCGGGAATCCTACCAGCGGGGCCGGCCGCCGCCGCTGGCTGCCCGCCGGCAAGGCCGTCGAGCAGCGCCGCCAGCTCGGCGGTGAGGCGGCCCAGCTCGTAGCGCTCCAGGGCGACCGGGTCGGCGAGCGGGGCGCTGCCGTCGCGAGCCGCGCGCACGAAGGCGGCGAGCGGCTCCGCCATCTGGTCGTCGGGCAACACGCACGTGCCGCCGCCGACCTCGGCGAACAGTGCCCGGGCAGCGGAGCCGGCCGGCGAGATGGCGAAGATCGGCCGGCCGGCCTGCAGGTACTCGAAGACCTTGCTCGACATGCTCTCGGGGCGGCGGCCGTTCACGAGCAGCAGGCCGTCGGCGGCACGCTGGTATCCCAGGGCGCGGGCCAGCGGCACGAGCGGCTCGACGCGCACGCGCTCGCCGAGGCCGAGGCGCTCGGCGTCGGGCCGCACGCGGCTCTCATCGACGCCGACGAAGAGCGCCTTGACGTCGGGAGGGAGCGCCGCGAGGCCGGTGAGAAACGCGCTCACCTGCTGCTCGCGCCCGTACAGCCGCCCGGTGTGTACGAGCCAGAAGCCCGCGCCCGGCGACACGTCGTCCGGCGTCTCGGCGCGGTCGAAGCCGTTGGGCAGCACGTGGGCGCGCCCGGCGAGCCACGGGTGGCGCGCCACGAGGTCATCGACGATGGGCCGGTTGACGGCCGTGACGGCGGCGGCGCGGTGCAGCGCCCATGCCTCCAGGCGGGCGTGGGCGGCCCTGTGCGCCGCGGTCGGGTACGTGCGGAACTGGTAGGTGGACCAAGGGTCGCGGTAGTCGGCCAGCCAGGGCAGCCCAGACGCTCTCGCGAGGCAGGCCGCCACGAGGTGTACGCTGGGCCGCGGCGAGCTCGAGAAGATGGTGTCGAAGCGCTCGCCGCGCAGCAGCTCGCGCCCCTTGAGCACGGCCGGCCCGACCCAGCTCACGTAGGGGTCGGGCACGCTGACCCAGCTGTTCACGCGCGTGCTGCGCTTGCCGCCGCCGAGCAGCCGCTTCGGCCACGGCGCCGGAGCGCGGACGACGCGCACGCCGGGCGGCTCTGCCGCCGGCCCGGCGGCCTTCGCCGCCAGCACCGTCGGCTCCCAGTCGTGCTCGGGCAGGTGGCGCAGAAAGCGCACCACGCGCGTGGTGCCGGCGCTGGCCATGGGCGGGTACGGGTTGGCGACCACGAGGAGCTTCTTGTGCGGCGCGCTCGTCATGCCATGGTCGATGTCGTGGGGCCTTCGGTGAGGTCGATGTCGGCCTCCTGTTCCATCTCCAGCTCCTCTTCTTCGGCGGCGAGGTCGTCCTCGCTGAGCTCGTCCACGCAGGCGTGGTCGCAGGGCTCGGCGGGCGCCGCGACCGCCGCCGCCGCGACCTGCGCCGCCGCCTGCCGGCCCGTCAGCCGCCGCGCCGCGCCGGCCAGCTTGCGCCGCTCGCCCGGCGTGAAGTAGCGGGTCGCCCAGAGCGCCAGCGGGAAGAGCAGCACGGCCGGCGCAGTAGCCAGGGTGCTCCAGGCGAGCTTGTTCAGCGGAGAGTACACGCTTTCGCCCAGGGCGCGGCCCAGGCCCCAGGCGACGGCCAGGGCCACCACGGTGGCCAGCAGCACCTTGAGCAAGCGCGCCCACTCGTAGGGGATCGGGTACCACTTCTGCGAGTAGAAATAGACGGTCACGGCGAGGATCAGGTACCCGGCGACCGTGGTCCAGGCCGCCGCCCACATGCCGTACCGCGGGATCAGCCAGAAGTTCAGGGCGATGTTGGCCGCCGAGGCGATGGCGAAGAACACCGGGATCATGCGATTGCGCTTGGCGACGTTGGCTCCCACCCAGAAGATGAAGTACAGGCCGTACAGCACGATCGACAGGCCGAGGACGAACGTCACCGGGCCCACGCTCCAGAACTTGCGGTCGAGAAAGACGTGCACGAGCAGGGGCAGGAAGGCGCCGAGGAGCACCAGTACGGCGCCGTTGAGCGTGATGAAGTAGGTGGAGCTGCGCGCCACCATGTGCTTGTGCTTCTCGGGCTCGTGGAGCTTGGCGTAGTGCCACTGCGGCCAGGCCATGCGAAAGGCCATCAGCATCAGAAACAGCGGCTGGGCCAGTGAGTTGGCGACGGTGTACAGACCCACCTCGGCCTTGCCTTGATAGTGCAGCAGAAAGAAGCGGTCCGAGAGCTTGAGCCAGTAGAACGAGACGCCGGTGAAGAGCGCCGGGATGGCGAAGGCGAGCATGGGTCGCATGAGCCGCCAGTGCCAGCCCCAGTCGATCTTGCGGATGTAGGTCGGCAGGAGCCCGCACTGCATACCCGCGGCGGTGACGAAGTTGGCCGCCAGAACGCCCATGGGCCCCCACTTGAAGACGGCCACGAAGACGATGGACAGGGGCACCTGCACGAGCACGCGGCCGATGGTGTAGGCGCTGAAGATCCACGGCCTGTGCTCGAGGCGGAAGAGTGTGAAGGGCAGGTCGTTGAGATTGCTGAAGAACAGCGTCGCCAGGGCCACGGCGAAGTAGCGCCAGTCGCCGGAATCGTACTGCTCGCCGAGCAGAAGCGGCGCGAGTCTCGGCATGAGCACGCCCAGCACGCCCAGCAAGATGAGCGGGTAGACGGTCGAGACGTAGAAGACGTTGGTGATCACCCGGCTGCGCGCCCGCGGCGACTTGTCGTCGAAGTAGAAGCGGCTGAAGGCGACGTCGAAGCCCATCGTGATGAAGACGTCGAGGAAGGTCGTCACCGTGACGACCATGCCGAGGATGCCGTAGTCGCCGGGGCTCAGGAACGCCGTGTAGAGCGGCAGGAGCAGGGCGACGAGGAACTTCTGCAGGGCGCGGCCGGCGCCGTAGATCACCGAGTCCCTGAGCAGCAGCGAATAGCCTTGGCTCTTCGGCTTCTTGCCGTTGCCCATGCGTGGTGACGTCGTCCTAGCGGCGCGGAGCGCCGAGGTCCTTGGGCAGCTGCTCGGCGTGCGCCTCGGCCGCGGCGAGCTGCTCCGCGGCCAGCGGCGACGAGCCGCGGCGCCGGGCGCGGGTCATGACCTCGGCGACCTTGAGCCCGGCGGTGTGCAGCTCGATGAGCGGCTGCGGCAGGAGGTCGTGGAGCGCGGCGCCGCCGGCGCCGGGCCAGCTGCGCAGGCCGGCGCCGGTCAGGCCGCGCCGGTCGAGCGCGCCGGCGAGGCCGACCACAGCGAGGTGCGGCGCGGCGGCCGCCAGGGTGGCCGCGTCGATCCAGCCGCCGGGCCCGACGGTGCGTGCGTCAGGCTGCGCGGGGCAAAGGACCAGGGCGTCGGCCTCGGCAAGGCGGCCGCGAGCGGCCGCGTCTCCGAGGCCGTCCCCGACCTTCTCCCCGCCGTACAGACTCACGCGGCCGGCGCCCTCTGGCGCGGCGACGAGCACGCGCGCGCCGGCCTGCGCCAGCCCGCGCGCGACCTTGGCGTACGCCGGTCCGTCCCCGGCCACCAGCAAGGTGGCCCCGACCACCTCGACGCCCATCTGGAGAAGACCCCAAACGGCCTCCATGGCGAGATAGCGGAAGAGGTCGATGCCGTCCTCGTCCACGCCGGCCACGGCGATGGCGCCTCTGCGGCAGGTGGCGACGTCCACGTCGGCGGTGCGCCAGTGGGCGACGCCGCGCATGAGGGTCACGGCGGCCGTCTCGGCGATGTTGCGCACGATCGCCTCGTCGATGGGGCGCACGCCGGGGAGGTCGGTGACGATGTCCACCTCGGCGAGCGGCGCCTGCAGGCGCGTCGGCAGGACGTGCAAGCGGTCCTCGATGCCGGCGAGCCGGGCGAGATACTCCGTCTGCTGCTCCGCCTCCTTGCGCGACGTCTGCACGCTGTCGCGGGCCACGGCGTACACCTCGGCCGCTCCGGCCAGGGCGGCGATCGCCGGCGTGACGCGGCGGTAGCCTACGCCGGCCTCGGTGAGCACGCGCAGACCGTGCAGGTCCAGCCGGTGTCGCTCGATGGCGCGCCGGATGAGGCGCAGCACGTGGCGCCCGGGAAAGGCGTCGTCGCAGGCGCAGCGGGGGTCGGGGGGCTGATCCATGTGCCCATCTTACTTCGCCCCGAGGCGGCGGTTCGCCTGGGGCCGGACCGGGAGTAGCTCAGCCGAGGCTGCCGACCCTCGCCGCACGAGTCAGCCGGCGACCATCTGAGCGGCCTGCCAGGCGGAGCGTGGCTCCGGCAGCCACCAACCACAGCGTCTGACTGCCACTGCCGCAGCCAAAGAGCCGACTGATCGCGCCGTCGGGTGACTGGTTGCCGACGAATGGCAGCGCCCCCGGCCTCTCCGTCTGGAACACGAGCCCCGTCCAGCAGGCCCAGAAGGCGCCCGGAAGAAGCATGAAGCCCAAGGCCGGCTTGAGCTCGACGGCCGCGAGCTGCTCCACGAACAGGCCGACGTCGGTGACGACGCCGACCGTACGGAAGCTGCCACGGTCGCCGAGCTTCGTCACGACCACGGGGTCGATGTCAGCGCAGACGGTGCGCACGCCGGCCGGCGGCATGTCGCCGACGGCGATGCTGTGCAGCATGGTGCTGAGCATGAGGCAGGCGCCGGTCTGCTGCGCGTACCCGCGCCTGACCTTCTGCGCCTGCACCACGTCGGCGACCACCTCGGGCAGCGGCCCGTCGTCGCGGATGCCGCCGGCGAGCACGAGCGGCGTGCCGGTCTTGACGAGCGTGTGCAGGAGGCCACTGGTGAGAACCCCTCGGTCGATGGCGGCCTGGGTCGAGCTCGCGCGTGGCGACGGCGTTGCCGCCGGACACGGCGCCGATGTAGCCCGCCTCGATGAGGTCGGGAGAACGGTTGCCGATCCAGCGTGAAGCACATCTGCGGCGGTCACCGCGAAGATCGGACCCGACGGCGCGTTTCAGGCGACGAACAGCCACAGCGCGAAGCGCCCCGTCAGGAAGACGAGACCGGCTGCGAAGACGGCCACGAGCGCCCATCGGAGTCGTGGCCGGTCATCGGTGACCACGGCGAGCGCGACCATGACCGGGAAGGCGACGAGGACGAATCGCGGCATCGACATCAACGGGACCTGCGGTCGAGGCGCGAACAGCGGCAGGCTGATGACGCAGACGCTGAACAGAGTGTAGGAGATGGGGAGTCGCCGCCAGGCCGCGCAGATCGCCCACACGGCCCCGGCGAGCGCCACGAACGACACGAGATTCACGATCGCCGTCTCGCGCTGGATGAACGCGATGGTCTGGCCGACATAGGCCGGGTCGGCGGGCACACCGTGCCCGGTCAGCAGCTGGGTCGCCCCGGAGCACGCCTTGACGGCGGAGCGCCAGATCGTGATCGGGGGGAACGTCGGGTCGCGACCCCAGGCGCGCTCCGCCTCGCCGAAGCCCCCGACGCCCCCCGTCGAAACGGCGAGATACGCCGCATACGCGGCGACGCCGGCCGGGACAAGGAGAAACCAGAGGAGAGGCCGGTCGCGCTTGGGGTCGTCACGATCGTAGTCATGAAGATACGCGACCGCCATTGGAATGAGCAGGAAGAGACCGGCGAGACGCGTCATGGTGGCCAGCATCCCCGCCAGGCCGGCGAGCGCCCAGCGCTCCCGTCGGGCCCAAAGGAAACAGCACACGGCAGCCAGGAGGAAGAGCGATTCGCTGTACACGGCCTGGAAGAAGAAGCCGGCGGGGAACAGCGAGAGAAAGACCACCGAGTAGAACGCGATCCGCGGCGTGAGATCGACGGCGACGAGGCGATAGAGCACGGCCGTCGCGGCGAGAAAGAAGACCATCGACAGCAGGATCCCTACGAGCTGGTAGTTGCCCGCAGCCAGGTACCCACCAAGGCGCAGCAGCAGCGGATAGAGCGGGAAGAACGCCGGCGTGTTGTTGGAGACCCTGTAGCCCTCGTTGGCGATGTGGATGAACCACACCCCGTCGAAGTGCGCCCAAGGGTTCAGCAGGTGGCCAAGCCAGCCCCCGTAGACCTCCGCCTTGGCCGGGAACCGCATGATCGGGTGCACTTCGTGAGTGCGCATCGTGCTGGATGTGATGAAGCCGACCAGGAACACCACGAGCCGGGAGCCGACGGCAACGGCCAAGGCCTTCCTGGCGAACGGGTCCACGCTTCGCCGGCGATCGGCGACGGAACCCAGGCGCCAGCGCTTGACAGCGTCCTCCGCCAACTCCGTCCTTTCCAAAACGCATTCCGGCGACCATCTTCCGGACTGACCTCAGATCCTCCTGCAAGGGAGTCACCGGCCTGGCTTCGGCCACCGCCCCCGATCCCGCGCTCTGCCGCCGGGATCGGGGGCGGCGGCGCCAGGAGCGCGAGGGCGTCTATCCTGTCGGACCCATCTGCGATAGGGCAGCGGCCGGATCAGAGGCCGTGCCGCGCACGGCTGGTTCCGCCGGCCGTAGCTTCCATACGGCGATGACCGTGACCGCGAAAGCCGCTACCAGAAGCGCGTTGCGCGCGGCGATCACGAGCAACGCCGTGGGGTCGAGGTCCACCTGCCGCCAATACATCCCGGGGTACTCGATCTGCGTGAGGACGAACGCGCACAGCAGCAGACCGGCGGCGACCTTCGGCAGCAGAGGCCTGCCCACGAGGCACAGGGCGACGAGGGGCAGGATCCACAGCAGGTGCTGGGGCGACAGCACCTTGTTCCCGCACAAGGCAGCCAGGACCACGGCCAAAGCGGCTACGGGGATGCCCTCCGGGCGGGAGCGCAGCGTCTCGCGCGCACGCCATACCGCCCAGTAGGCCACGATGAGCAGCAGCAGCACGGTCAGGGGAGCCAGACTCTCCACCAGCCCCGTGCCGGAGCCGCTGATGGTCAGCGACGCGCTCGGCGGTACGATCGCCACCGTCCCCGGCCGGAGCGCCTGCAGAAGGAGAAACGGGGAGGCGGCCACGCTCTCGATGTGCAGACCCCTGCCGATCTGCGCGCCGAAGAGGCTCGATCTCACACCTGCGGCATCGTGGATCAGGAACGGGAGGAAGGGCCCTGCCGCCGCCACCAGAGCCGCCACGGTCGCCCACACGACCCGGCGACGGGTACGGGCCAGCACGAGGACGAGCGGAAGGAGCACGATCGGCATCAACTTGAGACTGAAGCCCAGACCGATGACGAGCCCGGCCAATGCCCAGCGACGATACACGAGGCAGAGCATCGTCACGGCGAGCACCAGCGCGACCGCCCCATCGAAGCGGTCGATGGCGACCGCGCCGGCCGCGATGACGGCGGCCGCGAAGGCGGCCGCCGCGGCCAGCGGCCGCCCCAAGCCGGGCCAGGTGCGCGTTGCCACCACGGTGGTCACGATAGCCGTGATCGCGTCGATCACGATCATCTGCGCGCCGAACCAGGCGTGGTATGCCGCGAGCGTGCTTCTGAGCGGCGGCAGCACGAAAAACAGCAGAGACAGCGGCGGATACTCGAAGGGGAAGTCGGTGTACGGCCACTGGCCGCCGGCCATCCGCAGACCTCTGTCCGCGTAGTAGGCGGTGTCGCTGCCCAGCCACGGGACGTACCCCCACTTGTGAGTGACCAGGACCTGGTAGACGACGACCCACGCGATCGCCTGCAGCGCAGCGGCCGCGGCCAGCAGGAGTACCATTTCGCGCCGCGCCAGACGCGGTTCAAGCACCACGCTTGTCTCCACGCCTCATCATGTCGCTCCCGCCGCCGGCTGCCGATACGGCGCCAGTGTACACTCCCGGCCTGGGGCGCCTTCCGCGCGGGCAGGACGGGTCGCGCCGCGCTCGACCGGCGTCGTCCCCGCACGCGCGAGGGTCATCCCTGCGTCCCGTGTTGTTCGCCTCGGGCCGTAGCGCCGGCCGCGAACCGCCGCTGCGGCGTGGGCGTCTCCCGAAAGGGGCCGGGTCGGCGCGCCTGGCTCTCTCGTCTATACTTGGACCCCGCGCCCGCACAGAAAGGACCGTCCTCGTGCGCCTCACGTTCCGCCCCACAGCCTCGCTCGCTCTCGTCCTCGCAGTCGTCTGCGTGCTTCCGGCCGCCGTAGCCGGCGCCTTCGCGCCGGCCGCCGCCGCCGCCCCCGACGCCGCTCAGATCGACGACTTCCTTGCGGTCCACAGCTCGCCGATGACCGGCGCCGGCGCCACCTTCGCGGCCGAGGGCCGGGAGCACGGCGTCGACCCGGCCTTTCTCGTGGCCATCGCCGGCGCCGAGTCGAGCTTCGGCGAGCTCCTGTACTCCGAGAACGGCGACCAGTGTACGTATAACGCCTTCAACTGGTTCTACGGCGCCACGTGGCCGCAGAGCGACTTCGGCTCCTGGGACGAGGCCATCGGCCGCGTTGCTGAGGGGCTCGCCGGCTCGTTGTACCACGGCGCCGGCCTGTACTCGGTCGACGCCATCGCTCCGCGCTACTGCCCGGATGGCACCGCTGACTGGATCGACAACGTCACGTCCTTCATGATCCAGCTCGGCGGCGACCCGGCCGACACGCGGCTGGCCGACACGGCCACGCCGCCGCCCGACACGGCCACGCTCCCGCCCGACACGCAGCCCGGGCTCATCGCGCTCGACGGCTCGGTGACGCTGGGCGGCGGGCCGCGCGAGGTCGGTAGGGACGTCAGCGTGCGCTTCACGATCACCAACAGCGGCGGTCAGCCGGTCGCCCTCGAGGGCATCAGGCTGGCGGTGCGCGGCCCCGACGGCGCCGGCGCCGACCTGGTCTCCGACCAGGCGGTCACGCTGGCCCCGGGCCAGCCGCTCCCCGTCTCGGCCTCGTGGCCGCTGGACACGGTAGGCCCGTGGCACGGTTGGATCGAAGTGGTGCAGAACGGCGCGCCCAGCCTCGTCGGCGAGAAGCAGGCCTTCGCCTTCCGCGTCAGCCTGCCGCGCGACCTGGTCGTGCGCCGCTGGATCATGGCCGAAGCCGGCCTCAGCTCGCAGAGCTGAGACACGCTCGGCCCGGCCGCTCCCGGCCGCGTTCGCTCGCGCCGGCCGACCCGCGGCCGCCCAACAGCCGCGTCGCGCCTCGCTCAGAACTGGAAGTAGAGGAACGGGCTCGGCTTGCTGAGCGCCAGCAGCGAGGCCCCCAGCAGCAGCCCGAGCACGAGCGCGTAGCGCAGCTTGGGCTGCGGCTTGATCTCCCAGGTGTTGGGCAGGAAGTTCACCCACACGAGGCCGCCGATGATGAACCCTGCGAGCACCGGCGCCAGCGGCAGAGTCGCGCCTCCGCTCACGCCCTTGAGGCCGAACATCGCGGCGAGCACGTCCAGGGCCGAGCGCATCGTCGTGGCGCGGAAGAACACCCAGGCCAGCGTCGCGGCGAGGAAGGTCAGCAGGCGGTTGAGCCACACCCACGGCGGCGTGAACCCCCTCTTGCGCGCCACCACGTGTACCGCCTGGAACACGCCCCAGAGCAGGCCCCAGAAGACGAAGGTCCAGGCGGGGCCGTGCCAGAGGCCGGCCAGCAGGAAGGTGATGAGCAGGTTGCGCACGGTCATGAAGGTCGTGCCGTGCGAGCCGCCCAGCGGGATGAACAGGTAGTCGCGCAGCCAGGACGACAGCGACATGTGCCAGCGCCGCCAGAAGTCGGACGGGTTGACCGCCTTGTACGGCGAGTCGAAGTTCTGGGGGAAGCGGAGGCCGATCATGAACGCCACGCCAACGGCCATGTCCGAGTACCCCGAGAAGTCGAAGTACAGCTGCAGCGTGTAGCCCAGGGCCGCGCCCCAGCCCGAGAGCAGGCCGAGATGGGCGTGCTGCGCGAACAGGTCGTTCACGTAGGGCGCCATCATGTCGGCGACCAGCATCTTCTTGGCGAGGCCCATGACGAGGAAGAACATCCCGGTGCCGATCAGGCTCCAGCGAAAGCGCTGCTGGGCGCGCTCGAGCTGCTCGCCCACATGGCCGTAGCGGATGATGGGCCCGGCCAGGAGGTAGGGGAACAGCGTCGCCCAGGCGAGGTAGTGGATCACGGACCTGGCCGGGCGGATCATCCCCCGGTACACGTCGACCGCGTACGAGATGGCGGCGAAGGTGTAGAACGACACGCCGACCGGCAGCAGCACGCGCAGCATGGGCAGAGGCTCGCCCATCCCCATGAGCTTGAAGAGGCCGTCCATCGAGCTGAAGAAGAAGCCGCGGTACTTGAAGAAGGCGAGCAGCCCGAGGTTGACTGTGATGGCGGCGGCGAGCAGAAGCTTGCGCCGCCGCCCGTCCCTGTTGTGGACGATCAGCCATCCCGCTGCCCAGTCCACGAGCGTGGCGCCGAGCAGGAGCGGGATGTAGCGCCAGTCCCAGAGGCCGTAGAAGACGCACGAGGCGACGATCAGGAAGCTCAGGCGCGCGTAGCCGCGCGGGATCAGCCAGTAGAGGAGGACGACGACCGGCAGGAAGATGAAGAGGAAGCCGAAGCTGTTGATGAACACGGCTTACTCTCAGTCCCCGGCGCCCGGCGCTGTCACTTGGGCAGACCGCCGGTCTGCTGCAGCACGTAGTCGATGGCGCGCCGCGTGTTGATGGTCGTCAGGTGTACGCCGTCGTAGAACTGCTTGGGGTCGGCGCCGAACTTCGTCATGTCGGTGATGTCGATGAAGACGAAGTGGTACTTGCCCTCGAGCGACGCCACGTAGTCGATGACCTCCTGATGGCGCTCCGGCCAGCCCAGCGGACCCACGGTCTTGAGCAGCTTGGGGTTGATGGGCGTGAGCACGATCAGCGGCGTGGCGCCCTGATCGTTCATCAGCTTGAGCGTGCGCTCGAAGTAGCGCTGGGCCTCAGGGTCGAGCTTCTTGTAGGCGTTGCGGTACAGGTCGCCGTAGCGCTTCACCGACTTGGGGAAGCGACGGTCCCACTCCTTCTGGGTCCACAGGCGCTGCTTGAGCATGCCGTCCGGCAGGAAGGCGTCACGGTACTTGGAGGCCTTCACCTCCGCCTTGTCGCGGTTGAGGAGGACGCGCACCGAATCCCAGGCCGTGACCCATGAGAACATGGTGGTGCGGTTCTCGGCGACGGCGCGGAGCACCGCGCGCGCGTTGCGCCTGGCGCCCGCCTCGCCGACGTACTGCGCGAGGCGTGGTTCATTGGCGGTGCGGCCCTGGACCTTGAACGGCACGAACGACTCCACGTCGAGCAGCCAGAAGTAGGCGGGGCGCGCGTCCGGCCAGGTGTCGTGGATGAAGTTGGTCATCGCCCAGGCGTCGGTGGTGCCGCCGATGCCGTTGACGCCGGCGTTGAAGGTCCGCAGGCCGGTCTTCTCCTCGAAATACGTGGGCTCGTAGCGCATCGAACGCGAGCTGCCGAGGACGACGAGCTGCGGCGGCTGCTCGAGGGCCTCGATGGCATCGGCTTTGATCGTGCGGTCGGAGGTCGTCGCGCTGGGCAGCAGCTTCATGCCCACCATGCCGTAGGGGTCGGCGAGGGTGTTCAGGGCGCCGACAGCGGCCATCACGACTAAGGCCGCCAGAGCCAGGACGACCAGAAACGCGAACGTCCGGCGGCCCTTCGCCTGATCGATCTCCGGCGGGTCGGGGATGACGCGCCTATTGAGCCCCGCCCTCGGCGCCGGCTCGGGGCCGGGCTGGGCGCCCGGCTGTCCGGAGCCGGCCGGCGGCTCTTCGCCCACGTCCTCAGGCGCGAGTGCGAGCAGTTCTTCGTCGGGGGGGTTGTTCATCGGCGGGTCCGAGAAGGGGGGAAGTGACGGTTCGGCACGGGGCTGAAGGATACCACAGGCGTGCGCGAGGCGGCCGATGGGGCCGGCGCCGCGCAGCGCCGGGCCGCCGTCAGGCGCGCCCGGCCAGAAACGCCGTGATGCGCGCGGCGAGGCCGGCGGCCTCTATCTCATCGACGCCGCCGTTGCTCGTGCGCGTCTCGTGGAAGGCGGCGACGCCGCGGCCCTCGAGGAAGCAGCGTACGAGGCGGATGCTGCCGCCGTGCGTCACAAGGAGCGCCGGGCGGCCGTCGCACGCCGCGTCCCGCAGCGCGGCCAGCACCCGGCGCTGCTGGTCGGCGAGGCTCTCGCCGGCGGGAAAGCGGAAGTCCTCGGGGTGCTCGCGGTACCGGCGCCACGCGTCCGCTTCTTCGAGCATGATCTCGGCGTACAACCGGGCCTCCCAGGCGCCGCGGTGGGTCTCCGCGAGGCGCGGGTCGAGGACCAGCGGGAGGTCGCCGCCAAGCTCCTCGCGGATGAGCTCGGCCGTTTCTCGGGCGCGCCACAGGTGGCTGGAGACGATGAGCTCGAGGCCGCGCCCTCTGAGCGCGCGACCCTGGTCGCGCGCCTGGGCGCGGCCCTTCTCGTTGAGGCCCACCTCGGCCCAGCCCTGGCAGCGCGCCGGCTCGCGGTTCCAGTCGGTCTGGCAGTGGCGGATGAGGTGGATCGTCACGTGGCGACGGCGCGGTCTGGGGCGGGCACGGCCGGGCGCGGCGACCCGCTCAGTGGAAGTGCAGCAGCGTGTCGCCGCGCACGCCCACGCGGAGCGTCTCCACCGAGATCACTTCTTCGGGCGGGATGTTGCCGAGGTTCACGTTGGCCCCGAGCTCCGTGACGAACCAGGCCTGCTGGCTCTTGATCGGCGCCTCGAACAGCAGTTGCTCGGGGTCGATCGCCGAGCGGATCTCGTCGAGCAGGCCCTCCTTGACCTCGCCGCCGGGCTGGTAGATGCCCACGGTGCCCGACTCGCGGCCCTCGGTGATCACCTTCCAGGCGCCGGCCTCGAGCTCGCGCTTGATGCTGTCGACCCATTTGAACGGGGCGATGACCACGCTGGCGTCTTTGCTGCCGACCTCGCTGAGCACCTTGAACTCCTTGGCGAAGCGCCGCAGAATGGCAAGCTTGTCTTCCTCGACCATGTCGATGGTACCGTCGGAGACCTCGACGCAGGTCATGCCGCAGTCGCGCACGAGCTGAACGTACTCCTCGAGCTTGTTCTGGCGCAGGCAGACCTCGAAGAAGGTGCCGCCGAAGCAGACGGGGATGCCGAAACTGTGGTAGAGGTCGATCTTCTCCTTGACGTTGGGCGTGACCGCCGCCGTGCCCCAGCCCAGCTTGACGATGTCGACGTAATCCTGGGAGACCTCGAGGAACTGCCGCACCTGGTCGAGGCTGTAGCCCTTGTCGAGCACGTGCGTGAGGCCGCTCTCGCGCGGCTTGCTGGTGCGCTGTGGGAGCGTGAGAAAGTCGAACATCGATCGCCCTCCAATGGTCGCGCGCCGTTCCGGTCGGCGCTCAGCGAATCGTACCAGACGGCCTCGGGCGCCGTGCGTCGGCGCCGCCTACGCCTTGAAGAGCAGCGCCAGGCCGCTCAGAAAGAGGACGGCCGCGAGGATACTGCGCAGCACGCGGGTCGGCGCGTGCACGGTGAGCTGCGAGCCGATGAGCGCTCCCGGGATCGAGCCCATGAGCAGCGCCGCGACCATCCACAGGTCGACGTTGCCGACGCCGATCTGGGCGAGGCCGGTGATGGTCAGCAGGATCATCGCGTGGAACACGTCGGTGCCCACGATGCGGTCGGTGGTGAGCGGATAGAAGAGGATGAGAAACACGGCCAGGAGGGTGCCGCTGCCGACCGAGGTGAGGCCGATGACGAAGCCGCAGCCGATACCCAGGCAGACGGTGGCGATCTTGCGCCGCGTGGTCAGCCTGATGTTCTCGCGGCGGTGCTTCTGGTCGACGTGCATGACGACCTTCACGATGAGCAGCACGCCGCCATCATCAGGGCGGAGCCGATGGCGCGGTAGAGGGTGTTGTCGATGAGATCGCCGTAGTTGTTCTTCACGTAGGTGACGGCGGCGCCGATCGCCATCGTCGGCTGGAAGCCGAAGGCGAAGATCAGGCGTCATGAGGGCGCCGCCGCCCATGCCGGTGAGGCCGAACAGGAAACCGACGAGCAGGCCGGTGAGGGGGGACCATGCTTATCTATCAAATACGGCCATGCTATGATAGCCCCCGCCCGTGCCCGCGCCGGATCCGTTTGCGCCCGTCAGCCTGCAGTGCATAGCGGACGCTAATCGATGCGGGGGCTGCTATGCGAAACGGGAATGTGAAAACGGCTGCGGCTCACCGCAACGTCGGCGTTCAGCCGCTCACAGCTCCGCGCGCCATGGCACGAGCAGGCGATCGATGATCTGGACGACCAGGTCGAGCATGATGCCGCAGAGCCCGATGACGATGATCCCCATCATGACGATGTCGGTCTGGTTGAAGCGCTGGGCGTCACGCACCAGGCCGCCGATGCCGGGGAGGCCGTTGATGGTCTCGGCGGCGACCATCGTCGTGAAGGCGAACAGCACCGCGACGCGGATGCCTGTCATGATCTCCGGCAGCACCGACGGGAACACGCCGAAGCGGACCACCTGGAAGCGCGACGCGCCCAGCGTCTGGAGCGCCAGAAGGCGGTCCTGCGAGACGCTGCGCACGGCGTCGCTGGTGGCCAGCACGATCGGCGGGAGCGCCGCCAGCATCAGGAGGATCACCTTCGGCGTCTCGTCGATGCCGAACCAGATGACGAGCAGGCTGAAGTAGGCGAGGGGGGGCAGGGCGCGGATGAAGGTCACGCCGGGCTCCAGGAGGCTCCTGCTCCACTTGCTCGTGCCGAGCAGGAGCCCGAACGGCACGCCGACGACGATGGCGAACGCCGAGGCGATGAGGATGCGGCGCATGCTGGCCCACAGGTGCTCGTAGAGGAAGACTCCACTGTAGCCCTTCATGCCGTCGTGCACGCTCGAGGTCTTGATCATCGCCTGCCACACGGAGGCAGGGGTGGGGACGAAGACGCGCGGCCAGACCTCGAGGTAGGCGACCAGCCACCATATCCCCAGCAGGGCGCCCACGAAGACGAGGTGGAGGACCGGGCCGCGCCAGCGCGCCCACGCGGAGGCGCGGGCGCCCTTGGGCGCGTGCTGCCCATGGTCGAATTCGGACGGCAGGGGCGCTCCCGGTGTCGCCATCTGGTACGCGAGTGCGGACCCACCCTCGCGATCTGTGGACGCAGCGAAGCTCTTCTCGCTGCGAGGGTTGTGGTTGTTCGTGTCTTCCGGCAACGGTACTCCCCTATCCGACCACGCCATGATGCCCGTGCGGTACCGCGGGCTGCAACCGCGGATGGTGGAATCAGCGTTTCCGAATGACTGTTCCGGTCATGTATAATTGATACTTATTTGATTCTCATCACTGGCTTATGAATAATGCCACAAGTCCGGCACTCGTCAAGCTGGAATGACACGCGCGGGCATTGTATTGTTGATTTACTGGGTCAGCTTGAAAGAGAATGAAGGGAGTCCTCGTGGACTACAGAAAGCGCCGGATCTTCGGCAAGACGGGTCGCCGCGTGCGGGTCGTGAGTGGAGCTTTTGTCGCCTTCGCTCTTGTCGCCGCGCTCGCGCTCGTCGTGGGTGGCTGCGGCTCGAGCACGTCGCCGGAGTCTTCGGGCAGCCCGGGCGCGAGCGGCGCCCCTAGTGAGCTGCGCATCGGCTATCAGCTCATCCCCAACGGCGATCTCATCGTGAAGGACCAGGGCTACCTCGAGGCTGCCCTGCCGGATACGACCATCAAGTGGGTCAAGTTCGACTCGGGCGCCGACGTCAACACGGCGATCATCGGCGGCAGCATCGACATCGGCCTGGCCGGCAGCAGCCCCGTCGCCGCGGGCCTCAGTCAGCCGATGAACATCGCCTACAAAGTGCCGTGGATCCACGACGTCATCGGCGCCGCCGAGTCGCTGGTCGTGAAGAACAGCGCCGGCGTCACAGATATCGCGGGCCTTGCGGGCAAGAAGGTCGGAACGCCGTTCGGGTCCACGGCCCATTACAGCCTGCTCGCCGCTCTGGAGCTCAACAGCGTCGACCCTGCCACGGTCAAGATCATCGATCTGCAGCCGCCGGACATCCTCGCCGCCTGGCAGCGTGGCGACATCGATGGCGCCTACGTGTGGAACCCGACGCTCGCCGAGCTCAAGAAGGACGGCGCCACGCTGATCACCAGCGAGGAGCTCGCCACGCAGGGTAAGCTCACCGCCGACCTCGCGGTCGTGACGAACGCCTTCTCGGACCAGTATCCTGACACCGTGCAGACGTGGGTCGACCAACAGAACAAGGCAGTGCAGTTGTACAAGTCCGATCCGCAGGCCGCGGCTGATGCCGTGGGCCGCCAGCTCAACATCTCCGGTGCAGACGCGCTCGCGCAGATGAAGGACCTGATCCTTCTCGACGCCAGCGAGCAGGCCGGCGCCGACTATCTCGGCACCCCTGACGCACCCGGCAAGCTGGCGGACAATCTGGAGAGCGCTTCGCAGTTCCTCAAGAGCCAGGGCTCGGTGGAGGGCGTTCCGGCGCTCAGCGCCTTCCAGGCCGCTCTCGGCAACCAGTGGTTGGCGAAGGCCGCCGGGCAGTGACGCCTGCGGACGTGAGACCCGGGGCAGGCGCGGCGCCGAGCCAGTTGCAGACACCCTGCTCTGCCGACACCGAGGGGTCCCGTCCGGAACGCATCGACCTGCGTGGCGTGACGCACGTCTTTGGCAAGGACAAGAGGTCGACGCCGGCTCTGGCCGGCGTCGACCTCGTCGTCCAGCCGGGCGAGTTCGTGTGTCTCGTGGGTTCGTCCGGCTGCGGCAAGACGACGCTGCTCAAGCTGATCGCCGGCTTCTTCCTGCCCACGGCGGGCGCCGTCACCATCAACGATGTGCCGGTCGCAGGGCCGGGGCCGGACCGCGGCATGGTCTTTCAGGCTCCGACCCTGTTCCCGTGGCTCTCGGTGCGCGGCAACGTCGAGGTGGGCCCGCGCATGAAGCACGCGTCCAAAGACGCCCGTCGGCGACTCTCGGACCGCTACCTCGAGATGGTCGGTCTGTCCGACGTCGCCGAGCAGCGGCCCTACGAGCTCTCCGGCGGCATGCAGCAGCGCTGTGCGATCGCGCGCGCTCTCGCCAACGACCCGGCCATCATCCTCATGGACGAGCCGTTCGGGGCGCTCGACGCGCTCACCCGCGAGCGCCTGCAGCAGGAGCTCAAGCAGATCTGGGAGGCGACCGGCAAGTCCATCGTCTTCGTCACGCACAGCGTTCAGGAAGCGGTCTTCCTGAGCACCCGAGTTGTCGTGCTGAGCCCGCGCCCCGGGCGCGTCGTCTACGACCAGCCGGTGCGCCTGCCACGCCACGAGGACACCGTGAGCAAGGCGCTCCTCATGCCCGAGTTCGCCGCCTTGCGCGCCGAGATCGGCGCCAGGATCGGCCAGACCTCCTGACACGGCGCGGGCGAGAGGCGAAGGGCGACAGGGTTTCTCCGCGTACAGACCCGTGCTACAAGTGGCACAGCAAACTATCAGGACGCTCGCAGCGGTAGCCGCACGCGAGCACGCGCCGCCGACTGCGGCGAGAGGAGTTGATCAAGCTTGACTCACATGAGCGCCAGCGAAGCTATGGTCGAGACCCTGCGGGTCGAGGGTGTGACCGAGATCTTCGGCATCGTCGGGTCCGCGTTCATGGACGCGCTCGACCTGTTCCCCGCGGCAGGCATCCGCTTCATCCCCGTGCGGCACGAACAGTCGGCCGCGCACATGGCCGACGGCTACGCGCGCGTGACCGGCAGGCCCAGCGTTTGCACCGGCCAGAACGGCCCCGGCATCACCAACATGGTCACGGCCATCGCAGCCGCCTGGCACGCCCACTCGCCGGTCATGATCATCACGCCGTCGGCGATGTCGTCCGACCGCGGCAAGGACGGCTTCCAGGAGGCCGACCAGCTGCCGATCTTCCGCACGATCACCAAGTTCCAGGTCCAGGTGCCACGCGCCGACCGCATCGCGGAGAGCTTTCGCACGGCGTTCCGCGTCGCTCTGGCCGAGCACGGCCCGGTGCAGGTCGACGTGCCCCGCGACTACCTGTATCAGGAGGTGGACGTCGACATCCCGGCCGACCCGAAGGCCTATCGCGTAGCCGCCCGCGGCGCCGGCGACGAGCAGTCGCTCGATCGCGCCGCCGAGGTGCTCGCCGCCGCGAAGAACCCGGTCGTCCTGGCCGGCTCGGGCGTGGTCGACTGCGCCGGCGCCGACGAGGTCCGCCGCATCGCTCGCGCTCTTGGCGCGCCGGTCGCGACCACGTACCTGCACACCGACGCGTACCCCAGCGACGACGAGCTCGCCGTGGGCCCGATCGGCTACCAGGGGTCCAAAGCTGCCATGCGCCTGATCGCCGAGGCCGACGTCGTCTACGCCGTCGGCACCCGTCTCGGGGGCTTCGGCACCCTGCCCCAGTACGGGATCGATTACTGGCCGAAGGGCGCGAAGATCGTCCAGGTCGACATCGACCCGTTTCAGGTAGGCAGGGTGCGGCCCCTCGAGGTCGGCATCATCGGCGACGCCAAGGCGGCCTCGAAGGCCATCGCCGACCGTCTTGCCGTCAAGCTGGGCGACAAGAAGCCGGACCCGGCGCGCTTTGTCGCGATTGCCGAGGCCAAGAAGGCCTGGGCCGAGGAGCGCGACGCCGTTTCGTCCTCCGACGCCGCGCCGATCAGCCCGCGCCGCGCGCTCAAGGAGCTGGCTGCGGCGATGCCGCAGGACACCATCGTCGCCACCGACATCGGCAACATCTGCTCGGTGGCGAACGCCTACGTGCGCTTCAGGACGCCGCGTTCGTACCTGCCCGCTCTCGGCTTCGGCAACTGCGGCTTCTCGTACCCCGCCGCCCTCGGCGCGAAGGTGGCGGCTCCGGACCGTCCGGTCGTCTCGATCATCGGCGACGGGGCCTGGGGCATGAGCCTCCACGAGGTCATGACCGCCGTCGAAGAGGATCTGCCGGTCGTGGCCTGCGTCTTCAACAACCAGCAGTGGGGCGCCGAGAAGAAGAACCAGATCGACTTCTACGACGACCGCATCGTGGGCGGCAACATCGGTCGCGAGTGCGGCGGCTTCAACTTCGCCGAGATCGCGAAGGCGATGGGGGCCGACGGCGTCCGCGTCACCGACCCGAGCGACCTGCGCGAGGCGTACGGCTCCGCGCTGGCCTCGGGCCGTCCCTCGGTGGTCGAGGTCATGGTCGATCCTGAGGAGCTCGCCGAGCCGTTCCGCCGCGACGCGCTCGCCTACCCCAAGCGCTTCCTCGACCGCTACGCCCACCTGGACGTCGGCAAGTTCCGGAAGGCGATCACGTGAGCGACGAGATCCGTCAGCAGGCGCGTCGCCACCTGGGCAAGCACTTCACGCGAGCCACGGCCTGGCGCAATCCGGACCTGCTCGTCATCGAGCGCAGCCAGGGCTGCTACCTCTGGGACGACCACGGCAATCGCTACCTCGACGGGCTTGCCGGGTTGTTCTGCGTGAACATGGGGCACGGCCGCGCCGACATCGCCGACGCCGCGGCACGGCAGATGAAGCAGCTTACGTATGCGACGAACTGGTCGGCCGCCCACCCGCCCGCGGTGGAGGCGGCCAGCCTCATCGCCGAGCTGGCCCCAGGCGATCTCGAGGTGGTGTTCTTCGTCAGCTCCGGCTCCGAGGCCAACGAGACGGCGATCAAGTTCGCCCGCGAGTACCACCTCGGTCAAGGTCACCCGCAGAAGATCATGATCCTCAGCCATCACATGGCCTACCACGGCACCAGCCTCGGAGCGCTGTCCGCGACCGGCATCCCGCAGCTCCGCGACGACTTTCTGCCGCTCCTGTCTTGGTTTCGCCACGTGCCGAATACTTTAGGTTGGGAGCAGGAGGGCGACGTTCCGGTCACCGAGCTTTCGTGCTTCAAGGCGATCGAGGCGGCCATCCTCGAGGAAGGCCCCGAGACGGTGGCCATGATCATCGCCGAGCCGGTGCAGAACGTGGGCGGCGTCATGGTCCCACCGGACGGCTACTGGCGGGAGCTGCGCCGCCTCTGCGACGAGCACGACATCCTTCTCTGCGCCGACGAGGTGATCTGTGCGTTCGGACGTCTCGGTCACTGGTTCGGCTGCGCGCGCAACGAGGTCGTCCCCGATGTCATCACCTTCGCCAAGGGCGTGACCTCGGCGTATGCGCCGCTCGGTGGCATGATCGTGCGTGAGCCGCTGATCGACGCCCTGCTCGACTCGCAGGTCGGCATGTTCACGCACGGCGCCACGTGGGGCGGGCACCCGATGTCCACGGCGGTGGCCGTAGCCAACATCACCGCGATGCGGGACGAGAAGGTGCCGCAGCACGTGCTCGAGCTTGAACCGTGCTTCCGCGCCGGGCTCGACGAGCTCGCCGCCCGTCATCGCATCGTCAAGGAGGTGCGCGGCGCCGGGTTCTTCTACGGCATCGAGCTTATGGTCGACCGCGATGCCGGCCGCGAGCTCACCGACGAGGAGAAGCCGGTGGTCTGCCGCGAGGTGCTGCCCGGTCTTCTTCAGGCCGCCGGGCTCATGACCCGTGCCGACGATCGCGGACCGGCGATGCTGATGCTCTCGCCGCCCCTGGTGGCCGATCGGGCCGTCCTCGACGAGCTCTTGGGCATGGTCGATACCGTGCTCGATGGGGCAGAGACCTGGATGAGCGCCAACGGCATGTGAGGTCCGGGAGCGCCTTTTTGATGATGGGCAGGATCTCTCAGACACTGGATCCGGGCCGCGCCGACATCCTCGCGTGGCTGCGCGAGGACGACCCGGCGCGGCTCGAGAAGCTGTGGGCCGCGGCCGATGAGACTCGTCGCCGCCACGTCGGCGACGAGGTCCACCTCCGCGGCCTCATCGAGATCAGCAACCATTGCGTGCGCGCCTGTGGATACTGCGGGCTGCGCGCCGGCAATCGCGAGATCGAACGCTACCGCATGAGTGCCGCAGAGATCCTCGACTGCGCGCGCAACGCGAGGGCGTGGGGCTGGGGCACCGTCGTCGTGATGCCCAATCTCACGCCGCCGCAGTACCGCGTGAAGTACGAGATCTACCCGGACAAGGCCTGCACCAACGAGACCGCCGAGATGTGCCGTGGCTGCCTGCAGGGCAGGGTCGAGGCGATCGGGCGCTCGATCGGTTCCGGGCCCGGCGGCCGCAGGAGCTTCGGGATGGCCGGCGGCGAGACCTGACCATGCGGGTCCTCGTCGTCAACGCCGGGTCGAGCAGCCTCAAGCTGCGCGTCCTCGACGAAGACGGCGGAGTCGTCGCCACGCGTGATCTGCCGGCGCCGCACGGCGCGGAGGACGCCGCCGCGATCGCCGCGGCCTTTGCGGGCGTCGAGGGCATCGAGGCCGTGGGGCACCGCGTCGTCCACGGCGGCGCCGAGTTCACCGACCCGGTGCTCATCGACGAGCGTGTGGTCGAGCGTCTGGCGGCGCTCACCGATCTGGCTCCTCTGCACCAGCCGAAGGCCCTCATGGGCATCGCCGCGGTGGGCGCGGCCTTTCCCGGTCTCCCCGAGGTCGCTTGCTTCGACACCGCCTTTCACGCGCACATCCCGGCGGCGGCGGTCACGTACGCGCTGCCCAAGGAGTGGAACGAGCGCTGGGGTCTGCGTCGCTATGGCTTCCACGGGCTGTCGCACGCGTATGCGTCGCGGCGCGCGGCAGAGCTGGTGGGCCGCGACGTGACGGAGCTGCGCATCGTTACCTGTCACCTCGGCGCCGGTTCTTCGCTGGCCGCGGTCAAGGATGGCCGCTCCATCGACACGACCATGGGGTTCACGCCGCTGGAGGGCCTGGTCATGGCGACCAGAACCGGCGACGTCGACCCCGGGATGCTGCTGTGGCTGCAGGAGCGGCTCGGCGCGTCCGCCCGGGACGTGTCGGAGACGCTGTCGCACCGCTCGGGCCTCCTGGGTCTGTGCGGCACCGCCGACATGCGCGAGGTCGTCGAACGGGCGGCGGCCGGCGACGCCGACGCCGCCCTCGCTCTCGACGTGTACGTGCATCGTCTGCGCGCGTCGATCGCGCGCATGGCGGCGGCGCTGAACGGTCTGGACGTCCTGGTGTTCACCGGCGGCGTGGGGGAGAACGCCCCCGTCGTGCGTCGGCTGGCTGCCGAGGGCCTGAGCTTTCTCGGCGTGGCCGTCGACCCCGAGCTGAACGCGGGCGGACCGGCCGACCGTGAGATCGGCGCCGTGGACGCCACGGCGCGCGTGCTCGTGGTGGCCGCGCGCGAAGACGTCGAGATCGCCCGCGAGACGCGCGCGGTGGTGCGCGGGGCCTGAGCCTTGTGGGGCGCGGGGTGCTCGCGAGCACCCCGCGCCCCACGGCGACGGGCCGGCCGAGCACGGCAAGGCGCCCCGCCCGCCCGTCCCGCCGGCTCGCGTCAGTGAAAGTGCAGCAGCGTGTCGCCGCGCAGCCCCAGGCGCAGGGTCTCGACCGAGATCACTTCCTCGGGGGCGATGTTGCCCAGGTTCACGTTGCTGCCGAAGTGCTTGATGAACCACACCTGTTGCTTCTTGCCCGGCGCCTCGAACACGAGCTGTCCCGGATCCACGGCGTCGCGGATCTCCTCGATGAGCCCCTCCTTGACGGCGCCGTCGGCGTGGTAGACCCCCACGGTGCCCGACTCACGGCCCTCGGTGATCACCTTCCAGGCGCCGGCGTCGAGCTCCTTCAAGATCATCTCGACCCAGCGCTTGGGGGCGAAGATGACGTCCTCGCTCTTGCTGCCGACCTCGCTGAGCACGGTGAAGTTCTTGGTCAGCCGTTTGATCACGGCGATCTTCTCATTGTGGTCGAGGGCGATCGTGCCGTCGGACACCTCGACGTGGTCGATGCCGAGACCCTTCATCCAGCGCACGTACTCCTCGAGCTTGCTCTGCTTGAGCACCACCTCGAGGAGGGTCCCGCCGAGGCACACGGGCACGCCCCGCTCCTGGTAGGCGGCCACCTTGGCCGGAAGCTTGTTGGTGACGGCGGCCGTGCCCCAGCCGAGCTTGACGATGTCGATGCTGCCCGCGGCCACGGCCAGCAGGTCCTGTACCTGGCCGGGGCCGAGGCCCTTGTCGAGGACGTGCGTGATGCCGGTCGTGCGCGGCTTGGGGCTGTGCTCCGGCAGTGTCAGGAAGTCGGTCATCCGATCCACAGCCCCTCGATGCGCACCTGGAGGCCGCCGTCGGTGCGGTTGATGTAGTTCACGAGCCCGCTGTGGCGCCACTGCATCATGCACATGCGCGGCTGAAACCAGTAGCGACGGCCGATCTCGACCTCGACGCGCTGCGCCGTGATCAGGCCTTCGTAGGCTTGGGCGGAGTAGTAGCCGATGTCCTTGAACCCGTGCTGGCGCGGGTGCAGTGGGCCGGTGACGCACCACTCAAGGGTGCAGTTCTTGAGGTCGACGCTCTGCACGATGCCGCAGTGCGTCACGGGGCATCCGCACGAGATGCCGAGCGGGCGGCCGACGAGGACCTCGCCGACCTGGATGTCGAGCTCCCGGGTCAGGACGGGGTTGTGGGGAATGACCATCTCGCGGGGGCCTTCCTCCTCCGGGAAGCTGTCCAGCACGAAGTCGACCTCGCGGCCGAGGTGATCCGTCCAGGCGCGCTCGACGCCGCCGCCCAGGCCGGCGCCGCCGATGACGACGCGCGGCGTCTTCTTCGCCTCCGTCGCGACGCCGCCGCCGGCGGCGCAAGCGCCGCACTCGCCCGTCGGCGCGCACGACCCGCCGGCCACGTCGATCAGCGGCGTCGCGAACGGGCTGACGGCGCCGGTGGGCTCGCCGGTCGGCGGCGCTGCGCGCACGCCGAGGCTGTCGGCTGACAGCGGGATGCAGCGCTTCAGCAGGTCGGGCTTCTGGTCGAGACGGCTTGCCATCTCGTCGCAACTGGGGAAGCCGCACAGGCCGCAATCCAGGCCCGGCAGCTCGATCTCGCCGATGGTCGCCATATGGTGACTCCTTTCAGGAACGCATCGCGAAGCCGCTGTGGCTCGCGACGGTCTGGAGTGACTGGATGGTCGCGGGAAGCGCCTCAAGGAAGCGATCGACCTCCGTCTCGGTGTTGCCGCGGACAAGGGTGATGCGCAATGAGCCGCGCGCGCGGATGGGGTCGAGCCCCATGGCCGTCAGCGCGTAGGCAGGCTCGCCGGCGTGGTTGGCGCTGCAGGCGCTGCCCGATGAGACGGCGATGCCCATCTCGTCGAGCTTGAGTCGCAGCTTGACCGCCTCACCTTCCTGCCCGGCGAATCCGAGGCACAGGTGGCCGGGCAGGCGGCGGTAGCGGTCGCCGATGAAGTAGGCGTTGGGGATCGCCGCCGAGATGCCCTCGAAGAGCTTCTCGCGGAGGCGCACGATGCGCGCCGTCTCGGCGCCCATCTCGCTGCGCGCGATGTGCGCGGCGCGCCCGAAGCCGACGATGCCGGCGACGTTCTCGGTGGCCGAGCGCAGGCCACGCTCCTGGCCGCCGCCGAAGACGATCGGCTGCAGGTCGACGCCCGAGCGCACGTACAGCGCGCCTACGCCCTTGGGACCGTGGATCTTGTGCGCCGAGAGAGACAGAAGGTCGATCGGCGTGCGCGTCACATCGACGGGTACCTTGCCGGCGGCCTGAACGGCGTCAGTGTGGAACAGAGCGCCGTGTCGGTGCGTGAGCTCGGCGAGCTCGTGCACCGGCTGGATCGTCCCGATCACGTTGTTGGCGGTCATGATCGAGACGAGGCGCGTGTTCGAGCGCAGAACGGCGGCGAGCGACTCCGGGCTGACGACGCCGTCGGCGCCGACCGGCAGGTAGGTCACGTCCAGGCCCCGCGTCTCAAGGAACCTGGCCGTCTCGATGACGGCCGGGTGCTCGAACGCGCTGACCACCAGATGCGCGCCCTCCGGCGAGCGTTCGAGCAGGCCGCGGATCGCCAGGTTGTCGGCCTCGGTGCCGCTGCCGGTGAAGACGATCTCGCCGGGGTGGGCGCCGACGAGCGCGGCCACGTCGGCGCGCGCCTCGTCCACCCCCACGTGCGCCTCACGTCCCGCGGCGTGCATGCTGGACGGGTTGCCGAACGAGCCGTTCTGGTACTGGTCCATGGCCTGGCGCACGCGCGCGTCGAGCGGCGTCGTGGCTGCGTGGTCGAAGTAGATGCGGCGCGTCATCGTCTACTGCCCGCGGTAGAAGTCCTGGTTGTCCAGGGCGCGGACCACGCCGAAGTGCGCCTGCCAGCCGGCTTCCTTCTTGCCCACGCAGATCGTACAGGTGCCGACCGGGGGGCTGCCTCTGAGCAGCAGGTCCTCGTGGGCGTCCGGCGTCTCGAGGATCGCCTCGGCGAGCGGGTCGATGCCGATGCCGTAGAGGGCGTTGGCCTCGCGGATCTGGGTCATCGGGGCGACGTCCTGGATGCGGGCGCGCAACACCTCGCGCTCGGCCTGCGAGACGAGGTCGCCCTTGGTGACCACGGTGACGTCGGCCAGCGAGAGCATGGGGCCGACCTTGAGCGGCAGGTTCATGCCGCTGGTCGCCTCGAGCACGCAGATGCCGAGGCCGCCGTCCACGTACGGGGCGCAGCGCAGGCACAGGCCGGCGGTCTCGACGAGAAGGATGGTGCAGCCACTCTCGTCGGCCCACTGGATGGCGTCACCGAGGACCATGACGCTGCAGTGGTCCGGGCAGAGCTCGCCCGAATAGACCTTGCGTGTGGGGATGCCGAGCTCCGCGGCGAGCTGCTCGTCCTCTTCGGCGAACTGCACGTCGATCTTCAGGAAGGCGCAGCGCTCGCCCTTGTCGATGAGCTTGCGGATGGCGTGACGCAGGACGCTCGTCTTGCCCGTCGTCGGCGGGCCGCTGCAGATGGCGATCTTCATGCCAGCGCTCCTTCCAGCTCGTCGCCGCTCAAAGCCTGGCCGACGCGCAGCTTGTCGCGCAGGCGAGAGAGCACGTCGTCCAGGCGGCCGACCTTGGTGGCCAGCTCGCGCTCGGCTTCGTTGGTGCCGAGGATCTTCATCACGCGGCCTTCGGCGATCACGATGCGGAAGTCGCTGAGCAGGGCGATGCGCGGGTCGTGAGTGACGAAGATGAAGATCTTGCGCTGCTGCCGGAGGAGCTCCAGGCAGCGGGTGCGGTCGATGCCGGCGTTCTCCACCTCGTCGAGCAGCACGATCGGGGTGTCGCAGATCACCGTGGCGTCGGCGATGAGCAGGGCGGGCGTCTGGCCGCCGCTGAGCTCGGTCATGCGCACGTCGAGCCCGACCGGCTCCCCGGTGAGCTGATTGGCGAAGTCGATGGTCCGCTCGATCATGTCGGCGGGGTGCTTGCCGCTGGCCGAGCGTACAGTCGCATGCGCCTCGAGGAACTCGCCGACCGGGAGGTCGGAGAGGAACGTCGTGTGCTGCGTGATCAGCGCGATCGGGTTCTTCGATGGGTCGTAGCGGTATTCGCGGGGCGGTCGCTCGCCGTTGATCAGCACCCGGCGCATGGATGGCGTATCGGTATCGGCGAACATCTCGATATCGTTGATGAACGTCGTCTTGCCGGACCCGGTGGGCCCGACGATGCTCGCCACGTTGCCCATCTTCAGCTCGATGCGCTCGACGGGCTCGGGCTCGCCGTTCTTGCCGCGGCCGCCGATGATGGTGATGCTCTCGATCGCGCTCATGCACGACTCCTTGTGCGATGGGTGGGCATGGCCCCCTCCTTCCTCGGCCGCGAGTGGCGGCCAAAGCAGACAAGTGCTATCGAGAATAGGAACATAGCGACCGTGGCAGTATGAATGCAGAAGACTTCTATGGCAAATAGGAATATCTGATACGTCACGGGGGTTCGTTGCGTGGGCGCCGGGCGCCGGGCGCCGCGGCGAGGTGCTCGGTGCGGGGGTCAGGCGGTGGGTCTGCCGGCCGGAGTCAGCCGGCGGGGGTCAGCCGGCCGCGGCGTACTGCTCGCGGAAGAACGCGAGCAGGCTCTCCGCGGCGCGACTCAGCACGCGCGTCCTGGAGCGCACGCTGTAGAAATCGCGCAGGATGCGGAAGCCTTCGATGGGCACGATCACCAGCGTGCCGTGCTCGACCTCGGGGCCGATCGCCCAGCGGCTGACGAAGGTGACGCCGCCGCCGGCGATAGCGGCCTGCTTGGCCGACTCCATGAGGCCCATCTCCATGACGATGTGGAGCTTCTCGGGGCGCACTCCGGCGCGCCGCAGATGGTCTTCCACCACGGTGCGCACCCCCGCCCCGTGCTGCTGCACGATCTGCGGCTCGGCGACGAGGTCGTCGAGCGTCACCTGCTCGCGCGACGCCCAGGGATGGCTGGGGCTGCAGACGAGGACGATCTCGTCGCGGGCCAGCGGCTCGGCGACCAGCTCGGGGCGCGGCGTCACGGCGCCCACGGCGCCGATCTCGAACTCACGCGCCAGCACGCGCTCGAGTACGGCATGCGTGTCATCGACGTGCAGTGAGATGGAGACGCCGGGGTACTCCTCCTTGAACTGTGTGAGCATACCCGGCAGTACGTGCTCGCCGGGGCCGGTGGACGCGCCCACCATGACGCGACCCGCGACCAGCTCGCCGAGATCGAGGATCTCGGTGCAGGCGCGCTCGTGCAGATCGAGGATCTCGCGGCCGTAGCGGTAGAGGACCTGGCCTGAGTCGGTGGGGACGACCGTGCGGCGCGAGCGGTCGAGCAGAGTCGTCCTGAGCTCCCGCTCGAGGCTGCGGACCTGCTGGCTGGCCGCCGGCTGGGTGATGTGCACCTCGTCGGCGGCCAGCGAGAAGCTCTTGCGGTCGACGATGCGGCAGAACAGCTTGAGCTGGCGGACGTCCATAAGCGGAGCTTATCTCAGGATGCGTGTCTTGGGCCAGCGGGGCAGGCCAGCGGCGCAGGCGTCGCGGGCCAGACGGGCGGCGGCGCTCAGACCAGCGGCGCCGCTCATACGAAGCGCGCCGCTCAGACCAGCGGCGCCGAGCCGGCGTCGAGGGCATCGCGCGCGCCGCGCCTGAAACGCGCCCTGCGGGCGTGGCGGCGCGCGAGCTCGAGAAGCCGGTCGACGAAAATGGAGGGGTCCCGCGGTGCGGCCTGCGCGGTGCGCGCGTCGCCCTTCTTGCGGAGCTCGATGTCGTCGATGGCCGCCACTCTGCGCAGGCGGCCTTCGGCGAGCAGCGCGGCATCGACGGCCGCCGGCGGTCTCCGCGACACCGTGTACGCCGGGGTGCCGAGGGCGGCCGCCTCCCGCGCCATGATCCCGCCGGCGCCCAGTACGAAGTCGGCGGCCGCGATGAGGCTGGCGCCGTCGAACACAGGCCCGTCGGGGGCGACCAGCCCGGGCACGCCGAGCGCGACAAAGCGCGCGCGCTGCTCGGTGTCGCGGGCCACGAGGACCAGGGTCACGTGGCGGCGCCCGGCGAGCTCGCGCACGAGGTCGCCCAGCGCCGCCTCGCCCTCCGAGGGCGCGGCCCCGGCCCCGCGCATGGGCCGCGCCGGCCGCACCACGCCCACCATGCGCCGGCGGTCGACGCCGAGTGCCGCCAGTACGCTTGGGTCCGGGCTGAAGTCGTGGAGGTAGTACTCCTCCTTGAACCCGGGGTAGCGGAAGAGCTTCTCGGGCGGCGCCCCGAGCGCCGCCAGCGCGGCCGGCGGGATCGCCTCCGGCAGCGCGACCTCATCGACGAGGCGCACGTTGACGGCGTTGCCGCGGCGCAGCCGCTCGTCGTCGAGAAAGGTCAGCTGCGGAATGCCCAGCGTCCACGTCGCGAGGGCGAAGTCGGTGGCGTGGCTGCCGATGGCGATGTCGAAGCGCCCGCTCGAGGCGGAGCCGAGCAGTTGGGCGGTGCGGTTCACGAGGCCCACGACGCGCGTGCCGAGATTCCCGCCGCGGTGACCGGTGGTGAGCACGCCCCCGAGGCCGTAGCGGCGCAGCACGAGGTCGGCGCCGGCGAAGCGCCGCGCCGTGATCGTCACGGTGTGGCCGGCGTCCTCGAGGCGGCGCACGATGGGCGCGAAGAAGACGACGTGGGAGGCGTCGGTGATGTCGACCCATATGCGCATTGCTTATGGCTTCGGCGCGCACGGCCGCACGCCTGCCGCGCGACCAACCTTGTCGCTTGGGCCACGGATAAAGGCTGTCGGCGTCGCCGCTCAGAATGGGGCCGGCGCGCCGGCCCCCCAGCCGCTGCGCATCGCTCTGCTGCACCTTGCCCCGGCCTCGGGAGATCTCACGGGGAACATCGCCCTCATCCGCGCCGCCGACTGGTGCATCACTCCTGAGCTGGCGCTGAGCGGGTATCACTTTCGCCAGAAGATCGGCCTGCACTGGATAGGCCCGCTGTCGTCGAGCCGCGTGGCCGCCCTATCCCGTCTCGCGCGGAGCAACGGGCGCCCTGTTCGTCGGCATGCCGACCCGCGACGGGTCGTCGGGCCGTCTGCACAACAGCGTGGTCGTCATCGGCCGGAGCGGCGAGGTTCTGGGGGCCTACTACAAGCGGATCGTGTTCCCCGGTGTCGTGGAAGGGTGGGCGAGACCCGGGCAGGAGGTCGGTGTGTTCGCTGTCGATGGCGTCGAGGTGGGAGTGCTGGTGTGCGCCGACGCCTGGCCGCGACGCTTCGCCCGCCAGACCGAGTCGGCTGGCGCCGAGATCCTGGTGTCGTCGGCGCGTTGGGCGCCGGGGCACATGGGGCCGAGCGGCGTCTGGGAGCGCGACTCGCGGCTCACCGGGCTTTCGCTGATCGTGTGCAACACGACCGGCCGTGAGAAGGGAGGAGACAACCGACGCTCCGCCAGCGTGGTGGACGACGGCGGACGCCGCCTGTTCACCTTCCGCTCCCCGACTTCGGAGGTCTTCCTCGTGGACTGGGACCGGCAGGCCGGAACGTTCACGTCCGCCGGCAGCTTCTCGCCGTGGGTGTCTCACGAGCGGTGCGCCGCCGCCGGCGCGATCCGGGCGACGAATCGGCCGGCATGACCATCCCCGTCGCTCAGGCGCCGGTGAGCCACGAATGGGGCGCCCGGCTGGTGCACACAGCCGGCAGCGCTGCCGGCGCGCGCGCGGGCGGCCGCGACGACCCCGCCGCGGCGGCTCCCGCGGCTGCGGCGCGCGGCGCGCCATCTCCACATTCTTGCCGCTCGTCGATCCGGAGGCTGAGCGCGCAACCGGACGGAAGGGGATGGTCATGTCGGCCGGGAGTGTCGCTCAGGCCAGCCCGGCGGCGACCGCTGCAGCCACCTCCTGCACCTGAGCCTCGGTGAGGTTGGGGTGCATGGGGACGGCGAGATTCTGCGCCGCCGCCGCGTCGGTGACGGGGAAGTCACCGACCTTGTGGCCGAGCTCTGCGAAGACCGGCTGCAGCTGCAGCGGCGTCGTGTAGTACGCGGCGCAGTCCACGCGACGCTCCTTGCAGGCGGCGGCGATGGCGTCGCGCTGCGGATGGCGGAGCACGTACAGGTGGTACACGTGCGTGAGCCCGTCGGGCACGCAGGGGCGCAGCACCTCGCGCGGCAGGTACATGTCGTACCAGGCGGCCACCTGGGCGCGGCGGGCGTTCCACTCGTCGATCACCTCGAGCTCGATGCGCAGGATCGCCGCCTGCACCTCGTCGAGGCGCGAGTTGAAGCCGATGTCGGTGAACGTCTTCTTGTCTTTGCTGCCGTGAAAGCGCAGCTCGCGGGCGCGCTGCACCAGCGCTTCGCTGCGGGCGGTGACCAGGCCGCCGTCGCCGTAGCCCCCAAGGTTCTTGGTGGGGAAGAAGCTGAACACGCCCATGTCGCCGAGGCTGCCGGCGCGACGCCCGTTGTAGGTCGCGCCCCAGGCCTGGCAGGCGTCCTCGACCACGGGCAGCCCGTGAGGCTCCGCGACGGCGCGCACGGCGTCGGCGTCGGCGGGCAGGCCGAAGAGATCGACGGGCATGATGGCCTTGGTGCGCGGCGTGAGGGCGCGTTCGATGGCGGCCGGGTCGATGCAGAGCGTGTCGGGGAGGATGTCGACGAACACCGGCTTGGCCCCGGCCTGAGCGATGGCCTCGGCCGTGGCGTAGAAGGTGAAAGGCACGGTGATGACTTCGTCGCCGTGCCCCACGCCGAGGGCGCGCAGCGCGATGGTGAGGCCGTCGGTGCCGTTGGCGACGCCGACGGCGCCGGCGGTGCCCATGTAGGCGGCGGCGTCCTCTTCGAAGCCATTGACGTTGGGGCCGAGGATGACGCGCCCGCTGCGCAGCACCCCGAGCACGGCCGCTTCGATGCGGTCCTGCAGCTCGGCGTACTGCCCCTTGATATCCATGAGTCCGACGGCCATGAGATGCGCCTCCTTGCGGCGGGAGAAGTCGAGCTTGGAACCTACCATAGCCCCTCAGGGCGGGCTACCGGGACCGCTTTCAGGGCGCCGATCAGGCGCGCGTTGGCGCGTCGTCGGCGCCCAGACGCTCCAGTGAGCCGGCGAAGTAGAGTGGCACGAAGACCAGGTTCTGTTCGGTCAGCTCCGCATAGGGCGCCTCAGAGAGCACGATGCCTGGCGCCACCTCAGGTTGCTGCGCGAGAAGGATGTGCATGCTGCGCAGCCGGCCCGCCGGTCCGCTCTTGACCTCGACAGGCCGGGCGGACGCGCCGATGCGCACGACGTAGTCGACCTCGGCGGTGCTGCTCTTGGCCGCTCGTGCCCAGTAGAAGAGGTCCTCGTGCCGCTGGGGAACGGCGGCCAGCTCCTGACCGACATACTGCTCGGCGACGGCGCCGTTGTGCATGCCGAGAAGGTCCGTCTTCGCGAGCTCGACTGTGCTCGGCAGCCCCGCCAAGCGCTGCATGAGCCCGACGTCCACAACGAGGGCCTTGAAGCCGCGCGAGGCGTCGGCGCCGAGCGGTAGACCGACGTGCTTGAGGCCACGCACTCGCCGCACGAGCTGAGCGCGCTCGAGCAGAGCGAACGCGCGCTTCACGGTCGGCGGCGTGGCCAGCGTGCTCAGCCGGGCGTACTTGAGCTGCTGACCCACAGACCGTGCGATAGACGTCAGCACGTCGTCCAGGTAGTCGATCCCGGTGCGAGGCTGATACTTGAGGAAGTCGTCTCGATAGGTAGCGATGATGCTCTCGTGCACGTCGAAGGCATCGAGCAGATGGCCGCTCTCCGCATACGCCTGCACGGCCGCCGGCATTCCGCCGACGAAGAGGTAGTCCCGGAGATGGTCGAGCAGCATCCGGTGTGTCGTGTCCGCCACTCGGTGCGGACCCTCTTCGACGAGCTCGGCGGCGACTTCGTTGCCGATACCGGCCAGGTATTCACAGAAGGTCACAGGCCGGAGCCAGAGGTAGTCGACCCGGCCGACTGGAACGGAGATGCCACCGAGGGCGAGCTCGAGGAGGGAACCCGCGGCGATCACGTGGAGCTCGGGGAGCTCTTCGTAGAAGTAGCGAAGCGCGACGATCGCCCGCGGGCAGGCCTGGATCTCGTCGAGGAAGAGCAGATCGCGGCCTGGCACGATGCGTCCGCCGAGCCTGGCTTCGAGCGCCGACACGATCCGCACCGGGTCGAGATCGTCGGCGAAGATCGGGTGCAGATCGCGCCGCCGCTCGAGGTCGACGCTGTGGAGGTGGCCAGGGAAGCGCCGGGCGGCGAGATCGCGCACCAGCCATGTCTTCCCAACCTGGCGTGCGCCTCTGACGATCATCGGTCGCCGCTTGGGGGCGTCTGCCCAAACGGCAAGATGTCGCGTCGCGCGGCGTTCCATGTGCGGAGGGTAGCAAGGGTGTTTTGGAAATACAAGGTCAAATCGATACCGACGTGTTCGAAAAGAAAGGTCAACCGGTCACAATCGACAGCCGCCACGCTCGCTCCCGAGTGCTCGTGTGCGGTACCCTTGCGCGTGTGACCTCCATCATCGACATCGTCGTCCAATGGGCGACGCATCTCATCGGCGACTGGGGCCTGCCGGCTGTCTTCTTCTTGATGCTGCTCGAGAGCGCCTGCATCCCTGTGCCCAGCGAGGCGATCATGCCCTTCGCCGGCTTCGCCGTCAGCGAGGGCGCCATGACCCTCTTCGGCATCACCGTCGCCGGGGTGGCCGGCAACCTCATCGGCTCGTGGATCGCCTACTGGGTGGGTCTGTACGGCGGCCGGCCCTTCATCGACAAGTACGGCAAGTACGTGCTGCTGCGGCATCATCACGTGGAGCTGGCGGAGCGCTGGTTCGCAAAGTACGGGCCGGTGACGGTGTTCTTCAGCCGCATGCTGCCGATCGTGCGCACCTTCATCTCGCTGCCCGCGGGGATCGCCAAGATGCCGTTCTGGAAGTTCACCCTGTACACCACCCTCGGGTGCATCCCGTGGGTCTTCTTCCTGGGGTGGCTGGGCACGCGGCTGGGCGCGCACTGGGAGGATATCCGCCCGTACCTGCACTACGCCGACTATGCGGTAGTCGTGGCGCTGGCGGCGATCGTCGTCTACGCGGTCGTGAAATGGCGCCGCGGCCGGGGGGGCGGCGAACGGTCCGCGCCGGACGCGACCAAAGCCGCCACCGAGCAAGGTGCGGCGGCGGACGCCGAAAGCGACGCGTGAACGGCGCGCCCGGCGCCGGCTGCCACGTGCGCGTGCCGGCGACCACGGCCAACCTCGGCCCCGGCTTCGACTGTCTCGGCCTGGCGCTCGACCTGTGGAACGACCTGCGCTTCTCGCTCGAGGGCGACGGCGTGCACGCCACCACGGTCGGCGAGCACAGCGAGACGCTCCCGACCGACGAGACCAACCTGGTCGCGCGCTCGTTTCTGCGGCTCTACGAGGAGGCCGGCGCCGCTCCGCCGGCCGGCCTCGCCATCCACTGCGATCTGCGCGTGCCGCCGTCGTCCGGTCTCGGCTCGAGCGCCGCAGCCGTGGTCGCAGGGCTGCTCGGCGCCAACACGCTGCTCGGCCGGCCGTTCGACCGGGCGCGCCTGCTGGAGCTGGCCGCCGCGATCGACGGTCACCCCGACAACGTCGCGGCGACCCTGCTCGGCGGCCTCACCATCGTGGTGCGCAAAGAAGACAAGCTGCTGACCAAGAAGATCCTCGTGCCCGAGGCGCACGTCGCCATCGCCGTCCCCGAGCTCGCCTTCAGCACCCGCGCGGCGCGCGCCGGCTTGCCCACACAGGTCTCGATGAAGGACGCGGTGTTCAATCTGGGCCGCACCCCTCTGGTGGTCGAGGCCTTGCGCACCGGCGACTACGAGCTGCTCAGCCAGGTGATGGAAGACAGGTTGCACCAGGCGACGCGCCTCAAGCTCATCCCCGGCGGCCGCGTCGCCTGGGTGGCCGCCCTGCAGGCGGGCGCCGCGGCCGTGGCCATCTCGGGCTCGGGTCCGAGTCTGATCGCCTTCGTCAGCCTGGCCACCGACGCGCTGCGCGTCGCGCGCGCGATGGCCGACGCCTTCGGCGGGATGGGCGTGCCGGCGCGGCCCCTCGGGCTGAGCGCGTCGGCGGCCGGCGCCACCGTCGCCGCCTGACGGCGGCGACGCTCCTCCGGCCGCGGCCTCGCGCCGTGCGGCCGCTTCGCGGCCTTCAGTCCGGCCCGCGACGGGGCCTCAGCCCTGCGCGGCCTCGCGCTTGGTGATCGCGACGATGTCGCGATAGAGCTCGGCGAGGCCGTCTCTCGAGATCGGCCCCTTGTTGGCGCGGCTCACAAAGGTGAGCATCCACTCCTCGCGCGCGGGGTCAAGGAAGTCGATGCCGTGCTGCTCCTTGTACGCCCTGAGCTGCTTGACCAGCTTGAGGCGCTTGTTGACGGCGTCGATGATCTTGAGGTCGTTGTCTGAGATCTGGTCGCGGAACTGCTTGATGACCGGATCGTCGCTTGCGTTGCCCACGCTCGCTTCTCCGTTCTGGCCCGGCCCGACGCTGACGCGTCAGTGGTGGCCGGGCCTCTCGTCGCCGGCGTCCTCGTCCTCTTCATCCTCGTCTTCGTCGTCCTCATCCTCGTCGTCTTCGTCATCGACCTCCTGGTCGATGGCGAAGGCCACGTCGTCCGGCGTGCCCTCCGCGGTGGCGAAGTCTTCGGGGGAGACGCTCTCGAGGAAGTCGCGGAAGCTCTCGACGATCTCCTCGGTGTCGTCGACCTCGCGCTCGAACTCGATGGCGTTCTCATCGACGAGCGCGGTGGCGGCGAAGATGGGCGCGTCGGTGCGCACGGCCAGGGCGAGCGCGTCGCTGGGTCGCGAGTCGATCTCGATCTCGGCGCCGTCCTTGTTGAGCGTGAGAGTGGCGTAGAAGGTGCTCTCCTTGAGCTCGGTGACCGTGATACGCGCCACCTCGGCGTGGAACTGCCCGATCACGCTGGTGAGCAGGTCGTGCGTCATCGGCCGCGGCAGCTTGGTACCTTGCAGCTGGATGAGGATCGCGGCGGCTTCGGGGTGCCCGATCCAGATGGGCAGGAAGCGATTGCCCTCCATCGTCTTGAGGAGGACGATCGGCTGCTTGCCGATGACGTCGAAGCTGACGCCGTAGATGACCATTTGCTGGACGTCCATTGTGGTTTGAGTATACGGCAAGCCCGGCGGGGCTCACACCGTAGAGGGCGAGAGGGGGCGGGGCCGGCTGCGCCCGCCCGCCGGCGGGGCCGGGCGGCTGCGGCGGGGCCGGGCGGCTGGTCTTCGACATCCGGGCCGGTTCCCCAGCTCGTTGCCGCCTCCGCCCGCCCGGTCTACTCCAGCGGGCCGCCGAGCGTGGCGAAGCCTTCGCGCTCGGCGGCCCGCAGAAGCCGCCGGTCGAAGGAGGCGAATGTCACGGTCTCCTGTGGCGCGCTCTCGAGGACGCGGCCGCGGAACGTCATCGCCGCGGCGAGCTGAACGGCGTCCATGCCGCGTAGCCCGTGCGCCACGACGACGCGGCCGGCGAGCTGCTCGGCGACCGGCAGCCTCACGCAGCGGCTCCAGCGGTCGTCCAACACGGCGATCCAGTCTACGAGCCTCTGCTCCACAGACCCCTTTTCGCGGTCTTGCCGGTACAGGGCGGAGGCGGCCTCCGGGTAGGTGATCACACTCGTGACGGCGAAGTCGGCCTGGTCGAACCAACCGCGCGCGGCGGTGGTCTCGGGCTCCTCCAGCACCAGCTTTGCGAACGCGCTGGTATCAAGATAGAGGATCACTCGGGCTCGGGCTCGGGCTCGCGGTCCGGCACGTAGAAGCCGCGATCCTCAGAGATCAGTTCGGAGAGGGGCCGCCCCGGGTTCACGGGGAGGGTCTCGGGCACGACCATGTCCTGCCCGTTCCACTCCGCCTCGCCGTCGGCGACCATGCGCCAGAGCGCGGCCCTCACAGGTTCAGGCGGACCCAGCTCCGCGACCTCGACGCCCCGGCAGGTGACGTGGAAGCGTTCGCCGGCCTGCGTCCTGCGAAGATACGCGCCGAGGTGCGCTTTGAGCTCGGTGACGCCCAAGGACGTCATGGTAGTCCCTTCGGGAAGTGCGCACCAGTCTTCTGAGTCAATGTGAACCGGTCAGTTCATGATCGCAAGAGGTTGCCGTCGGCGCCTCCGCCCACGCGCCCTGCACCTCGGCCTGGCAACGCTCTCCACTCAGGCGCCGCCGCGGCCTGCCGATGCTCTCTGTGGAGGGTGATACGCAGTGAACGCCGCTTCCCGAAGCCTTCGGCGAGCCGTGGTCGTCGTGCTCGTCGGGCTGACCGCCGCCGTCTTCGGCGGCGCCTGTCTTGCGCCGCCTGCGGCGGCGCGGCTCCACGACTCCGCCGCGAGGCGGCTGGTGCTCACGGCCGCCGCCTCCACCTTGCAGCCCCGGGCCGGCGACGCCGTATCGGTCACGGCCCTCGCGCGAGACCGTGGCGGCCGTCCTGTGCGCGGCGCGCGCATCACGCTTGCCTGGCGGCTCCCGCAGGGGACGGAGTCGGACGTAGCTCTCACGGGGCGGAGCGGCGTGGCCGTCGCCACGCGCGTGGTCGGCGCGGCGCCCGCCGGGCAGGCTTTCGATGTCGCGGTGAGGGCGAACTGGCGCCAGCAGACGCGCCGCGTGACGCTTCACTTGACGGTCGCCGCCGACCCAGTCCCGGTGGAGCGCCTGGCGCCGGGCGACCTCGTCTACTCCGGCGCCTTCCGTCTCCCCGGACCCTCCGGCGGCTCCTCCTGGGGGTGGAGCGGCGACGGCCTCACGTTCTGCCCCACCGGCGACCCCGGCGGCGAGGCCGACGGCTACCCCGGGTCGCTGTACGGCATCGGCCACGACTGGCAGCACTTCGTCTCCGAGGTCAGCGTCCCGGCCCCCGTGATCTCCGCCGCCAGGGACCCCGCCGAGCTCCCGGCGGCGCGCACCCTGCAGCCCTTCGCCGACGTGCGCGGCGCCCTCTACCCGGACCTCGGCGAGGAGATGCTGCGCGCCGACCTCGAGTACGCGCCCCCGGGTGATGGATATGCCGAGGGTCGCCTGTTCATGAGCTGGGGGCGGCACGTGCAGGAAGGCGCGGCGAACGCCACGCACATGTGGTGCGCCCTCGACCTCGCCGACCCGCGCCCCGCGGGCCCCTGGTCGGTGGGCGGCTACGAGGACTACGTGACCTGCGACTACCTCTTCTCGGTGGATCCCGCCTGGGCGGCGGCCAACGCCCCCGGCATGACTCTGGCGAGCGGCCGCTACCGCGACGGGGGGCAGGGCGCCATGGGACCGTCGATATTCCTCTTCGCGCCGGGCGCCGCGGACGCCGCCCCCCCGGGAGGCGCGCTGCCGGCCCTGCCCCTGCTGCTCTACGACAACGTCTGGAACGGCGGGACCGACGTCCTGAACGAGTATCAGCACAGCGACAACTGGGCGGGCGCCGCCTGGCTCTCCGCCGGCGGCCGCGGCGCCGTGGTCTTCGCCGGCACCAAGGGCGGCGGCGAGTGCTGGTACGGCTTCGCCGACGGCACGGTGTGGCCCGACGAGCCGCCCTATCCGCCGGCGCCGCCCGGCGGCCAGCGCGGCTGGTGGAGCACGAGCTTCGCCGCCGAGCTGCTCTTCTACGACCCCGCCGACCTCGCCGCCGTGGCCGCCGGGACGCTCGAGGCGGACCAGCCGCAGCCCTACGCGACGCTGCCCCTGGACGAGTACCTCTTCGCGCCGCGCTCCGCCCAGCAGAAGGACCACGTGGGGGCGATCGCCTTCGACCGCGCCCACGGCCGCCTGTTCGTCATGGAGCCGCTGGCCGACGGCGACGGCTCCATCGTGCACGTGTGGTCGCTGCGCTGAGGCGCGCGCCGGGCGGTCGGGGAGCCTTCAGCACCGGCGTCATCGTGAGATTCGGGCGCGGCATCGTCGAAGGCTCGGAACCACGCGCCGTCCAGCGTGAAGCAGTCCGCAAGGAGAGACCCGAGCAGCGGCGCCAAGAAGTGCCCCAGGTACAGCGCCCAGGGCGATGCGCGCGTCAAGTGCAAGGCGCCGGCGGAGGCCGGGCTCGGCGCGGCGAAGGTCGAGGTGACGACTACGGCGGGTGCGAGTAGCGCCCGTGGCTTCAGGGTGAAGCACCGACGCGACCTGCCTGGGGCAGGCGCCGCCGCCTGGCCGCCGGCGGGCGTTGCCGGCGCAGGCCACGCGCGCGCCGGCGAGCGCCTTGTGAACACAGGCGTTCCGGCCGTTATAGAGTAGTGCAGCCTACTGTGGAGGTCGTCATGGAACGCACGCGCACAGCGGCGGCGCCGAGAGCGAGCGCCGCCTTGGTCCTGGCGGCGGCGCTGTCGCTCGGCGCCGTCCTTCTTCTGCTCGCCGTCTGGCTGGCCTGGCCGGGCGCGGCCGGCGCGGCGGTGAACACCGCTC